>ENA-UOJG01001885-UOJG01001885.1-human-gut-metagenome-genome-assembly--contig:-C47-NODE-1885-length-19945-cov-18.828658_pt1 | contig 19945 bp, 19 predicted proteins | sample MGYA00242340_ERZ723887 | MGnify/ENA metagenome assembly ERZ723887 | reverse complement strand
AAAATCTCCGATTTTTCTGCCAAAAGGCCCCCAGTCTGCCGCGCGCATAATTTTGCCGCCTGCGGGCGGCAAACTCTGCGAGGCTTTTTAACGGGGTGCATTCTCCCTCGTAGGGGCGCCCCTTGCGGTCGCCCGCCGGCTATATCGCGGTTCTGGGCGACCGCAAGGGTCGCCCCTACGTGAAAAAATCGATGCCCCTTACAACCTCTCGATCTCCGCCATGAGGGCGTCCACCAGCTTGTCCTGCGGAACCTTGTATAAGATCTCGCCCTTGCGGAACAGTAGGCCCTCGCCGTCGCCGCCGGCAATGCCCACGTCAGCGCTTCTGGCCTCGCCGGGGCCGTTGACGGCGCAGCCCATGACCGCCACGGTGATGGGCTTTGTGCAGCCCTGCAGCCGCCGCTCCACCTCCCGCGCAATGGGGATCATGTCATATTTCGTCCGGCCGCAGGTGGGGCAGGAAATAAGATTCGGCCCCGTGCGGCGCAGGCCGGTGGCCTGCAATATCCTCTTGGCGGCCACTATCTCCTCCGCCGGGTCGGCGGTCAGGCTGACCCGGATGGTGTCGCCGATGCCCTGACACAGCAGGCCGCCGATGCCGATGGCGGATTTCAGCACGCCCATCTCCGGCGTGCCCGCCTCGGTAACCCCCAGATGCAGGGGATAGTCCGTCTGCTGTGACAGCATGGTATACGCCGCCATATTGGTGGGCACATGAGAGCATTTCACCGACAGGCAGATGTCGTCAAAGCCGCAGTCGTTCAGCAGGCGCACATGACCCATGGCACTGTCCACCAGCGCCTGTGCCGTCACGCCGCCATACTTCTCCAGCAGCGGCTTTTCCAGCGAGCCGCCGTTGACGCCGATGCGGATGGGGATATGATGCGTCCGGCAGGCCTCCGCCACGGCCCGCACCCGCTCCTGAGCGCCGATGTTGCCGGGATTGATGCGGATTTTGTCCACACCCTCGGCGGCACAGCAGAGCGCCAGCTTATAGTCGAAGTGGATATCCGCCACCAGCGGGATGTGGATGGCCTTTTTGATCTGCCCGACGGCGCGGGCCGCCTCCATGGTGGGGACCGCCACGCGGATGATCTCGCAGCCCGAGCGCTCCAGCCGCAGGATCTGGGCCACAGTGGCGGTCACATCCTCGGTGCGGGTGTTGCACATGGACTGGATAGCCACCTCCGCCCCGCCGCCGATGGTCACGCCGCCGATCTTCATCTGTCTGCTCATTGCTTCTCGCATCCTCTCAGGTAAACAGCTTCCACACGTCGCTGAAGGTCACCAGCGCCATCAGTCCCAGCAGCAGCACCAGACCCGCGAAGTGGATATAGTTTTCGTATTTCAGGGGGATCTGCTTCCGGATGAGCGCCATGGAGACGGCGTTCACCAGCAGGAAGAATATCTTGCCGCCGTCCAGCGCCGGCAGCGGCAGCAGGTTCATCACCGCCAGATTCACGGCGATCAGCGCCACCAGATAGGCGATATCGCCGATGGCGGCCCCCACGGTCTCCGCCGACTCGCCCACCTCCGTCATGGTGGACACGATGCCCACCGGGCCGCTGAGGTCACGGAGCCCCGCCTCGCCGGTCACCAGCATCTTCAGGCTCAGCCGCACCAGCCGCACGAAGTCCATGGCGTTGTTCCAGCTGTTGGCGATGCGGTCGCCCACCGTGGCCTCCTTCACGCCGAACAGCAGGCCGTAGCCGGTGTAGGGGTTGCCGTTCTGGTCCAGATACTCCGCCTTTTCCATGGGAAAGTCCTTCAGCGTGACCTTTTTGCCGTCACGCTGCACCACCAGATCGAATACGCCGTCGTGGTTCATGCTGAACAGCAGACTCACGTCGGAGTACATATACACCCGCTCGCCGTCGATGGACAACAGCTTGTCGCCCACCTGCAAGCCGCTTTCGGATTCCAGCGGGCAGCCGTCGGCAAAGGCGGTGATGGTGGGGTCATAGAAGGCCTTCGCGCCGCTGTAAAGGATCAGCAGGATCACCAGTCCCGTGACGAAGTTCATGAAGGCCCCGGCGGCGAAGATCACCAGCTTGGCCCAGAAGCCCTGCCGGTACAGGGCATGGGGATCGTCGGAATCCTCATCCTCGCCCTCCATGGCGCAGAAGCCGCCGCAGGGGATGGCACGCAGGGCATAGAGGGTCTCCCCTTTCTGCTTTTTCCACAACGCAGGCCCCATACCGATGGAAAACTCGTTGACGGTCACGCCAAAGGCCTTGGCCGCCAGAAAGTGGCCCAGCTCATGCACGGCAATGAGAACGCCGAAGCTGAGGATCGCCACCAACAGATAGACAATGGTCGTCATAACGCAATAATTCCTTTATCGTGACAGTACCGCCCGTGCCGCTTCACGGGCCAGACGGTCTGCTTCCAGTATATCCGCAAGGCTTGGCTGATATTTCACCGTTACCTTGTTCAGCGCCGCTTCCACCGTGCGGTGGATGCCGTTGAAGGAATTTTCACCCCTCAAAAACGCCCACACCGCCTCCTCATTGGCGGCGTTCATGATAGCGCAGGCGGTGCCGCCCTCCCTGGCACACTGCCGTGCGATGGAAAAGCAGCGGAAGGCATCCCCGTCGATGGGAGCAAAGGTCAGCGCCCCGCACCGCAGCAGATCCAGCGGCTCCTCCGGCGATGCCGCCCGCTGCGGCCATGTCATGGCGTAGCGGATGGGCAGCTTCATGTCCGGCGTACCCAGCTGGGCCAGCACGGCCCCGTCCCGGAACTCCACCAGCGAGTGGATGACGCTCTGACGGTGCACTACCGCGTCCACCTGTTCCAAGGGCAGGCCGTAAAGGCGCATGGCCTCGATGACCTCCAGCCCCTTGTTCATCAGCGTGGCGGAGTCAATGGTGATCTTGGCGCCCATGCTCCAGTTGGGATGCTTCAGCGCATGGGCGGGGGTCATGGTCTCCAGCTCGTCGTAGCTCTTGCCGAAGAACGGCCCGCCGGAGCAGGTCAGGATCAGCCGCTTGATCTCCCGGCGGTCGGCGCAGCCTTGCAGGCATTGGAAAATGGCGGAGTGCTCGCTGTCCACCGGCACGATGTCCGCGCCGTATTCCTTCGCAGCGGCCATCACCAGCTCTCCAGCGCACACCAGTGTCTCCTTGTTGGCAAGGGCGATACGCCGCCCAAGGCGGATGGCGGCCAGCGTCGGCTCCAGTCCTACGCTGCCCACCACGGCGGTCACCACCGTGTCGGCCTCCTCCGCCTGTGCCGCCGCCAGAAGGCCCTCCGGCCCCGACAGCACCTCGATATCCGTATCCCGCAGACGCTGCCGCAGCTCCTCCGCCGCGGCCTTGTCATAAAGCACCGCAAGGCGCGGGCCGAACTCCCGCGCCTGCGCTTCCATCAGATCCACGCTGCTGTGGGCCGCCAGCGCGACCACCCGCAGCTTCAATTCCCGGACTACCTCCAGCGTCTGCCGCCCGATAGATCCGGTACTGCCCAGCAGGGCAATGGTTTTTGTCATGATGATTTCCTCAATACAGGGTAACACTCTTGATGATGAGCCACACCAGCGGCGAGGCGAAGATCACGCTGTCAAAGCGATCCAGCACGCCGCCGTGACCGGGCAGCAGACGTCCATAGTCCTTCACGCCGCACTCCCGCTTGATGGCGGAGAAGCTCAGATCGCCCAATTGGCCCATGACCGCGCCCGCAAGACCCAGCAGCAGGCACCAGGCGATATTCAGCTGCACCTCCGTCACAAGGAAGAAGATGATGCGGTAGATGACCATGCCCAGCATACCGCCCAGCAGGCCGCCCACGGCGCCCTCTACGGTTTTCTTGGGGCTGACACGGGGCGCCAGCTTGTGCTTGCCCAGCGCCATCCCGGCGAACAGCGCCGCCGAGTCGGAGCAGAAGGCCGCCACCAGCGGGATCATCACCAGACCGCCGCCGTGCTCCAGCAGCCGCAGCGCCATCAGGCACTGGAATGCCATGGGGATGGCCACGCCCGCCACCAGAATAGTGCATACGTCACGGAAGGCCAATGCTCTGGCCGTGCCGTATTCCACCACCACGCTGACGAACAGCAGCACCAGCCACGCCGCCAGCAGCCATGTCATCAGCGCCGCCGCGCCGTCCTCGCCGATACCGGCAAGGTAGGTGCGCAGCACCACTGTTACGCCCATGATGGCGCTCAGCCCCCACCAGCGGCGGGTGATATCCTTGGAGCATGCGGCCGCCAGCAGTTCATGAGCGCCCACGGCGCACAGCGCGCACAAAAGCGCCGCCGTGGCCCAGTCCGGCGCGATGATCAAAACGAACAGCAGCAGCGGGATACCCACCACCGCCACGAGAATTCTCTGTAACATAGTTGCTCCTTGTTAAGTAAGGGTTGGGGGAAAGGAAAAATACGAAGAGGGGTACGATAGGATTTCGTAGGGGCGGACGACCCTACGAAGCAACCAACGATGCTGCACCGCATCATCGGTCGGCGGGGTGTGGTCACCCCGCCCTACGAAATCTCTACCCCTTCACGCCGCCGAAACGGCGGTCTCTATGCTGGAAATCAATGATCGCCAGATCCAGATCCCGGCGCTTGAAATCCGGCCAAAGGGTGTCGCAGAAATAGAACTCGCTGTACGCGCACTGCCACAGCAGGAAGTTGCTCAGCCGCAGCTCACCGCTGGGGCGGATGATCAGCTCCGGGTCGGGGATGCCCGCCGACCACAGGTACTTGCCGAAGTTCTCCTCCGTCCACTCCTCGCCGCTCTCGGCGCACAGGCGGGCGGCACGCAAAATCTCGGCCCGGCCGCCGTAGTTCAGGCAGATGTTGGCCTGAAAGCCCTGATAATGGGTGGAGATGGCGTTGGTCTCGGCGATCATTTGCTGCAGCTTGGGAGACAGCGCCGTGGTATCGCCCAGAATTTTCAGGCGGATATGATCCCGTTCCATGGTGTCGATGGCCTCCTGCAGATACTGCTCCAGAAGGCTCATGATGGTATCCACCTCGTCCTTGGGACGCTTCCAGTTCTCGGTAGAAAAGGCATATACCGTCAGGTACTGGACACCCAGCTCTTTGCAGTAGGTAGCGATATCCCGGAACACCTCGGCGCCTACTTTATGGCCGGCAGTGCGCGGAAGCCCACGCTTCTTTGCCCAACGACCGTTGCCGTCCATAATAATAGCGATGTGGCGGGGCAGGCGGCCCACGTCCACCTGTCCCGCCGTTGCATGCTTCTTCCGGAACAGGCCCATCAGACGGACATCAGTTCCTTTTCCTTGTTTTCCAGCAGCTTATCCAACTCCTTGCAGCTGTCGTCGGTCATCTTCTGCAAGTCCTTTTCTGCCATCTTCAGCTCGTCCTCGGTGATCTCGGAGGCCTTCTGCTGCTTCTTGAAGTTGTCCATGGCGTCGCGGCGGATGTTGCGCACGGCCACCTTGCCGCCCTCGGTATACTTACGGATCTGCTTGACCAGCTCCTTACGGCGCTCCTCCGTCAGCTGCGGGAAGGCCAGACGGATGCTCTTGCCGTCGTTCTGGGGATTGATGCCCAGATCGGACTCCTGAATGGCCTTTTCGATACCCTTCAGGGCGTTGGCGTCCCACGGGGTGATCAGCAGGGTGCGGGGATCAGGGGAGCCAACGGACGCGATCTGCTGGATCGGGGTGGGAGTGCCGTAGTAATCCACGTTGATGCGGTTGAGCACGGAGGCGTTGGCCCGGCCGGCGCGGACGGCGGCAAAGTCATTCTCCACGGACTCGATGCTCTTCTTCATCTTTTCCTCGTAGATCTTGTATTCATCCTTCAACATGTCTTTCAGTCCTCCTTGACAATTGTTCCGATTTTTTCACCGCGGATGGCGCGGACGATGTTATAGGGGTCCTTCAGGGCGAACACCAGCACGGGAATGTGGTTGTCCATGGACATGCTGGTGGCGGTGGAATCCATCACAGCCAGATGGCGCTTGAGCACCTCGTCATAGGTGATGGCGTCGAACTTCACCGCGTCGGCATTGGTGGCGGGATCGCTGTCGTACACGCCGTCGATATTCTTGGCCAGCAATATCACGTCGGCGCCGATCTCGGCGGCGCGGAGCACCGCGGCGGTATCGGTGGAGAAATAGGGGTTGCCGGTGCCGCAGCCGAAGATGACCACCCGGCCCTTCTCCAGATGGCGGATGGCGCGGGCACGGATGTAGGGCTCGGCCACGGCGCGGATCTCCAGCGCCGTCTGCACCCGGACGTCCACGCCCTTCTGCTCCAGCACGTCAGCCATGGCCATGCAGTTCATGGTGGTGGCCAGCATACCCATATGGTCGGCACGGGAGCGCTCGATATAGCCCTCGCCGTTTTTGACGCCGCGCCAGAAGTTGCCGCCGCCGATGACCACGCCGATCTCCACGCCCATGGCGGCGCACTCCTTGATGACGTCAGCCACCTGACCCATCACCTTGAAGTCCAGCCCAAAGTGCTTATCCCCGGCCAGCGCCTCGCCGCTGATCTTCAGCAGCACCCGCTTATATTTCGGTTCGTCCATGTGTCACGCTCCTATTATTTATTCCCTGTTATTTTACCTTATTTCTCTGCGTTTGCATAGAGGGAAAATCAAAAATTTCCGGATTCTTTTGTTGCGGCGGTGTGAAAAAGCTGTTATACTGCCGGATAGAAAGGATGTGCGTGCCATGGAATTGCGTCATGTTTTGGGAAATACATGGGTGGCGGAGGCCAATACCGCGCTGCTGGGCGTCTATCATGTGACGGAGAAGGATATCGTGCTGATCGACACCGGCTATGCCAAGCTGGATCGCGCGGGGCTGACCGCCATGATCGAGGACAACGGCTTCCGGCTGCTGGGCGTCATCTGCTCCCACGCACATTTCGATCACAGCGGCAACGTCCGCTATCTGCAGCAGCGCTGCGGCGCCAGAGCTGCCGCCCATATCATCGAGGCGGGCATCTCTGTGAACCCCGACGCCTACCGGGCCAACTATGTGGCCCTGACCTACGGCAAGAGCCGGGAGTATCTTCTGGAGGAGTGCTTCGTGGCGGATACCATTATCGGTCCGGAGGATGAATGGCTGGACTTCTGCGGCGCGCGCTTCGGCATTTTGCAGCTGCCGGGCCACAGCGCCGGTCATATCGGCGTGGTGACGCCGGACAATGTGGCCTATGTGGGTGACTGCCTGCTGGATCAGCAGCAGATCGACAACGCCAAGCTGCCCACCTCCATGTTCATCGCCCGCGACCTGCAAAGCAAGGAATTTCTTCGGCAGAGCCGGTATGACGCCTATATCATCGCCCACAAGGCGGTGATAACGGACCACACGGTACTGGACGCACTGGTAGACAGCAACAGCGCCTTCATCTACCGCAAGGCTGACGAGCTGCTGGAGGATCTGGTGGACGGCATGACCTTTGCCCAGTGGATCGCCGCTTTCTGCCAGCGGGAGAATATCCGCACAAAGAACGAGTTCAAGTTCTCCATCATCGAGCGGAACTTTGCCAACTTTGTGGACTGGCTCACCGACGAGGGCCGCATCACCATCCAGCGGGAATACTGCGCCAAAATGTACTACCGCGCCTGATGGTGCATCCCATATATGCAGTTAAGGCCGCCCCTTCGCGGGGCGGCCTTGACTTTTCGGGTATCGTATAACATTCGTCCGGATCGTTTTCAAGACATTATTCCACGGGATTTTTATACCGCATCCCGACGCGGTACACCGCCAGTCCGATGGCCGCGCCCAGCACCGCGCCCGCCAGAATGTTGCTGGGATAGTGGACGAACAGGTACAGGCGGGAGAACGCGATGATGGCCGCCAGCGGGATGGCTGCTCAGCCGAAGCGACGGTTCGTTTTCGTCAGCACCGTGGCGCCGATGACGGAGGACAGCGTGTGGCCGGAGGGAAAGGAGTAATCCGTGGGTATGGGGATCAGCAGCTTCACGCTGTCGTCCAGCCAGCAGGGCCGGGGCCGGGCAATGAGATTTTTCAGGCACACATTGCCCACCAGCACGCCTGCGCCCAGCCCCGCCAGCAGGATCACGCCCTGACGGCGGTACTTCTTCGTACAGAGCATGATGGCTGCCGCCAGCAGCCCAGCAGCGTCAGCTTCGGCATCAGCATATCCAGCACGCCGCAGGACAGGTTGTCGTGTATCCAGTAAAGGATCGTCTGATCCAGATTCATGCCGCGGTCACACCTCTCTCCATGCGCCGCCGCAGCAGCTCCAGCCCCACCAGAAGCCCTACGCCCAGCAGGAAGGCCAGCGGTCGGAACGTTGCCGCGCTCAGCGGCGGCTGGGGCGTTTGCAGACTGGCAGGCCCCATGGCGATAGTGTACAGGGAACCGATCATCAGTCCCAGAATAAACCAGATCATGGCGGAGCGGTGCTTTTGCAGCGCGCCGCGGATGGCCTTGATGGACAGGGCCACGCCCGCGATCACGCCGAAGCCCAGTGCCATCAGCCCCGGCACCACATGCAGGTCAAGGTGCAGGAACTGACGGATGGCCTGAATCACCGGCAGGTACACCCCGGCGATCAGCAATATGGATGAGCCGGAGATGCCCGGCAGCACCATGGCGGTAATGGCCACCGCCCCGGACAGAAACAGGTACGCCGCATCCACTACGCGCAGCTGTGCCATGTCCACCGTCAGCAGCCCGCTGCTGCCCCGCAGCATGGTCAGCCCCACCACCAGCGCCATACCCAGCAGGGTGAAGGGCACCAGCTGCCAGCGGCACAGCGCCTTCCTCTCCGCCAGCGCCACAAAGGGGATAGAGACTACCGTCAGGCCCAGAAACAGGCTGCTCATGAAATAGATATGGGCGGAAAACAGGCTGGCCAACAGCGACACGCACAGCCCCATGCCGGCCACCCAGCCAATGCCCAGCTTCAAAAGATAGACCAGCGCCGTTTTTCGTGCGGCTTTGTCCCGGCCGAACAGGTCGTGGAGGGCGTTGATGAAGCGGTCATAGAACCCCAGAATGAACGCCACCGTGCCGCCGGACACGCCGGGCACGCTGTCCGCCAGCGCCATGCAGAGACCATGAAACGGTGTCAGGAAGCCCATGGTCACACCGCCGCCTTCTTCCGCCGGGGCGCGTCGCGCACGATAAGGAACGCGGCCACCGCCAGAAGATTGCCCACCAAGCCCAGAATCATCCACAGGGACTTGTTCATTCCCTCGTTGACGGCGCTGCGATACAGCCACGCCGCCGTCAGCAGCCAGTAGTAGGCCAGCAGCAACAGCCACAGCAATCCCGCCACGCCGAAGATCACGAAGTGCGTCGGCGTCAGAGGTGTGATCTGGCTTTTCCACGCATCCTCGCTGTCGTGGCCGTCATGCTCGCCGTCGTGGTGCTCCTCGCCATAGGTCTGCTCCAGCGCCGCGGCATCCCGGAGGCTCCGTCGGCGCAGATGCTGACCTCATAGCCGCCCAGCTCCAGATAATCCCGCTCGATGGCGGCGATGGCCGCGTCGTCCTCAATGATAAGTATTTTCGCCATTTGCCTCTTCCTTTGCCAGTGGCAGCGTCACGATCATCCGCAGGCCGCCGTCAGCGCCATTCTCCGCCCGTACACTGCCATGCATCTCGTCACAGGACTTTTTTACCACCGCAAGGCCGATACCGCTGCCATTTCCCGGCGCTGTCCGGGCAGCATCTCCCCGGTAGAACACATCAAACAGCCGGGACAACTGCTCCTGCGGCACGCCCTCCTGCTCCTCGGCAACGGTCTCCAGCGCAGGACGCAGGGCCAAAGGCTCCAGCCGGACGGGATAGGCGCTGACATCCATCTTGGCAAAGGCAAACAGCCGGTTCACCAGCGTCTCCATATCCGTTTCCTTGGCATAGATGGTCTGCAGGTACCGCTGGCGGGTGGCCTCGTCCTGCGCCACGCTCTCCAGCAACCCCTCCGTATAGGCACGGATGGCGGTCAGCGGGCTTTTCAGGTCGTGAGACATGCCTGCGATCAGCTCCTGCTTCTGCTGCTGGGCCGCCTGCTGCTCCAGCGAGGCTTTCAGCCGGGCCGCCATCTCGTCCACCGCGTCGCAGGCGGCCTTGAACTCGTCCGCCTCCGTGTAGCCGATAGGCGTATCCAGATCACCGTCCCGGATACGGGCCACGCCTGCCGTCAGGGTATCCAGCGGCTGGGAGATATGGCGAAACAGATGCCGCGTCAGGTACAGATCCGTCAGCGCCACCGCCGCCAGCATCAGCAGCACCGCAACGGCGGCAAAGGCGCTCAGCGTCAGCTTGAAGCCGTGGAGCACCGTCTCTATCTGCTCCACCGCGTCATGCAGCGTCATCAGATTCCCCCGCAGCAGCAACAGTGCCGCGCCAAGCCCCAGCAAAAGCAGCAGCGCCGCCGCAAGGATCGGTATTACCAGCATGGCGATGTTGGACCGCGCCAGCCGTTTTCTGATGGTCATGCCCATTCCTCCCCTGTAGCAATGACATGATTATACCACATATTACGGGAAAGTGTTAAACGGAGATTAAACCGCTTTTTGATAGCAGCGTTACTAACATCCGTTATCACATTCCATAGCTTTACTTTTCCTGTTAAATATTCTACTATACAGGCACAAAAGGAAAACACCCCCAAATCACATACAAACACAAACATTTCTTTAAGGAGGAATTTACCATGAAGAACATCAATAACTACATCCTGACCGCTATCGTTTCCCTGATTCTGGTCATTGCCACCTCTTTCCTGATGACCGCCGCTGACGAGCCTATCCGTCAGGCCGGTTACTACCTGCCCGTGGTGTTAGGCGTTGTGTCCGCATGGGCTGCCAGCAAGGCCGGTCTGCTGGAGCTGGACTACGAGGAGCACACCGCCCGCCGCAGCGCTCACGCCGCCGCATAAGGCAATCCAAACGCCATCTTTTTTCTCTCCCCAAATCCATACATACAAAGCAGCATCGGCACGCCGTTGGCGTGCCGATGCTGCGGTAAGTGCGTTAAAATATCCCGCTGTGGCGCAGCGTCACAGCGGGATATTTCTATATTCTGTCTGCCGCTGGACCGGTATCGCCGCGCTCAGCGCCTGTCCGTCAGGATGCCGAAGCGGTCATGGATGACATGGCGGGGACAGGCCACCGCGCAGGCGCCGCAGCTCAGACACCGCTCATAGTCGATGACCGCGTGGAGCTCCTCCACATGGATGGCATCGGCAGGACACTTTTTCACGCACAGGCCGCAGGCGATGCAGCTCACGTCGCACACCGTCCTTGCGCCGGTCTTTGTGGCTGGGTCGAAGCCCTTGTCCCGGTTGGAGCACAGCACCGCGATACGGTCAGCCTCCCGCCGCAGGGCAATGATCCCCTTGGGACACTTGCGGGTACACGCGCCGCAGCCGATGCACTTCTCCTCGTCCACTTCGGCGCAGCCCAGATCGTTGATGCGGATGGCGTCGAATTTGCATGCCGCTACGCATGCACCGCAGCCGATGCAGCCATAGGCGCAGAGCAGCTCGCCGTTTTCATTTTTCTTGGCGCGACAGCCGCCGCTGCAATGGACAGTCGCCGTCTTTGGTGGGAATTTACGTTTGATGGCCATGTTTCTCTCATCCTCGTCTCATCAAATTGATGCTCCCATTATAGCACAGGCTTTGCCGTCTGCCAAGAAAAAGGACGATTTATGCCGGTCTCCGCCCGCAGCATCGTCAGGTGCCGCCGTCTCACGCGGGCTTTGCCGCACCCTGAAGGCTGAGGTAGTCGGCGATCATGGCGATGAACTCCGAATTGGTGGGCTTCCCCTTGGCGTTGCTTATGGTATAGCCGAAAAAGCGCTGCAAAACCTCCAGATCTCCCCGGTTCCAGGCCACCTCGATGGCGTGGCGGATGGCGCGCTCGACACACGACGGGGTCGTGTTGTAGCGCCGCGCCACTGTCGGATACAGGACCTTTGTGACCGCGTTTATCATGGTGGCATCCTTGATGGTCAGGATGATGGCCTCACGGACGTACTGATAGCCCTTGATATGGGCCGGCATACCCACCTCATGGATAACGGGGGTAACGAGACGCTCCAGCGCGGCATTGCGGGCATCCTCCGCCTCCGCACGCTGCGCCACATGACGCATCTGGCCGAGAAGCTCGTTCACCTCGCAGGGCTTGGGGAGGAACGATTCCGCTCCCTGCGTCATAGCCCGGCTCACCACCTGCCCCTGACAGAACGCGGACACCAGTATGGCCCTCGGCCTTGCCGCCATGGCCGCCATCCGGTCCAGCAGGCCAAAGCCGTCAAGCTCCGGCAGGATCACGTCCATAATGACCAGCTGCGGACATTCCCGCTCGATGACGTACCATGCGTCTGCGCCGCTGCCGACGCTGCCCACTACCCTGAAATCCCCTGCGGCTTCGATCATCCGCTGCAGCATCATGCGAAAGCTCTCGTCGGTGTCTGCCAATACGACCTTCATCTTGTTTTTCATACGCTATTCTCCCTTTTCATTTTGTGATCGACCGTCTCCGATCGGTGCATCCCTTTCGTGTTTTATGCCGTGGTTGTGATCTGCCGCTATTATAGCAAGCGGAAAGGGTCGTGCATGCTCACTGTGAATATTCGCAAAAAACCGATGAATTCATCAAATTTTTTCTCAGGAGGAAAGTGTCGTAACGGCATGCTTGCTGTCTGATTTACTTGTATTTTCAGCAATTTTGTCGAATTATGTAGAATTTTTAACAAAAAATTATATTGATTTTTTGCTTCATAAGTGTAGAATGAATAAACGAAAACGCAGCCATGGCAGGAGACCCCAACGACTGTAGCGATCGAACGATCTTGTTACGGGACATCATTCCGGAGTTTGCGATAGAAATGGCGGCGGCAGCCGCCATTTTTTTATGCAGCGCCGCCCCACTGTCTTCTGCTTCCGGCAGTGAAATCTGATTTTGGGAAGAAAGGATCTTGATACCCATGCGCATTGCTGTCTGTGAGGATAACCAGCTCCAACGGGATATGATCGTGCAGCTGCTGAGCCGCTGTTCTGCGGAACGATCACTCCCTGTGGAGCTGGTTCCTTATGAATTCGGAATGAACCTCCTCTACGATGTGGAGGAGGGCGCGGATTTCGACATCGTATTTCTGGACATTTACCTGCCGGATACGATGGGCAATGAGCTGGCTCACCGGCTGCGCGGCATGGGCTATCGGGGGAAGCTTGTGTTCCTGACCGCATCGCCGGACTTTGCCATCGAAAGCTATGACGTGTTCGCCAGCGGATACCTGCTCAAGCCCATCAGCTACGAGCGGCTGAAAACCGTTCTGGACCGGATCACGGAGCATGTGGACCCCAATACCTACCAGATACGGCACAGAGCCACCGTGACACGGATCGCGTACCGCGACATTCTATACATCGAAAGCTCCAATTCCAAGTGCATGATCCATACGGTATCCGGCAGCGTACACACCGCCTATAAAACGCTGAACACCATCGAAACGGAGCTGAACGACCCCTGCTTCCTCCGCTGCCACCAGAGCTTTCTGGTGAACATGGATCACGTCCGTCAGATTGGCAAAGAGTGTCTGCTGTCCAATGGCGAGACCATCCCCATCCGGCAGCGGGGCGTAAAGCCGGTGCGGCAGGCGTATATGGCGTATGCCGCCGCGCTGTCCGCCGCTTATTGACCCCTTTCCGCCGCGATTCAGCGGCATCCGCATCTGACGAAAGGAGTCACAGCATGAAGATCAGGGATTTCTACAAGTCCATCGGCGGCGATTATGACGAAATGTTCCGCAGAATACCGTGTGACAGCATGATAGAACGGTTTCTGTTGAAATTTCCCGCAGATCCCTCCTACGCGGCGCTGGCCGCCGCCAGAGAAAAGCGCGACCCTGAGAGCGCGTTTCTGGCCGCTCATACGCTCAAGGGGGTTGCGGCCACACTGGGGCTGAAGGAGCTGGCGGAGGCGGCCGCCCGGCTGACGGACGCGCTGCGTTCTCCCTCCGGCTTTCCCGACGACGCACTTTTCGACGCAGCCGCCATGGCATACGACCGGGTGCTGACACAGATCGCCGCGCTCCTTCGATAACGCCGCACCACACCGCTGATACGCAGAGAAAGGACACCTCATGAAACCGCAAAGGATCACCGCGCTCATTCTGGCACTGGCCTGCACCCTCACCACCCTCGCCGCCTGCGGCAGTCGGGATGACGCCGCCGAGGAGACGCACGAGCCGCTTACCATTGTCTCCCTCTTTCCGGAAATGGATCATTTTATCAAAAAGGTCCACGAAACATATCCGGAGATCAATATTGAGGTGATCCCCTATGCCGGCGGCAACACCACCGCCTATCTCAAAGCCCAGCTTCGATCCGGCCATATGCCAGACATCTATCTGACCACCATCTATATGCCGGAACGGCAGGACCTCAGCGACAAGCTGATCGACCTGTCGGGATACAGCTTCACCAACAATTACACCGACTCAAGCCTCCATGAGGTTTCGGATAACGGCGCGATCTATCTGCTGCCCACCTTCTTCTCCTGTCTGGGCATCACCTATAACCAGACGCTTCTTGACGAGCACGGATGGACGCTGCCCACCACCTTCGCGGAGCTTCGGGAACTGGCGCCCAAGGTCAAGGCGGCAGGCTGCCGGCTGGCGCTGAATCAGATCGCGCTGCCCGGCTACGGCTTCCAGTACCTGTGCAACATTATGGACACCGACTTTCTCAACACGCTGGATGGCAGAAGATGGCAGAGCAACTTTCTGGACGGAACGGCAACCGCCGCCGGCTCCGAGGGGATGCGGCAGGCGTTCTCCGTTGTGGAGGCATGGCGGGAGCTTGGCATGCTGAACGGTGAGGGCAGCTGGTACGACAACAACGAGACGAAGCGCATGATGGCCGAAGGCAACACGCTTTTCATGCTGGGCAGCACCAACAACATCACCGCCGAGGACTCCGACGACGAGTTCCGGCTCATGCCGTACCTGTCGGAGGACGGCACAAAGAACACCATCATCATGCAGGTATCCCGCTACATCGGCCTGAACAAGGCGCTGGAAAAGGACCCGCAGAAGCTGGCCGACGCCCTGCATGTGATGGAGGTCCTGTCCACCGTGGAGGGCATGTTCTCACTGAACGAGAGCTGCGCCAATTCGCTGATGCTGCCGCTGAAGGACTATGTGATCCCGGAAAGCAGCTACTACAAGCCCGTGGAGGACGCGCTGTATAACGGGCTGACCGCGCCCTTTCTTTACAGCGGCTGGGAAAACATCATCGTCCCCATCGGCGATGTGGGGCTGGAATACATACGGGGAAACGCGACGCTGGAGCAGCTGATCCGCGCCATTGACGACAACCAGCACCTTCTGTGGGACAACACCTCCGCCGCCTGCACCACGCTGACCGAGAAGCTGACCACCGACGACTGCGCACGGCTGGTAGGCGTCTCCTTCGGCAAGGCGGCCGGGGCCGATCTTGCCTTGATCTCCAAAAACGCCTATTTTGTGGTGGACGGCGTCAGCCATATGAACCCGAAGGGCGTGTCCGGCGAGCTGTTCCCCCTTCCCGTATCCGACGAGGAGATCACCTCGATCCTGCCCACCGGCTGGCGCGGCAATATCCAGACCGTCACCCTGACCGGTGCGCGCATCAAGGAACTGGCCGAAAAGGGCTATGATTGCGGAGACTGCGGCGTATTCTTCCCCTATGAGCTGGTGAAGCCGGACAGCCTGACCATCCGCGACGAAGATACCTATACGGTGGTGATCGCCGGGGTGACCGAGCAGGTGGCCCGAGAGGGCGGCCTGACGGATACCGGTATCCTCGGTCTCACCGCGGCACGGGACTATCTCAGGCAATTCAAGACCTTCTCACGGGCCGATATCTGCTGGGAGTGAGACGGGATGAAAGAACACGGTAAAAACACAGAGGGGAACCGGCTGCGCGCGCTGGCTTTTGCGCTGGCCGCGTTTCTGCTGCTGATCTGCGTTGCCTTTTTCATATTCATGCGGCTCTATGACAGGTATATCGACGACATCCTGTACAAAGAACGGCAGCAGCAGATGAAGGAGGTCACCGTCCAGCTTTTCAAGCGGCTGGACGACGTGACCCGCAGCTGGTGGAAGGACACAGACGTTTTCTGCGGCGCCATCGAGGATCATACCTTTGTCTCTTTGGACGAGCTGTACGCCTATTTGCAGTCGCTGTCCCAGCTGTACAAGGTGGACGACCAGCAGCGCCATCTGGTGGCGGTGGACGATTCCGGCAATTATCTGACCCACGACGGCTGGAACGGAACACTGTCGGAAATGGCTTTTCTGATGGACAGCCCGGAGCGGGTATCCTTCGTCACCTCGCGTGTGGGCCGGAGCGACGTGGGCATTTTCTTCCTGCAAAGGCTGCCGGAGCCGGTGACCGTCCGGGACGGCGGCGAGGATCTCCGCCTGACCTATTTCGGTCTGTCCTGCCGTCTGGCGGAGCTGGAGCCCTTCTTCTCCTGCGAGGCCTATGACAATAATAACAGCGTCTATGTGCTGGATCAGTATGGCGGGCGCATCTTCAGCAGCGGCGACGACACGCTGCTGGGCTATAATGCCTATGCCACGCTGAAGGAGATAACCTATCTCCACGGCACCTCCTTTGAGGCTGCCAAGCGTGAGCTCGACAGCAGCGGCCTTGCCTACTCCAACGCGGTGCTGCACGGAGATGAATACTACTACGCCCTGAAGCAAATGAACAACGCGGACTGGACGCTTCTTTTTCTGGTGTCGTCGGACTATGTGGCGCAGGATATCGTGCTGCTGGTGGACACCACGAACCGGATGGTCTTTTCCTTTGCCATCATTCTGGTCGTTGCCTGTGTCATTGTAATCACCGTTATCCTGACGGCAAGTCAGAAGCGTAACCTTGCCATCGAGCGGAAAAATAACGACAAGCTTTCCGCCGTCAACCGCGAGCTTGACCAGAAGAACACGGAGCTTTCCGCCGCGGTAAAGCTGGCGGAGTCCGCCACGCGGGAGGCCAAGGCCGCCAATAGCGCCAAGAGCGAATTCCTCACCAACATGTCCCACGACATCCGCACGCCTATGAACGCCATTCTGGGCATTACCCGCCTGATGGAAAGCGAGCAGTCCATGTCGGACAAAATGCGCGATTATATCCGCAAGGCTCACGCCTCCGGCCAGCATATGCTGGCCCTCATTAACGATGTGCTGGACATGAGCAAGATCGAGGCGGGAAAGATCCGCATTGTCAGAGAGCCGGTAAGCCTTGCCGAGCAGGTCGGTCAGATCGACAGCATCATCCGTCCCCGTGCGGCGGAAAAGGCGCAGAACTTCATGATCCGCACCCATGATGTGGCGCACGAATTTCTCGTTGGCGACAGCATGCGTCTGGGGCAGATACTGGTCAATCTGCTGTCCAACGCGGTAAAATATACGCCATATGGCGGCACGATCCGCCTTGACATCGCCGAGCTTCCCTGCGCCATCCCCGGTCAGGCCGCCATCAGCATCGTTGTCACCGACAACGGCTGCGGCATGACACCGGAATTCCTGACCCACATTTTCGACCCCTTCACCCGCGCGGAAAGCTCCACCACCAACAAGGTACAGGGCACCGGTCTGGGCATGGCCATCACGAAAAACATCGTTGACCTGATGGGCGGGCAGATCACCGTGGAAAGTGAACCGAACAGGGGCAGCCGGTTCGAGGTCACCCTCTCCCTGCCCATTGACCGCAGCACCACATGTCATGTGGACGCTTCCGGCATCCTCCTTATCACGGACGATCCCCAGCTGGCGGACAATCTGCGGGTCATGACCCGCGCGTCCGGGCCTGACGTATTCGTGTGCAGAGATGTGCATGAGGCGGCGCAGGTACTGAAGCAGCAGAAGGCGGACGTCGTTCTGCTGTCCGGCTGCTCCGGCAGTGAGGAGCTGCCCGCTCTCGCGGACACCCTGCGGAGCGCGGCGGAACGGAAGCTTCTGATCCTCTGCACGGATCATGTGCAGGCGTCCCACGGCTTTCGGCCTGACGGCGCAGACGGCATGCTGGCAAGGCCGTTTTTCCTGTCCCAGCTGGCGGACGCCATTGACCAACTGCGCAACACCCGTGTTGCCCGCGAGAGCGGAAACGTCTCCGTCCTCAACGGCATGCGCTTCCTGTGCGCTGAGGACAACAGCCTGAACGCGGAGATCCTGACCGCGTTAATGGCGCTGTACGGCGCCGCGTGCGACATCTATCCCGACGGCGCGCAGCTGGTGGAGGCCTTCGCCAATGTCCGCAGCGGCGACTATCAGGCGATCCTGATGGACGTGCAGATGCCGGTCATGAACGGGCTGGAGGCCGCCCGTGCCATACGGCGCGGCAATAATCCGCTGGGACGGACCATCCCCATCATCGCCATGACGGCAAACGCCTTCGTGGAGGATGTGCAGGACTGCCTTGACGCGGGCATGAACGCTCACATTTCCAAGCCCATCGACATCAGCGCTCTGGAAACGATCCTGCTGGAGACGGTACACGCGCCGGATCAAGCATAACCCCCTGCTCGGCACACAGGTGCGCCTGTGCGCCGGGCAGAGTACGGCTGGGCCACAATAATCCGCCCCGTATCGCAGACTCTGTAGCGCAGGCTCTGTCTTGAAAAACGAATTTCCCCGTGCTATAATACCATTGATTGATCTCCGACGGATGCCTGTCCGTAATCTGCCGCTCATGCGGCTTTTTCAAAGCGCAGCGGTTAGCATATTCTAACCATCAGAAATCAAAATCGTTTTTCAAAACAGGAGGCTTTCCTATGAAAATTTTAGTATTCGGCGCAGGCGTGCTGGGCTGTAATCTTTCGAGAAATCTGTTCCGTGCCGGAAAGGACGTCACATTGCTGGCGCGGGGAAGCTGGGCGGAGGAGATCCGGAAGAACGGCCTGCGGATCAAGGACAAGTTCTCGCCCCGCATGTCGGTCAGCCGTATCCCAGTGGTGACCGAGTTGAAGCCCGAGGACGCCTACGACGTGATCTTTGTGGTCCTGCGCTATACGCAGCTGGACACGATCATGGAGCCGCTGCGGGCCAATCCGGCGAAAAACATCGTCTTCGTGGGCAACAATGTGCGGGCAAGAGCCGTTGCCGCCGCGCTGCCGGAGAAAAACGTGCTGTTTGCCTTTGTGTCCTCGGCAGGACACCGGGAACGCGACTATGTGGCATCCATCGACCTGAAAAAAATCACCATCGGACAGCTGGCGGACGCACCCTCCAACGAGCCGCTGATCGGGCAAATTTTTGACGGCACAAAATACAAGGTGGCCTATGAGCCCAACATGGAGGACTATCTGCTCTGCCACGCGGCGTTCGTGCTGCCGGCGGCCTTCGCCTGCTACAAGACCGACAGCGACCTGAAAAAGCTCAAGGACAACACCGCCTATCTGAGCCGGATGATCGACGCCAACATCGAGGGCTACCGCGCCATTCGGGACGCCGGACACGAGATTATCCCGAAATCGGACGCGGAGTTCGAGGGCGCGGCATATCGCAAGACCTGCCTGCGCTTCTTCAAGCTCATATGCGCCACGAGTCTGGGCAAGATCTGCGTCTCCGATCACGCTATGAACGCGGTGGATGAAATGAGCGCCCTGAACCGTGATCTGAAGCAGTTCTTCACGGAGCACGGCGCGGCATACCCGGTATGGCAGGAGCTGGAGCAGGAAGCCGGAAAGTATTTGAAATCGTTCTGAATTGTATAAAAAATCCCGTCTCAAGCCTGTGAAGTGACCCCAAAAAGTTAGACAATATTCTGAAGTAAAAATTGTTCAAACAGCCGAAAGGGCTTGCTGTCTGTGAATTGTAGGCGGCAAGCCCTTTAGCTTTGCCTTGATCCTGCGGTTGTTGTAGTAATCTAGATATTCGATCAGTTCCAGTTTGAAGTGTTCCATGGAGCGGAACTCCTGCAAATACAGCAGGGTAATATCCCAAATTTTGTGTAAACACCGTTTTCGGTGCAAAACAGAGCAA
>ENA-UOJG01001883-UOJG01001883.1-human-gut-metagenome-genome-assembly--contig:-C47-NODE-1883-length-19954-cov-5.304086_pt1 | contig 19954 bp, 18 predicted proteins | sample MGYA00242340_ERZ723887 | MGnify/ENA metagenome assembly ERZ723887 | reverse complement strand
GGCATTCCTTTAATCCTTCGGCATTTGCCACCTTGATCTCCTGTTCCGGATGATCCCGTTTGATGACATCTACGACAGCCTGTGCAACGCCACCGGCAACGGCAAAGTTTCTTCCATCGGTGGAAGCGTCACTTACACCATCCGGATCTTCTTCCATGTTTTCCAGATCCACATGTTTTGCATCAAAAATACCCGCCATTTCTTCAAAGGTGAGTACGAAATCTACTTCACTGCGGACGCTGCGGCGCATTGCTTCGAGTTTTTTAGCTGCACATGGTCCAATAAAGACAACCTTCGCATTTGGGTTATGCTTTTTGATAAGACGTGCAGTTAATGTCATCGGAGTCAGTGCCATGGAAATACAGTTGGCGTGATCCGGGAATAATTTCTTTGCCATGACAGACCATGCCGGACAGCAGGAAGTTGCCATGAATGGAAGTTCATCCGGCACTTCTTTTAAGAAATCTTCTGCTTCCTGTTTTGCACACAGATCCGCACCGATTGCTACCTCAAAAACATCTGCAAACCCGAGTTCTTTCATGGCAGCACGCAGCTTGCCAGGGGTAACCTTTGGTCCGAACTGACCGACAAATGCAGGAGCGACAGCTGCATAAACCTTTTCACCGGACTGGATGGCACGGATTGTCTGGAAAATCTGGGATTTGTCAGCAATGGCACCGAACGGGCAGTTTACCAGACACTGACCGCAGGAAACACACTTGTCATAATCGATATTGGCTTTGCCGTTTTCATCTGAAGTAATGGCATCCATACCGCATGCTTTGGCACATGGTCGTTCCTGAATGATAATGGCGTTATAGGAGCAGACACTTGCACAGCGGCCGCACTTGATACATTTCTCCTGGTCAATGATAGATCTGCCGGTGGTACGGTCTAGGGAAACCGCTTCTTTTGGGCATACTTCCATACAGGGATGTGCCAGACATCCCTGACAGCCGTCTGTTACGTGCACACGTTTTGTGGGACAGGCATTGCAGGCAAATTTAATGACATTAATGAGAGGCGGAGTATAGTAAGTTTCTGCCTGGTCAGCAGCTTCAATGCCATCGGATACCGGGGCATGCTCTGCTGCACTGCGGTTTGGCAGGCCCATTGCCAGACGCAGGCGTTCGCCTACAATTGCACGCTCCAAAAATACATCGTTTCTGAAATTTCCGGTTTCTCCCGGAATAATCTTATATGGAAGTTCTTCCATACGTTCCTTTACAGGCCATTCGGTATGATAAGCCATACGGGCCACTTCTGTAAAAATTTTGTGACGGATTTCCTGAATTCGGGTTTCGACGCCTCTCATGATAATTCCTCCTTGTGTTTGTAATGGATCATTGTAAAATAAAATTTTCTGCATTTCTATAAGATAATACCAAGAAACTCACAGAAAAACCTGTTTTGTCATATTCCGGGGATATTGTAGCAAATAATACACATACTCTCAATAAGTATGCTGTTCTTTTTGTAGAACAAATTGTATTTTTGTGCTTACTACATGATAGTTTATACGATAATGAAACGATAGAAAGGACAGGGCATGGTTCAGACAGAGGCAATCCGGCGATTTCTCTTGCATTTTAGAGGCTGTTGGAATTTTTTCGATTTTCAGCAAGCCTCGTACATGGATGTACGAGGCAGGTGGTCACTGAGCCCGGAAGGCGAATGACCACCGGTTGCGTCCGCCTGATAATAATTGAAATAAAAATTCCTACAGCCTCTTAATTGCAAGGAGCATGAGCCGGATTGCCTCTGTCTGAACCATGCCCTGTCCTTTCGAGCCACTATATTAAATGACATTATGCACAAAATCCCAGTTCTGTTTTTGTGAATGATTTTGACGGAAAGTGATTGACGATGACAGAAAATGTAACTATAATAAGAACCATCGAAATGAACGTTTTTGAAAGATTGTGAACGAAAAAGAAAACAAAGGAGTGAGGCATATGCTTGCAGAAGAAAGATTTTCAAGAATACTGTCCATAATAGAAGCGGAGGGAAGTGCCACAATACAGGAGCTTATGACTGCACTTGACGCTTCAGAATCAACCGTCCGCCGGGACTTAATTACAATGGATGAGAATGGTCTTCTGACCAAGGTGCATGGCGGTGCAATCGCCAGACGGCCGAGTGTGAGTACACATGATGAGGATGTCAGAAACCGTAAGACGATGAATGCGGAACAAAAGAATGCAATTGCAAAGTATGCAGCATCCCTCATCCGCCCGGATGATTTTGTTTATCTGGATGCCGGAACATCCACCGAGGCGATGATCCCTTTTATTAAGGAGACACAGGCGGTGTTTGTGACAAATGCCATCAGCCATGCAAAGCTTCTGGCGGAAAAGGGCTGCCGTGTTTATCTGCTGGGAGGCGAATTCAAATCCCAGACAGAGGCGATCGTCGGGGAAGAAGCCATGGAGATGCTTTCCAAGTATAACTTTACCAAAGGATTCTGGGGAACGAACGGAATCAGCGTCAGCAAAGGATATTCCACCCCGGAGATCAAGGAAGCCATGGTAAAGAAATATTCCATGAAGAATTGCAAACGCTGCTATATTCTGGCAGATGCCAGCAAGTTTGACCAGCTTTCCAGTGTGAAATTTGCTGATTTTGAACAGGCAACCATCTTAACAACGGAGCTGTACAAGCCGGCACTTAAAAAATACAAAAATATTGTGGAGGTGAAAGAATGATCTATACCGTAACATTTAACCCATCCATTGATTACATTGTAAATGTGGACAACTTTATGACCGGTGTGGTCAACCGTACCAGCAAGGAAATTATTTTTCCGGGTGGGAAAGGAATCAATGTTTCAATGGTACTGAAAAATCTCGGGGAAGAAAGCACAGCACTTGGATTTATGGCAGGATTTACCGGAGATGCCATCACACGGCTTCTTCAGGAGAAAGGTGTTACCGCAGATTTTATTCACGTTACCGAAGGATTGTCCCGTATCAACGTAAAACTCCGGGCACAGACCGAGACGGAAATCAACGGACAGGGACCAAAGATTGCATCAGAAGATATCCGGAAGCTTTACGGAAAACTGGATGCATTGCAGGATGGCGATACACTGGTACTTGCCGGAAGCATCCCGGACACAATGCCGGAATCCATGTATATGGATATCATGGAACATCTGCAGAACAAGAAACTCAATATTGTAGTAGATGCGACCAGAGATCTGCTGATGAACGTACTTGCTTATCATCCGTTTTTGATCAAACCAAACAATCATGAGCTGGGAGAGATTTTCCACACGGTAATCAATGATAAGGATGATGTTGTAACATATGCAAAACGCATGCAGGAAAAAGGTGCAAGAAATGTTCTTGTTTCCATGGCAGGTGATGGGGCCGTCCTTGTGACGGAAGACGGTCAGGAGTTCCGGGCTGAGGCACCGAAAGGAAAACTTGTGAATTCGGTAGGCGCCGGAGATTCCATGGTGGCTGGTTTTATATATGGATATTTAAATGGTGGCAGCTATGCAGATGCGTTCCGCTATGGTGTATATACCGGAAGTGCTAGTGCTTTTTCCGAAGAATTGGCAACAAAAAAGGAAGTACTTGCATTGATGGATGCAAATAAAAAATTATTTTAAGGAGGGTATACTATGAGAATCAGAGATTTGCTTGCAGCCGAGAGCATTGAACTGAACGGTTCTGCAGCCGGAAAACAGGATGTTTTAAACAAAATGGTTGATCTCATGGCAAAAAGCGGAAAAATCCGCGATGTGGAAACTTACCGCAAGGGGGTTTTTGCAAGAGAAGAAGAAGGAACAACCGGAATTGGAGAGGGAATTGCGATCCCACACTGCAAGTCAGATGCTGTGAAAGCACCGGGACTGGCAGCTATGGTAGTAAAGGATGGCGTAGAGTTTGACGCGTTAGATGGAGCACCTGTCAATTTACTGTTTCTGATTGCAGCTCCAAACACCGAGGATAATGTACATCTGGAGGTGCTCAGCAAACTTTCCGTACTTCTGATGGATGAGAATTTTACCAACGGACTGAAAAATGCAAAGACCGTAGACGAATTCTTAAAAGTCATCGATGATGCGGAAAGCGCAAAAGATGAGGATGAAAAAGAAGACGAAACTGGGGCAAAATACAAGGTACTTGCCGTAACCGGATGCCCGACCGGAATCGCACATACTTATATGGCAGCGGAAAGCTTAGAGAAGCATGCAGCTGAGATGGGAATCACGATTAAGGTAGAGACCAGAGGTTCCGGCGGAGCCAAGCATGTGCTTACCGATGAAGAGATCGCAGGAGCGACCGCAATCATCGTTGCAGCTGACACCAAAGTTCCGATGGACCGCTTCGATGGAAAGAAAGTCATTGGGTGCAAGGTTGCAGACGGCATCAACAAGGCAGAGCAGCTGTTAAACCGTGCCGTGGCCGGGGATGCACCTGTCTACCATGCGGCAGAGGGCAGCAGAAAAGAAGAAAAAGCAGAGGGTGGTTCTACCGCACACATGATTTACACACACCTGATGAGTGGGGTATCCCACATGCTTCCGTTCGTTATCGGCGGCGGCATCATGACAGCGATTGCATTTCTGATCGATACCCTGATGGGCTATGGTGCAACCGGTGGATCGGCATTCGGTTCCTGTACGCCGTTATCGGCATTCTTCAAGTATGCCGGAGGACTGGCAATGGGACTGATGGTTCCGGTGCTTGCAGGTTACATTGCATACTCGATCGCAGACCGGCCGGGACTTGCAGTTGGTTTTACGGGCGGTTTGTTAGCCTCGAGTGGTAACGCATTAGTCACCGGTTACAACTGGGCGGATTCCACAACCGGTTTCCAGAAATTTATCGCAGACTTTGCATTCCAGGGTGCTAACGGCGGTAACACCGTTTCCGGTTTCCTTGGCGGAATTTTAGCCGGATTCCTTGCCGGATTTATTGTACTGTTCCTGAAAAAAGCGTTTTCAAAACTGCCGGCTTCCTTAGACGGAATCAAGCCGACTCTGATTTATCCGTTGCTTGGAATTTTAATTATCAGTATTTTAATGTGCTTCATCTTTAACCCATTGATCGGACTGATCAATACCGGACTGAGCAACGGACTGACCGCAATCTCTGATGCGGGATACATCACCGTACTCGGACTGATCCTTGGAGCAATGATGGCGATCGACATGGGTGGTCCAATCAACAAAGCCGCTTATGTATTTGGTACCGGCGTACTGGCAACTGCAAGCCAGATGATTGAAAAAGGTGCACAGCCAGGCGACCCGGCTGTTCAGGCATGTTACATTGCCATGGCAGCGATCATGGTCGGTGGTATGGTTCCTCCGATCGGAATCGCGCTTGCCTGCCAGTTCTTCCCGAAGAAATTTACAAAGGAAGAACGTGGATCCAAGGTATCCAACTTTGTAATGGGTGCTTCCTTCATCAGCGAGGGTGCGATCCCGTTTGCAGCAGCAGATCCGCTTCACGTAATTCCATGTACCTTAATTGGTGCCGGAGTTGCAGGATTTTTATCCGCACTGTTTAAGTGCACACTGATGGCTCCTCACGGTGGAATCTTCGTATTTGCAACCGTAGGACATCCGCTTTTATACATCCTTGCATGGGCAGTCGGCTCTTTCATTACAGCCGTATTGCTCGGACTGATCAAAAAGGATGCTGAATAAACGGACAGAAAAATCTGTAAACAGTAACATTGATAAAGAAACAAAATTTGAAAAGGAGAATGATCATGAAAGAATTTACTTATACCATCAAAGACGAGCAGGGAATCCACGCAAGACCGGCAGGCGAGCTGGTAAAAGCAGCCGCTGCATATCCATGTAAAGTAACCATCAGCAAGGATGGCAAGGAAGTAGACGCAAAGAGAATCCTCGGAGTTATGGGTCTTGGTGTTAAATGCGGACAGGAAATTGTATTAAAGACGGATGGAGATCAGGAAGAGGAAGCAATCGCAGCACTTGGCAAATTCTTAGAGGAGAAACTGTAAGAAACCGTTCCGGCAACCGTTTACGGAGAATGAATCAGCAAAAGGATGAGGTGACGCTATGACAATTCAGGGTAAAAGCGTATACAGCGGGGTGGCCATCGGCCGCCTTGCCATATACCGCAAATCAGAAAATCAGGTAAAGCGGGAGAAAATCGCAGATACCGCAAAAGAGGTAAAACGGTTTGAAGATGCCAAAGATACCGCAAAACAGCAGCTTGCCGGGCTTTATGATAAGGCATTAAAAGAAGTCGGTGAAGTCAATGCAGCAATCTTTGAAGTACATCAGATGATGCTGAATGACCTTGATTATATCGAATCCATCACAAATATGATTGAAGGCCAGCAGGTGAATGCCGAATATGCCGTGGCAACGACCGGAGATACATTTTCCGAGATGTTTGCGGCAATGGATGATGATTATATGCGTGAGCGTGCAGCCGATGTCAGGGATGTGTCAAACCGCGTAGTTTCCATCCTGCAGGGCAACGGAGGAAATGGCCTGAATGCCGATGAGCCGGTGATTTTACTTGCCGATGATCTGGCACCAAGTGAGACCGTACAGCTTGATAAATCGAAGGTGCTTTCCTTTGTCACCCGTCACGGTTCCACCAATTCCCATACCGCGATTCTGGCCCGTACCATGAATATCCCGGCACTGATCGGTGTCGATTTTCCGGAAGATGTCGATGGAAAAATGGGTATCGTCGATGGATACGAAGGCAGGATCATCATTGATCCACCGGTCTCCGTTATGGAAGCTTACCAGAAGAAGAAAGCAGAGGATGAAGAGAAAAAGCGTCTGCTGCAGGAACTCAAGGGCAAGGAGAATATCACAAAGGACGGAACAAAGATCAACCTGTATGCAAATATCGGAAGCGTTGGGGATGTGGCATCGGTACTGGCAAATGATGCCGGCGGCATCGGACTGTTCCGAAGCGAATTCCTTTATCTGGAGAGCAGGGATTATCCAACCGAGGAAGAACAGTTTGCAGCATACCGCAAGGTAGCCGAGGCAATGGCAGGAAAGAAAGTCATCATCCGTACACTCGATATCGGTGCGGACAAGCAGGTGGATTATTTCGGACTCGACAAAGAAGATAATCCGGCAATGGGTTACCGTGCGATCCGTATCTGCCTTGACCGCCGCGAGGTATTCAAGACACAGCTTCGTGCACTGTATCGGGCAAGCTATTACGGAACCATCGCCATCATGTTCCCGATGATCATTTCTGTCACAGAGGTACAGACCATAAAGAAGATCATCGAGGAAGTGAAAAAAGAACTGGATGAGGAAAAGATTCCGTACAAGGATGTCGAGCTTGGTATTATGATCGAGACTCCGGCAGCTGTCATGATGTCCGAAGAACTGGCACAGGAAGTGGATTTCTTCTCTGTCGGAACGAATGATCTGACACAGTATACACTGGCGATCGACCGGCAGAATCCAAAGCTTGACAACATTTATGATTCCCATCATCCGGCAATCCTTAAGATGCTTAAGATGATTGTGGACAACGGTCATAAGGGTGGCTGCTGGGTTGGTATCTGTGGCGAGCTTGGGGCCGACACGACACTGACCGAGACATTTCTTAGTATGGGATATGATGAGCTTTCTGTCAGCCCGTCCATGATTTTAAAGGTTCGGCAGGAGATCCGTTCACTGGATCTGAAAGCTTAAAAGGGTGGCTGACTTAACAGCCGATACAAGGGAGTATTTTATATAGTAAACGGAAAAACCGGTGCATCGTCTGGGATGCATCGGCTTTTTTCTGTCTGGAATACTATTGGAATTTCGCATGTTTTTCTGTATAATTGAGGAAGAAAGTACGCAAGATAATTCATACACGGGTAATGTCTTTATGGAAAACAGTCACAACGAACCAAAATACATAGAAGTAAGGGGCGCGTGTGTCCACAACTTAAAAAACGTAAATGTAAATGTCCCTCTGCATCAGATTGTCGGGATTGCAGGCGTATCCGGCTCCGGAAAATCGTCGTTAGCACTTGGCGTGTTGTATGCAGAAGGCTCCAGACGGTATCTGGAGTCGCTTTCGACTTACACCAGAAGGCGCATGACCAGAGCGGCAAAAGCACAGGTCGACGAAGTGCTGTATGTCCCGGCGGCGCTGGCCCTGCATCAGCGTCCGGGCATTCCGGGCATCCGCAGCACGTTTGGAACGGGAACCGAACTGTTAAACAGCCTGCGGCTGATGTATTCGCGGCTCGCGTCGCACCGGTGCCCGAACGGGCATTATGTTCCGCCGACACTGAAAGTTGCGGCAGAACAGGAGATCATCTGTCCGGAGTGCGGCGAACGTGTCCATGCGCCGAGTGCGGAGCAGCTTGCCTTTAATTCACAGGGAGCCTGCCCGAAGTGTGGCGGTACGGGAAGTGTCCGGACGGTGGATCTGGATTCGCTTGTACCGGACGATTCGATCAGTATTGATGAGGGTGCGGTTGCACCGTGGAACAGCCTGATGTGGTCGTTAATGACTGACGTCTGCCGGGAGATGGGCGTGCGCACCGACATTCCGTTTAAAGATCTGACCGATGAAGAAAAGGATATCGTCTATCACGGTCCGGCGGAGAAAAAGCATATTTTTTACAAAGCAAAGAAATCCAATCAGGCAGGAGAGCTGGATTTTACCTATTACAATGCGGTATACACCGTAGAAAATGCTCTGGCAAAAGTAAAAGACGAAAAGGGCATGAAGCGGGTGGAGAAGTTTTTGAAGGAGGAAGTCTGCCCGGAGTGCGGCGGAAGCAGGCTGTCGGAGGCAGCCCGTGCACCGAAACTTTGTGGGATCGGACTGGCGGAAGCCTGCAAAATGACGCTGAAAGAGCTGGTCGAATGGGTGGCGCATGTGCCGGAATCCCTGCCGAAAGAGATGCGTCCGATGGCGGAATCCATCTGCGAGTCGTTTAAGACCGTTGCAAAAAGGCTCATGGATCTGGGACTTTCTTATCTTTCCCTCGACCGGGCGGCGGCAACGCTTTCAACCGGGGAACGGCAGCGCATGCAGCTTGCGCGGGCGGTGCGGAACCGCACGACAGGCGTGTTGTATGTGCTCGATGAGCCGTCGATCGGTCTGCACCCGTCAAATATCGTGGGACTGAATGCCGTGATGCATGATCTGATCAAAGATGGAAACTCAGTGCTTTTGGTCGATCACGATACGCAGATTTTATCGGAGGCGGACTGGGTGATTGAGATGGGACCGGAAGCCGGAGCGGGCGGTGGATATGTGATCGCAGAGGGCAGTATTCCACAGATCATTGCCAATAAAAACTCCATGATCGGACCATTTCTCGCAAAGACAAAGGATCTGCGCATCCGTCAGCCGATCGCACCGGAGGAACTGTTTGCCCTTGGAAAACTGCATCTTTCCACCGACCGCATCCATACGGTAAAGCCGCTGGAGGTGGACATCCCTAAGGGCAGGCTTACCGTGGTGACCGGGGTATCCGGTTCCGGAAAGACCACGATGGTTCTCGAAAGCCTGATTCCGGGGCTGCAGGCGCAGCTGAACGGAGAGCATCTGCCGAAACATGTGAAAGATCTTTCGGCAGAGGGCATCGCCCATGTGAAGCTGATCGATGCGTCACCGATTGGAATCAATGTCCGTTCCACGGTCGCAACCTATGCGAATGTACACGACGAACTCCGGAAGATTTTTGCCCGGACCGCGGATGCGAAAAACCGGAAATACAAGGCGGGCGATTTTTCCTATAATACCGGAAAATTAAAGTGTCCGGTCTGTGACGGAACCGGACAGATCAGCCTCGATGTGCAGTTTCTGCCGGATGTGGATGTGCCGTGTCCAGAGTGCAATGGTTCCCGGTATGCAAAAGAGGCATGGGAGATCGGCTATGAAAACAAACAGGGAAACCGCTATTCCCTGCCGGAATTGATGGAGATGGATGTAAATACCGCTTTGCAGGCAACCGCGGATTTAAAGGTTGTGCATCAGCGGCTGGAAGTGCTCAAAAATCTGGGACTGGGCTATCTGACGCTGGGCGAGGAAACGCCGAGCCTTTCCGGCGGAGAGGCACAGCGGCTGAAACTTGCCAGCGAAATGGGAAAAGGACAGTCGGATTCGGTGTTTGTGTTTGATGAGCCGACGATCGGGCTGCATCCGCTGGATGTGCAGACGCTGCTTAGCGTGTTTGATGCGCTGGTTGACAATGGGGCGACGGTGCTGGTCATTGAGCACGATCTCGATGTGATCTGCAACGCCGATTATATCATTGATATGGGGCCGGGCGGCGGAGATGACGGCGGCCGGGTGATTGCAACTGGGACCCCGGAGGAGATTGTGGGAAATGAAGATAGTGTTACGGGACGGTATCTGTGAAATTTGCTTTTGTAGAGTAAATCAGCCATGTGTATTTTGGGGAATATGCATGGCTGTTTTTATGGCTTATGGTCTAAAAATAATGAATATCGGGTGACTATTGAGCTTGTGCAAAAAAATTCGTTACATAAAAAAGAAAATCCGGAAAATCTGCCAGAACACTTATCACAATACCAAAACATGAACCGATCAAAAAAGTATATGTAGAAATGGTAAGGCAGATTGTAGAAAGCGAGGCGGAGAATGATGAAGACGCTGAATGATTATATGGCAATGTCCTATCGTATGGAAATTATAGAAGATAAGGATGAGGGTGGATTTGTGGTTTCTTATCCGGATCTGCCAGGGTGCATTACCTGTGGAGAAACTGTAGAAAGTGCAGTAGAAAATGCGTTAGATGCAAAAAAGGCATGGCTTGAAGCTGCATTAGAAGATGGTGTAGAGATTCATGAGCCAGATAGTCTGGAGGATTATTCCGGGCAATTCAAATTGAGAATTCCACGAAGTCTGCACAGATCGTTGGCAGAACATTCCCAGAGAGAAGGAATCAGCATGAATCAGTATTGTGTATATCTTCTTTCCAAAAATGATGCGGTGTTTTCAAAATAAGATGATGCAGCAAAAATGTAAATGAAATGCTTTTCAGTTGCGTGAATTGATGAATATAGATTGCAGATAAGAAACAGAAATCAGCAAATCAGCGGGTACAATATGCCCGCTGATTTTTTCGCAAAAGAAAGTTACAAACTGGAATATCATCATTTTTCAATGACGCGATGATTTAACCATTTCCGGGAGTGGAAACGGATGGAGAAAATGATCGCGCGCAGCGTCCAGTCGGAAAACATACCGATCCAGACAGCAATCGGGCCGAATCCCCATACCCGGCAGAGATAAATGCACAGGCTTACCCGGCACAGCCACATGGTGCAGCAGGAGGTGATCATGGAGAATTTTACGTCACCTGCAGCGCGCATGCCATAGGGTGGGATAAAGGAAAGTACCCAGGAAACTGGCTTTACGATCGTGATGAAGCTTATCATGAAAAAGCACAGTTTTGCGCTGGCAGGTTCCATTCCGGCAAGCATGGTAATCGGTTTGGTCAGTGCAAAAACGAGCAGGCAGCTTGCGATGATGACTGCCTCTGACAGCCAGGACAATTTCTTAATATAATAGATGGCCTCATCTTTGCGCCCTGCACCCAGGCACTGACCGACCACGGTCATCAGTCCGATTCCGATGCCTATGGCAGCAATACCGTTTAAGTTTTCCAGAATATTGGTCATTGCCTGCGCGGCAATCGCTACGGTTCCAAGTGTGGAAACCGTAGACTGGATGGCAAGTTTACCGAACTGGAACATACTGTTTTCAATACCGGACGGAATTCCGATAAACAGGATTTTTTTAATCAGATACCAGTCGGGGCGGATGGAAAAATAATTGCGGATACAGATCGGGGCATTGTCATTGCGCAGCTGCCAGATAACGACGATGGCACAGAAAATACGTGATACCAGAGTGGATATCGCCGCACCTTCGACGCCCATGCCAAGTACAAAGATCAAAATCGCATTTCCGCCAATGTTCATAAAATTGGAAATAACCGAGATGATCATCGGATTGCGGCTGTTGTTCTGGGAGCGCATAATTGAAGCACCGGCATCGTACAGTCCGATAAACGGAAACGATAACAGGGTAAAGAAGAAATAAATCCGGGAATTGGTCATGACATCGCGTTCTACTTTCCCAAAGATTACATGAAGCAGCGGATCACGGAATATCAGACAGAAAACGGATAAAGTTACAGACAGAATGACCATGACAAACAAAACCTGCCGAGCAGAACGGTTGGCATTTTTTTTGTTCTGGCTGCCGAGATACTGGGAGCACAGGATCGCGCCCCCGGCAGATAAGGCAGACAGTGCCTGAATGACAAGAATATTGATGGAATCCACCAGGGAAACGGCAGAAATTGCGGCAGAGCCGACATTGCTGACCATCATGGTATCGGCGGTCCCCATTAAAGAAGAAAGCAGTTGTTCCACAATAATCGGGATCAGCAGCTTTCGTAAGTCCAAATTGTTATATAAATGCTGTGTGTTATCGTGCATAAATGAAATCCTCTTTTCTTACTTCCAGATATATTTTAGCACGATATTTTTCAATGGGAAAGGGAGTATTCGATTAATGATTGCATTGCCCGGTGTGCGGTGCGGAGTCAGTTATAATTTTGCGACTTGACAAGTATGATAGTTTCATCCTATTCTTAAATACAGGCAATTGCGAAACCGGTGCAGCGCATAACGTTCGTACCTGTTTCGCAATCGCCTGTATAGAAACGAAGAGGAAGGAACTCCCATGGAACAACATAAAACCGGCACACTTTATCTGTGTGCCACCCCCATCGGAAATCTTGAGGATATTACGTACCGCGTACTGCGGACACTCAAAGAGGTGGATTTGATTGCGGCAGAGGATACGAGAAACTCCATCCGGCTGCTCAACCATTTCGAGATTAAGACGCCGATGACAAGCTATCACGAATACAACAAAATTGAAAAAGCCTACCAGCTTGTTGCCAAAATGCGGGAGGGCAAAAATATTGCTTTGATCACAGATGCAGGGACACCGGGCATTTCCGATCCGGGGGAGGATATTGTGCGCATCTGCTATGAAGAAGGCATTCCGGTCACTTCGCTGCCGGGCGCAGCCGCCTGCATTACAGCACTGACCATGTCAGGACTTCCGACACGCCGGTTTGCATTCGAGGCTTTTCTCCCGAAAGATAAGAAAGAGCATCAGGCGGTACTCGAGGAGTTAAAAACAGAGACGCGCACGATTATTATTTATGAGGCACCTCATCATTTGGTGAGGACTCTGCAGGAACTGCACGATACCCTCGGCGGAGACCGCAGGCTTACCATCTGCCGGGAACTGACGAAGCGTCACGAGGAAAAACTGCAGATGACACTGGCAGACAGTCTATCCTATTATGAAGTCAATGAGCCACGTGGGGAGTATGTGCTTATCATTGCCGGCCGCTCCCGCGAAGAGATGAAAAAGGAGGAACAGGCCGGATGGGAAGCACTTTCCCTGGAGGAACACATGGCGCATTACGAGTCCCAGGGGATTGACCGCAAGGAAGCCATGAAACGTGTTGCAAAAGACCGTGGGGTCAGCAAGCGCGATATCTATCAGGCACTGTTAAAATAAAAAAGATCAATGGACTTTATTTTAACTGATCCCGCACGGTTTCTTCGAGAACGGAAAAAGGCGAAGGACCGGTGCGAAGGATTGCTTCGTGAAATGCAGACACCGAAAAGCTTTTGTTTTCGAGCGCAAGCTGTTCACGCATCTGGCGGAATTTCAGATAGCCAACATAATATTTTAGGTAGTTTCCCGGTTCTTCGAGGATCAGATCCGTGATTTTGTTTACCGTGGCAGTATCATCTACGCCGTATTCGCTCCAGAATGCGGCGGTTTTTTCTTTTTCCCATCCAAAATAATGAATCCCGATATCCGCTGTGGCATAGAGACTGAGTGTTGCAGCCTGGTTGTGCTGTAACAGGGAGGCAAGATCCGGGTTAAGTCCGGCATAATAAAAAGCCTGCATTTCGGTGTAGGTTGCCCAGCCTTCGGTGTAACCAGGATAGTTGAGGAGGGAGCGGACTTCCGGAGCACCATAGGAGGAGGTGCAGATGGTCTGGTACAGATGACCGGGATATCCTTCATGCGCAAGCGTTGTAAAGTAATAGATATCCGTATCATTTTTAGCATCGTTTATGTAGATCCGGTTATGTGAAATATCATCAATCGGAGCCGTAATATAAAAGGCGGGAGCCAAGTACTCACTGAGTGCCGGATCAACGTGGCAGATTTCCACTTCTGTCTGTGGTGGTGCCGGGAAGTCAGTAAGGATTTCTTTTTGCAGCCGGGAAAGCATGGCATTTTCCTCTTTCAAGGCAGCATCGGGTTTCGGAGACTGGGAAGCAAGTTTCGGATTTTTTTCCAAAAGATTCTGACAGAACGTGAGATCTTCCCGCCGGGCTTTGGCAATCTGGGAAAACAGATCTTCCACGCTGTCATCACAGCCCGTATCTGCAGACACGACCGCCTCGTAATAGGCTTTTCCTTCCGGGAAGTTACAAAGCCCCCAGTTGTTATGTCCCCGTCCCAGCAGCATGGTAAGTCCTTTGATCATCTGGCTGTAAGCCGGAATGACATGATCACTCAGAACTTTGGAATGTTGCTTCAAATAAGCATTCTTTTGGGTATCCGTAAGCCCATCCATGGCATTTAACCGATTGGAAAACGTATCGATCAGAAAATTGTCATCGGGATGTTCGGTGAAAACTTCACACCCTTCAATGACTTTTAAGCAGGCTTCATCGGACATGAAAAGTCCTGCATCGGCTTTCTTTTGTTCATAATCTAAAATCCCTAAAAAATAAGTATCCATCTGCGACAACAGTCCGAGATAATCTTTAATATCTCTGGTATTAAGGAAAGAAAACTCTGCCAGAATCACAGCAAGCTTTCAGGTGACACCACCGGAAGGGGTCAGAGGTTCATCGTAATAGGGATAGGCAGCAAGGTTCTGCTGGCGTGAAATATAATCGGAAAGCAGCCGGCAGGTCAAGCGGTCTTTTCCTTTGAGAGAGCGGTGAGAATATTTTTTGAGTTCTTCCGAAAGTTTTTTGAGCTGTCTGGCCTGGTTGTGAGGACTGTCACCGGACAGACTGCCAAGCGTGATCTCATAAGAGTCAATGCCGGCAGCTTTTGGATCTTTTAGCGTAAAGTGCAGATTCATGGTGTTGGATTTCATCTCTTCGCGAAAAAGCGTGGTACAAAATTCAGAAAAAGAACCGGTACTTTTTCCGGCAGGGGAGAGGATGGCTGCATAAATAATGGAGAGCACCGCAGCCAGAAAAATACCCACGGAAAGCATCCGGTGTTTTTTCAAAAGATGTTTCATACCAGAAACTCCTGTAAGAAAACTTAAGAAAATTTATGCAGGGAAAGCCTGGGCTATGCCTTCCCTTTTGGGTTTATCTGGTAATTGCAAAAGGAATATGAAAAAAGCAAAGCCCATACAATGATTTAAGAACGCAAACAGGAGGCGCGGATGAACTATTTATGGGGTGGAATGATTCTTGTCGGGGTGGTGTATGCTGCAATGACTGGAAATCTTGGAGCAGTGACCGACCAGGCACTTGCTTCGGCAAAGGAAGCGGTAAGCCTTTGCCTGACAATGACAGGTGCCATGGCATTCTGGGTAGGACTTATGAAGATTGCGGAAAAAGGGGGGATGGTAAACCGTGCGGCATCTGCAATGGGACCGATACTACGTTTTTTGTTTCCGTCAGTTCCGGAAAATTCCACAGCAGGCAGATATATGGCAACGAATATGGTGTCCAATTTTCTGGGGCTGGGCTGGGCGGCAACCCCGGCAGGGATTTCTGCCATGAAAGAGTTAAAGCGGCTGCAGAAAATGTCAAATCAGGCGACAGACGCGATGTGTGATTTTCTTATCATTAATATTTCTTCCCTGCAGCTGATACCTGTGAATATCATTGCATATCGCAGCCAGTATGGAGCCGTAAGTCCGGCTGCAATTGTAGGACCGGCCATCATTGCCACTAGTATTTCCACGTTGGCAGCTGTCATTTTCATCAAGCTCCGGCAGGCATTTGGGAGGGTGGAAAAATGAATTTGATTCTGTACTTATCCGAGGCAGTCATTCCGATTCTGGTATTGCTCATTGTGGGAAATGGCCTGATGCACCGGCAGCATGTATATGAGGATTTCCTGGAAGGGGCAAAAAGCGGAATCCGCACAGCAGTGGAGATTATGCCGACACTAATCGGACTGATGGCAGCAGTAGGTATTTTGCGGGCTTCGGGTTTTTTGGATTTTATTTCCGGGTGGCTTGGGAAAGTAATGGCGGCGACAGGATTTCCGACCGAGCTGATCCCGGTTGCTGTGGTAAAAATGTCTTCTTCCTCTGCAGCAACGGGACTTTTACTGGATATCTACAAAACACATGGTGCAGATTCGATGCTGGGACGTGCGGCATCGGTTATGCTCAGCAGCACAGAGACTATTTTTTATACCATGTCGGTTTATTTTATGTCGGTAAAAGTAAAAAAGACAAGATATACACTTCCGGGAGCCCTTTTTGCAACCACTGCCGGAATTGTGGCAAGTGTATTTCTTGTGTGGAAAACCTGAAGTTGTAAGAATCGTGTTATTGTTCGCATGGCAACCTGTGTGTAGTAGCAAAATTGTCAAAAAATATCCGGATTATGATAGAAATATGTTGACTTTAAACATATTTTAGTTCAGAATAAAAAGCAGAAGATACAGAGATTTGTATGTTACAACAGAGAGGAAGTATATAATATGGCATTTGGAAAAAAGACAGACAGAGCCGGTCTGCAGGCCGTTCTGGAATTGAAAAATGTAGATTATTCAAAAGATCCGGAGATACAGCAGCTGTATACCCGTCTGGTGAACGGACGCAGCCAGTTTGGTCAGATCCTGGCAAAGAATGCATCCGCATCGTTACAGATCGCAGAGGTTGTGGATGCCGTAAAAGAGTATAATTCCAAGATGGAATCTGTTTCACAGGAGATTGCGCAGGCATCGGAGGACGCTACGCAGTCTGCGTCAGAAAGTTCGCGCGTGGCAGGGGAGGTTTCCAACCAGCATGAGGAACTGACCAATACGATATTGTCTGCATCGGAAGAATCCGCAGCGATTTACAAAAACATCGAAGAGGGACAGCAGGAACTGACGGCTATCCGCGATCTGTCCGATAAGACGATCAGTGAATCAAGTACCATGAAACAGAATATGGAGAAGCTTTTTGACATTATCAGTAATATGAATGAAGTCATTGAAGGGATCAACTCCATTTCCAGCCAGACCAATCTGCTGGCGCTGAATGCATCTATCGAGGCAGCCCGCGCAGGAGAAGCCGGAAAAGGATTTGCAGTAGTTGCGGAAGAGATCCGTAAACTTGCAGAACAGACCCAGAACATGACAGCCAACATGAGTGAGTTCGTGGAGCGTATCAAAGAAGCATCAGCAAAGAGTTCAGACAGTGCAAATACCGCGGTGGAGGCACTTGGGGATATGAGCGAGAAGATTAATTCTGCATGGGAGATCAATGATGCGAACCAGAAGAGTGTGGGAAAGATTTCCGATTCCATCAGTTCCCTGGCAGCTGTCAGCGAAGAGATTTCAAGTTCCATGGATGAGATGGCAAATCAGGCGAACCATATCCAGCAGCAGTGTGAGCAGCAGCAACAGGATGCACAGAGACTGGCAGAACTCCGTGAAAATTTAAAAGATGCAACAACACCGATATACCAGATTCTGGATGACCTGGAGAATGCAAAGCAAATTGCCGGAGAGATGAAGAAAGATGTATTTTATAATACAGAGGCTGTATAGTAGCAACTGGCATCCTTATTATAAGAATATTAAAAATATCAATTTGCCATATAGCACAGAAAATCAGACAGGGGTTGTCACACGGTGACAGCCTCTTTTTTCCCTGTTTTCGGAGAAAGGAGAAAAAATGGAAGCAACGGAACAGTTTTTGCAATGGGTGGAGGAATCGGGCAACATTGTATTTTTTGGTGGAGCAGGGGTATCGACCGAGAGCGGAATCCCGGATTTCCGTAGTGTGGACGGTTTGTATAATCAACAGTATAAGTATCCGCCGGAGACTATTTTAAGCCATAGTTTTTACCGGCAGAATCCGGAAGAGTTCTACCGGTTTTACCGGAACAAAATGCTCTGTCTGGATGCGCAGCCAAATATCACCCATTTCAAGCTGGCAGAGCTGGAAAAAGCAGGAAAACTGAAAGGGGTCGTGACCCAGAATATCGATGGTCTGCATCAGAAAGCCGGAAGTAAAAACGTCATGGAACTGCACGGAAGCGTATTGCGCAATTACTGCGAACGCTGTGGACAGTTTGTCAGCGCGGAAGATATTCTCGACTCGGAAGGAGTTCCGGTCTGTCCTGTCTGTGGTGGCCCGGTGAAGCCTGACGTAGTTCTTTATGAAGAAGGGCTGAACCAGAAAACACTGCAGGATGCGGTATTTTATATCAGCCATGCGGATATGCTGATTGTGGGAGGAACTTCGCTTGCCGTATATCCGGCAGCCGGCCTGATTGATTATTACAGGGGAAATAAGCTTGTTTTGATTAATAAGAGTGCAACTCCAATGGATGCGCGTGCGGATCTTCTTATCCAGGATGGACTTGGAAATGTCTTTTCACAGATCAAGTGTTAGCCAGAGAAAATAATAGACAATTGCAAAACATACTCCGGCTCCTGCCGCCGCGGGTTTTACAATTGTCTATAAGGGGAGAAAAATAAGTAGACCATCTATGAATCAGTACCAGTATGAAGTGGGAGATAATGTGAAATTAAAAAATCCACATCCGTGTGGCAGCCATGAATGGGAGATTTTGCGCGTGGGCGCGGATTTCCGCCTGAAATGCACTGGCTGTGGACATCAGATGATGGTGACACGTAAGCTTGTGGAAAAGAATACAAGAGGCTTGCGGAAGCCGGAATAAAGTGCATGTAGTGAAATTGTAATTTCCATAGTATTAAAAATTGCTTCTTTAGATACCATTAAAAACAGTATCTGGAGAAGCAATTTTTCTGTTATAAAGGCTTGCGGGCCTTAATTTTTGTAAATTCAATAATTTCTTTCTTATCCTCTTCGGATATCTTATTAAAATAAAAAAGCAATTCTTTTTCCAGATTCGTATGAAACATGTACTTTTTTTTATTCGCGGGATCATTAAAAAATTCAAGCAACTCAGATAAGTCTTCGCTGGACTGGGAAGGAACCGGTGCATCATAGGAAACTTCACGGTCAATATCAACGGTCAGATGCATGAGATCGTCAATCGAAATGTTGTATAGACCCGCCAATTTGTATAATGCTTCGGCATCCGGTGTCCGTCTGCCAGTTTCATAATGGCTGTATGTCTGGCGGACAATACCAAGCACCGCGGCTACATAATCCTGCGTGTAATTATTTACCTTTCTCAGTTCTTTCAATTTCTGAGGAAGTTTTTTTTCACTCATAATAAAATACCACCTTTTCTTAAAATTAGTCTATTTTTTCACATATCATGAAATGTTACAGATAGTAGCTATTGATAAAACAGAAGTTAATTTATTGTAGGAAGCGAAAAAATAGTCATATAGTTACAGAATGTTGCATAAAAATGTAAAATATGCACAAAAATAAACGGTTTTTAAACGAATGAGAATGGAAAAATTAGATAAAAAGTAACAAAATGTAGCAATTATAAAAAATAGAGGTTAACAAACCGTAGCGAACGGACGATATAAAAGATACAAAACGTAGCAAAAAAGGTTTTGCGTGCATGGAGGTAAAAAAATGCTGAAACTTTCATTGAAACAGGGACAATACGTAAATATCGGGGATGACATCCGTGTGGTCTATGTAGGTGGTTCGGGTAATCACGCAAGGCTGCTCATTGATGCCCCGAGAGAACTCAATATTGCCAGAAGTACCACGGAAGAAAATCCGGCACGAAAGAGAGAAACCTATTATG
>ENA-UOJG01001857-UOJG01001857.1-human-gut-metagenome-genome-assembly--contig:-C47-NODE-1857-length-20209-cov-18.821425_pt1 | contig 20209 bp, 25 predicted proteins | sample MGYA00242340_ERZ723887 | MGnify/ENA metagenome assembly ERZ723887 | reverse complement strand
CGGCGCAAAACAAAACCGTGGCCCTTTTGGGGCCACGGTTTTTTCAGCTTGTCTGAGAAGGCGGAGCCTTCTCAGACAAAGAGATTTGCGCTGCGCTCCATGCCTCGCTTCACTCGACACTGCGCTCCGCGAGAAGTATTTTCGGCGACGTACACGCCGCCGCCGAAAATGATCTCACTTTATTTCGCGGCAGCGGCCGCGAAACTCTGCGAGGCTTGGAGGCAGACTGAACCGTGGCCCTTTTGGGGCCACGGTTTTTTCAATGGCTTTTTGGTTTACATAATAATGCACTTCTTGGGGCAGACGTCGTGGCAGGTGCCGCAGGCGATGCACTTGTCCTCGTCGAGGGTCCAAGTCTTGGCGGCGCGGTCCACGGTGAGCGCCCCGGCGGGGCATTTCTTGGCACAGAGCGTGCAGTAGACGCACTTTGCCGGGTCGTTGACGGGCAGGCCGTCGTCTCGGGGCTTCGGGCCTTCGGCGGCGGGTTCAGCCGTCTCGCCGCAGGCGGCGGGCGGGGCCTTCTTCACCGGCTTCTTCTTGAGGTAGGTGCCGGTGACGACCAGGTCGTCCTCGCAGCGCGCGACCATGTGGTAATCCTGCGTCAGCTCGATGGCGTGCTTCACGCAGAAGTCCGCACAGGTGTTGCAGAAGGTGCAGGAGCCGAGGAAGAACTTGCGCGTTATGAGCTGGCCCTCCTCCGTCTCGACCGAGGTGGTGGAGATCGCGCCGCCCGCGCAGACGCGCTCGCACATGCCGCAGCTTATGCACTTGTCCGCGTGGAACACTATCCTGCCCCTATATCCTACGGGCGCCTCCTTCGGCACGAAGGGGTAGCCCTCGGTGCTGGGCTTGGAAAAGAGCTGGGTAACGGCCTCTCTCAGAAACGGGATCATTCCTTGGCCCCCCTTTTCTCCTTGAGTATCTGCGTCGCAAGAGCCAGGCCGTCTATGATGGCCTCCGGCTTAGGCGCGCAGCCCGCTATCGACACGTCGATATCCACATACTTATCCAGCGGTCCCACGACGGAATAGCTGCCCTTGAACACGTTGCAGGACCTCGGACAGCTGCCCAGCGTCACGATGACCTTCGGGTCCGGGACCTGCTCTATCGTCCGGATGACCCTGTCCTTCGACTGCGCGGTGATTGGGCCGGACACCACTACGATGTCCGCATGCCTCGGCGTGCCGGCCAGCTTGAAGCCCAGGCGCTCCGCGTCGTATCTCGGCGTAAGCACAGCCACGAGCTCTATGTCACAGCCGTTGCAGCTGCCCGCGTTGATGTGGAACAGCCAGGGCGATTTGGCTGCGGAATTGTCTATGATCTTTTTGAACATCCTTCCGCCTCCTTATACATACCACACGAGGATGAGGCTCACGAGCGCCAGCCCGCTGACCACCGTCCAGAAGAACTTGAACACCTGCTCCACGCGAAGCCTCGCCATGACCGCATGGGTCAGCGTCATGCTGACCACCGTCACGATCGTGCAGAAGCAGAGCGCGATGATGACGTCCAGCCACAGCATCCCCGTCGTCACTCCGCCGAGGAAGAGCGCCGTGAAGAGCGCCGTCATTATGAACATCTTGATGCAGTGCGAGAGCTTGAACACAGCCAGCGGAGCGCCGCTGTATTCGACCAGCGGACCTTCGCAGATCTCGGTCTCCGCCTCGCCCACATCAAAGGGGTGCGCGCCCACCTCGCAGGGGATGACCAGCAGCATTGCCACGGCCGCCGGGATGAGCCGCCAGTCCAGCAGGAAGGGGCCGCTCAGGCTCTGTATGACCGTTATCTGCTCCAGCGAGAAGGTCGTGTAGCCGAAGCCCGCCGCCCGGCCCACGGCCAGGAGCACAAGGATGAGCGGCAGCTCGTAGCTCATTATCGTCACCATCGACCTCGAAACGCCGACGCCCGCAAAGGGCGAGCCCGACGCCGAGCCGCCGAAGATGATCGCCAGGGAGGGTATCGCCAGCAGGTACAGGATAACCACCGTATCCGCCACGCCGCCAAAGGCCTGCAGGCCGCCTATCGGTATGAACAGCGCCGTCACTACCAGGCTTATGAGCCCTACATACGGGGCGGCCAGGAAGGTCAGCTTCGCCGCGCCCGCCGGGACGATGGTCTCCTTGCCCAGGAGCTTGAAGAAGTCATAGGTCGGCTGCAAAACGGGAGGCCCGATTCGCTTCTGCATCCGGGCGAGGAGCTTCCTGTCTATGCCCGCGAGCCAGAGCCCAAACACGGTGGCGAACAGAAGGCCGGGGAATATGAGGATATAGACTGCTTTTATCAGTATTTCCATCTCTCGTCCACCCCCTTACATGAATGCGAAGCAATACACGATTATCACCGCAAGGGCCGTGATGCCCCAGAGGACGTAATCGTTCGTCACGCCGCTGTGCGCCTTGGACATGAAGCCGAGGTAGCCGCGCAGGTTGTGCTTGAAGCCCCAGAAGAGGTCTCCGCTCGCCACGTGCGAATACTGGGCCTCCTCGCCGCCGAAGAACACGGCGTGCTTGGAGTCCGGCGCGCAGTTTACTTCACCCCTGTCGCGCTTGCCGAGTATGCTCACCAGGAACACCGCCGCCAGCACTATGACAAACAGCAGCAGCCAGTTCACCGGGTCCCATGCGCCTATGGACATCAGTCTGGGCTCGGCCAGCAGGCTCGTATCCGTGATGGTCGCCGCGGCGTAGCCCTCGCCCATCGCGGCGTCTATGTAGCCTGGGAAGTTCAGCACCGCGCCCGTCGCGGGGCCGATGACGTACTTTATCATCACGTTCGGCAGCACGCCCGTCAGTATGCACAGCGCCGCCATTATCCACATCGGGATGCGCATCGACAGCGGCGTCTCCTTGACGTTTTCAAACTCCAGCGGCATCTGGCCGAAGAACACCGACTGCCCGACCTTGATGAACGAGGCCAGTGTCAGCACGCTCGTCACAACGCAGACGACCGTCACCAGCGCATAGCCGATGCTGCCCGTCTCCGCCGCCTTCTCGAAGGTCGCCTGATAGATCATCCACTTTGAGTAGAAGCCGTTGAAGGGCGGTATGCCGCTTATCGAGAACGCGCCTATGAGGAACAGCGCCGCCGTCTGCGGCATCTTCCGCGCGAGGCCGCCGAGCTTCTCCAGGTAGGTCGTGCCGGTGGCGTAGAGCACCGCGCCGGCCGTGAGGAACAGCAGGCCCTTGAACAGCGTATGGTTTATCGCGTGGTACAGGCCGCCCGCTATGCCCAGCGCCGTGCACAGGCCGAGGCTCGTCAGGATATAGCCTATCTGCGAGATGCTGTGGAAGGCCAGCAGGCGCTTGAAGTCGTGCTGGTTGAGCGCCATGGTCACGCATACGAACATCGACAGGCAGCCGATGAACACGAGGCCGGTCTGCATCGACGTAAGCCCCATGCTGCGGAACAGGAAGTAGCTCACCCTGATGATGCCGTACACGCCGGTCTTGGTGAACACGCCCGAGATGAGCACGGACACCGAGCTGGGCGCCGCGCCGTGCGCGTCCGCGGCTATCGGGTGGAAGGGGAACATGAAGCTCTTGCAGCCGAAGCCGGTAAAGAGCAGCGCGAAGGCGAGGACCATCGTCGGGTTCATGCGCCCCGGGATGAGCGCCGAGATCTGCGCGAGGTTCAGCGTGTGGCACTGGGCGTAGACCAGCGCCGTGCCGAGCAGCACGCAGCTCGAGCCAATGGAACCGACCACGAGGTACTTGAACGCCGCCTCGCGCGCGTTCGGGTTCCAGGTGCGGAAGGCCGTCAGGCCCACCGCCGCAAAGGTCATGACCTCGAGCATGACGTAGATGTTGAAGAGGTCGCCTGAGAGCACTATGCCCATGACGCCGCCCGCCAGCATGAGGTACAGCGTGAAATAGCCGCCGCGCGCGTCGTCCTGTTTCATGTACCTGAACGAATAGAAGCAGGAGCAGGCCACCGCTATGGCCACGAGCAGGCCGAAGAACAGGCTCAGCGCGTCAACCTCTATCGCGATGCCGATGGCGTAGCCGTTCACCGGCTCCCAGTTGCCCATCCAGTAGGTGACAATCTCGCCGTCTATCATGACGGGCTTTATGAGCAGCGCCATAAGCGTCAGCGAAATGAGCACGGCCGCGCCGGCTATGATGTTCCTGAGCGTCTCGCGCTTGCCCGCGAGCGTCACCAGGAACGCGCCGACAAAGAGCGTCATTATGGCGAGCACGGGGAAGTGCATATACACATCGTATGTCATCCGTGCAGCCTCCTTATCTCATGCGCGTCGAGCGTGCCGTATTCCTTATACAGCCGCACGCAGAGCGCCAGGGCCATCGCCGTCACGCAGGCGCCGATGACTATGCTCGTCAGCGTCAGCGCCTGGGGGATGGGGTCCACGAAGTACATTCCGCTCGTCAGCTCCCCGAAGGTATATATCGGCGCGGTGCCGCCTTCGTTGAAGCCTATCGAGACTATCATGAGGTTCAGGCCGTAGTCCACAAGGCCCATGCCGACGACTATCTTGATGATGTCCCGCTTCATGGCCATTGCGTAAAAGCCGATGACTACCAGGGCTACCGCTCCGATGTAGTTTGCCAGCATCATTTGGACAGCCCCCCTTCCTCTTGCTCGGTGGTGGGTATGGTGCCGTCAAACTCGTGGTCCTCGTCCATGCCGAGCAGGTAGATCACCAGCAGCAGCAGGAAGCCCACGCCCGTCAGCACCTTGAAGCCGACCGCGTAGTTCATGAGCGCTATCGTGCCGGAGCTCCACAGGTCGCCTATGCTGCCGCTGTTCCAGAGGATGTTCCGGCAGAAGTTGTAGCCCGCGAAGATGCCCAGCATGGCGAAGAGCACATAGGCGATGGCGCCCACGGCCTCCAGCCTGTGCATGCGCTCCATGTTTATCGCCGTGGCGATACCCCTGAAGCCGTAGCCCAGGTAGAGCAGCAGCACGCCGCTCGCCGCCAGGACGCCGCCCTGGAAGCCGCCGCCGGGGCTTATGTTGCCGTGCAGTATGACGTAGAAGCCCAGCACGAGCGCTATGGGCAGGTAGCTGTCCGCAAGGGAGCGGACGATGAGGTCGTCGCGTTTCCACTTCTTATTCATTGCGGCCGCCCTCCCATCTCTTGGTCTGACGCCGCAGGATGACGGTGGCGCCGGTTATGGCGATGAGCAGGACAAAGCTCTCGCCCAGGGTGTCGTAGCCACGGAAGTCGAACACTATCGCCGTGACGTTGTTCACCGCCTGCGTCTTTGAGAGGTTCTCCTGAACGATTATGCTCGCCGCGCCGTCCGGGTCGGATACGTCATAGCTCTCCGGGTCCTGCTGCAGCTGGTAGACCTCAGTACCCCTGCCGTCGTAGGTCACGGGGATCTCCCTCTGCATGTAAACTACGGAGATGACGCCGGTTATCAGGATGACAATGAGCGAGACTGCCAGAACGAGCTTTTTCATTTCTCATCCTCCCCCTTTCCGCCGGTCTTGTGCAGCGCCACAACGAAGATTATAGTCGTGAGCACGACGCCGACCGCCGCCTCGGCTATCGCCACGTCCGGGGCCTGGAGCATTATGAACTCCAGCGACACAAATGCGCCGCAGGCCGCAAGACAGATGATGCTGGTGAGCGTGCGCTTGGCCGTTACCGTCAGCACTGCGCTCACAACTATGCCGAGGACTATGAGCGCGTTGAGGATGTACACCGGTGTTATCATGCCTCGTCACCCTCCTTTTCCACTTCTGCCGGAGCCTCGGGCTCAACGCAGGCTTCCGGGTCTGCCAAGTCGTCCACGACCAGCTCGCGCTTCGGCCTGACTCCTATCCTGTAGGCCGCGCGGGCCACCGCGTGACCGCCGACGGGGTTCGCCACAACGGTCAGTACGCCGATGACGACGACCTTCGCAGCGCTGCCCCAGCTGTGCATGACCAGCAGGAAATACAAAAACGCGCCCACCAGAGTCAGCAATATTCCGAGCGTTGTGGTGTTCGTCGAGCTCTGCATCCTCGAGAACGTATCCGGCATACGCACTATGCCCACCGCTCCCGCAAAGGCGAAGAAACAGCCGCCTACTATGAAGAGGTCTATTATGACCCTGAGTACAATGTTCATAGCGTGCCCTCCAGATACTTGCCTATCAGCACCTGGCTGAGGAAGCCCAGTATGGCCGTCACGATGGCGATGTCCAGGTAGATGCCCCTGCCCGAATACATGGCCACCAGCACCAGCGCCATGTCCGTCAGCACGTCCACGCAGTCGCCCGCGACCAGTCTGTCAGGGGCCGTGGGTCCCTTTATGAGCCGCCAGATGACTATGAAGCAGCACAGTATGTAGAAAATGGCAAAGTATATATATTCGATCATTGCCATATCCTCCTCAGCCATTTTTCCATGCGGCCCTTTATTATCTCGCCCGCCGCCGTCCTGTCAGTCTCCACCACGTCTATCCAGTGGATGTAATACCAGGTCTGGCCCTCGTGCTCGTCTATATCCACCGTGATGGTGCCGGGCGTGAGGGTTATGGAGTTGGCCAGCATGGTCTTGCCGTATTCCGTGGGTACGTCCACCGGCACCTTGATGATTCCGGGGTTTATCTTCAGCTTGGGAGACAGCGCGCGCTTTGCCATGTCGCAATTGGCCTTTATGAGCTCCCAGGGGAAGATGGCCACGCAATACCAGATGAGAATGAACAGCCGCCCGCTGAAAAACCTGCCCGGGGACTCGTGTACGAACCAGCGCGCCGAAAACAGCGCCACGCCCGCCGAGACCACCGCGCCCGCTACGAGCTCCTGCCAGGCGAACGAGCCCGTCAATAGTATCCAGAAGAAGTAGCACAGTACGAACGTGGCAAACCACGCGCCAAACGTCGTCTTACGCTTTGCTTCCAAGTCGACACCTCCTGTTTTACTCAACTACGATAGAATCAATATAAAATTCCCTGCCCTGCGTGAGTCTGAAGCTCCATCCCCCGCATTGGGGACATTCGGCGCCCTTCGCCTCACCCGAGTAGCCGCAGTCCGGACACTCTATGGCGGCGGGGATGACCCGCGTCGTCAGCTTTGCGCCCTCTGCCACGCTGCCAGCGGCAGCCGCGGGGAAAAATTCGAACATACACTCCGGCTCGAAGCCGCTCAGCGCCCCGACCGCAAGGTCTATCCTCTCGACCCGGCGGAAGCCCTTTTCCGCGGCCTCTCGCTCGCAGACGGCCACGACGCTCTGCATTATCGCCAGCTCGTGCATCTCACCTGTCGAGGCAGCTGAAGCAGGGGTCTATACTCGCTATGATGAGCCCCGCGTCCGCCACAGTGTTCCCACGCAGCATATACGGCACAGTGGGCGTATTTTTGTAGCTTGGGACGTGGATGCTCACCCGCTGGTTCATCTGCCCGCCGTTGCCCGCGACCTTGTGCGAGAGCTGGCCGCGCGGGGCCTCGTGCCTCGCCACGAACTCGCCCTCTTTTATCTTCGGTATCTTATTGCCCAGATTTATCGGCCCGGCCGGCAGGTTCTCCAGCGCCTGGCGGAGTATCTTCACGCTCTCATAGCACTCGAGCAGCCTCACTACCACGCGCGCGAACACGTCGCAGCTGTCACAGACGGGTACGTCGAACTCAAAGTCGTCGTAGGACGAGTACGGAGCGTCGCGCCTGACGTCTATCTTCACGCCCGAGGCCCTCGCATGAGGCCCGACCGCTCCCAGGCGTATGGCATCCTCGGTTGACATAACTCCGACGCCCTTCGTGCGCATTGCGATGGTCTTGTCGTTGAGGCTGATGTCCACTATCCTGTCCACGATGGGGCCGACTTTGTCGAGCTTGGCCAGGAAGTCGCGGCGCATCTCGTCGGAGATGTCGCGTCTCGCGCCGCCTATCGTCACCATGCCGTAGTTGACGCGGTTGCCGGAGAGCTCCTCCAGCATATCCATGATGAGCTCGCGCACGTCCCAGGTGTGCATGAACATGCTGTCGTGGCCTATGATGTGGAAAGCTATGCCCGCCCAGAGCAGGTGCGAGTGCAGCCGCTCCAGCTCCGCCGTGATGACGCGGATATACTCACCGCGCTTCGGCACCTCTATGCCGTTTATGCCCTCCACGGCCATGGCGTAGGTGAAGGCGTGCGAGTGCGAGCAGATGCCGCAGACCCGCTCCACCAGCACAAGCGTCTGGATGGCGTTGCGCTCCGTTGCCAGCTTCTCGATGCCGCGGTGGTTGTAGCCGACGTTCACCTCGGCGTCAACTATTACCTCGCCCTCGGTGTAAAGCTTTGCGTGTATGGGTTCCTCAAGTGCGGGATGGTAAGGCCCTATCGGTACGATGTAGCTCATACGTCCTTATTCCCCCTTTTCCATTTGCTCCACGCGCTTTGCGCGCAGCTCGCTGAGCGGCGTGACCAGTATGTGCCCCTTGCCCTGGGTCTCGAGCATATCCTCCGGCAGGAACAGCCTCTTGGAGGTGTCCAGCCCCTCGAACTCAAGCCCCATCAACTCATGCAGCTCACACTCCGGCCATCGCGCGGCCTCGTCATAGATGCCCGAGATCGAAGGCAAAACCGTCTCACCAAGGACGTAGTAGGACTCGACGGCAGGGTCCACAGCGTAGTCATAGCTCACGCGGACCTGCCCGTCCGGCTGCACGTAGCCGTGTATCATCACGAGCCACCTGCCCTCATGCCGCATCCGCAGTGCGGTAGGGACGATCTCTTCCTTCGTTATCTGGGTCATCCTGTAATCCTGCATCTTTTCCACCTCTTTGTTTTCAAAAATGACTATATTTTTAAATAACATTGCGGACTAACATATGCGCGGAAGCTGCGCCCCCGCCAGCTTCTGCAATATCCGGCCCCCGCCCATCGCGGTGCGGAGCACGACCTTGCCCGGCCTTTCGGATATCACCCGGCCTATTATCGCGGCGTTCTTGCCCTCGGGTACGCTGCGCATCGCTGCGAGCGCGCGCTCCTCGTCCTTTGCGGCCACGACCGCCAGCATCTTCCCCTCGTTCGCGCAGTAGAGCGGGTCCAGCCCCAGCAGCGCGCAGGCCGCCGAGACATCCCGCCGCACGGGTATCGCGGCCTCGTCCAGCTCTATGCCCAGCGCGGCGCTCTCCGCAAACTCGCACAGCGTCGTCGCAACGCCGCCGCGCGTCGGGTCCCTGAGCACCCTTACCTCCGCGCCGGACTCCAAAACGGCCCGCACCAGCCCGTTAAGGGCTGCGCAGTCGGAGCGTATCTCGCCCTCCATTAGCGCGTCGCGCGCGAGCATCACCGCCGCGCCGTGGTCCCCAGCCGTGCCGGAGATGAGCACCGCGTCGCCGGGACGCATCCGCTCCGGGCCGAGGCCGGGGTACCTAACTACGCCTATGCCCGAAGTAGTTATGTAAACCCCGTCTCCCCTTCCGCGCTCTACCACCTTGGTGTCGCCGGTGACGACCGCGACGCCCGCGGCCTCCGCCGCGGCCTTGATGGACGCCACTATGCGGCGCAGGCTCTCCGTCGGCAGACCCTCCTCGATGATGAGGGCGAGGCTCAGGTATTTCGGCTCCGCGCCGCACATGGCGAGGTCGTTCACCGTCCCGCAGACGCAGAGCTTGCCGATATCGCCGCCGGGGAAAAACAGCGGGTCCACGACGAAGCTGTCCGTCGAGAAGGCGAGCTGCCCGTCTAGTATCGCCCCGTCGCCCAGGGCGTTCAGCGTATTGTTCCCCAGCTCCGGTATTATTATCTCGTCTATGAGCGCGGCTGTTTTTTTGCCGCCGCTGCCGTAGTCGAGGGTTATTATATCGTCCATCTCAGCACTCCCGGTATTTGTACGCCGCGGCGCAGGCGCCCTCCGAGGACACCATGCAGGGTCCGACCGGGTCCTCCGGCGTGCATATTTTCCCGAACAGCGGGCAGCCCTCCGGCGGCATCCGGCCCGTTATGACCTCGCCGCAGCGGCAGGCCGTCGGCGTCTGGGCTTTGCCCGGCCTTATATCGAACTTCTTCACGGCGTCGAACCCCGCCAGCTCCTCCGCAAACTCAAGGCCGCTGGCCTCTATCTCGCCCAAGCCGCGCCATGAGGCCCGGACCGGCACGAAGGCCCGCCTCAGCATTTCCTGCGCGAGGGCGTTCCCCTCGGCGCTGACCGCGCGTTTATATTCGTTCACGAGTCCCGGCCGTCCCTCGGCCAGCATCCTGAGCAGCTCGTATACCGACAGCAGTATATCCTCCGACTCGAAACCCGCGACCACGGCGGGCAGGCCGTATTCCTCCGGCAGGAAGCGGAAGTGCTCCGCACCCGTCACGACCGCGACGTGGCCCGGGCAGAGGAAGCCCTGCACATCGAAACACTCGGAGCCTATGAGCGCCCGGAGCGCCGGCTCGACCAGTCTGAACATCGGGAACACGGAGTAGTTTTTGACCCCCTGCTCCCTCGCCGCTATGACGCTTGCCGCCGTACCCGGTGCCGTCGTCTCAAAGCCCACGCCGAGGAACACGACCTCGCGCTCCGGGTGTTTTTTCGCCAGCTCCACGGCGTCCATGGGCGAGTACACCAGCTCCACCGAGCCGCCCCTGGCCCGCCTGTGCGCCAGGTCGTCGCCGCGCTTCGAGCCCGGGACGCGGATCATGTCCCCGTAGCTCGCCACCGTGACGCCCGGCCTCGAGGCCAGCTCCAGCGCCGCGTCCATGAGCTCCGGCGGCGTCACGCACACCGGGCAGCCCGGCCCGGAGACCAGCTCCACGTCCTCCGGCAGGAGCCTCTTTAGCCCCGCCTTCGCTATCGCCATCGTGTGCGTGCCGCAGACCTCCATGAGCCTGACACGCTGCTTCGGCAGAGCGTTTATCCTCTCAAGTATCTCAGCGGAGCGCATTTTCCACCTCTGCCCACTCCGCTATGTCCTCCAGCGCCTGTTTTTCCGGCAGGCGCTCTATCGCAAAGCCAGCGTGGACGATGACGTACTCGCCCAGCTTCGGCTCCTTTATGAAGTCCAGCCTCATCCGCCGGCGCAGGCCCTCGACCTCGCCCACGGCGTCCAGGCCGTTTATCTCAACTATCTTCAGCGGTACCGCCAGACACATACTTTGCCTCCAGGATCATGAGCTGCCCGAGGGCGACGCCCTCGTCGTTCGCGGAGACCCGGCTGTGCGTATAGACCTCAAAGCCCTCCGCCCTCAGCCGCTCCGGCAGCCTCGTCATGAGATACATATTCTGAAACACTCCGCCCGAGAGCGCCACGCGCCTCTGCCCCGTCGCCTCCGAGGCCGCCCGGCATTGCAGCGCCGCCGCGCTCACCAGCGTGTTCATGAACTTCGCCGCGACCTTCTCCGGCGCCTCGCCGCCGGAGGCTATCTGCCTCACCATGGGCCGCCAGTCAAAGACCGTGACGCCGCCCACGGTGTAAAACTCTTTCTCATATTCCCCGCGCTCGGTCTCGTCCGCCGCGGCCTCGAGCAGCACCGCGCCCTGGCCCTCGTAGCTGCACTCCGCGCGTATCCCCGCGAGGGCGCATATACCGTCGAACAATCGGCCCATGCCGGAGCTCTTCGGGCAGTTCAGGCCCCTCTCGAGCATTTTGCGCAGCATTGAATCCTCATTTTCCAGCCCCGCCTCGTACCTGAGCGCCTCGGCGGTGCGCCAGATCTCCTTTGTCGCCGCGTCCCCGCCCGGCAGCGGGATGGGACGAATCGTCCCGAGCCTCCTAAAGCCCGAAGCGCCGCCCGCGAGCATTTCCCCGCCCCATATCGTCCCGTCCGGGCCATAGCCCGTGCCGTCCCAGACGAGGCCCATGCACTCGCCAGAAAGGCCGTTGTCCGCCATGCAGGACACCATGTGCGCATGGTGGTGCTGCACACGCAGGAGCGGTATGCCACGCTCGCGCGATATACGCTCCGCGACCTCTGTCGAGAGGTAGTCCGGGTGCATATCGCAGGCCACGGCCTCCGGCTCGAAGTCGAAGAGCTTTGCAAAATGCGCGAGCTGCTCCTCGTAGCAGTCCAGCGTCTCGAGGTTCTTGAGGTCGCCTATGTGCTGGCTTGGGAATGCGTGGCCCTCTTTTGAAAGGCAGAAGCCCGCCTTCTGCTCCGCCCCACAGGCGAGCAGCCCGCTGTGCAGGCCCTTTATCGTCACCGGGTACGGCACGTAGCCGCGCGAGCGGCGGAGCGGATACTCCCGACCCTCAAAGACCCGGATGAGCGAGTCGTCGCAGCGGGTGAGTATCTCGCGGTCGTGCAGGAGGAAGCCCTCCGCTATATTGCCGAGGCGCTCCGTGGCCTCGGCGTTCTTATATATGATAGGCGTGTCCGAGAGGTTTGCGCTCGTCATCACCATGCAGTCTATGTCCTCCCCGAAGAGCAGGACGTGCAGCGGTGTGTACGGCAGCATCACGCCTATATAATCGTTCTCGCTCAGGTGCATATGTGTCCCGCGGCGGCGCTTCTTGAGCAGGACTATGGGCCTCCGGAAGGACTCCAGCGCCCTCGCCTCCGCCTCCGATACCTCGCAGAGCCGCCGCGCGCAGTCCAGGTCCCGGCACATGACGGCAAAGGGCTTTTCGTCCCTGTGCTTCCTCCGCCGCAGCTCCCGCACGGTCTCCTCATTCTCCGCCAGGCAAGCCAGGTGCATCCCGCCCAGGCCCTTCACGCAGAGGATGCCGCCCTCCTTTATCAGGCGGCGCGCCGCCTCTATGCCGTCCCCCGGCAGCCTGCGCCCCCGCGCATCCGCAAAGAATGTCTTCGGCCCGCAGGCAGGGCAGCAGTCCGGCTGCGCGTGGTAGCGCCTGTTGCGTATGTCCGCAAACTCCGCCGCGCAGTCCGCGCACATCGGGAACTCTGCCATTGAGGTGAAGGCACGGTCGTATGGTACCGAACGGATTATGGTAAACCGCGGTCCGCAGTTCGTGCAGTTTATGAAGGGGTAGCGGTAGCGCCTGTCCGCCGGGTCCTGCAGCTCGCGCAGGCAGTCCGGGCAGATACCCACGTCCGGCGAGACGAGCGTGCGCATGGTCTCGCCCCTCTCGCTTGGGATTATGCGGAAGTCCTCGTAGTGTGCGGGCTGCTCCGGCTCGCGCGCGCTGACGGATTCGATGAGCGCCAGGGGCGGCGCCTCCGTCTCCAGTTCACGCAGGAAGGCCGCAAGCTCCTCACCCGGACCCTCGAGCTCCAGCTCCGCCCCCTCCGAGCTGTTTCTTACCCAGCCCGTCAGGCCGTGCCGCTCCACCAGACGGTGTATGAACGGGCGAAAGCCTACGCCCTGTACTATCCCGCGCACATCTATGCGCAAAATCGCCCTGTCTCTGCCAATAATGTTTAATATTTCACACATTTCAATCTATGCACCCTATACAATACCACCTGTGATTCTACCATCGCGCTATACATTTGTCAACAAATTAACATCATTCCCGGCGTTGTTATTCCGGGCAAAATGTGTTAATATTGTACAAAACCTTTTAGGGAGGAGAACACATGGCTGAATCCAAAGTCTATTTTTCCGATATGCGCGCCCACGGGCAGAGTCTGCTTTTGAAGCTCAAGCGTCTCATGAAGGCGGCCGGGTTTGAAAACATCGACTTTGCCGGAAAGTTCGTCGCGGTGAAGATACACTTCGGCGAGCCTGGCAACCTTGCGTACCTGCGTCCGAACTGGGCGGGGGTCGTCTGCGACTATGTGAAGGAGCTGGGCGGCAAGCCCTTCCTCACGGACTGCAACACCCTCTATGTCGGCGGGCGCAAAAACGCGCTCGACCACCTCGACAGCGCCTATAAAAACGGCTATAACCCCTTCCAGACGGGCGTACACACCATCATCGCAGACGGTCTCAAGGGAACGGACGAGGCGCTCATCCCCGTGGAGGGCGGCGTGTATGTGAAAGAGGCCAAGATAGGCCGCGCTCTCGCGGATGCGGACATCATAATCTCGCTCTCGCACTTCAAGGGTCACGAGCAGGCCGGCTTCGGCGGAGCTTTGAAGAACCTCGGCATGGGCGGCGGCTCCAGGGCCGGCAAGATGGAGATGCACTCGGCGGGCAAGCCCTTTGTTAAACAGCGCAAGTGCATAGGCTGCGGCGCCTGCGCCCGCATCTGCGCCCACGGCGCGCCCATCATCGCGGACGGCAAGTGCACGATAGACCAGTTCCGCTGCGTGGGCTGCGGCAGGTGCATCGGCGTATGTCCGAAGGACGCCGTCACCCCCGCTAACGACGAGGCCTTTGAGATACTGGGCTGCAAGATCGCCGAGTATGCGAAGGCGGTGTGCGCGGACAAGCCGCACTTCCACATCAGCCTGGCGATAGACATCTCGCCCTTCTGCGACTGCCGCGCCGAAAACGACGCGGCGGTCGTGCCGGACGTTGGCATGTTCGCCTCCTTCGACCCCGTGGCGATAGACATGGCCTGCGCGGACGCGGTGAACGCCCAGCCGCCCATCGAAAACAGTATGCTGGGCGAGTGCGAGCACACGCACCACGACCACTTCACCGATATCTCCCCGACCACGGACTGGCGCTCGCAGACCGAGCATGCCGAAAAGATCGGCCTCGGCAGCCGGAAATACGAGCTTGTGAGGATATAAGATAAAAAAAGAGCTGCGCCGTCAAAAAATGTGTTGACAAGAGAGGCAAGGTCAGGTATAATTCACTTTGCCTTTTGGCGGCGTAGCTCAGTTGGCCAGAGCATCCGGTTCATACCCGGAGTGTCACCGGTTCGAATCCAGTCGCCGCTACCACCGGGGCGCCTAAGGCGCCCCGGAGCCTTATGGCCCGTTGGTCAAGTGGTTAAGACACCGCCCTTTCACGGCGGTAACATGGGTTCGAATCCCGTACGGGTCACCAATTAAACGGAGGCTTAGCTCAGCAGGTTAGAGCGCCTGCTTCACACGCAGGAGGTCACTGGTTCGAGTCCAGCAGTCTCCACCAGAAGAAAAACCCTGAAACCCTTGTGGTTTCAGGGTTTTCTCGTATTTCGCCTGCTTCCCTTCGCGCTTCACAGGGCTGGAAATCGTAATAATGCAAGGGATAAATCCTCAAAAATATCCCCGGTTGTGGGCCTTCAAAAGCCCCTCCGGGGATATTTTTGGGGATATTTTTGACCTCACACAATCAGGCGCGAAAGCAGCAGCGTCACCGCGCCGGATGTGAGCGCCGTGGCTATGTAGCCCATGAGCTTGCGCCATTTTTCGCCGTCTCGGTCCTCAAGCGCTTGCAGCCGACGTCCTTGCCGCTCCTGCTCTTCGACCATGCTCTCGAGGCTTTGCGCAAGCCTCTGTACCGATAGAGTCAGCGCGCCGATCTCGCGCACGGTGTTTTCGAGCATCTCCAGGCGCTTGTCTTGCCGCTTCTCCTGCGCGTCGATGCGTTTTGCAAACTCTTCGTGCTCACCGCGCGAAATCGGCTCATCCATAATCAATCCTCCTTGGGCTTGATATAGCTCATCGCCTGCTGGCTGTCACTCAGTCCCGCCGTCGTCGGGTCGTTCACGATGCCAAGTATCACGAGCACGGCGAACACCGCGTTCACGAGGTCGAGCAGCCTCGCCTCGATGCCCTCAAGCTCCAGCGTGAAGCCGAATACCGCCGCGATCGCCTGCACGAGCAGCAGCAGCGCGGGGATAAGTGCCAGCCAAAAGGTCTTGCTGGCAAGTCTGACCTTCCAGTTAATCATTCTTCTCACCTCCCTCCATCCTGTAAAGCATCGTCCAGACCTGCCCGCGTGTCGCGGGGCTGTCCGGGTTCTCGCCGTCGCTTATGCCCTGGGCCATGGCCCACTCCCGCGCCAGCTCCGCTTCGGTTTTGCCGGGTTCCGAACCGCTCGGTGCTATGTACGTCACGCCCGCGCCTATGCACACGCCACGGGCTATGGCCTCGCCGAGCTCCGTGGTGTGCTCGATTATCCACGCGGCGAGGTCCGCGCGGTCGTGGAATTCGCACTCGACATACACCGCCGTCGCCGTGGTGTAACCGAGCTCGTACAGACCGGAGTTCACGCGCACGCCATAGTCTGTCGTTCCCGGGCTCGCAGCCTGCACTTCATCATATATGGGCTTGGCATATTGCATTTGTTTCGCCGTGCCGCCGTGGACAAACACCACGGTACCAGCCCCGCCCCCCGCGTTGGTATGGATGGGGATATGGAGGTCCGCGCCCCATGCGTTGCTCTCGTCCACGTTCTCCTTGTACCCCTGCCCTTCTGGGCCTTTGCGGGCGTCAAACCCGCAACGGATGAGCGCGAGCCGCGCGGCCTCAGCTATGCGATTGCACTGCGTCTGCTCGTCGGTGTTGCCCGCGGCGTAGCTGTTCGCAGGCTGCGCGGAGGGGGACAGGTATATTTTCGCCGTGCCTCCGGCGGGCATCTCGGAGGAGCTGCCGCTGCCGGTATCGCCGCCCGCCCCGCTGCCGTCATCGAACCACAGCAGCAGGTAGGAGTAGATGGTCCGCCCGTCTCCGCTGATGCGAGTCGTGCCGTCGTAGCACTGGCTGGAGCCGGAGCCGTCGAGCACCACGCCATCCACGATGCCGAGGTTCTGCATCCGGTCAATGATGTCGTCCAACGTGTAATTGCTCGTGGTCACCTCGACGGTGCATACGCCCTCAGCGTCGAAGCCCCACCATGTCCGGGTCGTGCTGCGCTTGACGCCCGAGCTTTGCCCGCTCACGTCCTGTCTTACGCCGCCGACAAGCACCGGAATGGTGCCGACTGCATTGTCTTTGAGCATGTCCCAAGACCAGGCAGGCCGCTCGTCGCCGCTCCACACGAGGTTGAGGGCGTGGTCATATTGCTGGGATATTACCTTACCTCCCGCCTTGTAATTACCGCACGGCGTCGGGCCGGGGTCATACCAGTGCGCGTTGGTGACTATCAACTTGCCGGGGTGCTTGTTTAGATGTGCCTCGTAGACGGCCTTGACATTGGTGTATGGCTTGGTATGGTCGTCGTAGATCTCGGCTCGCAGCAGCTTGCCTGTATATATCATGCCGTGGCTCCTCTCTGTCTCATAATCTCAAGGTTGCGCGCAAGCCTTGCATCCTTCGGTGCAAGCCTCACCGCGGCTTCTGCGGCGGCTATGGCGTCGTTGCGCTGGCCCAGCTGCCAGCTGGCTATCGCCATGAGGTCGTATGGCTCCGCGCCCCAGGCCTCCGGCTCGGTCATGTAGTTGTGGTCCCGCTCGGTGATTGCCAGCGTCCGAGCCGCCCAGTAGCGGCACAGTCCCCAGTCCTCGCGCCGGTAGTAGAGCAGCGCCAGCGCATACGGCGCCTCACGCTGGCCCGGAGCCTCGTCCGCCGCGCGCTCCAGCCAGTGCACCGCGCTCTGCATATCTCCCAGCGCGTCGCAGCAGCGGGCTATGTAGCGCATGCTTGCCGCCCGTTCGGCCTTCCACGTTGCGGAGGGCATCGCCAGATGCCGCATGAGTGTTACTATGGCTGCGCCCCATCTCCCATGGAACATGTACTCCCGCCCGAGATAGTGCATATTGCGATCGTCGTCCGGGTCCTCGGCAACGGAAAGCTCGAGCAGGGGAAGATACTGCCCCCTACTCTTGCTGTCGTCCGGCCAATGCTCCACGCGCAGCGCCGGGATGGTGATGCAGCGCTCGGCCCTGTCCGGCGTCAGCACCTCATGTACCGGGTGCGTCCAGCGGTAGCCGTGCCGGGCATGGATCTTGTCCGCGAAGAACACCACGCCGTCGCCGCCGTCGGGCTGATGGCTCCACACATATGTATACCGCGCCCGCGTAGTGCCGGGCGTCCAGGCGTCCTCCAGGGCCTCACGCCAGCCGGGGCAGAGCACCTCGTCGAGGTCGAGGCAGATGCACACGTCCGCGGCCTCCGGCAGCATGGCAAGAGAGGCGTTGCGCGCGGCGTCAAAACGCCAGGGCTCGATCTTGGCCACCTGCACCGTCGCCCCCAGAGCACGCAGCAGCTCCGGCGTCCCGTCCGTAGAGCCTGTGTCCAGCACATACACTCCGTCGGCCTCCGCGCACGAGGCCATGAAGCGCGCAGCAAACTGCGCCTCGTTTTTGCATATGGCATAGATGATGATTTTCACGCATTCACCACCTTAACCGAGATATGTGAGGATAATAGCGCCGCGTTGGCCGGAATAGCCGTTAGTAGCTCTACCACCACCCATACCACCATTCCCATAAGTTTGACTGTGATTGTTTGTATTACCGTATCCGCCATAGCCCCGGCTGACAGCGCCGCCGTCATCTCCGCTCGAAGCTAGAGAACCGCGACCAAAACCCCCGCGTGGGTCATAAGCAGTCCGACCAGCGCCGCCCCCGCCGCCGCCGCTCAAAGAGTGAGAACCAAAAGACGTATCCCCACCTTTCGAACCTGCTGTTACGGAGCCATTGACGAGGCCTGTACCGCCTTTGCCACCAGCGCCGACAGAATAATTTACCTGTACTCCAGCAGTGAAATTTTCAACAAACAATTCGCCAGAACCGCCGCCGCCGCCTCCATGGCACTCGACCTGCCAACTGCCACTAGCTGGGCAATCCCACGCCCCGGAGCCAACTGTGTCAAGGATTTCTTGATAGCCCACCGGAATAATCGGCCATACCTTTTTTACCGCGCCGTTAACGCCTATCCACAACTCACTTGCTTGTCGGACTGCGCCGTTGATACCGCAGGGAATCTCATTAAAATCATGTTCTGCGCCATTGATGCCGCATTTCACAGGCGCACCGCCTCCCAAGCGTCAGGCTGCTCAGTGGGGCTATAGGTGGTGTCTAGCTTACACTTGTAGATAATCCCATCGGTGAACACCATATATTCACCGCTGTGATATATCGCGTGTGCGGGCTGTCCGGGTACGAACGGCAGGGCGGTTTCGGGCGTGGTGCCGTGGTACGGTATGTTGAATGTCAGCCATGCGGATTGCCCAGGGACGATATCGGGATATACGCTGTTGTCGTAGTTTTGATATACCTTCCATACCTGTTCCCACTCAGGGCCGAGGTCATCCCCAGAGTGAGTGCAAAACACCTCACCGGTTTTGTGGTTTCCGGGCTTCCAGAGGGGCGCAAGGTTGCGGTTGCTTATCCTGCCGTCGGCGTCCATGTCGGAGGCGGCATACACGCTCTCTATCTGCATCCGTATAGCCGCCGCTTCTTCCGGTGTGCTTATGGGTTGGCCCGCAAGCGTTTCTGCTGCCTCTCGGGCCTTTGCGGCCTCGTCCTGCGCATCCTGCTCGGCGGTGTTGTTCTTGCCCATTATGGCGGTTATGGTGCCGTCACGGTTGTCGGTGATAGCACCAGCGACGCCGTGGTCACGCCATCCATAGCTGTCACCAAATTCATCAGTAAGATAAAACACAGCGCCGTCTACGAAATGGACAGCTGCCTCGGCATAGCTCATCGCTGCCTTGATGGTCAGTGTTTCGCGGCTGTGGCCTTTGAGCGTTCCCCGGCCAATTATCGCATCAGATGTGTTATAGCTCTTGCCGTCCGGGAATTTGATAGTAGTCTGCATGTCATCCTCCTTATGAATACACGATGGCGATACACCCGTTGGGCAGGGTGCCCGGTGCAGAGCTTACGAGCTGGATGCCTCGTGCGCGAATGGTGGTATAATCCGTACCGGAGAGGTTTGCGGTTTTCTGGACAAAGTTGCTGCCGTCAATGGATATTGTGCCGCCCGAGCCCGTGACATCAACACCGCCCGTACCTTGCAGTGTCACAGCATTCTGTCCGTTGATTGTGGCGTTGGCTCCGGCGGGGCCAGTCGCACCGGTCGGCCCAGTCGGGCCTGCCACAGTGCTCGGCGCGCCCGTCGGGCCGGTGGGGCCGGTTGCTCCGGTAGCGCCGGTTGGGCCTGTTGCACCAGTTGGCCCCGTCGCACCTGTGGCACCTGTGGCTCCTGTAGCGCCAGCAGCACCAGTCGGGCCGGTGGGCCCGGTCGGGCCGGCCACGGTGCTCGGTGCACCTGTTGGGCCAGTCGGACCCGTCGGTCCGGTTGGGCCGACTTCGCCAGTAGCACCCTGCTCACCCTGGTCGCCTTTCGGTCCGGTCGGGCCGGTGGGGCCTGTTGCTCCGGCTGCTCCTGCAGGTCCCTGCGCGCCTGGACTGCCCTCCGCTCCAGTTGGGCCGGTCGGCCCCGTCGGTCCGGTTGGGCCGACTTCACCTGTCGCGCCTTGCGCACCCTGGTTACCCGTCGGACCGGTCGGGCCGGTGGGGCCTGTTGCTCCGGCTGCTCCGGCGGATCCGGTCGGACCCGTGGGGCCAACCTCACCGGCTGCGCCCCGCTCACCCTGGTCGCCCTTCGGTCCAGTCGGGCC
>ENA-UOJG01001856-UOJG01001856.1-human-gut-metagenome-genome-assembly--contig:-C47-NODE-1856-length-20213-cov-57.836690_pt1 | contig 20213 bp, 17 predicted proteins | sample MGYA00242340_ERZ723887 | MGnify/ENA metagenome assembly ERZ723887 | reverse complement strand
CCGTGTCCTTCTTTTTATTTCGCAGTATCCATGATCTGCACCAGTTAAAAAAAGCGTAGCTCCCCCTCCGGGACAGTCTGGTTATGAATGTGAAATTAGACAACACATAAATGAATATGTAATTTCATGCGTCCGTGTGGCTTCATGCCGCCCGGGCGCTTTTGCGTTCTTATGGGGCTGCTTCGGGTCATGTTGGCCCGAAGTCATTCCCCGGTGCCGCTCCCCGCCGCCTTCGTTTCGGTCACTCGTCAACCAACAACCGAAACGGAGGTCAATATGGCTATTATCAATTTGCGGGACTATTACCCATTCTATACATCAGATTGCTTCATGGAAGTATCGGAAGAAGTTGCAGAAATGTTCAAAGAGTTTGATCGTAAAGAGGCTGCTTATCGGCTGCGTACATACCGCCACAAAGCCTACTATTCCCTTGATCGGGATGACGGGCTGGAGCATGAAGCTCTCTTTGTCGCCTTATCTCCCCATGAACTGTATGAGCGGAAAGTGACCATGCAGGAGCTTCACGCAGCGATTGCCAGTCTGCCGGACAAACAGGCAAAACGGATTTATGCTCATTTCATTCTCGGCATGACCAAACAGGACATTGCCCGGGCAGAGGGCGTCCATGAAAAAGTGGTTCGTGTCGCAATCGAGCGAGGTCTGCGGCGCTTAGAAAAAATTTTGAAAAATTCTTTGTAAGGCGTACCGATTTAGGCCGGAAAATGAAATGGCTTATGAGAGGCAAAACACTTCGGGTCACAATGGCCCGAGGTTCAGACAAGCCTCATGCAGATTGAAAATTGAATAAAAAGACACCCGGATACGAAGGGGAACGCGCTGTGTGACAGACCCGCCATGACCTCGGATTTCAGAGAATACAGTCTTTGTAAAACTGAGCGAGCGAACAGGTCCATGCCATAGGTGGGGCAAGGCTGGCTCCACCGGAACAGGCGCAGAACCCGGATACTTGCGTTTAGTCACAGTCCGAGCGTTGAAGCGGCCTTGCAAGCCGTGAGCCGTCGCAGGCAATGAGAACGCCTTGCCATCAGAATGGGGAGAGTTGAAATACTATGGGGCATGAAGCCTATGCCCGTCCGGTGTGTCTGAAATGAAGTGAAAACCTATGGGGAGCCCCCGGCAATGCTGTCTGATGATAGGCCAACCGATCCGGCGTGGCTCCCCATCTTTTCAAAAAAGGAGCATTTTATGGGAAATGCGTTTGGAATGATCCCCGGCTTGGAACCGGACGAATGGAGCAATGACGCCTGCCGTGGTTATGTCATTATGGCAATGGAGGACTGCGGATTTTCAAAGAAGGATATACGGCGTGTTGTGGGGCAGCTTTATGAAGTATTTGACCTCAACAGCGTGGAGGACGCCAAAGAAAAGTACCATTCCAGTCCTTACTGACCTCGGGCCACATTGACCCGAAGTGGAGAAAGCTCAAAGGGCGGCACCTGCTGGGTGCCGTCTTTTGACATTTCCCCACGGGACAAGTGGGAAAGGCAGGCATATACACGCACTTTCGCAAAGGAGGTTTTCAATGACGCAAGCTGTCACTTATGAACGAGAAACAAAGTCTGTCGCATTTCAAGGGAAGATCATTGTGCTGGAAAGCCTCACGCCGGTACTTCCCCCGAAGGAGAAAGCACAGCGCAAAAAAGAAATTGAGCGTTGTCTTTATGAGGTGTTCAGAAAATATGGGGACAGATTTCCCTAATCATTCGCAACATTGTTGTCCGGGGCTGCTGATGGTATAATATAGTTGTAAGGTTGGTAGCTCCATTCCAACAAGGAAAGGAGCCCAATATGGAATTTATCAGAGAAGATTGTATTTACGCAAGACAGTCAGTAGACCGCAAGGACAGTATCAGCATTGAAAGTCAGATCGACTTTTGCAAGTATGAATTGAAAGGTGGGAGCTGCCGGGTATTCAAGGACAAAGGCTATTCCGGTAAAAATACGGACAGGCCGGAGTTTCAAAAGCTGTTGGGCGAGATCCGCAAGGGAAAGGTCAGGCGGGTCATCGTGTATAAACTGGACCGTATAAGCCGCTCTATTCTGGACTTTGCAACGATGATGGAGCTGTTTCAAGAGTATGATGTGGAGTTTGTATCATCCACAGAAAAGTTTGATACTTCGACCCCGATGGGCCGGGCCATGCTGAATATCTGCATTGTATTCGCCCAGCTTGAACGTGAGACAATTCAGAAGCGTGTCACAGACGCCTACTATTCCCGGTGCCTGAAAGGCTTCCACATGAGCGGGCAGGCACCATACGGTTATCAGTTAGAGCCTACTGTGGTAGAGGGTATCCGCACAAAGAAAATGGTTGCCGACCCCGTAGCCGCCGACCATGTTCGGCTGATGTTTGAAATGTACGCTGAACCGGAAACCTCCTTCGGAGATATTACCCGATACTTCGAGGAACATGACATAAAAATTTATGGCAAATCCATGTTCCGTACATTTCTTTCCCAGCTTTTAAGAAACCCCGTTTACGCACAGGCCGATTTGGAGCTGTACGAATTTTTCAAGAGCCAGGGCGCAGCGATTGTCAATGACGCTTCCGACTTTGCCGGAACAAACGGCTGCTATCTCTATCAGGGGCGGGATGTGAAGGAGGACAAGGACAGGTGCTTAAAAGACCAGATACTTGTTATCGCTCCCCATGAAGCACTCATTTCCTCTGACACATGGCTGAAATGCCGGAAAAAACTTATGGCAAATACCACCTTCCAGCAGGGACGGAAACCGAAGAACACTTGGCTGGCCGGAAAAATCAAATGCGGGCATTGTGGGTATGCTCTGAAAGCCACCCATGTACCAAACAGCACCGGATATTTCCGCTGTACCAAACGGACGGAAAACAAAGGCTGTCCGGGCTGCGGGAAAATCCGCAAAGAAGAATTTGAGCAATTCATTTTCTCGGCCATGCAGGAGAAATTCAAAGACTTTCAGATACTCCACGGCAGAGAGGAAAAAGTCAATCCGAAACTGACCGCCTATCAAGTGGAGCTGGCACAGGTGGAGGCAGAAATTGAAAAGCTGCTGGATACGCTGACCGGAGCCAATGCGACCTTGCTTGCCTACGCTAACAAAAAAATTGAAGAACTGGACACCCGACGCCAGACCATTTCAAAGGCAATCGCCGAATTGAGCGTTGAAACCATATCTCCCCAGCAGATAAAGAAGTTATCCTATTATCTCGACAACTGGGACAGCATAGATTTTGACGACAAAAGAAAAGCCGCCGATGGTTTGATCTCTACGATCAAGGCCACCAGCGACCGTGTTCAGATAGAGTGGAAAATCTGACATTTCCGCTCTATCGCCCCTCATTTCTATTTTATCTTGTTTGTACCCCTTGTACACCGATGTTTATAATAATGTAGTATATTATTGTACTATATCTATAAGATATAGACTCGTAGGGAAAGGGCTTTTTTAGTAGCGATTTGACGCAGCTACCAATACGCATATTGCCGGTGCCCGGTGTCGAAGTTACCGACGAAACCGGGAAACTCTCGCGCTACGCAAGGTTGTGCTATATTAGTGCAAAATTTCGTCTGCACCCCATTGTCTTCCCCTTGCGGAGCTTGAGGGGAAGATGCCGCTTGCGGCAGATGAGGTGTAATTATATCCGCGCCGTAGGCGCTACCTTATTGCAATATGTATCGCCTTTACCTGCGCCAAAATCTATGGTCGTAGGGAACGGATTTATCCGTTCCGTTGTGATGGTTTTGCCGGCATCCACCGGTCGGGATACCGCAATATATGTATTTGTACAATGTAAATGCGCCTCTAAAAATGCGCCTCTAAAAAAATGTGGCGGTTAGCACCGCAGATTTAATAACACCTCATCCGTCACCAAGGTGACACCTTCCCCTCGAGCTACGCAGGGGAAGGCAAAGGGCAAAACCTCTGCTGCGTATCGCTATATTAACTGCGCAGGTAGATGCAACACGCGGAACGGATAAATCCGTTTTTTCAGAGGCGCGTCAGCACTGATACCGATACGGTTTTCGCGTCAGCCCGACCGGGAGCTGCCGACGAAACCACAGCAAATGGAACGGATAAATCCGTTCCCTACAAGGTGCGGAGCAAAACTCAGCAACGCACTACCGGGTTGCGTAGCAGCTACGGTTTTTACCAATGTCTCGATACCGGGCGACCGCAAAACTCAACACCGCACTAATGTGTGGCGGCAGTTTTCCGGTTTTGTCGGTAACTTCGACACCGAGACACCGCAATATGCGTATCCGTACAGCTTGAAATCGCTATTGAAAAAAGGTATAATGTTTGGACTATGAAAATACTCAATCAGCAGATATTTGAAAACAAGGAAGCGGCCGCCCTCCCGGGTCTGATGGAGAGCGGAGGGCTTCCTGCGCTCGTTTCGGGACTTTCGGGCATACACAGGGTAAACCTTGCAGCGGCGCTGTACGAAAATCTGGAGCTGCCGATATTCGTCGTGTGCCCGGACGACAGCGCGGCGGAGAGCTTCACGCGCGACCTCGAGGCCATGCTCGGCAGGCCGGTAAACACCCTGTACTCGCGCGACTTTACCTTCTACCCCTCGCTGGCCGCGTCCAGAGAGGCCGAGCAGAAGCGCCTTTATGTTTTAAACGCCCTCAGATGCGGCGAAAGCCCGGTTACGGTGGCAACGGTATCCGCGCTTATGCAGCGCGCAATACCGTCTCAGACGCTCGGCAAGGCCACTTTCACGGTCAAGGACGGCGAACCGTGCCCTCCCGAGGAGCTGGAGAAAGCGCTTCTGCGCTGCGGCTACACACGCTGCGAGCAGGTCGAGGGCACAGGCCAGTTTGCCCGGCGCGGCGGAATAATCGACTTTTTCTCGCCGGCGTACCCAGAGCCTGTGCGCATAGAGTTCTGGGGCGACGATATCGACAGCATGGGCTTTTTCGACATAAAGACCCAGCGCAGAACGGAAAGCGTCGAATTTTGTCGAATACTCCCGGCGGCCGAGAGCCTTACGACGCTTGCCTCTGGCGGAACGCAGGCGCTTATCGACGCATTGGGAGCGGCTGCGGATAAGTGCACAAAGCATAAAAGCTCGCAGCAGCTGCGGCAGCTTGAGCAGAACCTGCGCGCGGATATCGAGCGGCTCGAGCAGAACGTCAAGATCGAATACGCCGACAGATACATGCCGTTTCTGTACGAAAAGGCCTCGGGCGCGGACTACATACCCGAGGAGGCGATAATATTCCTTGACCAGCCGCCGAGATGTGCGGACAGGGCAAAGGGCTTTGCAAAGCAGCTCGGCGACGATCTGAGCGAGCTTGTCAAGGGCGGCATGGTCGCGACCGACGCGCCGTCGTTCCGCATAAGCTGGGATGAGCTGACGAACGTTTTGTCAGAGCATGCGCTGTACATGGCCGACGCGTTCACCGTCGGGCGCTACCCCGTCGAGCCTAAAACGCTCGCGAGCATCCCGGCAAAGCAGCTGCCGTCGTACGCAGGCTCTGTCAAGACCGCAGCCGAGGACGTTTCGGCGTATCTCAAGCAGGGCTTCCGCGTCGTGGTATTGGCAGGCGATATGCGCCGTGCGGAGCTTCTGCAAAGCTTTCTGAAGGATTCGGGCATCATCGCCTATGTTCAGGAAACGCTCGAAAAGCTGCCGGAGGAGGGCTATTGCACGATATCCGTCGGCGGCATGTCGGCAGGCATGGAGTATCCCGGCATAAAGCTTGCCATCATAAGCGACATGCAGCTTCTGCGCGTGCGCGAGCATAAGCATAAAAACAAAAAAGCCCCGTCGAACAGGCAGCGCATAAACTCATACGCAGACCTTGCTCCGGGGGATCTTGTCGTCCACGAGGTTCACGGCATCGGCCGCTTTGCCGGCATAAAAAAGATGAAGGTGGACGGCTTTGAAAAGGACTATATCATGATCCGCTACGCCGGGACGGACACGCTTTATGTTCCGGCAACGGCGCTGGACATGGTGACGAAATATCTCGGCGCGGCAGAGGATCAGCACGTTAAGCTCTCAAAAATGGGCGGCGCGGAGTGGTCGCGTGCGCGCTCGCGCGCCAAGGCCGCGACGAAGAAATTAGCCGGCGAGCTTATAAAGCTGTATGCCGAGCGTGCGCGCATACCGGGCCACGCCTTCGCGCCCGACTCGCCCTGGCAGCGCGAGTTTGAGGATAACTTCGGCTACACCGAGACCGACGATCAGCTGCGCTGCATAAGCGAGATAAAGGCCGACATGGAGTCGGAAACGCCGATGGATAGGCTGCTGTGCGGCGACGTCGGCTACGGCAAAACGGAGGTCGCGCTGCGCGCGGCGATGAAGTGCATCCTCGATAACCGCCAGGCGGCGATACTCGTGCCGACAACGGTGCTCGCCCAGCAGCATTACCAGACCGCCGTGCAGCGATTTTTCGGCTTCCCGATAACCGTCGAGGTGCTCAGCCGCTTCCGCACTCCGGCACAGATACAAAAAACGCTCGACGACCTGAAAACCGGCAAGTGCGACCTTGTCGTCGGCACTCACAGGCTTTTGCAAAAGGACGTCAAATTCAAAAGCCTCGGGCTTCTTATCGTTGACGAGGAGCAGCGCTTCGGCGTCGGCCACAAGGAGCACATAAAGGAAATGAGCCGCGGCGTGGACGTTCTCACGCTGTCGGCAACGCCCATTCCGCGCACGCTTAATATGGCGCTTTCGGGCATACGCGACATGTCCTCGATCGACGAGCCGCCGCAGGACAGACTCCCGGTGCAGACCTTTGTCATGGAGCACGACTGGGGCATTATCTGCGACGCGATACGCCGCGAGATCCAGCGCGGCGGACAGGTGTATTACCTGCACAACCGCATCGACAGCATCGAGCGCACCGCGATAAGGATACGCGAGATGCTCGATAACGAGGTGACCGTCGGCGTTGCGCACGGGCAGATGGATAAAGACATGCTCGCCTCGGTCATGGAGGACGTCACCGAGGGCAAAACTCAGGTGCTCGTCTGCACGACGATCATCGAGACCGGCATCGACATACCAAACGTCAACACGCTTATCATCGAGGACGCCGACAAAATGGGCCTTGCGCAGCTGCACCAGATCCGCGGCCGCGTCGGACGCAGCACGCGCCGCGCCTCGGCCTACCTCACCTTCCGCCAGAACAAGGTGCTCACCGAGGTCGCGGAAAAGCGCCTCGAGGCGATCCGCGAGTTTGCCGAGTTCGGCTCGGGCTTCAAGATCGCCATGCGCGACCTTGAAATTCGCGGCGCGGGCAGCCTTCTCGGCGCGGAGCAGTCGGGGCATATGACCGACGTGGGCTACGATATGTACATGAAGCTCCTGAGCGAGGCCGTGCTCGAGGAGCGCGGCGTCAAGGTCGAGCATCGCGCCGAGTGCTCGGCCGATCTCGCCGTTGCGGCCAACATCCCCGAGGCGTACATCCCGGCCGAGGGGCAGCGCATGGATATCTACCGGCGCATCGCGCTTTTGCGCACCGAGGACGAGGCCGACGACCTTATCGACGAGCTTATCGACCGCTTCGGCGATCTGCCCTCGGGCGTGAGCGCGCTTATCCACGTCGCGCTTTTGCGCGGCGAGGCCGGAAAGGCCGGCATAAGCGACATTTCGCAGAAGTCCGGCAAGCTCATATTCGCACTGCGCGATTTCGATATGGAGCGCATCTCCGCGCTCTACGCGCGCCCCGAGTACAAGGGCGTGCTCAAGGTCGAGGCCGGCACCGCGCCGCGCGTCAGCCTGCGCCTGAGATCAAACGCCCGCATCGTCGATCAGGCTCGCAAATTCATCAAAGATTTTTCAGAGGCGCATTGACGCACCTACGGATACATTTATTGCGGTAGCCCGGTTCGAGGGTGCGTGCAAAACCATGTGTGCCACGCAATCCGATAGTGCGATGCTGTGCTTTGCGGTAGCCCGGTTCGAGACTGCGGAGGAAACCGTATTGTTTCGCGTAACGCAAGTGCGTTGCTGAGTTTTGCTCCGCACCTTGTAGGGAACGGATTTATCCGTTCCGCGTGTTATGGTTTTGTCGGCAGCTCCCGGTCGGGCTGACGCAACTAATGTATCCGTAAAATTTTAATGCGCCACTGAAAAAACGGATTTATCCGTTCCGCATGTTGCATCTACCGACGCAGTTAATACAACGGTACGCAGCAGAGGTTTCGACATTGTCTTCCCCTCAAGCTCCGCAAGGGGAAGACAATGGAGTGCAGGCACAAATTTTGCACTAATATAGCACAATCTAATGTACGGCGTGGCAACTACGGTTTCCACCGCAGTTCCGAACCGGGCTACCGCAAAAAACCAACACTGCACTAACGTGGCGCGAGAGTTTCACGGTTTCGTCAGCACCCTCGATACCGGGCTACCAGAGATAACCGTATCCGTAGCTGCGGCAAAGCGCCTCTAAAAAAAGGAGAAGGAATGAAGAGAAAATTACTAAGCGGAGCGCTTGCGCTTGTGATGCTTGCAGGCTGCACGGCGCCGGTTCCCGATACTCAGAAGCTGCCGAACGACGGCGGCGAGGAGACGCGCGTTGCGTATGTTCCGCTGGACGACCGGCCGGTGAATACGGACAGGGTCGAGTACCTGGCAGGCTCGCTCGGGTACGAGCTTGTCATGCCGGACGCGGAGGCCTACCGCACGCGGCTTGACGAGCAGCCGCTGGGCGAAAGCGGCCTTAAATACGGCGACCGCGCGGCGCTGTACGAGTGGGTGCTCGAGCAGGAGGAGTCGGGCTGCGACAGATACATTTTGTCGCTCGACCAGCTCCTGTCGGGCGGCCTTGTCAACTCGCGCTGCTTCACCGGCGCGGACGTTACACTCAGCGACGGCACGACTATGACGGAGCCGGAGCTTATCGAAAGCCTGTTTGCCGCGCTCGACGCGCCCGAGAACGAGATCTGGGTCGTTGACACGGTCATGCGCCTTGCGCCGACGGTCGGCTACGACGGCAACACGCTCGAGGACTACAATGCCCTGCGCGAGTACGCTCGGATCGCGCGCCCGGAGCTGAGCGGCGACGAGCTGACGATAGAGAACATTGTGAGTAGCTATCCGCTTGACGAAAGCGGCAGTGTGATAGCCTTTGATGAGAATGTGACTTCGGTGTACTTCAAGGCGCGCGAGCGCAAGCTTGAGCTTATCGACTGCGCGCTCAGTGCGACCGAGGGCATGGACAATGTGCGCTTCCTCATCGGCGTTGACGACTCCGCGCCGTCTGCGAGCATCCAGACAAACGAGCTTGCGTGGCTGCGCCGCGCGATCGACGGCCGCGGCGCGGTGCTGTCCGGCGCGGACGAGGACGGCATGCTCGCCGTGTGCAAAATGTACGCCGAGCTTGACTGTTCCGGCGCGCTGCCCGAGCTGCGCGTCCGCTATTTCGGCGGCAGCGAAAACAGTGCCATGAGCGCCTATGACCACCAGACCGCAGCCGAGGTCGTGACCGCGCACCTTGACTATCTCGGCCTTGATTCGACAGATTCCGACACCGCAGACAGGCTCGAGCTTATCGTGCTGACCATGCCTGCCGACGAGAGCAAAAAGAGCCGATACATAAGCGACGCGATCGCCGCGCTGAACGAAAATCGGAAAAACGGCGTTGCGACCGTTTTGATGGATGCCTCGCGCAATAAATACGGCGCGGATTTCCAAGCCCGGCTCGTCAAGAGCACCGAGCTTGGCTTCCTCATGGGCTACGCCGGGTACTACGACCTTGCAAACGCAAGCGGAATCGCCCTTGCAAACGGCGTCGCGCGCTGGCTGTGCCTCGCGCAGGGCGGACCCGAGACCCAGGCTCAGCTCGACGATTTCCGCCGCACCCTCGCCGACTCGCTGATAAAGGACATCTGCTATAAAAACGACGTGAAGATTGAGCTTGACGCCTACATCCGCGGCGAGCTTGGCGGCGATCCGGATAATTTCTGCCGCAGCGGCACCGATCCCGACGTCGTTCTGACGAAGGCACGGCAGCTGCTCGACGAAAGCGCAGCGCCCGTGCTCGACAACCTCGCGCACAGCTCGTACCTCACCGATCTTGACGGCGGCACCGCCGGCTTCGGCTCGCTTTCCGTCAAAGACCTGAGCTTCCCCTGGCTCCGCATCTTCGAACTCCACGTCTTTTTAGAGGCGCATTGACGCAGCTACGGATACGCATATTGCGGTTGCCCGGTGTCGAGAATGCGGAGGAAACCGTATTTTTAGAGGCGCATTAAAATATTGCGGATACATTTATTGCGGTAGCCCGGTTCGAGGGTGCGGTGGAAACCGTGTGTGCCTCGCACTACATTGGATTGTGCTATATTAGTGCAAAATTTGCGCCGCACCCAATTGCCTTCTCCTGCGTAGCTTGAGGGGAAGGTGTCACCTTTGGTGACGGAGGAGGTGTTATTAAATCTGCGGTGCTAACCGCCACATTTTTTCAGAGGCGGTTTCACATTGTGCCGATACATTTATTGCGGTATCCCGACCGGTAAGTACGGAGAAAACCGCGGCACGCGGAACGGATAAATCCGTTCCCTACAAGGTGCAGGGGAAGGCAAAAAGGGGGGCGGTCTGCGACCGCCCCAATGAATAATGAATGATGAATAATTAATAGTGAATAATTATGGTGTGCAGCCGTCGGCTGCACTTTTTTAATAGCGCCTTTACGCTGATACCGATACGGATGCTGCGTCAGCCCGACCGGTGGGTGCTGGCAAAACCGTGCGGTTTCACCGCAGCTGATAGCCGTGAGCTGATAGCAGAGAGCCGATGGTGTGCCTACGGCACGAATTTAATTTAACCCCTCGGCAGCAAAGCTGCCTGCTCCCCTTGACAGAGGAGCCAATGGGTGCAGCCTAAATTTTGCACTAATATAGCACAACCTTGCGTAGTGCGAAACGATACGGTTTCCACCATTGTCATGAACCGGGATACCGCAAGGCTCAGCATCGCACTTGCGTAGCACGAGGCAAATACGGTTTACTCCGCAGTCCCGAACCGGGCCACCAGAGATATATGTATCCGTAGGTGCGTCAATGCGCCTCTAAAAAGCCTCTGAATTCTTTTTGAGTTCTTCGAGGATCTCGGCGAGGAGCTGCTCGGTGGTGGGAGCAGGCTCTTCCTCCGGCTCCGGCTCCTCGACCTTTTTCTCGGTCATGGCGCGGGCCTTGTTAAACAGCTTGAGGATGATAAACACCACCAGCGACATGAGCAGGAAATCAATGACGACGGCGACAAAGCTGCCGAAGCCGATGGTTATCGCCTCCTACACGACGGCGCCGTTTTCGACGATCTCGGGGCGCACGATGAGGTTGAGCGCGCTCATATCGCGCGTGCCGAACAGCCAGCTTATGAACGGCATGAACAGGTCGTTTACGAGAGAAGTCGTTATCTTGCCGAAGGCCGTTGCGACGATGACGCCGACGGCCATATCAAGCACATTGCCGCGCATGATAAATTCCTTGAACTCAGACAGAAACTTTTTCATATCTTAACTCCCTATGTATGTAGTTTCAGATCACTTTTTGCACGGAATGAGGACTTCCTTGCCGCCCATGTAGGGGCGCAGCACCTCGGGTATGGTGACGCTGCCGTCGGCCCGGAGATGGTTTTCGAGGAAGGCGATGAGCATGCGCGGCGGCGCAACGACGGTGTTGTTGAGGGTGTGCGGCAGATACATCTTGCCGTCCTCGCTCTTGACGCGGATCTTGAGTCTGCGCGCCTGAGCGTCGCCGAGGTTCGAGCAGGAGCAGACCTCGAAGTATTTCTTCTGACGCGGCGACCACGCCTCGATATCGCAGGACTTGACCTTGAGGTCGGCCAGATCGCCCGAGCAGCACTCGAGCTGGCGCACGGGTATCTCAAGATTGCGGAACAGCTCGACGCTGTAGCGCCACATCTTTTCGTACCAGTCGCGGCTGTCCTCGGGCTTGCAGACGACGATCATCTCCTGCTTTTCAAACTGGTGGATGCGGTAAACGCCGCGCTCCTCGATGCCGTGCGCGCCCTTTTCCTTGCGGAAGCAGGGGCTGTAGCTCGTCAGGGTCTGCGGCAGGCTCGCCTCGGGCAGGATCTGGTCGATGAACTTGCCGATCATCGAGTGCTCGCTCGTGCCGATGAGGTAGAGATCCTCGCCCTCGATCTTGTACATCATCGCGTCCATGTCCGTCTGGCTCATGACGCCCTCGACGACGTTGCCGTGGATCATGAACGGCGGTATGCAGTAGGTAAAGCCCTTGTCGATCATGAAGTCGCGGCCGTAGGCCGTTACTGCCGAGTGCAGGCGCGCGATATCGCCCATGAGATAGTAAAATCCGCTGCCGGAAACGCGGCCGGCCGCGTCCATGTCAACGCCGTTGAAGCTCTCCATGATCTCGGTGTGATAGGGAATGTCGAAATCGGGAACGACAGGCTCGCCGAAGCGCTCGACCTCGACGTTTGCCGAGTCGTCCGGGCCGATGGGAACGGAGGGGTCGATGATGTTCGGGATGGTCAGCATGATCTTGCGGATGCGCACGGCAAGCTCGTCGTGCAGCGTCTCAAGCTCGGCAAGGCGGTCGGCGTTTGCCTTGACCTGCGCCTTAGCCTCCTCGGCCTCGGCAAGCTTCGAGGGGTCCTTCTTTGCCTGACCCATGAGCTGTCCGACCTTTTTCGACAGCGCGTTGCGGCTTGCGCGCAGCTCGTTTGCCTCGGTCATCGCCGCGCGGTACTTCATGTCAAGGTCAATGACCTCGTCCACCAGCGGCAGCTTCTCATCCTGAAACTTCTTTTTGATGTTTTCCTTTACTATATCCGGGTTCTCGCGGACAAATTTTATATCGAGCATTGTTATTTCTCCTTTTACTTAATTATTTCTTCCCAGCTGCGGCCCATGCGCGCCAGATTTGATATCAGCGCCTCGCGGTCGTCGCTGTCATAAAATTCCAATATTATCCTGCCGCCCTTGCGCTTTTGCTCGAGCGCGACCTTGCGCGCAAGCGACCGGCTGAGGTAATCCTCGGTCTCGGCTATGTAATCGACCATAAGCGCGTCGGTTTTGGATTCGGTTTCCGGCTCCTCGGCGAGCTTTTTGAGCGTTTTCGCCGCAAGCTGCTCGGTCTTTCGCACGGAAAGGCCGCCGTCGATGACTGCCCGAGCGGCTTTTAGCTGCTCTGCCGGGTCGCTTATCGGGAGCAGTGCGCGCGCATGCCCTGCCGACAGAGTTCCGTCCTCGACCAGAGGCAGGACCTCCTTGCTCAGGCTCAAAAGACGCATTGCGTTTGCGATCGCCGGACGCGATCGCCCCACGCTTTTGGACGCTTCCTCCTGCGTCAGGCCGTATTCCTCGATGAGGCTTTTGTAGCCGAGAGCTTCCTCAATGGGGTTTAAGTCCTCGCGCTGGAGATTTTCGACCAGCGCAAGCTCGGCGACGCGGCGGTCGTCGGCTTCGATGACGCGCACCGGCACCTCGACAAGTCCGGCCATGCGGCAGGCTCGCCAGCGTCGCTCGCCTGCGATTATCTGATAAAATCCGCCCTCGCGCCGGCGCACCGTGATCGGCTGGATCAGGCCGTACTGCGCGATGGAGTCTGCAAGCTCCTGCAAAGCATCGTCGTCGAAGCGATTTCGCGGCTGTTCTGCGCGTGGCTCGACCTTTGCTATCGGAGCGTAGATCAGCTCGCCCTCGTTCTCGTTATCGAGAATATCATCGCCGAAAAGCTCGCTGAGGCCGCGTCCGAGACCTTTTTTCGTATCCTTGGCCATATTTAGCTCCTTTTCCTGTACTTTTCGCGCAGCAGAAACTCGTCGGCGAGCTTCATGTATGCGCGGCTGCCCTTGCCGATACGGTCGTAGGCTACGCCCGGCTTTCCGTGGCTCGGCGCCTCGGACAGACGCACGCTGCGCGGTATGACCGTTTCGTAGACCTTTGCACCGAAGTATTCCTTCAGCTCAAACGCCACCTGCTGCGTCAGATTGGTCCGCGCATCGTACATGGTCATGACGATGCCCTGTATGCGCAGCGAGGGGTTCAGGCGCTTGTTGCACATGCGTATCGTCGTCATGAGGTCGGCGATGCCCTCGAGCGCGTAGTATTCGCACTGCATGGGGATCATCACGTTGTCGGCAGCGACGAGAGCGTTGAGCGTCAGCAGCTCCAGCGACGGCGGACAGTCGATAAATATGTAGTCATAGTCGTTGTAGACCATTTGAAGCGCGTTTTTGAGAACAAACTCACGCTTTTCCTGCCGCACAAGCTCGACCGACGCGCCGGACAGCTCCTTGTTCGACGGGATCACGTCGCCATACGGCGTATGACGGATGCAGTCGAGAGTGTCGGCGTTTTTGATCAGCAGCTCATACGCGCCGGGCGTCGAGTTCTTGTCCACGCCCATGCCCGATGTTGAGTTGCCCTGTGGGTCGCAATCGACGAGCAGAACGCGCTTGCCTTTCATTTTCAGCGCGCAGGCAAGGTTAACGCAGGTCGTTGTCTTGCCGACGCCGCCCTTTTGGTTGGCTATCGCAATGATTCTTGACATAGTCTCACCTCTTGCGGCTATTATATCAAGTCTGCGCCTGTATTTCAATGTTTCACATGAAACATTTGAAAATTTTTTGCCTGTGTTTCACGTGAAACAGGCAGGGCGGCGTTTCACGTGAAACATTACTCGATGAGCGCGTCGATATCCTCGATACCGAGACCCCGGTGCAGCGCAAGGTCGATGCCGTAGGCGATGAGCTTGGAGGCCGAGCGCACAAGCTCGTCGATATTTCGCGGTGTGACGAAAAGACTCTGCGCGTCCGCGCTGTCGCTGAGCGCCGCTGCATCGGCGACCGTCGGAACGCCGACGGCGATAACCGGGCAGCCGAGGTAAGCCTCGCTTATCTCGGCGCGGTCGTTGCCGACGCCGCTGCCGGGGGAAATTCCCGTGTCGCAAAGCTGAATATTGCGGCAAAGCCTGCGCATCTCGCCGCTTGCGAGCGCATCGACGGCAATAACGCAGTCGGGGCGCACAAGCTCGCACATGCTGCGGATGGTCTGCGCGCTTTCAATGCCGGTCGTGCCCAAAACGCCGGGGCGCACCACGGATACGGACGAAAACGCCGCAAAATCCTGCGGAAGCGAGGATTTCAGGTGCCGCGTGACGATAATTCCGTCGGCTGTAAGCGGCCCGACCGCGTCGGGAGTCACGGCGCGGTTGCCCAGACAGGCGATTAGATAGCTCTGCGCGCGCTCGACCGCCTCGAAGCTTTTCAGGAGATCGCGCAGCGCCGCCGCGCAGTCCGGGAAGCTCTGTCCGCGCCGCGTAACATAATCTGCCATTTCGAGCGTGAGGTATTTGCCCATAGGCTTGCCCAGCGCCTCGGCTCCTGCCTCGGAGGATATCACAACGCGGCTGACCTCGCAGCCGTGCAGCGAAAGCGTGTCGGCGAAAACGCCCTCGGGTGCTCTGTCCAGCCTGCCGACCGCCTCGGCGGCCAGGTCCGTGCGCGCGAATTTATTCTGCATGCTCCACCTCAACATAACAAGATATAGTGGTAGTTTTACCCTTGACGGCACAAGTGATACATTTATTTATAAAAAAGCGGAAAAAGTGAAGAAAAAGCTTGCAATTTCAGTGCTTTGATGATAAACTAATTATCCGCGAGCGTCTACTCGCGTTTCGTTACGTTATTCAGTCCCAACGGCAGTAACCGCCAGAACGGAAAATCAGTCTGGCAGCCGGCGTAAACCGGCGGTTTTCGCCGGAAAAGTCCGTAGACTTTTGTTACTAAGTTACAAGGAGGTGCAACAACGATGCCCAACATTAAGTCCGCAATGAAGAGAGACGCAAAGAGCAAGGAACTGCGCGCAAAGAACCGCGGCGACAAGACCGCTCTTAAAACCGTTATGAAGAAGTTCGACGCAGCCGTCGCAGGCGGCGACAAGACCGTCGCAGCAGAGAGCTACAAGGTCGCAGTCAAGGCAGTGGACAAGGCAGCCTGCAAGGGTCTTATCCACAAGAACAACGCAGCTCACAAGAAGAGCGCTATGACCGTCGCACTCAACAAGATGGATTGATCTCAATACCATATAAAAAACCCTCGTCCTGCCGGACGAGGGTTTTTTAGTGGCGCCTTGACGCAGTCGCGGATACGGTTATTTCCGGTGGCCCGGTTCGGAACTGCGGAGGAAACCGTGCGGCTTCGCAGCTGAGAGCTGATAGCTAATAGCGAATAGTTTTTTCAACCCCTCGGCAGCAAAGCTGCCTGCTCCCCTTGACAGGTGAGCCACTGTGGTGCGGCGCAAAACTCAGCACCGCACTTATGTATGGCGGCAGTTTTACGGTTTTGTCGGCACCCTCGACACCGGGCACCGCAATATGCAGCTTGCACTACCGGGTTGCGTAGCAGTCACGGTTTATTCCATTGTCCCGAACCGGGCTACCAGAGATAACCGTATTGGTAGGTGCGTCAAATCGCTATTAAAGAGAAATGTTGCGGTGGCGGGAGTTATAGACCTTATTGAGGATCGGGCGCACGCCGTAGTACAGCAGCTTATTATCGAGATTGAACCAGTATATGAGCATGCTCAGGGGAACGACGCTCAGCGCGCCGACGAGAAGCTTCTTTTTCATTTCGTTTACCATCCTTCGTAATCGTCAAAGTCCACAAGGCTTGCGTCGAGCGGCTCCTCCTGCATGACGGCGGTCATGTACTCGGAAAACTGCCTGCGCATCTCGTTGCGGCTTATGGTGCGGTGGTCGAACATATCGTTCTGCACCCAGACGAGGTGCTTGTTTTTATCCTTGGCCTGATCGTTCACGACGCCTGCAAGACCCATCGCGCCCTTGCAGGTGATGTCGTCATACACGAGCACCATGTCGCAATTGAACCTCTCGGCCTCGTCCCAGACCTCGAGCAGGTGCTGATATCCGCCGGTGAGGTGGCGGCGCATGACGCCGCGCTCGTAGTTGTGCGCGATGCCGAGCAGCGCCTCGTCGAGATCATCCTCGGAGATGATGACGTTGCCGGAGAACATGTCCATCTGCGCCGGGACCAACACGCCCCAGCAGTTGTAGGCCCAGGAGTTGAAATCGACAAAGTAGCAGCCGGGGCCGCCCCAGGTTATCATGCGGTGACGCGCCTTGTCGAAGCTGACGGTTTTGTTTTTGTATGCCTTTTCGGCGACCTTGAGCGCCTTCTTCGCGGCCTTGTCGATATACGGCATGCTGCCGCCGGAGAAGGTGAAGTAGAACGCGTGGAACAGCGGCGAGATGACGTTGCCGAAGGCCGTGTACGGCGTTTTCGCGTACTCCCAGACCTCGAACTCGTTGCGCACCTCTTTGTTGTGCTGCTTCATGACCTTGAAAAACGCCTTCTCGTCGAACTTCTCGCCCGTCGTGTCCTCGATGAATTTTATGACCTCTTTCATCTGCGCAAGGGCGTATCTGTCGGTGGACTCATCCTCCCAGCGCATGGGTATGCCTGCGACGGTCGTGGGTATTTTTATTCTGCGCTCGATCAGCTGGCTGTTCATTGTCGAGGAGTCGCAGGGCATGTTGTTCGTGACAAGGCACGCGCCGACCTCGGGGTAGTCGTCGTTTATCGCAACGCCGGCGGCGTTTGCGCTCAGGCGGCAGGAGTCGGCAGGCAGGCCGACGTTTTCCATGATGTCCATGTAAAACGGGGCGAGGTTCTGATCCATATATGTGCCCAGCAGTCCCTGCAAGACCTCAAGCGGCAGCGCCTTGAGCTTGGGAAAGCCGGCGACGATCTCGGGACACATGGTCTGCTCGAGCATGACGAATTTATCGGCAGCCTTGGTCTGGCCGAAGCGGCGGTCGCCGATCATGCTGTCGGCGAGCATGCCGGTCGTGCCCTTCATGATCGCGTGCATGTGTATGTGCGCGGTCCTCAGCGCCGGGCCGCGCAGACCGGCGGTGCACTTATCGACCATGTGCAGCGCGCCGATGTAGCCGCCGAACCAGCGGTACTCGAACAGTCCCTTGACGATGCGCACGGGGGATTTTGCCGCAAACTGCACCAGTATACCGAGGTTGACCGCCCACTGGAGATAGTCATAGAAGGTGTCCTTCAGGCCGCGCCACTCGCGGTGCTTTGCGATGCCGCTGCCCTTGTAAAAGCGTTTTCTCTCGTCTGCCATTACATTTTACCTCCCTGGAGCTTCTTTATCTCGATGCTTTCGACAAAGGCCTGGAACCTCGTGCGGAGCTGGCCGGCCGAAGCCATCGTGTATTCCTTCTCGACGCCGATGCAGGGTATGCCCTCGACCTCGTTCATGTCGTGCACGCCCATGACGCGCTCGTAGCTCCAATATTCGCAGAACTTCATCTGGAGATACAGGATGCCGTCGGCGTCGTAGTCGTTTACAAGCTGCTTGAGATAGCTGCGGCGCTGCACCTGCTTTTCCTTGTTCATGAATCGGGGGCACTCGCTCGTGCTCAGATAGTGCCGCGCAACGGCGGTAAGCGCGCTTTCGCCCTCGCGGATCTCAATCTGCTCCCTGCCGGGCAGCGAGCCGTAGCAGTAGCGGTCGGCAACGACATACACGCCGCAATCCTCCAGCAGCTTTGTGAACGCCGGGTCATCGACCTCGGAGCCGGTCACGACTAAGCGCGCGCGGTAATTGGGCTTGGGATCGACCTTGCGCTTGCTGACCTCCCTGAGAGTTTCGCGCAGCTTCTCCTTTATCAGATACTGCGGACAGCACTCGCTCACCAGCTGCAAAACGTGGAACTCGTAGCTCGTTATCGGGGGATTGGGCAGCTTGCGCAGCTCGCCAAGCTCGCTTATGATGCCGCATATATCGTTGTGCTCCTCGATCGCCGCGCGGATAGCCTTGTCGGAAATATCAACGCCGTAGACCTTTTCGAGCGGCTCGAGAATGTGCCGGCGCAGCTGATTTTCATAGTGCTCGTAGGCGGCCTTCGTAGTGACGAAGGGCACGTCCATCATGCTCAGGAAAAAGTCGGGGTTCTGCTCCTTGACAAGACCCATGATGTCGAAATACTCATGCGCCCTGTGCATCATCTGGCATGTCTCGGACGAGAGCATGGCCGACAGGAAGTTATAGCCGCCCTCCATGCTGCGCTCAAGGATGCTGCGCGTGAACGGGCAGGTCTTGTTGGTCATGTAATATGTACCGATGTCGGTGTTGCTCGTGCCGGGGGCACGCAGGCGCACCGAGAAGCAGCCGCCGAGGTTGAGCAGTACCTCGGGGACAAAATAGCAGGTGTAGCCCAGCGCCTTTTTCCCATCCGCCGTGGCCTGCTTGACAAGCGCGTTGTTCGCCTCGCTCAGCAGGTCCTCAAAGTAGATGAGGTGCTTCAAGTCTTTCATAGTATCCTCCTCTTATTTTCACGGACGCGCTCCGGCACGCCCGATAACGCTCCCAAATCGTGAATAATCACAAGCAAATATTAGCACATAGCTAATTTTGTGTCAATTAAATCCTTGACAGTTCTATAAATTTGCTTCATAATATTCCTGTGATCGTGATTAATCAATCACCAATCTGCACAGGCGGTAACGGTAAATGGCGTTTGAAAAAATAAGCGTGCCCTCGGCGAAGGAGTGCTTTTTTGAGAGCATAAAGGCGAAAATACTCTCGGGCGAGCTGCGCCCCGGCGAGAAGCTGCCGAGCGAGCGCGAGCTTGCCGAGAGCACGGGGATAAACAAGTCGGCGATACATCTGGCGATAAAAGACCTTGAGCGCACGGGCTTTCTGAGCATCGTGCCGCGCCACGGGACATATGTCGCCGACTATGTGGCGAGCGGCAATTACGACACGCTGCACGAGCTGCTGCGCTCGGGCGAGAGTTATCTGACGCGCCAGCGCATAGTTGCGCTTGTCGAAACGCGCAACGCCATCGAGGGCGGCGCGCTCATCCGTCTTGCCAACAGCCACACCGAGGATGATATACGGGTTCTTGAAGAGCACGTCGAGCGCTTCAGGGCCTCGCGCGGCAAGGGGCTGAGCGATGTTCGGCTCGGCGAGATGACCAAGGAGTTTCACTACCTTATCTGCAAGCTCAGCGGAAACGAGGTGTTCATCCTGATCATGAACTCCTTTGCCGAGATATCGCGCGGCCTCTGGCGGCACTGCGCCGGGCACTGGGGCCTTGAGGGGCTTATCGAGCAGAGCGAGCACATTGTCGAGCTTATAAGATCCGGCCGCGGCCTCGATGCGCAGGTTTATATAACCGATAAATTCAACGAATTCGTCCGCGACTGCGGCATCGTTTTTTAG
>ENA-UOJG01001855-UOJG01001855.1-human-gut-metagenome-genome-assembly--contig:-C47-NODE-1855-length-20242-cov-5.620152_pt1 | contig 20242 bp, 17 predicted proteins | sample MGYA00242340_ERZ723887 | MGnify/ENA metagenome assembly ERZ723887 | reverse complement strand
AATGAAAAAGACTTTGTAGATTATTTACTAAAAGAAAAAGAATTAGAAGAAAAACTTGGCAGAAGTTATCAATATGCTTCTCTAAAGAGTGATTTAAACAAAAAGGATGTTAATGCCTTAAATAACTTAAATAAATGCCAAATGTTAATATATTCATTAAATGAAAAATGTGCATTCCAAGATCCTGAAATCTTGGGATTAGGAAAAGATAAAGTAATGTCATTTATTGATAATAATAATGCTATTGAAGAGTTTAGATTTCCAATGGAAAAATTATTTAATGAATTTGAACATGTATTAGATCAAAATAGTGAAAGACTTCTTTCATATTATTCACCACTAACAGCAGCCGGTGCAAGTTTATTTTCTAGTCTAACTGTTGGTGATAGTACCGAAAAAGATGTAAAACTTGCTAATATGCAATACATAAAAGTAAATCAAAGTAACTTTCAATCACTAATTGGTACAACTTTAAACGCAAGAGATAGAAGAAAAATATTTGAAGCTATCTATGATGAATATGCTAGTCATAAAAATGTCTTAGCGGATATTTATAAAACGGTCTTAGATGCAGATAAAGCAGAAATGAAGGCTCGTAACTTTGATTCAAGTCTTAGTGCTCATTTATCTAAAAACAAAATACCTCTAGAAGTATATTATAACTTAGTAGAAGTTGCTTCTTCTAATACTGAAGCTGTAAAAAGATATTTGAAGTTGAGGAAAAAATATTTAAAATTAAGTACTTATCATACGTATGATCGTTTCTTGCCTTTAGCTAAATCAACAAAGAAATATACTTATGAAGAAGCTAAGAAATTATTCTTTGATTCAATTGAAAAATTTCCAGCTGATTTTGTCGCTAAAGCTCATCAAGCATTAGAAGATGGATTTGTTGATGTAAATATTGCGGAAGGAAAAAGAAGTGGAGCTTATTCATCAGGTATGGCCAATCTCCACCCATATATACTTTTGAATCACGATTCATCACTAGAATCTGCTTTCACTTTAGCTCATGAATCAGGACATTCAATCCACACACTATATGCGATGGAATCACAACCAACAATGTTACAAGATTATACCATCTTTGTTGCGGAAATTGCTTCAACATTTAATGAGCATAATTTATTAGATTATTTCTTACAACAATCATCAACAACCAAAGAAGAAAAAATCATGGTTCTTCAAAAAGCTATTGATTCAATAATTTCAACATTCTATCGTCAAACACTATTTGCAGAGTATGAATTAAGAGCTCATGAAGCCAATGAAAAAGGAGAACCAATTAACCATGAAACATTATCTAATATAATGATTGAATTATATGAGAAATATTATGGACTAGATATTAATAAAGAAAAAGTTAAAAAATATGTATGGGCATATATACCACACTTATTCTATACTCCATTCTATGTATATCAATATGCAACAAGCTTTGCCGCAAGTTTCAAATTATATAAAGATGTAAAAGAAAATGGTGAAGAAGCCTTTAATAGATATATTAACTTATTAAAAGCTGGTGGTTCTAAATATCCAATGGAAGAAGTAAAGGAAGCTGGCGTTGACTTTACAGAAAAATCATCATTCTTAGCAGTAGTAGAAAGAATGGAAGAATTAGTTAATAAACTAGAAGATTTAATTAAAGATGATTTAAAGACTCCAAGAAAGAAATATTAAAAAATGATAATTCTAGATATATATTATCTAGAATTATTTTTTCTTTAAAATTTAAATTAATTGCAATTTTAGGGTTGTTAATATATAATAGTAACTAACAAATTAGTAGTAAGAAAGGATTACTTAAATGAAATTTTTACATATATCCGATTTACATCTAGGAAAATATTTAAATCAAGTATCGTTGATACAAGATCAAAAATATGCTTTAGACCAAATAATAGAAATTATAAAAAATGAAAAAATAGAATGTCTTTTTATTAGTGGCGATATATATGATAGACAAATACCTAATGCTGAAGCTGTCAGCTTGTTTAATGATTTTTTAGAACAAATAGTAAAAGGGCTTCGGATAAAAACATTTGTTATAACTGGTAATCATGATTCAAGTGAAAGATTAGCCTTTGCTAGTAAAATATTAGAAGATGAAGGACTATATATTGTAACTTATCCAACTAAGCCTATTACAAAAAAAATAGTTTATGATGAATATGGAAAAATAAATATATATATGTTACCATATTCATCTAATCAAAGCTTAGTCTCTAAAGGAATCAAAAACTATGAAGAAATGATAAAATACTATTTAGATAATAGTGATATTGATTATGAACAAAGAAATATTCTCTTAACACATCATACGGTTTTATATAATAACAAAGTTATAAGAAGCGATTCTGAAAGCATTATAAATATTGGAGGGCTAGATATGATAAATGCTAACCTCTTTTCTAAATTTGACTATGTAGCGTTAGGACATCTTCATATTGAACAAAAAGTGGGATTTGATCATATTAGATATAGTGGTTCACTTTTAAAATACAGCGAATCAGAAGCTAATGATAATAAAAAAGTAATTATCGGTACACTAAAAGAAAAAAACAATTTAACATTTTTTTATATAAATATTCCTTACCTTCATAATTTAAAAGTAATAAAAGGTGATATTTTAGAATTATTAGAAAATATAACAGAAATTGATGAAGATTATGTATATATCATTTTAACTAACAATATTTTAATTCCCAATGCTATGCAAAGATTAAAAGTAAAATATCCGAATGCCTTAAGTTTAAAGTATGAATTTATAGAATCATTTTCTCCTAGTGAAGAAACTGCTAGATCTTCTGACTTTCATCAAAAAACGTATTTAGACCAATTTAAAGAATTCTATAAAGCTATTAGTAACAAAGAACTCGATGATGCTTCTTCTTTAGTGTTAGAAGAAACTATAAAAAAAGTAGGTGAAAAAAATGAAACCAATTAAACTTACCCTTTCTGGCTTTGGGCCTTTTTTAAAAGAAGTAAATATTGACTTTTCCTATTTAGGTAAAGAAAACTTATATTTAATAACAGGACCTACAGGAAGTGGCAAAACTACCATTTTTGATGCTATCGTATATTGTCTTTATGGTGAAGCCAGTGGAATAGAAAGAAAAGCTGATGGATTTAGAAGTGATTTTGCAAAGGATAAAGATGAAACTTTTGCAGAATTAACCTTTGAAGTAAAAAATAAAATATATACGGTAAGAAGAAATCCTAAGTATAAAATTGAAGGTAGATCAACACCAATATTACCTCATGCTACATTAACACTTCCAAATGGAAAAGTTCTAGAAAAAATTAATAATGTTAATCAAAAGATATATGAATTAATTGGCCTAAACGTAAACCAATTTAGACAAATAGTAATGCTTGCACAAGGTGAATTTATGAAATTACTATTTGCTCAAAGCAGCGAAAGAGATGAAATATTTAGAAAAATCTTTAATACGGAACAATTCAATTTTATCGAAGAAGATTTAAAAGAAAGATTACGAATGAAAAAAGAAGAAAAACAATTATTAGAAAAATCTTTTGATAATATTCTTTCTGCTCTTCCTTCTAATTATGAATATTTAGAAGCCTCTAAAAATGACTATATGAATATTGATAAACTTACCATAGAAATTGAAAATGACTTAAAAGAAAAAACAAAAGAGATAAAAGAACAAGAAAAATGTAAGGAAACCTTCAACAAAGAAAAAGAAGAACTAATTAAACAAAAAGAATTAGCTACTATTAGAGATAATGATAAAACATCACTAAAACTAATCAATGATGAATTAAATAAAAGACAAAAAGAACTAACCAAAATTGAAGAACAAAAAAATTATGCTTTTAATCTAGAAGTAGCATCAACGTTAAAACAGGTTTATGATGAAAAAACTAATCTAGAAAATCAAATCCTACCTTTAAAAGAAAAAATTAAAAAACTAGAACAAGAATTTAAAAATACTAAAGATGAATTAGATTGTTATATCGATCAAACTAACATGATTGAACTAGATAAAAAAAGCCTAGAAAACTTGAAAAAAACCAAACAGGAATTAGAAGAAGAAAAAACACTAATCGAAAAAATTCAAAAAATTGAAGATGAAGAAAATAATTTAAAAGTTTTATTAGAAAAAGAAGAATCAATTAACAAAACTAATACGGATTCTATTTCAACATTTACTTTGAAACTTAATAAACTAACGAAAGAACTTGAAGAAAAAGAAGTTTTAAAAATAAAACAAGACATTATAGAAAATAACATATCAATCGGAAAAGGGGAACTAAACAAAATTAACGAATATGAACAAGAGCTAAAAACAATCACGGATATGTTAGAAACAATTCAAGTATCAAAACAAAACTTTGAAGTAAAGAGGGAGAAACTAATAGAAAAAGAAAGAGAAGTAAAAATCAAAGAAACTGGTTATTTAAATAACCTAGCTAGCATATTATCTTTAGAATTAAAAGATAATTATCCATGCCCTGTTTGTGGTTCCTTATCTCATCCTTCACCACATTCTCCTACGGAAGAAGTTATAACTAAAAAAGAATTAAATCTTTTAAAAGAAGAATTAAACAAAATAAGAGAAGAAAAAGAATTAGCATTGAAATCTTATAATGATCTTGTCACTAACTACCAAAATAAGACTGATTCTCTTTATAAAAACTTAAGTGTTTCGAAAGAAGAATCCTTGGAAAATGCTATTTTAGAAAGAAAAAAGAAAGCTTTAGAAAATCAAAAAGAAAATGAATTAGCTTTATTAAAGATTAAAGAAACCTTAAAAGAAATTGCCATCAAAGAACAGGAAAAAGAAAAGCTAGAACAAACCTTAAAAGAATTATTAACCAAAAACGAAAAAACAATTAATGAAATAAATAACTTAAAAAATGAAACTTTGAAAAAACAAACTTTAATTAAAGAATATAAAACTAATCTAAAATACAACAAAGACTTATCGATACTAAATGAAGCTATTTTAGAAAGAGATGAAGCCATTACCCTTTTAGAAGAAGCTATTAGTTCTTTTGATAAAGGAAAAGAAGAAACAAGTATGCTTTATCAAGAGCTGAAGGGAAAACTTGATAGTCTTTACCAAGAACAAACAAGAAATGAAAAAGAACTAGAAAATAAAACGAAAAAATTTACAACAAAAGTTAACCAAAGTCTTTTAAAAGATAAGAGTATAGAAGAATTAAAACTATTATTTTCAGATATATCTAGCTTAAAAGAAATTAACAAAAACATTAGTGATTTTGAAAATGCTTTAAAAAATTTAAAAGAAAAAGAAACACAACTTGAAGAAAAGCTTAAAACAACTAAACTTAAAGAAACTGAAGAAATTAAAAATCTTTTAGAAGAAAAAAACAATTTAATTAAAGAAATAGAAGAAAAAATATTAACAAATACTTCTAATATTCATCTCTCTTCTAATTATTTAAAGGAATTAGAAAAACTCATTACAACTTATAAAAAAGTAAACAACGACTATTTAATCCTAAATGATTTATCATCTGCGGCTAGTGGCAAAAACCCCGCATTGTTATCATTTGAACGTTATGTTCTTCAAGAATATTTTGATAGAATTTTAAATTATGCTAACATTCGTTTTAGTAAAATGACTTCTTCAAGATATTTATTGTATAGAAGCAAAGAAATGGGAGGAAGAGGCCAAAAGGGATTAGATATCGAAGTATTAGACTTTGAAACCGGAAAACGAAGAGATGTAAAAACCTTATCGGGTGGAGAAACTTTTAAAGCGGCGCTTTCTTTAGCACTAGGATTAGCTGATGCTGTTGAAGAAAGATTAGGAGGAATAGAAATCAATGCTTTATTTATAGATGAAGGATTTGGAACTTTAGATGAAGAAAGTCTAAATCAAGCCGTTGAAGTCTTAACCGAATTAAAAGGCAAAAATAAAGTCATAGGTGTTATTTCCCATGTTCAAGAACTACAAAACATCATTAGTAGAAAACTAATAATTGAAAAAGACAAAGTGGGTTCTAAAGTAAAGATTGTATAAAAAAAGTCTGATTTGAAGAAAAATCAAATCAGACTTTTTTATTTTTAAAAAATTATTTATTAGTACCATTTAAATATGAAGTTACATAAATTTTATTTAAATTTATAATAAAATGTAATAATAAACACATAATAACGGCATCAGCAGCAGCTGAAGAGAAAACATAACCAGCATTATAAGCTAAAGCTTCTTTGAAAGTTAATGCATAGAAAATGACAGAATCAATAGAAGCAGCAAAGAAACGGATTACGCCCCAAACCATAATAACTGCAGCTACAATTACATAACAAATAATGGTATTAGCAACACTTTTACCATAATTTTTATTAATATAATTTGCAAATAAACCAAGAAGGCAAGTACTACCATATGCTACAAAATATTCAAGAGGGAAAGTTTGAATACCATAGTTATCAAGTAGACAACAAATTATAGCGTAAACTAAACCACCAGCAACAAAGCCTTTAAACCAACCATGACGAAGGCAGATAATAAAGATAGGAACTAAAGAAATATTTAGTGATCCTCCTGTTGCACCGATTTCAATTTTTACGAAACGGTCAAAGATAATAGCTAAAGCTGTAAAAATAGCTATTTCTGTAATATCACGAATTGTGAATTTAAATGTAGATTTATTCATTTTTTTCTCCTTTAAAATAAAAAATTCTTTGGAATGAAAGCCAAAGAAGAATTAGAATATTAAAAAATAAATTTAATAAAAATCTTCCTACGCTAGCATTACCTAGATCAGGTTATAGGTCGTTAATTAATATTAACCTCTCAGCCCTTAACAAGAGCTCCCCGTAATTTGACATATATATTATAGAATATTTTTTCCATTTTTGCCAAAAAAATACTTTAGTTTTTAAAACTAAAGTATTTTCATCAAAATTTATTTTATACAGTAGGTTCACCGTTAGTAACAGCAGTCCAAAGATAAGTACCATCAGCTAATTTTTTAGAAATCCAACTAAAATCAGCTACTTTAGAACTTTTTGGATAATTAGGAACTCCATATCCAGTAATTGTTTTATTATTAACGCTTAATCTCCATATACCTACTTTATTACTTCTATTGCCTTCAATAGTATATATATATGAATTATCACAATAAGCAACAATACCTGTATGAGAAGCACCATTACTAAGGAAGAAAACGATATCTCCTGATTTTGGTGTATATTCTTCTTTATATTTGAAAATTCCTTTTTCTAAACACCACTCCATTCCAGTAGCACATCCTTGATATTTTAACAACAAATCATTACTTAAACCAGAATGCCACCAACACCAAGAAACAAAAGTTGCACACCAAGGTTGACCATTATTACCATACCATTTTCCAAACTTTTGAATATTGTCGCCTTCTTCAACAATACCAACTTGTTCATAAGCTAAATTAATAAATCTAGAAACATAATCAATATCGCCAACACCATTAACTTTTAGTCTATAACTAGCCTTAATATCAGGATTTTTTTCATCATAACAAGTAATATTAGCAATACCCTCGCCAACGGCAACTACTTTTACGATATCTTCATAGCCAGTTACTCTAATTACTTCACTATTTGTTGTGGACCATACTAAATCTTTAGCTTTATAGCCCATATTAATACTCATAACAACTTCTTCGCCAACTTCAATAGAATCGGTTTGTTTAGGAGATTTTAATACAAATACTTCATCTTTATCTACAACATCAACATAACAAGAAGAGGCAACATTGGAATTAAATTTAGAAGTAGCAGTAATCGTTACTTTTCCACATTTTTTAGCAGTAAAGATTCCATCTTTAATTTCTCCATAGCTATCATCAGTTAAAGAAAAATTAAAATCACTAGTTTTAGTTTCTTTTAATCCTTCAAAGTCTTCAATGTATACGTCAATCTTATCACCAACATACATGGATGAAGTAGTTGTGTAAACATAAAAAGATTTTGAATATGTAGAAACATCAATGCTTTTAGAAAGACTAGGATTTAAGTTATAAGTAAAAGTAAAACTAAAAGTTCCTACCTTACGAGCTTTAAAAGTATTATCATCATTTTTAACAAAGGCAAATTTATCACTACAACTAATTGTAAAATCATCTAAAGAGCTAAATTTATCAATAGAAAATTTAACAGTATCACCAATCAAATAATAATCTTGATTAGTAGTAACATTAAGTTCTTTTACTTCCCCATTAGCATTATTTTTATCATCGGTATGATCGGAAGGGTTTTTACTTTTACAACTAGCTGAAAAAAGTAAGCTTAATAAAAGTACACATGTTAATAAAAAACAAAAACGCATTTTTAAAGGTTTATTAAACATCATTTCATTTATCTCAAACTTTCTATATATATGCTAACATTATACATCTTTTGATAATTTTTTGCAAGAAAGATTAATAAAAAAATAAACCAAAAAAAGCCAAAAGATGAAAACATCCCTAAAAAATGGTATAATATTAGTGGAGTTGATAATATGAATAAATACCAAGCAATACTATTTGATTTAGATGGAACATTACTTAATACCTTAGAAGATTTATATCTAAGCACTAATTATGCTTTAGCTTATTACGGGTATAAGACAAGAACAAAAGAAGAAGTAAGATGCTTTGTCGGCAATGGTGTAAAAGTATTAATTGATAAGGCTGCCCCTAAAGATTGCGACAATTTAACCCAAGTCTTAGATACTTTTAAAGCCCACTACGAAAAACATGCCACTGATCATATTGAAATATATGATGGCATTTTAGAACTATTAAAAGAACTAAAACAAAAAAATATAAAAATAGGTGTTGTCACCAACAAATTTGAAGAAGCAGCTAAAATAATTGTAAACAACTACTTTGGTGATATGTTTGATGTGATAGTTGGTGAAAGAAAAGAATTAAATAAAAAACCAGCAGCTGATATGTGCAATTACGCAATTAACTTATTAAAAGTAGAAAAAGAAAAAGTATTATATATCGGTGATTCTGAAGTTGATATAAAGACTGCTGAAAATACTCATCTTCCTTACTTAAGCGTCTCATGGGGCTTTAGAACCAAAGAAGAACTAAAAAAAGCTCAAGCTAAAATAATTATAAATAAACCAAAGGAAGTATTACAATATATATAATGCTTAAAAAATCTTAAAAATAATTTGTTCACTTTTAGTAATAACAGCTTGTGTTATATTAACAATATTTTGTTCAATATAATATGTAAGGAAAAATAACATAAGAGCCTATAATTTTTTTCCACACGTTGTTTTTTTCTTTATAGTAGGTCTTGTGATGCTAATAAGTAATATACTAGATTTATTTGATAAGAAATAACTAATTGGTATTTAACTTGTATTTTTATAAAAAATATGATAGAATATATGTAAGGTGCTAGAGTAGCTCAGTTGGTAGAGCAACTGACCCGTAATCAGTAGGTCGTCAGTTCGATTCTGATCGCTAGCACCATTAACTTATCAATTAGCAATAAATTTGCCTTCTAATTATCAATTAGGAGTCTTTTTATTTATAAATAATATTAGAAAGAAAAAGGAATATATATGCAACAGAATACTCAAGACATGACAAAGGGTAAAGCTTGGAAAGTAATAATAACTTTCGCTATCCCCATTTTATTTAGCAACCTTTTCCAACAATTATATAATTCGGCTGATTCCTTAATTGTTGGTAACTTTATTGGAAAAAATTCTTTAGCCGCCGTATCTTCAAGTGGTAATTTAATTTTCTTATTTACAAGCTTTTTCATTGGAACGGCTACGGGTGCTAGCGTATTAATATCTAAATACTTTGGAGCAAAAGACTATGAAAACATGCGAAAAGCCATTCATACAGATATTGCTTTTGGACTAGTATCAGGAATTATTTTAACCGTACTAGGATATTTCTTAGCCCCAGTAATGCTAAAACTAATGAAAACTGATAAAGATGTCTTACCAGAATCAATTAAATATTTTCAAATGTATTTTTTAGGCTCTTTAGGCGTAGTCATGTACAACATTTTTAATGGAATCTTAAACGCTTTAGGAAACAGTAAAAGAAGCTTATACTATCTTATTTTTTCTTCTGTTTTAAATGTTTTATTGGATTTATTATTCATAGGAGTATTTAAAGGAGGAGTAGCCTCAGCTGCTCTAGCAACAGCCATTTCCCAAGTTTTAAGTGCCATTTTATGTTTATTTTTCTTATTAAGAAAAGGTACCATCTATCAAGTAAAATTTAAAGAAATTAAATTTGACCCCTTAATGTTAAAACAAATAATCAAATATGGTGTCCCTTCAGGAATCCAAAACTCCGTAATCGCTCTTGCTAATGTATTTGTTCAATCAAACATTAACTCATTTGGTTCTAACGCAATGGCCGGTTGTGGAACATACGCAAAACTAGAAGGCTTTGCCTTCCTACCTGTAAATTGTTTTACCATGGCCTTAACAACTTTTGTTGGTCAAAACCTAGGTGCCAAAAATTATGAAAGAGCCAAAAAAGGATCAAGATTTGGAATTGTTTGTTCACTAATATTAGCAGAACTAATAGGCTTAATCATGTTTATATTTATGCCATTCTTAGCTTCCTTATTTAATAAGGAACCAGAAGTAATAGCCTATGCGACAACTCAAGCACGAACAATTTGCCTATTTTACTTCCTATTAGCTTTCTCTCACTGTATAGCAGCCATTTGTAGAGGTGCCGGTAAAGCCATTGTACCAATGGGAATCATGTTATTAATATGGTGTGTAGTCCGAGTAATATATATAACCATAGCCTTAAAAATAAAAAATGATATCATAATTATCTTTACAGCTTACCCTTTAACTTGGGGAATAAGTAGCATAATATATTTTATCTACTATAACTTTTGTGATTGGACTAAAGGATTTGAAGGAAAAAATCAAGAAGCAAACATTTAGAAAAACATCTAGAAACAAAAAATAGCAAAAACCAAAATAAAAAAAATTCCTTAAACTCTTTACTTTTAACTAACTTTATGATACAATAATGATAGATTTGTGCGATCAAAAAAGGCCTTTTCTAGGGGGGCATTATATTCTAGATTTTCGCATAAATTCTTATGAATAACCTTTTGATGAATAGATATTTTAAAATATTGCCTCATCAACAACATTTTAAGATATTTAGGGGTTATTAAATCTATTAATTTCAAAAAAGGAGGAAATTAAAAATGAAAAAATTTTTAACTTTAATTACAGCCTTCTCACTATGCATTGGATTATTATTTTTTAGCAATACAAAGAAGACTGCGAAGACTGAAGTTAAAGCGGATGAAACAAAGTCTGAAGTTAATATCTTTGATTCATTAGGATGTGCTAAAGTTGATAAAGATTGGACAAGTACTGATGCTGTAAATGATTCAACAACAATTTTTTCTGGATTAACATTAACCAATGATATAGTTATAAATACGACAAATAATAACTATGTATTGTCTTTTCCAATGGAATTTATTAATACTCCAGGAGTAGATGCAGCAGCTTTATTGACTTTAAACGTACGTAAAGGTCTTAAATTATCTAGCGTTGAAGTAATGGCTACTGAAATTACCATCAAAAATGGAAAACTTACAATTGCGTTAAACGATACGCTAATTGCTGAAAAAGTCTCAAAAATCGTAGGAATTCAAGAATTAACTTTTGGTTATTTTGTGGTCGATAGTGGTGTTAAAATTCATGTTGGAGGTCATAGTTTAAGTCTAATTGAAAGTGGCTGTAAACCTTACTATGAATGTGGTGAATGTGGCAAATACTTTACTGATGCAGCTGGTAATAATGAGATTCCAAGTTATTTATTAAGTATGTTTTCTGATCACAGTTATGTACATATAAATGAAGTTGCCGCAACTTGTGAAAAGACAGGTGTGAAAGAACATTATGAATGCAGTAGTTGCCATAAGTTATTTGTTAGAGAAAGCGAAACATACAAAGTAGTAACAGAAGAAAATTTAATTATAGGAAAAACTGAGCATAATCATCAATTGTTCTTGTCACAAGTAGCAGCTACATACAATACTATTGGTACAAAAGCTGTTTACCGTTGCACAATGTGTAATGAGTTGTTTATTAAAGATGGTGAAAACTTTGTTTTAAGAACTGAAGATAACATGAATATTGGTAAAAACATTACTAGTATGCAAGTTATTTTAGGTAGCGTAATGAACATTCGCTTCACAAGCCCATTAAATGGTAGCATGATTGTTTACTATAAAGTAAATGGTATCGAAAAAGAAATTACATTATATGGTAAGTCTGATGGCAAGGGAAATTATACTTATGATTTTGACAAGTTAGTTCCATACGAAGTTCTTCAAACTTTAAGATTAAACTTAAGAAATGTTAGTAATAATGCTAATGGTGAATATGATTTAAGTGGTGAATTAATTACAAGTTCAATTTATGATTATTTATATGATTCTTGTAAGACAACATCAGGAGATGACCAAGTTGCTATAGTAGCATTTGTTAAATATGCTGAAGCAATGAGAGCATATTTTAAACCTGAATATGTTGAAATTAATACTTCTGCATTTACACGTATACTTGAAGAAAAAGAAATCAAGTATGTTGAACATGATTTATTAACAGAGGTAACAGACATTAGAAAAACAGGCGCTACTAGTAAAGAAGACAGTTTATTTAATGGTGTATATGTTATGTATAATAACGGCGTACAATTATGCTTTGCATTGAAAGGCAATTATAGCGTTCAGGTTTCTGTAGGTAGTCAAAGCGTTGGTTATGGTAAAGATGATAATTATGTAGTTACACCTTTAGCTACTTCTGGTAAAGATGATTTAAGCCCTGCTGATTTTAACACAGTATATAAAGTAGTTGTTAATAGCGGTACAACTGAAGATTTTTATGAAATTAGTGTAAATAGTTATTTCTATAGATTATTAAAATATGGAAATCCAACTGATGCAGAAAAAGCTTTAGTTATTGCTGCATACAACTATGGTGTATATTTTGGTAATGCTGTTCGTAGCTAATTTAAAAGGAGGTAAAGATATTATGGAAAAGAAAGTATATGTTCCCGCAACAATTGAAGTTGTAAAGTTTACCTCTGAGGATGTGTTGACTGCTAGTGGTACTGTTAATAATAATGGTTATGGTCACGGTTCAACAATCTGGGGTGGTAAACACCATGGATTCTTCTTTGATGAAGATGATGAATAATTAAGTTGCATATGAAAAAAGTTTTCGATATGATGTTGTTATTTGTTTTACTTCTTACTTCTTGTGGTAGCAAGGGATGCAAAAAAGGATGTAAAGGAAAAGATAACAATATTACACAAAATGAAGATGATGGCAAGAAAAATAATGACGACAATAAAAAGGATGATAACAAGACTCCAGACGATGATAAAAAAGATGATAATGGAAACAACGATGGAGAAATTGTTTTGCCACCATTCTATTTCTAATATGTGATAAATAAAAGAATTACTTTAGCAATAAGGTAATTCTTTTTTTGTTATTTTGTTATCAAATCTTGACTAATTTTTACGTTGGTTGTATAATATAATGTATTATGAAGTGTATTTTAATTTGGAGGAATTATGCAAAAGTCAATTGAAGAATTAGTGAAAGAATACAATAGTTCTATAAGTTTTGGTTTAAGTGAAGCTGATATAGAAATATCAAAAGAAAAATATGGTAGAAATGTTTTAGAAGAAAAAAAGAAGAAATCTTTATTTGTTCGTTTTTTAGAACAATTTACTGATGCTTTGATTATTGTTTTATTAGCATCAGGTGTTGTTTCAATCATTGTTGATCCTAGTGAATGGGTTGATAGCCTAATTATTTTTATTGTAATTATTGTCAATGCTATTTTAGGTGTTGTTCAAGAAGCCCGTGCTGAAAAGTCATTAGATGCTTTAAAGAAATTATCTACTCCAACATGTAAAGTTATTAGAAATGGTAAAGTGATTAGTATTGATACTAAAGAACTTGTTGTTGGCGATATTATTGAAGTTGAAGCCGGTGATTTTATACCTGCTGATGCTAGAATTATTGAGTGTAGTAATTTAAAGGTTGATGAATCAGCTTTAACAGGGGAATCTGTTTCGGTTTTAAAAAATGATTCAAATACTTTAGGTGAAGTATATGGATTGGGTGATATGAAGAATTGTTTGTTTTCTTCAACATTTGTAACAAATGGTAAGGCTAAAGCGATTGTAACAAGTGTGGGAATGAAAACAGAAATTGGTAAAATTGCGACATCACTTATGAGTGATACAGAGACGAAGACCCCATTACAAAATAAATTAACACAGGTTGGTAAAATTATTGGTTTAATGTGTATAATTATTTGTATTGTTGTTTTTGTTTTGAATATAATTTCTGGAAGTAGTATTTTAGATGCCTTTAAGATTGCTGTTTCTTTAGCGGTAGCAGCTATTCCTGAAGGGTTAGCAACTGTTGTAACGATTGTTTTGGCCATTGGGGTTGATAAAATGTCAAAACATAATGCTATTGTAAAAAGACTTCCAGCCGTAGAAACTTTAGGTTCAACTTCAGTTATTTGTAGTGATAAAACAGGAACTTTAACAAAAAATAAAATGACTGTAGTAAAAATCTATAAAGATACTTTAAAGGATTTAATTAATCTTTCTAGTGATGAAAAAGAATTATTGAATTTTTTTGCTAGTTGTTGTGATGCTTCAATATCTATTGTTGATGGAAAACAAGTACGTTTAGGAGATCCTACCGAACTTGCTTTACTTGATGCAAACATTAATTATGCATCTTCTATAACTTATGAACGATTAATGGAATTGCCTTTTGATAGTGATCGTAAGCTAATGAGCGTTGTTATAAAATATAAAGGAAAGTATTTAGCAATAACAAAAGGGGCACCAGATATTATCGTATCAATAAGCAATGATAATTCTAATTTGTCTAAGGCTTTAATAATTAATGATATGATGAGCAAAGATGCTATTAGAGTTTTAGGATTAGGCGTTAAAGAATTTGATTATTTACCAAAAGAAGAAGAGTTAGAAAAAGATTTAACTTTCTTAGGACTTATTGGTATGATTGATCCAGCAAGGGATGAAGTAAAAGATGCCATTAAAATTGCCCATGATGCAGGAATAACAACAGTAATGATTACTGGTGACCAAATTACTACAGCATCATCGATTGCTAAAAAATTAGGAATTATGAGCGATGGCGATTTGGCCATAACATCAAAGGACTTAAATTTATTGAGTGATAGTGATCTTTTAGATTCGATTGAAAAATATAAAGTTTATGCTCGTGTTTCCCCTAGTGATAAGGTAAGAATTGTTAGTGCTTGGGAACAAAAAGGATATATCACGGCAATGACAGGAGATGGTGTAAATGATGCACCAGCTTTGAAAAAAGCAAGTATTGGTTGTGCCATGGGTATTAATGGTACGGATGTATCGAAAGAGGCCGCTGATATGATATTAACTGATGATAATTATACAACCATCGTGGAAGCCGTAAGACAAGGCAGATGTATTTTTGATAACATTAGAAAATGTGTAAAATATTTGTTATCTTCAAATATAGGTGAAGTAATAACTATTTTTGTTGCTAGTGTTTTATCACTAATACCTGCATTTACAGTAGGAGTACCACTTGCGCCAATCCATTTACTTTGGATTAACCTTATAACTGATTCTCTTCCTGCTTTTGGTCTTGGCATGGAAAAACCTGATGATGATATTATGAAAAGAAATCCTCGAAAGAAAACAGATGGTTTCTTTAGTGATGGCCTTTTATCAAAAATCATTATGGAAGGTTTGGTCATTGGTCTTCTTACTTTATTTTCTTATTTAGTTGGTAATAATATTGTTGGTAATCACACTGTAGGACAAACAATGGCTTTCTTAACACTTTCTTCAACACAATTATTACATTCGTATAATGTTAAAAGTAATAATACTATTTTTTCAAGATCTACATTTGATAATAAATTTTTAAATTTATCTTTTGTTATAGGTTTCATTTTACAATTACTTGTAATATATATACCTGGTGTTAATACCATCTTTAAATTCACTTATCTTTCTTTAGGTGAAGCATTAATAGCTATTGGCCTTGCCTTCATAATGGTAATAGTCATGGAAATAACAAAAATAGTAGAAAAGTTAGAGAACTCTAAGAAAAATTAGAGTTCTTTTTTTCATAAAGTTTTAAAAAAATAGTAATAAATTAAATGTTTTTTTAATATAAATATAATAAGTTTTAAATTATTATAAGCAAATGGATTGCATAATGTGTTTAAAAGGTATATAATATTTACGAATGTTAGCCCAAGCTAACTATTATTTAAGATAAAAGGTTAGTGATTGCTAACTATTTAATTATCAAGCATAGTTAGCAATTGCTAACAAAAAGGAGAAGTACTATGATACCATTAGTTATCGCAGCAGAAAACACTCCTTTAGAAATTTTAAAAGTATCAGCTGATGATAAGACTAAACGTCATTTAGAGAATTTAGGATTATTAAAAGGTGCAACTATTACTTTAATTTCTAAAAATAATGGAGATGTTATTCTAAAAGTAAAAGATGGAAGACTAGCAATAAATAGTGATCTAGCCACCAAAATTTATGTTGGTTAATTAAATTAGTTATTAGAAAGGGAAGAATATTATGGAAAAGTATTTAAATCAAATGCAAATCGGCGAAAAGGGTGTCGTAAAAAAAGTCGTTGCCGAAGGTAAAATTAAAAGAAGACTTTACGATATGGGAGTAACAAGTGGAGCAAGTTTAGTAGTTAAAAAATTTGCACCAATGGGTGACCCAATTGAGGTAACAATTAGAGGATATGAATTATCACTTCGTAAAAGTGAAGCAGAAACTGTTTTAATGGAGGTAAGTAAATAATGAAATTTGCTTTAGCAGGAAATCCTAACTGTGGTAAAACCACTTTATTTAATACCTTAACTGGTTCAACAGCACATGTTGGTAACTGGCCAGGTGTAACCGTAGATAAAAGAGAGGGTGTTTACAAAAAATTAAGTGAACAAGTATCAATCGTTGACCTTCCCGGAATTTATTCATTATCTCCATATACACCAGAAGAAATAGTTTCAAGAAACTTCATCGTTGATGAGAAACCAGAATGTGTTATTAATGTAATTGATGCTACTAACCTAGAAAGAAACTTATATTTAACAACACAAATCTTAGAAATTGATGTTCCTGTAGTTATCGCATTAAACATGATTGATGCTGTTAACAAAAATGGTGACAAAATCAATACAAAAGAATTATCTAATGTTTTAGGTGTTCCTGTATGTGAAATCTCAGCATTAAAAGGTACTGGTATAAAAGAATTAATGGAATTAGCTTATAAAACAGCTAAAACAAAGAGAACTGGTAAAACAGTATTAGCTGATTCAAAAGTAAATGGTTTAGTTGAAGAAGTTAAGAATTTACTTGTAGAAAAGAATGTTGAAAGCCCATTATTCCATGCTGTAAAATTAATCGAAGCAGATAGCGAAGAAGTTAAGAGTCATAAAGATTTAATTTCTTTAGTTGATGAGAAAAAAGCAAAAGTTGATACAAGTGATTTTGATGGTGACTTTGAAGGCTTAATTGCTGATGCTAGATATAAATACATTACTAAGAATTTCTCAAAGACAGTTACAAAAAGTAAAAATAATACTGGTGAAACAAAATCAGATAAGATTGATAAAGTATTAACTCATAAAATTTGGGGTATTCCAATTTTCTTAGTTATAATGTTTGTAGTATTCCACTTTGTATTTAGTGAAGACTTATTTGGATTAAACGCTATATTTAATTTAACTATTTCTAACAAAGGTTTGATTAACTTCTTTACAGGTATGGGTTATGATGGCATGCTTGAAGAAGTGCTTGGTGAAGGCGGAACTGCTGCTTATGTAGTATTAGAAGGTATTCCATCTCTTGGTGTATTCTTACAAAGTTGGATGGGATTTGTTACTGGTTCAATTATTGATTTATTTAATAGTTTTATGCCAGAAGGAACTTGGTATACAGGATTAGTTGTTGATGGTTTATTAACAGGTATCGATGCAATATTCAGTTTCTTACCACAAATCTTATTGTTATTCTTATTTATATCTATTCTAGAAGATTCAGGTTATATGGCCCGTGTTGCTTTCATCATGGATAGAGCCTTCCGTAAATTTGGACTATCTGGTAAAGCATTTATCCCTCTACTAATGGGATTTGGTTGTAGTGTACCTGCAATGATGTCTACAAAAACATTAGAAGATCAAAAAGAACGTGATTTAACAATTAGACTTACACCATTCTTCAGTTGTGGTGCTAAAGCTCCTATTTGGGCAATGCTTGCAACTGCTGTTGCTGGAAGTTTCTTAGGTGATGTCTTTGTATTCTCAATTTACCTATTAGGTATTGTTGTAGCAATTATTTCTGCTTTAATTATGAAAGCATTTAGTAAGAGTAGTGATGTACCTCCATTCATCATGGAATTACCTGCTTATCATTTACCTCAAGTAAAGAACTTACTTGCTCACCTTTGGGAAAAATTAAAACATTTCGTTTACAAAGCTTCAACTATTATTACTGCTTCAATCATCTTAATTTGGTTCTTAAAGAGCTTTAGATGGAACTTCTGGAGTGGAATGTTAAGTGAAGAAGAAATCGGTGAAAGTATTTTAGCAAGTTTAGGTAAAGTACTACAATATGTATTCTACCCTTGTGGATGGAGTATGGGCGCTGATGGTTGGAAATATACTGTTGCATCAATCACTGGTTTAATTGCTAAAGAAGATGTTGTTACAACAATGGCAACTTTAGGCCTTGAAGAAGGTACTATTAACCTATCAAATGCTGCTATCTATTCATTTGCTGCTTATAACTTATTCACATTCCCTTGCTTCGCTGCTCTTGCAACTGCAAAAGGTGAAAGTAGTAAAAAAGGCTTCTTAGTAACTGTATTATGGTGGTTATGTGCTTCTTATGTAATCTCATTAGTTATCTACTGGATTGGTGTATTATTCCAATTAGGTTGGTACTTTGGATTATTAGCAGTTGTTGCTTTAGTAGCTGTATTTGTTGTATTAGGCAAATATGTTGTTAAAAAAAGAGCTGCATTAAATAAATAATATTTGTAAAAAATAAAATAAAGGAGGATTTAACTTATGAAATGGTTTGAACCTATTATTGCTGTAGTTGCTATATTCTTGGTAATACTTCCAATAATAACTAGCATTAAGAAAATTAAAAGTGGAAAATCCTCATGTGGATGTAATTGTTCAAGCTGTAAAGATGGCAAAGAATGTCCATTTTGTAATGCTAAAAAAGAAAAGCAACAACAAAATAATTAAAATAAAGTCTTGATAATTCTTAAGAACTATCAAGACTTTTTTATATTTTTTAGATATTATTTTTAAAAAAAAGTGTAAAGCTAGTATTTTTTTTTTTTTGATACAATATTGTTAGGTTATAACAATAACCGAATAATATTGAAACTAGGAAGAGGTAGAAAGATGAAGATTAAAAAAATTCTTACAAATGTAGTTATGGGTATTGAAGTTATTCTTTTAATATCTGGGATAGTAGCAATTATTACAATGATGTTAGCGTATTTTAAATATAGATAAGGGGGAGAAATAAACATGGTATTACTTAGTAAATTAAAAATTAAACTTGGTTGGAAAATTTTTTTAGGAGTTATAATGGCATGCTTAATGGCTTTAGGAGTATATTTTATTATTGTTAATATTTCTTTAGCAACTATGGGCGGAGCTAGTTGTAACAACTCTAATAGTTCCAATATTAAATTAGTTGAAAAAAGTGAAAATTTTAAACTACCAAAAGATACAAAAACTGTATATTCAAAGAAACATAATCCTGGTTTTCAAGATGATGGTATAGGAACCTATTATATTGAATTCAAATTTGATAGTGATTTTACTTCTTACCTAGAACAAGAAAATTTAGATTCAAAAGGTGTTTCTCACAAGATATCATTTATAGATGGAAAGATGGATGAAGAAAAAGAAAAATATTTCTTAACAGGAATTAAAGATGTTATTGAAGTACCAGAAGATAAATGTCCGAATTTTGATACTCCTTATAAATATTATATAGCTGATGATTATACTGTCTTTATTTACTATCCATCACTTAATAGCCTTATATATGTAAAGGTTAGACATTACCAAAACTAAAAACTACATTAAAAAGAAATACTTGTTAAAGCAAGTATTTCTTTTATTTATTATA
>ENA-UOJG01001850-UOJG01001850.1-human-gut-metagenome-genome-assembly--contig:-C47-NODE-1850-length-20297-cov-6.546685_pt1 | contig 20297 bp, 15 predicted proteins | sample MGYA00242340_ERZ723887 | MGnify/ENA metagenome assembly ERZ723887 | reverse complement strand
GCTGTGCGGTCACGCCGTCGTCACGGAACTCGTAGTACAGCGGCATGTTGGCCAGATGGCCGGAGAAGCGCCAGGAAGAGGAGCCGTCCAGGCCGGCGGAGGTGAAGGCGTCAAAGCCCAGCTCCGCAGCGCGGGCGTGGATATCCTCGGCGACAGCCTTCAGGCTGGCGAAATCCTTGATTTCCTCCAGCTTGTGGCCGGCCTTTTCCAGCAGCGCCTTGTTGACGATGATGCCGAAAGCCTCGTAGCAGTAACCAGCGGCCAGCAGCTCGCCGTTTTCGCCGTAGAGGTTGAAGTCGGAGGTGGTCATTTCGTTGGCGAAATCAGTGCCGCTCAGATTCAGCATATAATCGCGCCAGGTCTGGAGACCTTCCAGGTTGCCGCACTGGAACAGGGTGGGGGCAGCGCTGCTCTTGTCCATTTCAGCGGTCAGGGTCTGGGAGTAGGTGCCGGAGGCGGCGGTTACGACGGTCACCTGCACGCCGGTCTTTTCGGTATAGGTCTTGGCCAGCGCCTGCCAGGCGGCATCGGCTTCAGGCTTGAAGTTGAGGTAGTACACCTTGCCGCCCTCGGCGGAGGCAACGGAGGCGACCATCGTCATTGCCAGGCACAGAGCCAGAAGCAGCGCGAAGAACTTTTTCATGAAGGTATCGCTCCTTTTTGCGGATATACCGCGAATTTGCGCGGAGGAAAGGGCTTTTCCATATTCGATTATCGCTTTCTTTCCCGTGCAACGGTATCATATACGATTTTGTGCTATTTGTCAATATTTTTTATTGAAAAATTGGAATACTGCAAAATGACAACCGTTTGCATGGTACAAAAATGCACAAATGCAGCTATTCGCCGTCGATGGAGAGCAATTGCAGAAATTCGCGCATGGGGCGGGTGATGAAGCGGCTGCGCTTGTATACCAGGCTGACGGCGCGCCGCGCGTGCGGGCTATCTAACAGGTAGAAATGCAGCCTTTCGTCGGGCGGCACGCTGCAGGCCAGCGTGTCGCTGACAAAGGTAACGCCCAGCCCGTAGCAGGCCAGGTTGTAGGCCGTCAGCTGCTGATCCAGCAGCAGCCGCGCGCCGGGGCGAAAGCCCGCTTTGGCGCACAGCCTGTCGGCACGCTGACGGGTATCGTTGCCCTCCTTGAGCAGCAGGAAGGGCTCGTCCTTGAACAGCGCCAGCGGCACGCCCGGCGCGTCCCTGCCTGCCTGCAGCTCCTCCGCCGTCAGGCGATAGGCCGCTGCGGCCTCGTTAATCGCAAAGCTGGCGGGCACGGCCAGCAGCAGCCGCTCGGCGCGATAGGCAATGCTGTCGTATACCGCAGGGTCGAACGCGCAGTTTTCCATCACAAAGTCCAGCTCACCCTCGCGCAGCTCGCGCTCCAGCGCGGCGGTGTGCGCCTCCAGAATGCGCACCTGCACGCGGGGAAAGCGATCCGAAAACGCGCTGATCAGCGGCGGCAGCACATAGGAGGTAAACAGCGTGGTGCCGCCCAGCGCCAACGTGCCGCTAAGACACGCCTCGGTATCGCTGATATATTGTTGAAAGGAGCCCTCGATTTCCATGATCTGCTCGGCGGCGCGGATATACTGCCGTCCCGCTTCGGTCAAGCCGATGGGCATGGTGCTGCGGTCAAACAGCGGGCTGCCCACACGTTCCTCGGCCTTTTTGATCATCAGGCTCAGCGAAGGCTGGGAGATATACAGCTTCTGTGCCGCGCGGGAAAAGCTGCGCTCGCGGTAGACCTCGTAAACATAGCGCATCTCTCGAAACATGGCCGCCCTCCTATAGATAAAAATAAATAAGAGAGATAACAATATAAGTATTTGCAGATAGTATAGCAGCTTCATATAATAACATCAACAACAATTTGCGATATGCGAAAGGGGCGGCCAACCATGAGCGAGGCGTTCAGGATTGAGCACGATATCATCGGGGAAATGCACATTCCCCAGGATGTTTACTACGGCATCCATTCCGTCCGCGCGGCGGAAAACTTTCCCATCACCGGCCAGCGCCTGCAAAGGGATATGATCGTCAGCATCGCCTGGATCAAAAAGGCCTGCGCGCGCGCCAACCTGGCCGCCGGCACCATCCGGCAGGAGGTGTCCCGCGCCATCGAGCAGGCGTGCGATGAGATCATCGCGGGCAGGCTGCACGATCAGTTCATCGTCGATCCCATCCAGGGCGGCGCGGGCACCAGCACCAATATGAACGCCAACGAGGTCATCGCCAACCGCGCCATCGAGATCCTGGGCGGCAAAAAGGGCGATTATACGCTGGTCAACCCCAACGACGACGTCAACTGCGGCCAGTCCACCAACGATGTGTACCCCTCCTGCGGCAAGATGACGCTGCATACCTTCGCCCTGCGCCTGCTGCCCGAATTGCAGCGGCTGATCGACGCGATGGACGACAAAGCCCACGAGTTTGACACCGTGGTCAAGATGGGACGCACGCAGCTGCAGGATGCGGTGCCCATCCGCCTGGGGCAGGAGTTTGCCGCCTACGCCGCCGTGCTGCGCCGCGAGTACCGCCGCATCGACCGCGCCCGGGAGGAGCAGCTGCTGCTGAACCTGGGCGGCACGGCCGTGGGCACGGGCATCAACGCCGCCCCCGACTTCGTGCGCAGCGTGGTGCCCATCCTGGCTGAAATGACGGGCATCCCCTTTGCGCAAAGCGATAATCTGATCGACGCGACGCAGAATCTGGATTGCTATGTCACCCTGTCCTCCGCGCTCAAAAGCTGCGGCGTCAGCCTGTCCAAGATCTGCAACGACCTGCGGCTGATGTCCTCCGGCCCGCGCGATGGCCTGGGCGAAATCAACCTGCCCGCGCGGCAGAACGGCTCCTCCATCATGCCCGGCAAGGTCAACCCCGTCATCGCCGAGGTGGTCAATCAGATTGCCTTCCGCCTGATCGGCTTTGATACGACCGTCACCATGGCGGCCGAGGCCGGCCAGCTGGAACTGAACGCCTTTGAGCCGGTGATCTTTGACAGCCTGTGCCAGGGCATGGCGCAACTGACCAACGGCCTGCGCACGCTGACCGATCACTGCGTCAGCGGCATCGTGGCCAACGTCGCCCTGTGCCGGGAGGAGATCAACCGCTCGGTGGGCATCGTGACGGCGCTGTGCCCGCTGATTGGCTATGACGCGGCCTGCTCCCTGGCCAAGGAATCCCTGCGCACGCGTGTGCCCGTGGGTCAGCTGGCGGTGGAGCGCGGGCTGCTTACCGCCGAGCAGGCGGAGGCGGCGCTGGATCCCATGCGGATGACGATCATCCCCGAAAATGAATAATCGATCCGATTTGTAAAAACAATATACGCTCCGGCTGGTGCCGGGGCGTTTTTGATTGCGCTTCAAAAAACAAGCTAAAAACCGCCGCGGCAGCAAAACAATCTTGCGGCGGCTTGCAATTTGGGATATATTATATATGTGGAAAATTTTGCTGTATTCGTAAGCTTGGAGGAAGTGCAATGAGAAAAACCAAGATTGTCTGCACCCTGGGCCCCGCCAGCGCGGATGAAAAAGTAATGGAAGCCATGCTGCGCGCGGGCATGAACGTGGCCCGGTTTAACTTTTCTCATGGCACCCATGAATCGCACCGGGAAATGATGCAGCGCTTCCGCGCCGTGCGCGATCGTCTGGGCGTGGCTGCTGCTGTGATGCTGGATACCAAGGGGCCGGAGATCCGCCTGAAGGATATGGCGGGCGGCGAGGCCATGCTGACCGACGGGGCGGAATTTACCCTGACTGCCCGCGATGTGCAGGGCGACGCCGCGCAGGTATCCATCACCTATGCCGAGCTGCCGCGCGAGGTGAAGGCGGGCGACCGCATCCTCATCGACGACGGCCGCGTATCGTTGCGCGTGCAGGAAACCACGGATACCGATATCCGCTGCCTGGTGGAGCATGGCGGCCGTATCGCTACCCATAAGGGCGTAAACGTGCCCGGCGTGCATCTGAATATGCCTTACCTGAGCGAGGCGGACAAGTCCGACCTGATCTTCGGCATTGAAAACGATGTGGATTATGTGGCCGCGTCCTTTGCCCGCAGCGCGCAGGATATGATCGAGATGCGCCGCTTCCTCAATTATCATGGCGGCCACCGCGTGCGCGTGATTGCCAAGATTGAAAACGGCGAGGGCGTGGATAACTTTGACGAGATCCTCTCCCACTGCGATGGCATCATGGTGGCGCGTGGCGACATGGGCGTGGAAATTGCCTATGAGCGTTTGCCCGGTTTGCAAAAGCGCTTTATCCGCCGCTGTTATCAGGCGGGCAAGGTGGCCATTACCGCCACGCAGATGCTGGAATCCATGATTGCCAGCCCCAGCCCCACCCGTGCCGAGATTACCGACGTGGCCAACGCGGTGTTTGACGGCACCTCGGCCGTGATGCTTTCGGGCGAAAGTGCCAGCGGCCGCTATCCTGTGGAGGCCGTGGCCGCCATGGCGCGCATTGCCGCGCAGGCGGAGTGCGACGCCTTCGATATGGGCGTGTACAAGGGCTTTGACCACGATATGGACACGAGCGACGCGACCAACGCCATCTGCGACGCGGCGTGCACCACGGCGCGGGATGTGGGCGCGCGCGCCATCCTGACGGTGACGATGACGGGTCGCAGCGCGCGGGGGATTTCCAAATTCCGCCCGGAGGAGCCCATCGTGGGCGCAACCCCCGATGAAAAGACCTTCCAGCAGCTGTCCCTGTCCTGGGGTGTGTATCCCGTGCGTTCGCTGCGGCAGAACTCCACTGAGGAGCTGTGCCGCCATGTGGTGGACTGTGCGCGCAACGCTGATGTGATCGACGAGGGCGACCTGGTGGTGATTACCGCGGGCGAACCGCAGGATGTAAGCAAGGGCACGACGCTGCTGCGCGTGCAGAATGCATAAAAGCGCTTAAGGGAAGATGGCTTCCCGCTTTGCCGCCCAGGGGGCGGCATTTTTTAATCCGGAGCAGGGGGACTACCCGGCGCTTTAGCATTGACAAAAGCAGGCGCGCGATTTACAATATATAAGGAAATTTATGCGGTTTCCCATCCGGGAAAAGCAAGGAGCGGACTGATGAAGCGAGGGCTGAAAACCTGCACTACCCTGCGCGCGGCGATCATCGCCTGCGTGATATGCGCGGCGCTGCTGGCGCTGACGAGCGCCAATATTCTTTTTCCGGGGTTGAGCCTGGCGGTGTTCGTGCTTTCCTCCATGCCGGTGCTGCTGATGATGATCGGCCTGATCGCGGGCCTGATTCCCATGTTTTTCTGCCTGCTGATGGCTTTGGCGGCGCTGCTGCGCGTGGGCGGGGCGATGCTGCTGGGCTTTGGCGCGCTGTATTTGCTGCCTATGACGGCGGTGTATGTCTACTGCCTGCTGCGCAGGCAGCCCTTCTGGCATAGCTGCGCTGCGCTGGCGCTGGCGCTCAGCGGCGCGCTGACGGTGATATATGCCCTGGTGCAGGGCATGACGGGCGGTCAGCTGTATGCCGCCGCGGGCGATGCGGTGATGCAAAGCCTGGACGGTCTGGCCATGCGCGACAGTCTGCTGTATACCCTGCATCAGATGGGGCTGCTGAGCCTGCCGCAGGCCATGCGCGAAACGGCGCTTGTGGCTGTGGAGGGCGGGTACGCCTTTTCGGCCGAGGCCGCGCAGGAGCTGACGCTGCAGTGCCGCACGCTGGTGATGAGCCTGCTGCATGGCCTGCTGCCCGCGCTGCTGGTATCGGGTACGGCCACAAACGTGCTTACGGGCATGGGTCTGGGCATCTACTTTGGCCGCCGCGCCGCGCAGAAGCGCGCCTTCAAGCGCGACGAGCCCGAGCAGGATATTCCCGATCTTGGCATGCCGGAGCTGCGCTATTGGCACATTCCGCGCCCGTGGGGGCTGCGCATCGGCATCCTGGCCGTGGGTTACCTGATCATGCGTCTGCCCGTGGGGGATACGCTGTATCTGCTGGGCGCGCTGATGTGGCAGGCGTTCTGTGTGTGCTTTGCCGTACAGGGCCTGGCGGCCATCAACTTTAACCAGCACCAGCGCGGCACGCGCAAGGGCTGGCGCGTGGCGGCGATTATTGCGGCCATGACGGGTTCGCTGGTCCAGAGCGTGCTGATGATTATCGGCGTGTTCGATCAGATACACAACGCGCGCGGCCTGCGCCCTGCGCGCACGCTGCGCGACGGGGGAGAGGAGTAGAAATTATGAAGGTTATTTTGCTCACGGACGTCAAGGACATTGGCAAAAAAGACGATATCTGCAACGTAAGCGACGGCTATGCCCGCAATTTTCTTTTTCCGCGCAAATGGGCCATGGAGGCCAACGACAACGCCATCCGCGTGATCGAGCGCAAGCGTGAGGCCGAGCGTAAGCGCGAGGCTGAAAACCGTGCCGCGGCCGAGGAGATTGCCGCCAAGCTGAAAAACAAGGTGGTTGTTCTCAAGGCTAAGTGCGGTGAAAAGGGCCGCCTGTACGGCAGCGTGACCGGCCAGGAAGTAGCTGATGCGATCAAGGCCGGCTACGATATCGAGTTTGATAAGCGCAAGGTGGAAATCAAGGAGCCCGTGCGTCAGCTGGGCGATTATGAAGTGACCGTGCGCGTGTATCCCAACATCAACGCCAAAATGATCCTGCGGGTAAAGAACATTCAGGAGGATTGATTCCTGTGAGCGAGCAGCCAGGCGCCCTGTCCACGGCCTTTTCCGCCGTACCCCCGCAAAGCATTGAGGCCGAGCGGTCGGTGCTTGGCGCGCTTCTGCAGGATGGCCGCGCGGTGTCCATCGCCATGGAAATGCTGCAGGAGGATGATTTTTACACCCCTGCGCACCGCGAAATTTACAGCGCCATCCGCGCGCTGGCGCAGCAGAGCACGGCGGTGGATCTGGTCACGGTGGATGCGGAGCTGTCCCGCCGGGGCACGCTGAACGGCGTCGGCGGGTCGTCCTATCTGGTGGAACTGCTGCAATATGTGCCCACAACGGCCAACGTGCAGTATTACATCACCATCGTTCTGGAAAAATCCACCCTGCGCAGGCTGATTCAGGCGGCCAGCACCATCAGCCGCAACTGCTATGAGCAGCGGCTGGATCTGAAGGATATTTTAAGCCACGCCGAAAAATCCATCTTTGATATCGTCATGCGCCGCACGGGCGGCGAACAGCTGGTGCATATCCGCGAGGTGCTCTATACCACCTACGCGCAGATTGAAGAGCTGGCCCGATTGCAGGGCAAGGTGGCGGGCGTGACCACGGGCTTTACCCAGCTGGACAGGCTGCTGACCGGCATGCACGGGGGCGAGCTGATCCTGATGGGCGCGCGTCCCAGCATGGGTAAAACCAGCATCGCGCTGAACATGGCCGCAGCCGCCGCGCGCAAGGGCTTTGGCGTGGCCATCTTCAGCCTGGAAATGCCGCGCGAGCAGATCGCCATGCGCCTTTTGTGCGGCGACGCGCGCGTGGACATGCAGCATGTGCGCTCGGGCACCCTGCGCGATAAGGAATGGATCAAGCTGGCGCAGACAGTCAACCCTCTGTCCAATGAAAAGGTGTATATCGACGATACCGCCGGCCTGACCCCCATGCAGATGCGTTCCCGCGTGCGCCGCATCATGCTGGAAAAGGGATTAGATCTGGTGATCATCGACTACCTGCAATTGATGGGTGCGGACGGCAAAAGCGAAAACCGTCAGCAGGAGGTCAGCGAGATCAGCCGACGCCTCAAGGCCATCGCGCTGGAGCTGAAAATTCCCATCCTGGCCTGCGCGCAGCTGAGCCGTGCCAATACCCAGCGCACCGTCAAGCGCCCGATGCTGAGCGACCTGCGCGATTCCGGCTCGATCGAGCAGGACGCGGACGTGGTCATGTTCCTGCACCGCGAGGCGTATTATGACCAGACGAGCGAGGAAACCAACACCGCCGAGGTGATCATCGCCAAGCAGCGCAACGGCCCGCTGGGCACGGTAAAGCTGAACTGGCTGAGCGAGTTTACCCTGTTTGAGGATATGTATACCGACGACGCGGTGGAGACTTAACGCCGCAGGATAGGGAGAGAAAACCATGGAACAGGCCGTTGTGGCGAGCTTTGCAAAGGATTTAAAATTTGAAGGCTTTCTGCTGGTGCGCTCTGCCGAGCAGCGCGCCTCCGCCAATGGCAGCAAGTATCTGGATATGACGCTGTGCGACCGCACGGGCGATATCAACGCCAAAATGTGGGATGGCACGGTGCACCCCCCAAAAAACGGCTCCATCATCAAGGTGCGCGCCGCGGTGACGGAGTATAACGGGCGGCTGCAATTGCGGGTGAACAAGCTGCGCGAGGCCGAGGAGGCCGATCAGGTGGACATGTCGCTGCTGGTGCCCTGTGCTCCCTATCCGCCCCAGCAGATGCTGGGCGAAATCACCGCGACCATCGACCAGATGAAAAACGCCACCCTGCAAAAGGTGCTGCGCGAGCTGATTGCCATGGCCGGGGATAAGCTGGTGTATTTCCCCGCCGCCCAGCGACTGCACCATGCCGAACGCAGCGGTCTATTGCACCATACCACCACCATGCTCAAGGGCGCGCGGCAGATGCTGCAGGTATATCCCTGGCTGGACGCCGATCTTCTGTGCGCGGGTGTTATTGCCCATGACCTGAGCAAGATCCGAGAGATGCAAAGCGATGATGCGGGCAATGTGAACGACTATACGGTTGAGGGTCTGCTGCTGGGCCATCTGGTGCGCGGGGTGACGCAGGTGCGCGAGGCCGCGCGCCGCGCGGGCATCCCGGATGAGGATGAGTATGTGCTGCTGCTGGAGCACATGGTCATCAGCCACCATGGCGAGGCGGAGTTTGGCAGCCCGCGTCCGCCCATGTTCCCCGAGGCAGAAATGCTGCACTGGCTGGATGTGCTGGACGCGCGGATGAACGAGATGAACGGCATCGTGCGCCGCACGCCCGCGGGCGCGTTCAGCGAAAAAATCTGGTCGCTGGATCGCCGGGTGTATCACCCGCATTATCTGTCCGAAATGCCCGCCAACGCCGATGCGCCCGCTGCGGATGAAGAGACGGCGCAGCGTGCGCCGCGCCGTCCGGATGCGGACAAGGCGTATCAGGGGCTTTTGTAAGCGGAGGCTGCATGCTGGCATATCAAAACGATACCATTGCGGCGCTGGCTACCCCACCGGGGCGCGGCGGCATCGCCATTGTGCGCGTGAGCGGAGAAAACGCTCGCGCGTATTTTGAAGCGCTCTTTCGCCCGGCGGGCAGGCAGCAGGTGGAATCCCATCGCCTGCTTTATGGGCATTTGTATGATGCTGACGGCGCGATGCTGGACGAGTGCATGGCTGTGCTGATGCTGGCTCCGCGCACCTATACGCGCGAGGATGTGGCGGAGTTTCATCTGCACGGCGGCGATCAGATTGCCCGCGAAGCGCTGGCGGCGCTGTATCGCCTGGGCGCGCGCCCGGCCGAGCCGGGGGAGTTTACCCGCCGTGCCTTCCTGAACGGTCGCGTGGATCTGAGCCGCGCCGAGGCTGTGATGGATGTGATCGGCGCGCAGGGCGAACAGGCGGCGCGCGCGGCGCTGCGGCAGCTCAACGGCGGTGCAAGCGCTTTTATCCGCGATGCGCAGCAGCGTCTGACCGATCTGCTGGCCGGGGTCGCCGCGGCGCTGGATTATCCGGAGGAAATTGAGGAGGCGGAGGCCGCGGGCAGCGTGATTGCCGGGGCGCGGGCGCTGCGGGATACGCTGCTGTCCGCCTGCGATGAGCGCGCGGCGCGCCTGCTGGATACCGGCTTTGAGGCCGCGCTGTGCGGCCGGCCCAATGTGGGCAAAAGCTCGCTGCTCAACGCCCTGCTTTGCGAGGAGCGCGCCATTGTGACCGACATCCCCGGCACCACGCGCGATGTGGTGCGCGGCAGCATTCTGGTAGCCGGGCTGCGCGTCAACCTGAGCGATACCGCGGGCATCCGCGAGCAGGCCGAAACGGTGGAGGCCATCGGCGTGCAGCGCGCGCGGGAGATCATGCGCGCGGCCGATCTGGTGCTGCTGGTGCTGGATGGATCGCAGCCCTTGACGGCCGAGGATGAAGAATTGCTGCGCGAGACGGAAAGCTATCCGCGTCTGATCCTGTGCAACAAGGCGGATCGCGGCGCGGCCTTTGATCTGCCTGGGGCGCTGCATATCAGCGCTGCCACGGGCGAGGGGATGGACGTGCTGCGGCAGGAGTTGGCCCGGCGCGCGGGCATGCCCTGCGAGCTGCCCCTGACCAGCGAACGCCACATGCGCCTGGCGCGTGCGGCGGCGCAGCATTTGCAGACGGCGGCGGACGCGCTGGAAAACGGCCAGCCGCTGGATCTGGCGGCCATCGATCTGCATGCCGCGCTGGACTGCCTGGGCGAGGTGACGGGCGACCGCGTGGACGAAAAACTGCTGGATAGCGTGTTTTCCCGCTTCTGTGTGGGAAAATGACGCGGGGAGAAACAAACATGATTCTGGAAACGGAGGAGCTTCGCCTGCTGCCTGCCGATCCGGCACTGGCGCAGCAGGTGGCGGATTATTACCGCCGCAATCGCGATTTCTTTGCGGCCATCGATCCGATCACCGCTGATCCCATCGATACGGCGGAGTATCAGCGCGATGCGCTTGCCAAGGCTGCGGTGTTGCGGGAACAGCGCGCGGGCTATCGCTTTTTTATCGAGCGCAAGGCGCAGCCGGGCGAGATCATTGGCATGATCGCGCTCAACAATGTGGTGTGGGGCGCGTTCCGCTCGGCCTTTGTGGCCTATAAGCTGGACGCGCGGTATCTGAACTGCGGGTATATGACCCAGGCACTAACGCGGCTGACGCGCTTTGCTTTTGACGATTTGCATCTGCATCGCCTGGAGGCGAACATCATGCCGCGCAATCTGCCCTCCCTGCGCGTGGCCGAAAAGTGCGGCTTTGATCAGGAGGGCCTTGCCCGCGCGTATCTGTACATCGCCGGCAAGTGGGAGGATCACATTCACATGGTGCGGCTAAACCCGGACTGGCAGCCGGAGGGCTGATTCCTGAACGTCAAAAAGAAAACAGCATGGCGCTTTCCATGCTGTTTTTTACATTATAAGTATCTGCCTGTGATGCTATCTGGATTCGCGGCGATTTCCTGCGGTGTGCCAACCGCCACGACGCGGCCGCCGCTTTCCCCGCCGCCGGGGCCCATATCGATTACATAGTCCGCGTTGCGGATCACGTCCAGATCATGTTCAATGACAACTACCGTGGCGCCATTATTCAGCAGCGCCTGGAACACGCCCAGCAGCACCCGCACATCCAGCGGATGCAGGCCGATGCTGGGCTCGTCGAATACGAATACCGAGTCCGTCTGCGTGCGGCCAATCTTGCTGGCCAGCTTGAGCCGCTGCGCCTCGCCGCCCGACAGGCTGGGCGTTTCCTCGCCCAGCGTCAGATAGCCCAGACCCAGCTGCTCCAGCACCTGCAGGCGCTGGCAGACCGTCTTCATATCGCGGCAAAACGCAATGGCCGAGCTTACGTCCATGTCCATCAGCTCGGGCAGGGAAACCGTCTGCCCCGCCTTGTTGCGCAGCTTTACGTTGTAGGCAGCGCGCGCATAGCGCGAGCCGCGGCAATCGGGACAGGGAATATTCACATCGGGCAAAAACTGCACGTCCAGACTGACCACGCCCGTGCCGTCGCAGCCGGGACAGCGCAGATTGCCCGTGTTGTACGAAAAATCGCTGGCTTTGAAGCCGTGCGCCTTGGCATCCGGCGATTTGGCGTATAGCTTGCGCAGCTCGTCATGCACGCCTGCATAGGTAGCCACGGTGGAGCGCACGTTGATGCCGATGGGGGTTGCGTCAATCAGCTTGACGTGCGCGATGCCCTCAGCGCGGATCTCCCGAATGTGGGTGGGCAGGGCGGCCCCGGCGATGCTGGCTTCCAGCGCGGGGATCAGGCTTTCCAGCACCATGGTGGTTTTGCCCGAACCCGAAACGCCAGTTACGACGGTCAGCCGCCCCTTGGGAATGTCGATTTTGAGGGGCTTTACTGTGTGAATGCTTGCAGTGGACAGGCGAATCGTTCCCTGGCTGAACATTTCATCGCGCGCGGCGTGGGGACGCAGGTCGGTTTCGGCCTTGCCGGATAAGAATGGCCCGATCTGTGAGTTTGGATTGCTTTCCAGCGCGTTCAACGGGCCCTGGGCGATCACGTGGCCGCCCTTGGCTCCTGCCTGCGGGCCCATCTCGATAATCCAATCGGATTCCTTCAAAATCTGCGTATCGTGGTCAACCAGGATGACCGAGTTGCCGTCGGCCACCAGATCGTGCATGACGCCGGTTAAACCCACGATGTTGGCTGGGTGCAGGCCGATGCTGGGTTCATCCAGCACATAGAGCACGCCCGTGGTGCGGTTGCGCACGGCGCGGGCCAGCTGCATGCGCTGCCGCTCGCCGGTAGACAGCGTGGCGGCGGAGCGATCCAGCGTCAGATATCCCAGCCCCAAATCCATCAGCCGCTTGGCTGTGCTTTCAAAGGCGGCGCAGATGCTTTCGGCCATGGGACGCATTTCAGCAGGCAGGCTGCCCGGCACGCCGCGCACCCAATCCACCAGCGCGCTCAGCGTCATGGCGCAGGCATCGCTTAGCGGGATGCCCCGCAGCAGAGGGGCGCGCGCGGCGGCGGACAGGCGCGTGCCGCCGCACTCAGGGCAAACGTCCTCCTTCAGAAACTTTTCCACGCGCTTCATGCCCTTTTCATCCTTCACCTTGGCCAGGGCGTTTTCCACGGTGTAAATGGCGTTATAATAGGTAAAATCCAGTTCGCCCGCCTGATTGGAGTTTTTGGCGTGGTAAAAAATATGCTTCTTTTCCGCCGGGCCGTGGAAAACGATCTCCTTTTCGCGCTCGGTCAGATCGCGGAAGGGCACGTCGGTGCGCACGCCCATCTCGCGGCAAACGTCGGTCATCAGCGACCACATCAGGCTGTTCCAGGGGGCGACGGCCCCGCCGTCGATGGTGAGCGAATCGTCCGGCACCAGCGTGCTCATATCCACCGTGCGCACGCTGCCCGTTCCGCCGCATTTGGGGCAGGCTCCCTGCGAGTTGAAGGCCAGCTCCTCGGCGGAGGGGGCATAAAAGCGCGCGCCGCATTCGGGGCAGGCAAGCTCCTTGCCCGCTGCGACGGCAAGCGTGGGCGGCAGATAATGGCCGTTGGGGCAGCGATGGCTGGCCAGGCGGGAGTACATCAGGCGCAGGCTGTTGAGCAGCTCGGTGCCCGTGCCGAAGGTGCTGCGGATGCCGGGCACGCCCGGCCGCTGATGCAGCGCCAGCGCGGCGGGCACATACAGCACGTCGTCCACCGTGGCCTTGGCTGCCTGCGTCATGCGGCGGCGGGTGTAGGTGGACAGCGCCTCCAGATAGCGGCGGGAGCCTTCGGCGTACAGCACGCCCAGCGCCAGCGAGGACTTACCCGAGCCGGATACCCCGGCGACGCCGACGATCTGATTGAGGGGGATATCCACATCAACGTTTTTGAGGTTGTGCACCCTGGCGCCGCGAACAAGCATTTTATCGATCATGATTTTTCTCCGGATATTTTGATAACAGGCGTAAAACAGAACGGGCATCCAGACTGCGCTGGATACCCGTTCTGAGCATTCACAAAGCGGCGATTGCAGCCAAAGCGGGGACGTGCTTCGCATTTGCCGCCCAGGATCAGGGCTGCGTCACGCTTTCAGCCGTCATGGTAAAGGTCTGCGTGCCGTCCTCGGTGGTGACGAAGGCCGCGTCGTAAATGGCCAGCATCTGGCCGGCCTTTTCGCGCGCGCCCTTGGTGGTCAGCACGACCACGCCGCCCTCCTTGAGTAGCAGCTGGCTGACGGGCTTGGCGGCGGGGTTGCGCGAGATGCCGTGATGCGGGTACTTGACGATATCCGAACGCAGCGTTTCCGCGCCGTAATGGGCGATCATCCTGTCCATCGGCTCGTCCTCACGGTCGCTCTTCTTTTTCATGATATCGCCGGTGAACAGCGCGCTGCTGCCGCCCAGCTCCACGCGCAGCCACATGCTGTTGGCGTTGACTACCGCCACGGGCAGGTCGGCACGGATATCCTTATCGGCCTGGCCGGGATAGTATACATCCTTGATATAGGTCAGCGCGTCGCCCACGCCGTAATCCTGGATGGGGGCGTAAAGCGTGGCCTGGCCGCAGGCCAGGGGGAAGGTGAGCGTCTGCGCGTAATCCAGCGTGTAAACCGGGGCGTTGGGCGCGGAATCACGCATGGTGGACAGCAGGCGGACACGGTGTATCGCGTCGCCGTTCTTGCTGTCGTCATAGGTGTTGTCCGTTACCAGCGCGGTGGCCGGGGGCATGTACAGCGCGTCGATGGTAAAGAACTTGCAGGGGATGATTTCACTGTACAGGGCGGCGATGTGATCCTTGTGGCTGTGGGTGGCCACGAGCGTCAGGTGCAGCTGATAATCCTTGTTCTTGGCCTGATCGCTCAGGTTCAGCGCGCTCAGCAGATCCTTGCGCAGGTTCAGCAGCTCCATATAGCAGCGGGAGTTGGCCAGGCCGCCGTCCACTACCAGCACTTCCAGCCGCTCCTTGCCATAGCACAGCAGCAGCGTCGCGTCGGTTTTGGCGTTGTTTTTGCTGTCCAGGAAGCGCAGCTCGATCCGCTCGGAATCGGTCTTGATCATATCGTTCAGGCTGACAGGCGTGCCCTCGGCCTGGCACAGCGCGGGCAGGGCCAGCAGCAAAAGCAGCAGGCAGCAGAGCCAGAAACGCTTCATATCCATGCCTCCTATTGAAGATCGCAGCTTAGAAATCGGCGCTGCCCGTGGTGCGCGGGAAGGGCAGCACGTCGCGGATGTTGCTTACGCCCGTCAGGTACATGATCAGGCGCTCAAAGCCCAGGCCGAAGCCCGCGTGCGGGGTGGAGCCGTACTTGCGCAGCTCCAGATACCACCAGTAGCTGCCGCAGTCCAGCCCCAGCTCATGCATGCGCGCCTCCAGCACGTCCAGACGATCCTCACGCTGGCTGCCGCCGATCAATTCGCCAATACCGGGCACCAGCACGTCCACCGCCGCGACGGTCTTGCCGTCGTCGTTCTGCTTCATATAGAAAGCCTTGATTTCCTTGGGGTAGTTATACACGCATACCGGGCGGCCAAAGTGCTTTTCGGCCAGGTAGCGCTCGTGCTCGGTCTGCATATCCATGCCCCAGTAAGCGCCGTACTCAAAGTGCTCGCCGGAGTTTTTGAGGATCTCGATGGCCTCGGTATAGGAAACGCGGGCGAAATCGCTGTCGCGCACGTGGGTCAGGCGGTCGATCAGCCCCTTATCCACAAAGGAATTAAGAAAATCCAGCTCCTCGGGGCAGCGCTCCATCACGTCGGCGATGACATAGCGCACCATGGCCTCGGCAAGCGCCATATCGTCGTTCAGGTCGGCGAAGGCGATTTCAGGCTCGATCATCCAGAATTCCGCCGCGTGGCGCGGCGTGTTGCTCTTTTCGGCGCGGAAGGTGGGGCCGAAGGTGTACACATTGCGGAAGGCCATGCAGAAGGCCTCGGCGTTCAGCTGGCCGGATACGGTCAGGTTAGCGGGCTTGCCAAAGAAGTCCTCGCTTACCTTGACATGGCCCTGCTCGTCGCGGGGAGGATTGTCAATATCCAGCGTGGTCACACGGAACATTTCGCCCGCGCCCTCGCAGTCGCTGGCGGTGATCAGCGGGGTGTGCACATACACAAAGCCCTGATCGGCGAAGAAGCGGTGGATGCTCTGCGCGGCTACCGAGCGGATGCGGAACACCGCCGAGAACAGATTGGTGCGCGGACGCAGGTGCGCCTGGGTGCGCAGGTATTCCACGGTGTGGCGCTTCTTTTGCAGGGGATAATCGGCCGCAGCCATGCCCACAACCGTGACGCGGCTGGCCTTTAGCTCAAAGGGTTGCTTGGCTTCGGGGGTCAGCTTGAGCGTGCCTTCCACCTCGATGGCGCTGCCCAGGGTGACCTTGACCACCTCGCGGAAATCCGGCACGGATTCATCCAGCACGATTTGCAGGTTTTTAAAGAAGGAACCGTCGTTGAGCTCGATGAAGGCAAAGGCCTTGCTGTCGCGTACGGTGCGCACCCAGCCGCTGACGAGAAGCTGCGCGCCGTCGGCGGGCGTTTGGCGGAAAAGCTGGCGAACGAGAACTTTTTCCATATAAAAGAACCTCTTTTCAGATAGAAATGGCGCGAAGAAGAAAAACGTTTACCGGCCCAGCAGCGCCGCGCCGATGATGCCCGCGTCGTTGCCCAGCTGAGCCAGGGCGATTTCGGGCATGGGCAGCACAGGATACATCAGATACTTGGGCAGCAGCTCCCTGACCGCATCCAGCAGGAAATCGCCCGCGCGGCTGACTCCGCCGCCCAGCACGATCATATCCGGATCCAGGAAGGATACGACGTTGTTGATGGCGATGGTCAGGTACTTGACATAGCGGCGGAACACGCGGTTGGCGATGTCGTCGCCCTCCTTGGCCAGGTCGAACACCGTCTTGGCGGTGATCTTGTCCACATCGCCGTTCACGGCCTTCAGGATGGCGCAGTCGGGATGCAGCGCGCAGGCTTCCTTGGCCATGCGGATGATGGCCGTGGCCGAGCAGTAGCGCTCGGTGCAGCCGCACTTGCCGCAGGTGCAGGGGATACCGTCCACCTCGATGATCAGGTGTCCCAGCTCACTGGCCGCGCCGTGCGCGCCGGACCAGATTTTGCCGTCCACAATGATGCCCGCGCCCACGCCCGTGCCCAGGGTGAGGAAAACGGAGGAGCTGGTATTGCGGCTTACGCCTGCCTGATACTCGGCCCAGCCGGCCACCGTCGCGTCGTTATCAATGAAGATGGGCAGGTCGTAGTAGGATTTCAGCTCGTCGCGCAGGGGAATGTTGCGCCAGCCGAGATTGGTGCAGAAGATGACGCGGCCGGTTTTCTGCTCGGCAATGCCGGGAATACCGATGCCGATGGCGGCGATATCCTGCGTGGTCAGCTTCGCCTCGTCCAGGAGCTTGGCGATGCATGCGGCCATATCGCGCACAATGTCGGCGTAGGGACGCTTGGCCAGGGTAGGGGTTTCGGCCTTGCGCAGGATCTTGCCATCCTCGCTGACCAGGCCGACGGCGATGTTGGTGCCGCCCAGATCGATGCCGATGTAGTACATAATCAAAGTCTCCTTTGTAACGGATGATTGAGTTACAGCTTCATATCCTGCATGCGCTGCTGCATCATTTCATTGGTGCGGCGATCCAGCTCCTGTGCGGCGGAATAACCCAGCTTTTTCAGGCTGAAGTTGCGCGCGGCCACCTCGATGATAATGGCCAGGTTGCGGCCCGGACGCACGGGAAGCACGATGCGGGGCACCTTCACATCCATGATGGAGGTGTATTCGTCCGTCAGGCCGTAGCGGTCGTATTCCTTGGTTTCATCCCATTTTTCCAGGTGCACCACCAGGTCGATGGACTTGCGCATCAGCACCGAGCCGATGCCGTACATGGCCTTGATATCGATGATGCCGATGCCGCGGATTTCCATCAGGTGGCGCACCATCTCGGGGGATTCGCCCGTCAGGCGATCGTCCGATACCTTGCACACATCCACCACGTCGTCCGCCACCAGCTGATGGCCGCGCTTGACCAGCTCCAGCGCCGCTTCGCTTTTGCCTACGCCGCTGCGGCCGGTGATCAGCACGCCCACGCCGTATACCTCCAGCAGCACGCCGTGCAGCGTTTCGCGCGGGGCAAGGCACTGGCGCATGTAGATGATGGCGTTCATGAAGAAACGGGTGGTTACTACGTCCGTCTGGAAAACGGGCACGTCGTGCTCTTTGGCCAGGGGAACCAGCTCCTCCGGCGGGCGCATGCCGCGGCACAGGATGACGCACGGGATGGGATAGGAAAAGAACTTGCGCAACCGCGCCACCCGAACCTCGGGCTCCAGCGATTCCAGATAGCCCATCTCCGCTTTGCCGATGACCTGCGGACGCTCCATGGCGAAGTATTCGTAGTGCCCGGCAAATTGCAGGCCGGGACGGTTCAGGTCGGCCGATTCGATAGGCCATTCATTTTTGGAGGAGGCGCACAGCGTGGTAAGCGACAGCGCCTTGACAAAATCATCAACCCGGATCAAGCTTCCACCTCCGTAAGCAGATAACAATCGTATCCTATATTACATCATAAAGCCAGACATTTGTCAATGCGAGAAAGAATACACATAATAGTTAAATAAATTACTTATATTGTAACAATTTCGTTGCAATTTGAGGCGAAATCCATTACAATAGAAGCAGCATTACCAAGGGAGGAACGCCGTATGCAGGACCTGATGCAAAAGCTTACCGGAAATCTGATCGATTTATTGATATATGGCGCCATCGCGGCCGTGTGCCTGACGGGGTTTATCAAGTGTACAATCGTTTGCCGCTCCTGCGCGCGGGCATTGCGCCGCGCTGTGCACCGGCTGGAAATGATGACGCTGAAGGATGGCTCCCAGCCCGTGTGGCAGGATCCGCTGTTCCTGGGCAAGCGCATGCGCACGGCGTGGAAGCGCTTTCTGGTCAACGCCGAGCAATTGGACAGCCGCGGCATGAACTGCAATGTGGAGGATTACATCAACGACGATACCGTAATCTACGAGCATTGCCACACGCAGCTGGGCGAGGTGATCCCCGGCATCCTGACCTCGCTGGGCATCCTGGGCACGTTTATCGGCCTGGTGCGCGGCCTGGGTGCGCTGAACCTGTCCGACGCGGCCAGCACCATGGCGGGCATTTCAGATATGATCAACGGCATGAACTTTGCCTTTGGCACCTCCATTGCGGGCTGCTCGTGCTCGCTGGCCTTTAATATCCTCAACCACGCAGCCATCGGCTCGGCGCAAAAGGCGCTGGATGAATTTTACGAGGCCTTTACCGAGTTTGTCATGCAGCAGCCGCTGAGCGATAACGTGCAGGCCATTTGCCAGCAGGAGGATCGCGCGGCATTCCTGCGCCATGCGGTGACGGAAATCGGCGACCGCGTCAGCAGCGGTATGACCGTGGCGGTGGAAAAGAGCCTGGCTCCCGTGGCGCAGTCCATGAATCGCTTTATCGCCGGGCAAACCCAGGCGCAGATCGAAGGGCTGGATCAGATTGTGGGCGCGTTTATCAACCGCATGAACGGCGCGCTGGGCGGGCAGTTTACGCAGCTTGGGCAAACGCTGACGGCCATCAACCAATCTCAGCATATGGATTATGATACGCTCAACGCTTCGCTGCAGGCGGCTTCGGCCATCATGGGCGGCATGCAGGATACCGGCACGCTGATGCATCAGGTGGCCGATCGTATGGCCGAGTATGCTTCCGACGCGGCTTCGCTGCGCGATCAGCAGGGCGATTTTGCCCAGAAAACGCAGGAGCTTTTGAATGCCATGCATGCCGCTGCGCAGGAGCAGACGGATTATTTGATGAACCTGCGCGCCGGCCATGACCGGCTGCAGACCAGCATGCAGGAATACGCCCAGTGGAGCGGGCGCGTGCTGGAGGCTGTACATCAGCAGGCGGACGCATCGGGCGCGGACGCGCAGAAGATGGCCGACGCCATGCGCGACAGCAGCCGCGAGCTGAGCCAGAGCTATACCTCCTTTGTGGAAAACATCAGCGGCGGTCTGTCCCGCACCATGGGCCTGTTTGAAGAAAACATGCACGCCGTGGTGTCCCTGCTGGACGGCAAGCTGGAAAGCATTGAAAAAACGGCCAAGACCGCGCAAAGCGCCTATACCGATAAGGCGGATCGCCTGAACGCCGGCACCGACGGGCTGCTCTCCGCCCTGTCGCAGCTGCAGCGCGCCCTGGGCGATCTGACCCGCCGCGAGCAGGCGGCGGGCGACGCGCTGGGCGAAAAGGCGGATAAGGAGGGCTGAGCATGAGCAGGCACATGAGCCGCGCGCACCGGGGCGGCGACGGCGGCACGCACTGGATATCCTATTCGGATATGATGTGCTCGCTGCTGCTGATGTTCATCCTGGCCATCACGCTGTGTATTTATCATTATTATACGCTGCTGGATCAGGTGGGCGAGCAGCAGGCTCAATTGGAGGCGGCGCAGATTACCCTGAGCCAGAAGGAAAAGGATTTGGAAACCACCCGCGTGGAGCTGATGGGCAAGGAGGAGGATCTGGCGGCTATCCAGATTCAACTGGATACCAAGGAGCAGGATCTAAACGCCGCCCAGGTGAAATTGAGCGAACGCGAGGCTGAGAACGAGCGGCTGCTGGCGCAGATTGTGCTCAAGGAGGCTGACCTGGCCGACCA
>ENA-UOJG01001849-UOJG01001849.1-human-gut-metagenome-genome-assembly--contig:-C47-NODE-1849-length-20310-cov-20.276080_pt1 | contig 20310 bp, 20 predicted proteins | sample MGYA00242340_ERZ723887 | MGnify/ENA metagenome assembly ERZ723887 | reverse complement strand
AAAAAATAAAAATAAAAACAAAAAATCAAAAGCACAGAATTTTTTAATGTGTCATATTGCTAGAAAATTCTTTTGATTTTTTCTTTGATTCTTCTCTCTCTTCTAATCTTTTTAAGTTCTCTTGTAGCTTTATCAAAATTATCTTCTCTTAAATAGCCAGTTAATTTACCGTATATCTTTTCATCAAGATTTGGAGAAAATACTAACTCTTTCTTAATTAGGGGATTTATGGAAATCAACAATTCCTTTTTATCCTCATCTGAAAGATCACTTTTAGTTAAACTGGTTAAAAAATAGACAAAATGATTTTTAAAAATCAAATCAAAGTAATCCAATTTATCTAACCTATCAAGAAGATTATATGTCTCAAAATATCCTTCAATCATTTTGGAAAAGATCAGTTTGGTTCTAAGGTGAATCGTAGATTTGTCCTCATCTGAATCCCTTATAGAATAATTATAGCTATAAAAATCGTCAAGGTATATCGTTTTATTAGACAGCAATATTGTATGGATAAATAGTTCCAAATCCTCACCTAACATCCCTTCAAGAAATGTGATATTATTTTCCATTAGGAAATCTTTTCTAAAGAGCTTAGTCCAGATACTAGGTCCTAAGGACAATAATCTTAAGTCCTCATCAATGTTAGCTATTTCAATATTCTCTCCATTGAAGGGTGTTTTTTCCTTTTCTTTTCTGTCTGGATAAACCTTAATGTAGTTCGTAAATAATAGATCTCCATTTTTTGAAGATATTTCCCCATACATCTTCTTAAATGCGTCAGGATTGTATGAATCGTCATGATCTGAAAATATCACGTACTCCCCCTGTGCCTTTTCAAGACCTATATTACGGCCTCTTCCAGGAAAACCAGAATTGTCATTTAAAAAAATGGCAGAAACATTATCAAAATCATTTAGCTTCTCTAAAATAGCTATGGTATTTTCATCTGTTGAAGCGTCATCAACAAAGATAACTTCAATATTTTCAAAACCAATATTTTGATTTCTGATTGAATCAAACAGATTGCATATGCCATCACCAGTGTTATAAGTTGGCACGACAACGGTTATTTTATAATCCTTCATCTTATCTGCGTATTTTCTTCTTTAATTTTTCAATCCATCCTACTTTATGGTTTATATTAACCTGATGTTTGGCTATTTCTCTTGATTTGTCTACAGCCTCTTCAAATTTATCATCCATTATTAGATTTGCAAATTTTACATACTCTTTTTTAAAATGAGGATCTTTGCTGTAATATTTCACAAAGAGAGGTTTGGACTTCCTGAATAGATTCAACCTGTCTTCGTCTGGAATTTCACTTAGAACAATAGTATAAAGCCAGGATGTCAAATGCTTTCTAAATACGTCTTTACCGTATTGAGGATAGTTTTCGCTGACCCATTTTGAGACCTCAAAATATCCGTCTAAGATAGACTCCACATATTTTTTATTTCTCAAGTGGATTGTGGATTTGTCTTCTTCTGAATCCCTTATGCTGTAGTTATATGAGTAGAGTCTTGGCAAGTAAACGATATTTTTTGCTTTTAGATTAGCCATTGTAGTTACATATAAATCCTCACAGAGCATTCCTTCAAGAAATGAGATGTTGTTTTCGGTTAAGAAATCTTTTCTAAATAGTCTTGTCCAGATAGTAGGATTTATTTGGAATATTCTTAAATCATCCCTGAAATCATCTAATGTAATTTTTCTTCTAATGCCAGAATGAAAAGGAACTCTCTTGTCTTCATTTACGAGGAAAAAGTTACTGATTACCATGTCGGAGCCATTGCGTGTTATTTCCTTATAGAGTTTTTCAAATGCGTCAGGATTGTATGAATCGTCATGATCTGAAAATATTACATATTCACCCTGTGCCTTTTCAAGACCTATATTACGACCTCTTCCAGGAAAACCAGAATTGTCCTTTAAATAAACTACAGAAACATTGTCAAAAATATCCAGTTCCTTTAAAATAGCTAAGGTATGCTTATCTGTTGAAGCATCATCAACAAAAATAACCTCAATATTCTCGAAACCGAATGTTTGAGACATGATAGAGCCAAATAATGTATATAATCTATTTCCTGTGTTATATGTTGGTATTACTACTGTTATTTTCATTTAATCCCTCATAAATTTCCTTATATTCTTTAACCATTTCATCAGATGTTTTTAAATTAACATTTGATATATTTTCAGCTTTTTTAAGATAATCCTCTTTTGATATATTGATTATCTTATTATAAATTTCTTCTGGATTTCTGTGGTTTACAACCCAACCAATGTTATCTTTTTCTACTCTTTCTTTCAATGCTCCCAAATCAGTTACTATTACTGGTATTCCTGTAGCTATACTTTCAGTTAAAGTATGGGAGTATGTTTCAGGACAAATTGACATCAATCCAATGTAATTAGGTCTTATTTCATTAACGATTTTTCCAAATTCATCCCGCCTATAACGACCATAACCTATACCGCATTTAAGATTTGGAAATGTTGTGCCGAGAAAATGAAATTCCAGCTTATTTTCACTGTCCAGCTTCTTAATTGAGTCTATTAAAAGTGAACCTTTATGTTTAGAGACAAATCCTGGAAAGAGAATTTTTATCTTTTCTTCTGGAAATGAAACGGGAACATTAATTCTTTCAATGTCCCTTCCATGTTCTATTATCTTATAATTATTCAGGTTAGGATAGAATTTTCTGTAAATCTCCAAGGTGGATTCTGATGGAAATGTGTTGATGTAAGCTCCTTTTAGTACATCAAAGCAACGTTGCTGCCATATTTTAACATCCTCTTTCTGGTTGTCACATCCCTCACAGCAGTCCAAATTACAGTAGTTCATGTCCTTATCGACTAAATGAATAGAAGGGCAGCAATAATAGAAGTCATGTATACTCATTATATAATCAATATTGAATTCATTAGCTAAATTAAAAATATCGAAACTATGATTTATTAAATGATTTATGTGAATAACATTAATATCTAATTTTAAGAGTATTTCTTCATAAATAGCTGCTAAATCTGAATTGAAAAACTGGTTTTTATCATAGCCAACAATATTCCAGTGCCCTACTTTGGTAAACTTTGAATCGTATTCCCAGAGCTCAACTTCCCCATCGGCAGATGTTAGAATAAACTTTTGATAGCTATCATCTAATGATTTTATAATATCCAATGTTGTAAAACCAGTTCCGCCTACATTATTGATTTTTTCATGGAAGATGTACAATATTGATTTTTTATTATCGTCCTTAATATCTTTTAAGTCCTTTTTAGTAAATCTTGGGCTGTAACCTTTCTCTTTACCGAATAATGCATAATGGATTAATGGATTAATGTCAATATCATATTCATTCATATAAAATATGCCATCGAACTCTCTGCTAGGCTTTCTTCCTTCATCAAAACCAAAAAACAGGTAATGTAGAAGGGAATCCATAGAAGCTGTGTCAGGATATTTTTCTAAATAAAATTCTTTATCAAAAAGGCCTTGGCTTTTAATTGCTTTATATCCATCATATATTAATTTGGCCTTCTTTTTATCCGGTTCTTTTCGTGAAATATAAAGAAAAGGCAATTTAGAAAATAGCTTATTTTTAAAATTCATGAAAATCCATTATCCATTAAATCTATTATAATGATTTATAAAATAATATTACTTAAATTTAGCGAAAAAAAGAAACATTAAAAAGTTTTTAATAATTTTCAAATTATTAAAAAGTTTTTAAAAATAATTAAATTAAATTTAGTGCTCCTAACATTGATTGGAGACCTAAAATAAATATAGCTAACCCACCAATGAAAGTTATGGCATTTGCATATTTAAGAGCAACTTTCGTACCATACGTTCCAATAGCAAACCACATTATTACAAAAATAATACTTAAAATACCTACGATAAGTGGATTGAGTCCTAAGACTACACCTTGAGATGCTAAAATCAAGTTTTCTATGTTACCAAGCAATAATAATCCAAAAAATTCCCTAAACTCTCCTGCCATATTATCACCTGTTCCTCTCTTCTACATATTCGTCAATAATCTCTTCTTCGGTCTCAACATCTTTTCTGCTGTCAATCATAGCTTGAATACCTAATATGAATATAGCTAATCCTCCAATGAATTCAATTACATCAGAATATTGTATTGCAAATTGAGTACCGAAAGTTCCAATTACTAACCATAGAATAACACATAAAAGACTTAAAAAGAATAGTCTTAGTGATTTAGCACCGGATACCACACCTTGAGAAGCTAAAACCAAGTTCTCAATGTTACCAAATATTAATAATCCTAATAACGGAACGTATGCCACTAAAAATTCCAACATTTATAACCCTTCTATAAATTCCAAGAGTACGGAAATACATTTCCATACATACTATTATTAATAATACACTCAAAGTATATAAAATAATATGGAAAAAATAACTTCCGACATACAGATTTAGGGAAAAAAGCTATTGATAAATTATTACTTAATTGTTATAATCATTGCCTATCCAAGATACATTTTCCTATAGTATTCCTGATATTCTCCTGATTTTACCTGTTCTATCCAGTCCTGATTTTCTAAATACCATTCGATTGTTTCTTTTATCCCTGTTTCAAAAGTATATTTTGGCTTCCATCCAAGCTCTTCCTGAATTTTAGTAGAATCAATAGCATAACGCCTATCATGACCTAACCTGTCATCTACAAACTTTATCAATGAATCATCTTTATCCAAATACTTCAATATTAGATTAACAATTTCAATATTTTTCTTTTCATTGTTTCCACCAATATTATATACCTCTCCAGGCTTTCCATCATGAAGAACCATATCAATAGCAGTACAATGGTCATAGACATGTAACCAGTCACGGATGTTTTTACCATCCCCATAAACTGGAAGATCCTTGTTTTCAAGTGCATTCGAAATCATTAAAGGAATTAATTTTTCAGGGAACTGATAAGGACCGTAATTGTTAGAACATCGAGTAATGTTTACAGGCATTTCAAATGTCTGATAATACGCTCTTGTAATCAAATCCCCACTGGCTTTAGAAGCAGAATAAGGGCTGTTTGGTTGAAGCGGGGTTTCTTCAGTGAAATAGCCAGTTTGACCAAGACTTCCATAAACTTCGTCAGTGGAAATCTGGACATATTTCTCGATTCCTTCATTAAGAGCCGCATTTAGAAGAACCTGTGTTCCGAGAACATTTGATTTGATAAATATTTCAGGATCTTTAATGCTTCTGTCAACATGACTTTCAGCTGCAAAATTTACAACGTAATCGCAGCCTTTAATTGTATCCGCAACTAAATCATTGTCTGCAATGTTTCCTTTAACAAAGCTGTAATTGTCATTGAATTCTATGCCTTTAAGATTTTCAAGGTTTCCACAGTAGGTAAGCAAATCAAAGTTTACGATTTCATAATCAGGATACTTATCGTTAATATATTTTACAAAATTACTTCCAATAAATCCTGCTCCGCCGGTAATCAATATTTTAGTCATCTAATCCACCTGAAAAGTAATGTTAGTTTCCTCTAAAGTTTTCCACAGCTTATCTTTTTCAGAAAGTATTATTTCATCAATTCCATCAAGTGGCCAGTCAATAGATATTGAAGGATCGTCCCACTTGATTCCTCCTTCATCATCACCGTTATAGAAATCTGTACATTTATATACAAACTCTGCTTCATCAGACAAGACTAGAAATCCATGAGCAAATCCTTCTGGTATAAATAGCTGTTTTTTGTTTTCATCAGACAATATTGCGCCAAACCACTCTCCATATGTTTCAGATCCTTCCCTTAGGTCCACTCCAACGTCAAAAACCTCTCCTTTGATTACACGAACAAGTTTTCCTTGGGGATAATTGATTTGGAAGTGGAGTCCTCTTAAAACTCCTTTAGATGATTTTGACTGGTTATCCTGAACAAATGACAAGTCATATCCTGCATTTTTAAAATCAGCCTCGTTGTATGTTTCCATGAAGTATCCTCTGTTATCTTCAAAGACTGCCGGTTCAACTAAAAACATTCCTTCTATATCAGTATCTGTAAATTTAAATTGTCCCATAGTTATCTCTCCGCCAAATCAAATAAATATTTACCATAATCTGTTTTTTTAAGTTCTTCTGCCTTTTTCAATAGCTGTTCTTTAGTAATGTATCCTTTTAGATATGCAATTTCTTCAAGACAAGCTATATAAAGACCCTGTCTTTTCTGAACTGTTTCAATAAAGTTTGAAGCTTCAAGCAGACCATCATGAGTCCCTGTATCCAGCCATGCCATTCCACGTCCAAGAAGTTCCACATTGAGCTTTCCTCTTTTTAAATATTCTTCGTTTATAGAAGTTATTTCAAGTTCTCCTCTTTCAGATGGTTTTACGCCCTTGGCTATTTCAATAACATCGTTATCGTAGAAATAGAGTCCCGGAACAACATAATTGGATTTTGGGTTTTCTGGTTTCTCTTCAATAGATAACACTTTGCCGTCTTCTCCAAATTCCACAACACCAAAAGCTTCTGGATTGTTGGTATAATATCCAAATATTACTGCTCCGTTCTCCAGATTGCATGCCCTTTCCAATATTTCTGTAAACCTGTGCCCATGGAAGATGTTGTCTCCTAAAATAAGAGCCACATTATCATCACCAATGAATTCTTCACCGAGGATGAACGCTTCAGCAAGACCATTAGGGTTTTCCTGAACCTTATATGTGAAATTAACTCCTAAATCGCTTCCATCCCCCAAAAGTTCCTTGAACATCGGCAAATCCCTTGGAGTGGAAATTATCAGAATATCCTTAATTCCTGCAAGCATCAGAACAGAAATAGGATAATAAATCATTGGTTTATCATACAAAGGAACTAGCTGTTTAGATATTGCCTTTGTAATCGGATATAACCTTGTCCCAGATCCTCCTGCAAGTACAATTCCTTTCATTATTTAATCACCTTAATATAATCCTCAATAGCTTCCCTAAAACTTCTTAAAGGAGTGAAACCATTTTCAATCCATTTTTTATTATCTAAAACAGAATAAGACGGTCGTTTAGCTGCTCTTGCAAACTCTTTTGCAGTAACTGGTTTTACGTCAACCTCAACGTCAGCAATCTCAAATATCAGTTCTGCAAATTCAAACCATGAACAGCTGTCTGAATTGGTTACATGATAAATGCCATATTTGTCAGTTTTAATTAACTTAGAAATGGCTTCAGCCAAATCCAACGTGAATGTAGGACTTCCAACCTCATCATAAACTACAGTAAGGCTGTCATGAGTTTTAGCTAATTCCAGCATGGTTTTCGGGAAGTTTCCACCATTAACACCATATAGCCAGGCAGTTCTTACTATAAAATATTTATCTAAAAGGTTTATTATAGCTTCTTCCCCCTTAAGTTTACTTTTACCGTAAATACTTACAGGACCCAATTCATCCTCTTCAGATCTTGGAGTGTTGTCATCACCTTTAAAGACATAATCTGTGCTAATATGAACCAGGACACTTCCAGTTTCTCTGCAGGCCATTGCAAGGTTTTCAACACCTTTGCCGTTAACTGCAAAAGCCATCTCCTGATTTTCTTCACATCCGTCAACATCAGTGTATGCTGCAGAATTTATAACAACATCTGGAGCCTCTTTTTTAATAAGGTTCATTACATCATCTTTATTGGTAATATCCAATGTTTTAGAAGTGGTATTAATTAGAACATTGCCTTTGTCAAGTACTTTAATTAAGTCGTGCCCTAACATTCCATTAGATCCGGTAATTAAAATTTTCATAAATATCTCCTTTTAGAAAATTAATAATATATTAATATACATTAAATTATATAACTATCTAATAACTTTTATAAGGGGACTTTGAAATGAAAATTTGTATAGTTGGTCAGGGATATATCGGACTTCCAACAGCAGCTTTATTTACAACAAAAGATTGCGATGTAGTTGGAGTAGACATTAATGAAGATGTGATTAACACATTGAATGAAGGTAAAATTCATATTGAAGAACCTGGATTAGAGGAAATTATTAAAAATGCTGTAGATGATGGGAAATACCATGCAAGCTTAACGCCAGAAAAGGCAGACGCATTTATTATAACAGTGCCGACCCCATACATAATGGAAAATTACAGCTGCGACTTGAGCTATGTAAAAAGTGCCTGCGAATCAATTATTCCTTACCTAGAAAAAGGAAATACAGTCATTATAGAATCAACAATAGCTCCAATGTCAACTGACGAAGAAATAAAACCTATTTTTGAAAAAGCAGGATTTGTAATTGGAGAAGATATATATCTTGCACATTGTCCTGAAAGAGTTATTCCAGGAAACATAATTCACGAGCTCGTTCATAATGACCGCATAATCGGAGGAATTACAAAAGAATGTTCCAAGAAAGCTAGCGAAGTTTATGGACAGTTTGTTGAAGGAGACCTATTAAAAACTGAAGCTAAAACAGCTGAAATGTCAAAATGTATGGAAAACACATTTAGAGATGTAAACATTGCTCTTGCTAATGAACTTGCAAAAATAGGTGCAGAAATTGGAGTAAATGCACTTGAAGTAATTGAGCTTGCAAACAAACATCCAAGAGTAAATATCCACACACCTGGACCTGGAGTAGGTGGACACTGCCTTGCAATAGACCCTTATTTTATTTACGCTAAAGCCCCTGAAACTGCAAAAATAATAAAGCTAGCTAGAGACACCAACAAAAGCATGCCTGACTTCGTAGTTGAAAATGTAGCTAAGATAGTTCCAAAAGGAAAAATAGCTATTTTAGGACTTTCATATAAAGGAAACACAGAAGACGACAGGGAAAGTCCTTCATACGAGATAATAGCTAAATTAAAGGATTCAGGATATGAAACAACCGAATTTGATCCACATGTAAAACCTGAAGGAGACCTTGTTGAAGCCATTGAAGATGCTGACATGATTCTAATACTTGCAGACCATGACGAATTCAAAGAGCTAGATTATGATTTGATAAAAGATAAAATGGAAAATCCGATAATCTTTGATACAAAAGCTATAATAAAAGAAGTTCCAGATGGTATTGCCCTTTACAACTTTGGGAATTTACATACAATATAAACTTTTTTTTGAATTAAGAAAGCACGAGTTAAATAAAAATGGCTAAAATGAGATTAAGCTATTCCAAAATAAATAAGCAGAAACAATTCTAAAAATCTCAAACTGTTAAACGAATAAGAAGTTTTAAAAAAAAGAAATTAAAAGTCGATTGATTGGTCTTTTAAGATTTGACCACCATTCCAAGCTTTTAAAGAAGTCCATTCTTCAAATGGAGAATTCCAAAACGGATCATTTTGCGGCAAACCTAAAGGTAAAAATACTTCACAACAGGAATAAAGACCACCAGTAGTTACATGTTTTTCAGCAGCATTAATTTGACTACCATTAACTCCAATAACTAGCCAGTCCTGTGAGAAATTCTGATTTGTTTGAAACTGGTTTATTAAAACCTGTGTTAATGCAGACCTGACCTGAGCAGGATTAATCATAGAGGGTAAAATTCTAAGTAAAACTGCCTGAGATAATGCATGAAAAATACCAGTTCTATAAGTCAAAGACTCACCAGTAAGAGGATAAGTCCCAGTTGGAGAAATAGAACGTTCTAATTGAGAAGCTAATCTGCTAGTTCTCATTAATTGTTTATTTAAAAGTTCATTACCTTCAACATTATATTTTCTCATAACATTTAAAATATCATTTAACATCGGATGAATAATCAAGCTATTTTCATAACCTATTTTGAAAGTATTTCCGTCTTTGTAAATACCATCACCAATATACCATTCATCCCAAAATTTAAACAAGCCATATTTTAAGCGTTCAATATCACATTCGCCAGTTAAATCCAAAAGAGCAGCTTCAATCATTGATGTATAAAGTAGCCAATGGTTTTCATATGGAGCAATAATCCTTGTATTTTTAAGCTCATTAGTAATTTTAGCTTGGACATCAACAGAAAGATTTAACCATATTTGGCGTTCAGATCTTAATAAACCTTGAGCAAAGAAAGCCGCATTTACTAAAGAATATTTAGGCTCAGTAAAACTTAAATAATCATCACTGCTTGAATTAACAATATTTTCAATACATCTTAAAGTCAATCCTATATATTCTTGGCGTAAAACTCCTTCATTGGTTCTGTCTACTCCTAAATTCAACCATGGAGCTATTCCATTAAAGACTCTTGAAAATGCTTCAAATGGTGCAAATTTTTCCATACTATTATCTAATGATTCATAAGGCATGTTATTCTTCAAATTACCGTTTTTAAGATTGGATAAAACTGGATATGTTATTTTTTTCATTGTATCAACCCAGAATTTCCTATCGTCAAAAACAGGCTTCGGTTCTTGAAGAGTTTCAGTAGGAGTAACTGGTTTATCTTTTTTAAAACGTCCAAAAATAGAATTGCTCATAATAGAATATTTTATTATACATAATATATAAATTTTAATAATGTATATTGTTTGAAAGTTATTAACTAATTATTATAAATTTTTACGGAGGTTAAAAATGGCAAAAACAATGTCAGAGAAAATATTAGCTAAAGCCAGTGGTAAAGACCAGGTTGAAGCGGGAGATATTGTTATTGCAGACATTGATGTAGCAATGACACATGATTTAACCGGACCACTTGCAGTACAATCTTTTAATGAAATCGGAACTGAAAAAGTATGGGATCCATCTAAAATCGTAATTCCATTTGATCATCAAGTTCCAGCAGACTCTATAGATTCAGCTAATAACCATATTATAATGAGAAAATTTGTAGAAGAACAGAATATCGAGAATTTTTATGATGTAAACGCTGGAGTATGTCATCAGATTCTTCCAGAGTTAGGTCATGTTGTACCTGGTGATGTTATTGTAGGTGCTGATTCCCACACATGTACACATGGAGCATTGGGAGCATTTTCAACAGGTATCGGTTCTACAGATATGGCTATGGTATTTTCTGAAGGAACTCTTTGGTTTAAGGTACCGGAAACTAACAGGTTTGAAATAACCGGAGAGTTGAAAGACAATGTTTATGCAAAAGACGTTATTTTAAATATCATTGGAGAAATGGGTGTAGACGGTTCAACATATAAAGCATGCGAATTTGCCGGAGAAACTGTTTCAAACATGAGCATTTCAGACAGAATGGTTCTTACAAATATGGCTATTGAAATGGGTGGAAAAACCGGTTTAGTGGAACCTGATGAAAAGACAATAAAATATGTGGAAAACCGCTCAAACAAGCCATATCAAGTATTTAAAACTGATAAAGATGCAGATTCAATGACCGTTTATGACATTGATGTCAGTGATTTAGAACCACAGGTAGCCTGCCCTCATCATGTGGACAATGTTAAGCCTGTAAGTGAAGTGGACCAGGAAATTGATCAGGTATTTCTTGGATCATGTACCAATGGAAGACTTAGCGATTTGAGAGATGCTGCCAAGATTTTAAAAGGAAAAGAAATAGCTAAAGGAACCAGAATGCTGGTTATACCTGCTTCAAAAGAAGTTTACAGCAAAGCCCTTGATGAAGGACTGCTTAAGATATTTGTTGATGCAGGAGCACTTGTATCTGCTCCATGTTGTGGCCCATGTTTAGGTGGACATACTGGTATTATCGGTCCTGGTGAAGTAAGTCTTTCTACATCAAACAGGAACTTTAAGGGAAGACAAGGTAGTCCTGATGGAAAAGTTTATCTATCCTCTGCTGCAGTAGCTGCTGCATCTGCAATTGAAGGAAGAATTGTAGCTCCGGAGTGAACAAAATGAAAGGAAAAGTATGGAAATTTGGAAATGACATTGATACTGACATTATTCTTCCAGGAAGATATTTGATTTACACTGATGAAGAACAGTTATCTGAGCACTGCATGGAAGGTTTAGATGAGGATTTTAATGAAAAATTCGATAAAGGAGACTTTATTGTAGCTGGAAACAATTTTGGTTGTGGATCTTCCCGTGAACATGCCCCAATAGCTCTTAAAGGACTTGGTGTTTCAGCTGTAATTGCAGAATCATTTGCAAGAATATTCTACAGAAACTCAACAAACGTAGGAGTCCCTTTACTTGAAGCACCTGGAATAACAGACCTTGTAGAAGAAGGAGAGGAAATTGAAGTAGACATGGAGAAAGGAACCATCACATCACAAAATGGTGAAAGCATTACATTTAAAAAATTGCCTCCATTCATGTTAGAAATTCTAGAAAAAGGTGGGTTAATTGAGTACCTCAAACAAAAAAAACAATAAATACCAAATTGCAATAGTGCCTGGAGACGGAATCGGTCAGGAAGTAATGGAAGCTACTTTATCAGTTTTGGAAGGTCTTGATTTAGACTTTGATTATGTTTTTGGAGAAGCCGGTGACGAATGTCTTGAAAAAAATGGCGTAGCTCTTCCTGAAGAAACACTTGATATAATTAGAAATGCCGATGCATGTTTATTTGGAGCTGCTGGTGAAAGTGCATCAAGCGTTATTGTAAAAATACGTCAGGAAATGAAGATGTTTGCAAATCTAAGACCTGTAAAGTCTTATCCTAACACCAAATCACTGTCTGACAACATTGACTTTATGATTGTTCGTGAAAATACTGAAGGGATGTACATTGCAGATGAAGAGGAATATACCCCTGAAGGGGCTATTGCAAGACGTATAATCACTCGTGAAGCAGAAGAACGTATCATAAGATACGCATTCGAATATGCAAAAGAAAACAACAAAAGCAAAGTAACAGCAGTCCATAAAGCAAATGTCCTTAAAAAAACCGACGGATTGTTTAAAGAGATATTCTATGAAGTAGCTAAGGAATATCCCGAAATTGAAACAGAAGATTTTTATGTAGACGCAACTGCAATGTATCTTATAACAAATCCTCAAAACTTTGAAGTGATTGTAACAACCAACCTATTTGGGGACATACTTTCAGATGAAGGGGCAGGAATTGTTGGCGGACTTGGACTATTGCCATCAGCCAACATCGGTTTGGATGCAGCATTATTTGAACCAGTTCACGGTTCTGCGCCAGATATTGCAGGAGAAAAAAAAGCAAATCCAACAGCTATGCTCTTGTCAGCAGTAATGATGCTTAGATATTTAAATGAAAACGAATCAGCAGATAAACTTGATAAAGCTATTTTAAAAATATTAAGTGAAGGAAAAGCTTTAACTGGCGATTTGGGAGGAAATTCAAATACTTTTGAAATGGCAGAATCTATTAAAAAAGAGCTATAGGTGACATATAATGGCAGAGACTTTAGAATTGAAAGATGGAGTCAGTGTAGTCGTTCCTACTCATAAAAGTGAAAAACATATAGAAACCCTTTTAGATTCCCTTAAACAACAAAGCCTAGATTATAAACTTTTCGAAACCATCTTTATTATTAATGGAGAAGAAGATAACACACCAAGCATAATAAAGGAATTTCAAAAAAATAATCCTGAAATGAATATTGTATTAACTGAAAGCGAAAAAGGAGCCAGCAATGCGCGTAACAAAGGAATTCTAGAAGCAGGAAGGAAATACACAACATTTATTGACGATGATGATTATATCAGTCAAAAATATCTTGAAAAATTCTTAGAACATGCAAAACCAGATAGAATAGTAATTGGAAATTTTCTAGATGTCGATGAAGATACTGGCATGGTTAAAGAGCCATATTTCGGTGAAGCTCTTCGTTCCCAAAAAGGAGAGATAGAAAACCCTTATACCAATATTGCCAGTATTCTGGTTATGATGGCAAATAAATTAATTCCTACCGAATATGTTAAAGATAACCTTTTCAATGTTAATTTAACTAGCGGTGAGGATATAGTTTATTACATCTCATTATATGTTAAAAATGATTTTGAATTCTATGTTTTGGATAAAGATGAAGAGGCCATTTATTATAGATTGTTAAGGTCAAATTCAATATCCAGACAAGATACTAACTATGAATTTAACGTTGATGATCGCTTAAAAGTTATTAACGAATTAAACAAGTTTCTTGCTCTTACCGATAATCATGATTTGCAGGACTTAATTAAAAGTTCGGCGATTTCACAGGTTTTATTTGTTAATAAATACCTTGAAGAGAATCCTGATAATCTGGAAAAGATCATGTATGATATAGCGGAATATGACTTTGAATATTTCCCTTACAAATATCTGAATGAAGATGTTGACGAGCTTGATTTGCCAAACAATGAACTGGTTATTTCATATTCATTTCCGCCAACAAGCGCAACTGCAAGTAATGTACTAGCTAAAAGAATTCTTAAAAACAAAAGAAATGTAAGTTTAATAACTGGAACTCTTTTTGAACAGCCTCAGGACCCCTCATTATATGATATCGTTTCAAGATTTATCCCTGAAGGGCATTTTGTAGATATAGAGAATTTTTATTTTTATTTGGACGGCAAGAAATTTGTTGAGGAAGGTTTTGAGATAATAAACAACTTGCCTCCTTTTGACAAGATATACAGTAGGGCCCAATTCGTCCCATCACATTTACTTGGATTTTTCTATAAGGCAACACATGACACCTATTGGACTGCAGAGTTTTCAGACCCCATCATACATGCATTGGAAGGAGGGTACATGAGTGGTCCTATTAATGACGAAGAACTGGTTGAAAAGATCAACTGTCACATTCCTGATGATGCATGTAAGGTTAAAACTACAGACACTGTAAATGAAATAATCCAATATGTCACATTTCTAATGGCCGATGAGATTATCTTTACCAATGCATACCAAATGCAGATAATGCTTGAAGATTTTCCAAAATTAAAAGAAGCAGTAAAAAATAAATCAAAAATAATTCCCCACCCAACGTTGGATAAAAAATACTACTATATGAAAAAATCCAATTATGAAATAGATGAAAAATACGTTAATTTCGCATATTTCGGAGTTCTGTACAAAAGAAGAAACTTTGAGGAGTTTATAGCTGCTTTCAACAATCTGAATAAAGAGTTCAAAGACAAATTCAGATTGCATATTTTTGCACCGAATAAAACTGTCTTTGAAAATGTCCTGCCACCCGAACTTCTTGAAAAAACCGTAGTAAATGAATCAGTAGACTTCCTGGAATTTTTAAATCTTACAACCAAAATGGATGTCTTGCTTGCAGAAGATGCTAAAACAAACCACATATATGATGTTAATCCATTTTTACCTTCAAAGATATCAGACTATAAAGGAAGCGGAACAGATATCTGGGCAATCTGTGATGAAGGAAGCATAATGGATGGAATGGATGAAATAAAGTACAAATCCTATCTAAACGATTTGAACGGAGCCCAAATAACTGCAAACCAAATAATGTCAGATAAACTGGGAATCAAAACAGAAACAAAAAATCTTGACCAAAAAGACATAGACAAATATTACAAGGAAAGATATGACCATTTGATAAACAACGTTATGGATTTGAGCGGAGCTTTAAATGAGGTTAGGTCCAAAAACAGAACTTATGAAATTAAAATTCCAGAGTATAAAGCTAAAATTAAAGAATGTAAAGCCAGAATCCAAGAATATAGAGATTACACAAATTATTTAAGAAAATGGATGAGGCCTCGCTTTGTTTTCAAAATAATAAAAAAAATAAGAAATATGTATAGAAAACTTAAAAGCTGAATGTTAAAAAGATTAATAAAGTAAAATTAATATAATTTATAATATTATAGGAGGACAAAAATGAAATATACAAAATTACAAATTGCCGCAATATTTATCATAGTAATTATGGTTTTCAGTGCAGTTGTTGGATTTTTACTCCCATTATTCATCTAAAAAAATTAACAGGAATGATTAGAATGGTAAAATATAGAATAGGTGCTGTAGTAGCAGAATTTAATTACGATATAACTCAAATGATGTTAGGTCTTGCAAAAGAAGAAGCTAGAAACAGAGACTGTGAAATCACTCAAGTAGTTACTGTCCCTGGAGTATTTGATATGGGTCTAATTGTTAAAAAATTACTTGAAAAAGATGACATTGATGCTGTAGTTGCAATCGGTGCTGTCATTGAAGGTGCAACTGACCACGATCAAATCGTAGCACAACACGCTTCACGTAAAATAGCTGATTTATCTTTGGAATATGAAAAACCAGTGACCCTCGGTATCAGCGGTCCTGGAATGACCCGTCTTGATGCTCACAGACGTATTGACATGGGTAAAAAGGCTGTAGATGCAGCTATCAAAATGTGTGACAGATTAAGCGAAATTTAAGATGATTAAATGGAAATCCTTAAACCTAACCAATTAAAAGAAAAATTTAACGATCCATGGATTGCACCATATGAAAAGGTTTTGACTCTAGTAGATGGAGATAAAGTTGAATTAATAGAATTCCATCCCTGTATCTCTGGTTCTCACTGGTTACTTAATCAATACAGAAATAACAGTGAATTAATTGATTCAGCTTACCGTGACGGAAATAAACATGTTTATTCCTGTCATGTTGGATCCGCTCCATTAGACCTTAAAGCTAGCTTCAATGCAGCAGGAATCGATGAAATTTCAGTTGAAGGTGATGAGGTAAAAGTAACACATTCTGGTCTTGCTGGAGCTGGTGTTGGAGCTGGAATGTGTAGAGGAATGGGTGAAGGAGTAAAATACATTGAGCTTTTAGAAGTAGGCGGAGGTTCAAAACCTGGAAAAGCTACTGTTGTAACTCCTAAACTTGAAAAAGTGGTTATCGGTATTGATGATACTGATACAAAAGATGCTGGAGCTACCTGGACCATGGCCCATAATTTAGGTATGGAACTTAAAAAGGAAGGTTTTGAATACCTGGACCACATTATTGTTCAGCTATATCCACATAATCCTCATAAAACTCAAAACTGTGTTTCAATTGCACTTACTTTTGGTGTTCCTGCTGATAAAAAAGAGGAACTTATTGAAAGAACAATAGAACTTCTCAAAAGAGATACCTTATCTGATAAAACTGCAATAGCTATTTTAGAAGGTCTGGACATACCTGAAAAACTAAGGGAATATTCAATAGCTACTAAAAGTGGAATGATGGATATTGAAACTGCTGAAAAAACTGCAGAAGAATTAGACATTCCATTAATAGCTGTTACAGGAGAACAGGGAAAAGTTGGTGCATTAGCTGCTCTTGGACTTTACAATGACGTTGAGGAAGCAGTAAAAGTTTATGATAAAAAATAAACTTTCTTTTTTTTATTTTACAGATTAACTTTTAAATTCTAAGAAGATCCCCTGCTGTGAGTTTAAAAAGTGTTTAACAGAATTTGTTGTAACGTTTTCTATGTTGATTTTAATAATATGATGATCTACATTAAGTATTTGGCTTTTGTTAGAGAAATCTCCACCATCATAATTTAATTCAGAGATTACTCTGTCATTATATGTTATTTTGTAAGTTTTATTATATTCAAAACAGCCTGAAATATGACCATAGGACTTATTGTCCATCTCAATGTCGATTATGGCCGCTTCACTAGACGTATCAGTTATGATAAAATTGTCTACAAGAGTTATATTGTCTATTTCCCCAATTGTATGGTGGGCAAGAGAGTTTGAGAAGATCGTATCCAAACGGCTGTTCTGAATTGAATCCCCATTTTTAAGATTTAATGCCTGTTTAACTTCATTTGGAAGACCTAATGTATAAGGCTCATCAGGATCCGTTTCATTGATAGAATAGGATTTAGCATTAATCGACAACAAATCACCATAGCTAAGGCCTAAAGTCTCTAATGCATCTGATGGCATCCTAATAAAGTTAGATTCATTTAATGTCTCTACAGTAAATGGGCCTCTTACAGCTATCTTATTGTCAACATCGGAAAATAATATAAGGTTTCTTGAAGAGGGTTCAATAGAAATAGTTCCATTTTCCAAAGTAGCTGCACCTATAAATGTTGATATCATTAACACAAGTATAATAACCGATACTATTACTGGAAAATGAATTTTAATAAAGGATTTGACTAGATTTCTTCTTGGAATTCTTTTAAATATTGAAATTGATTTTGTTATTACTTTAATTAGATAATAAATAGATAATGCCACTCCACTAACCACTATAATAACTCCAAGCTCTAAAGGAACGAATTTTACGAAAAATATTGTAAATAATCCTAAAATTATTAATGACAATCCTACAATAAGCATTCTAATGAAGAACCCTATATCATCAATCATCACAATTCTGCCATACTTATTTGCACGATCCATAATTGTTCTAACAACTTCATTTGCCATCATGTGCAAATCAGATAATGGAGACATGTCATGCTCAATTTCCCCGATATCCACTTCCATAATGGATATTCCATGAACGTCAGCGTCTAATACAATACCTACATCAACACCGTAATCAGGTTCAAAATCGATTTTTTTAAGTGCAGATTTTTTAGCTGCAAACTGTCCACTTAAAGGTTGTTTAAATGAAATCTCTGGGAAAAAAAAGTTTAAAAGAGGTTTTGCAGTTAATTCAGTTACCCGTCCGCTTGCACGAGCAAACTTAGTTTTTGTAATTTCAGTTTTACCTTCTAGAATTGGCCTAATAATAGCATCTACCTTATGTGTTGTGAGGTTAGATATATCAGCATCAATAAAGACAATGATATCAGCATCACTGAATTTATAACCCGTTTTTATAGCTTCACCCTTACCTTTATTCTCTGGATGTGATATGACTGTCGCTCCACTACCTCTAGCTATTTCAGCAGTATTATCAGTTGACCCATCATCAACTACGATAATATCATCTACATATTTTACCTTCTTTATAACATCAATAACTGCATCAACGTTCTCTGCTTCGTTAAATGCTGGTAAAATTACTGCAACTTTTTGATAAACCTTATCTGAAGATTTAATTGCTGCTAATAAAAAAGTAAGCAATACTAAAAACCAAGCCAATGTTATCCACCAATATTTTTTATTCACCAAATATATCTGTTATTTAATTAGTATAAAGGTTTTTATAAAAAAAACTTTTATGATATCAATCCAATAAGCTATTTTTTAGCTGAAAATTATTAAATACAATATTTTAATTCTTATTTTTAGTATTTTTATGATTGAGTTAATATTAATTAGTGTTATTTAATTTACTGGTTAAAATTAGGTTTTAAATATCTTAGCTATTCCCATGTATATGTCATGTGAATTTTTTTGTTGATTGTTAAATATATTAATTAAAAAAGATAATGGGAGGGGGAGTTTCCCATTTCATCTAAAAAAAATATTATTTAAGGTTTTCAATTTCTTCTTTTGATAAATCAGTAATCTTTATGATATTATTGATAGAGATATCTGCTTTTAACATGTTTTTAGCAAGATTAAGTTTAGCATTTCTACTACCCTCTTTTATACCTGCTTGTTTTCCCGCTTCTATTCCTTCAATTAGACCTTCTTGTCTACCTTCTTTTATACCTTCTTGTCTACCTTTCTCAATTAGTATGTCAATTGCCTGTGATTTCATTTGTATCTCCTCCAAATATCTTTCTTTTTTTTCTGTGTCTGTTATGAGTATATCTACTATCATTAGTTGTGTTACTTTTATGTAATCTAGATTTTCTTGAGGTATCTGTTTGATTTGGTTTGTTAGTGAACAAACTTTATATAAAAGTTCTTTTGGATCTTTTTTAGTTTGGTATAATGGTAAGAATGCTAGATTACATTCATCTTTTTGAGTTATTCTTTTGTTGTTTTTTATTTTATGTTCGATATTATTTAAGATTTTATCTCCGTTGAATTCTTTTAGTGAAATTATATTCAGGTCGAAGCAGCTTTTTTCTATTTTGTCTATTGTTTTTTTATCGATTTTTTCTGTGTAAATAATTGTTGTTTTCAGTTTTTCTGTTTGGTATTCATCTATTAACATAGAATGGTATAGATTAAATCTCCTTAAGTCTTTTTCTTTTAGTTTTCCACTTTGAAACTCGAAATTGTGGTATTCATCGTCTAATTTATATACAATGTCCATTATTCTATGTACCGGTTTGATTAAGATGTTTTCAGTAGCCATTAGCTCCCCATCACAAAATTTCTTGTCATAAGAACAGAAGAAATGCTTTGCACCAGATTTAAACATAGTATCAAATTTCTTATAGGTCATGATAGAAATCCTCTATTTAATTGATAAAAGAATATATTAGAGAATTAAAGCTAAAAAACATGTTTAAAGTGCTAAAAAACACAAAATCATCGATATTCTAAATCAGATTATCACAAAATTTACAAAAAAATTATAACCAAAGAGGAAAAAATAGTCCTTAAAATTAATATTCG
>ENA-UOJG01001828-UOJG01001828.1-human-gut-metagenome-genome-assembly--contig:-C47-NODE-1828-length-20511-cov-8.447057_pt1 | contig 20511 bp, 25 predicted proteins | sample MGYA00242340_ERZ723887 | MGnify/ENA metagenome assembly ERZ723887 | reverse complement strand
CTACCGGTGCGACCGGAGCTACCGGACCCACCGGTGTCACGGGTCCTACTGGCGCAACTGGCGCTGATGGTTTAAGCATTACTGGTCCGACTGGTCCCACCGGTGTCACCGGACCCACCGGCGCGACCGGCGCTGACGGCTTAAGCATCACTGGTCCGACTGGTCCTACCGGTGTAACCGGTGCGACCGGAGCTACCGGAGCAACCGGACCCACCGGCGTTACAGGACCTACTGGCGCGACCGGCGCTGATGGTTTAAGCATTACTGGTCCAACTGGTCCTACCGGTGCGACCGGAGCTACCGGACCCACCGGTGTCACGGGTCCTACTGGCGCAACTGGCGCTGATGGTTTAAGCATTACTGGTCCGACTGGTCCTACCGGTGTAACCGGTGCGACTGGAGCTACCGGACCCACCGGTGTCACGGGTCCCACTGGCGCGACTGGTGCTGATGGTTTAAGCATCACCGGTCCAACTGGTCCTACCGGTGTCACAGGACCCACCGGCGCGACCGGTCCCACCGGTGTTACTGGACCATCCGGGCCTACCGGACCTACCGGTGTAACCGGACCCTCCGGACCTACCGGCCCTATGGGTCCAACAGGACCTGCCACGCCTGCCGCCCTTTCCGACTATGCCCTTGTCTACAACGCGGGCGCTCAGACCGTTCCGTCTGGCGGAGCTGTTGCTTTCGACTCGAACGGAACCATGCGCGGAGCTATTGCCCACACTCCCAGCACATCCGATATCCTTCTCGGCGCTGCCGGAGACTACGAAATAACCGTTGGAGGAGCAGATGAAGGCTTCACCGTTTATTTAAACGGCGTTCCTGCTCCTGCAGGAAGCTCCCGCGATATTATCCTCACTGCACCTGCCGGTTCAAGGCTCAGCCTTGTAAACACCTCCGGCGCGGAAATTACCCTTCCCGAAGGAGAAGCAGGCAACCTGAGCGTTGTTATCAAAAAGCTGGCATAAGCCTGCACTCGCTCAATCCGATTCAATCGGCAAAAACCGCCCGACTGTCTTTTGAACAGTCGGGCGGTTTGGTTTTAACTTATTTTTTACTCGGCCTTTTACTTTTTAGTTGCAGCAGCATCAGGATCAAACGCATCAATCTGTTTGTTCAGATCGTCAACATAGTAGTTGACCTTTTCGGTGTTGGCTTCCTTAAGCTGAGCCCATGTCTTAGGCTCCAAGGAACCGAAGTAGCAGCCTTCCATATCGCCGATAACGCTTGAAAGCTGATCGCCTATACCTGCATCATAGGTAACGATAACGTTGCCGGTGGTGGAGAGGCGGTAGCACTCATCCCACATATCAAGCATCTCGTCTGTCCAGAGGTAGATTTCTTCCTTCTGACGTCTGTCGATGTTGACAACGGTCGGGTCGAGGACCTTGAATCTGTCGCAAGCGGCAAGAAGAGCAACACCCTCGGGGTTAGAAGCACCTGCTACGATGCAGTAGCCGGAAGCGGAAGATTCAGTGTAATAGTAGCCATCGCCCTGAGGATCACGCGGAAGCGGAACGAACATCAGTTCATTTTCGGTGATATCACCGAATACTGCGGAAATGGTTTCAACAGGACCGGTGAATACATAGTCGCCTCTGATATAGAACAGGCAGAGACCTTCCTTTATGCCTGCACCCTCAGTTTCATTTCTCAGGTTCCAGCCATGGTTCCATCTGGGCCAGATACACTGGTTTTTTGAAAGGTCGTACAGGAAGTTGGCGGCTCTTTCAATAGAGGGGCTGTCAAGGTTGGATTCATAGCGCTGAGTTTCGGTATTGTATACAATCATAGTGTCGCCGCAGGAGTGCATAAGACCGGTGCAGAAGCCCCAGCCGTCGAGAGCATAGCGGTCATCGTCAGGAGAGGAGAAGTCCTTGCACATTTCAGCGAAGACATCCCATGTCCACTCGTCATTAGCGTAAAGCTCGGCAGGATCGTCGAAGCCCCAGTCATCCATAATTCTGCGGTTATATGCGCAGACGTTGCCGAAAGCATTATCGGTTCCGATGATATAAGGTCTGCCCTTAAGGAAGAAGTATCTGTAAATATAATCCTTCATGTCCTTCCAGAGCGGATCATCGTAATCAATGTATGTATCAACAGGCTGGAAAACGCCCTTTATAGGACGGATGGGGAAGGTGTTGGCTTCGCCGGGATAGAAGTCGGGCGAATCGCCTGCGAGGATGAGGTTTGCAAGATCATCGAACCTTGAGCCCCATTCGCACTCTACCCATTCAAGGTTGCAGCCATATTTGTTGGTAAATGTCCAGTAACCGGTGTTTATAACTTCATCGTCCCTGTAGTTGTGGAAGGTATCCCACCACGAAAACTACTTAACAGTGGTATTTGCGGCGGCAGTTTCCTCAACGTCGGGGAGCATGATTCCGGCGGCAGCCATTATGGCTTCGGAATCCTCTGTCGAAAGCGTAAGCTCAATTATCTTTCTCCTCTCCTTGCCGCAGCCTACAAGTGCGAACACAAGCACGAGCGCCAGGAAAAGTGATATGATTCTTTTCATAAATATCCTCCTAAAATCAATATTCTATTGTTATATTATACTCCAATTATTGATTTTTTCAATAATCATTTCCCACTAATAGCATGGGACTTTTTTATATACTTTTCACTAAAATCGTCCTGAATATTCATATTATAATATTACTGACGAATATTTTATTATCGCGGTTTTACAATTATTCAACGCTAATTAGCGGACTAATCAATATAGTACAATTTAATATTAAAATATTAAACAGGCTAAATGGTATGTTTAATAAATAAAATATTGATGATTCAATATTAATATTGTCCTTGATTTTGCTTCTAATTCATGATATAATAATTTGGCTGCTGATATGTCAGAAAGGAAAGGGAAGATAAAGTACTAAATCTTACCATATGATTTTCTGCACACATATAAGCAGTTTCAAGTACGGCAATAACACTCGCATTGAATCCATCTATTTTAAGAAAGGTCTGACTGTTATTATGAATTGTTACGCAAAGCTTCCGGAGGGTTATACCGAAGCCTTCACCCTTAATATGCAGAAAAACAAAAAGACGGCGCTTATAATAAACCTTGCAGCCGTCGTTCTGATGGCAGTGATGGTTGTAATAGGATTACAAATCTGCCCGCTTTCCGAATTATTCAGCTTTGACGACGGCATGGTTACATACTGGATTCGGCTTATTTCTCTTTTAGTGGGATATATCGTGTACATCATACTTCATGAGCTTGTTCACGGAATCACAATGAAGCATTACGGCTCAAAGCAGGTAAAATATGGCTTCACCGGAATGTACGCTTACGCCGGTTCACAGGACTATTTCACCAAAAAGCCCTACATAGTTATAGCATTAGCGCCGGTGGTAGTATGGGAAATAGTTCTGCTTATACTTAACTTTATAGTTCCGATGTCCTGGTTCTGGGTGGTGTATTTCATCCAGATGGGCAATGTTTCCGGAGCAGCAGGGGACCTGTATGTCACATGGAAATTTTCAAAGCTCCCCAAGGATATTCTTGTAAAGGATACAGGAGTGGAGATGACGGTTTATTCCAAGGAATAAGGAGAGAAAACAATGCTATCAATAGAAATACCGGATATCAATCCGATACTTGAAGCCTACAGCACCACCCCTGCCATAAGCTTTGAAGAATTACAGCGCTATAATTATGAAGATGAGGGTGAGGACGCCAAGCACGTAAGACTGATACTTAAAGCCAATCTTAATGACGGTTCTGCGGTGGTCGTCCGCCTTAAAAACGAAAGCGACGTTACCCTTGAAATGATTGAACAGCAGTGCAGGTTTGCCAATCTTTTATATGAAAACGGCATACCCACTCCCCGGCAGTACAGCTCCAACGGTTCGTTTGCAAATCTTTATACTGTCAACGGCTATGAGCTGATCGTCTGCGTTGAAGATTTCGCCGAGGGAGGCATAACCGAGGTAAACGCCGAAACTGCCGAAAAGACCGGTGCTTTGCTCGCCCGCACCCATAACATAGCCGAGCGCTTCAATGCTCATGTTGAGGCAGACGTTTTGTTCGACCCATTCAAGCTCAACGACCTGTTCACCGTTCCGGAGTTTGACAAGGTGATCCCGCAGGAGGATTCAGAGCTCAGGGAAGTCTCTCAAAAAATAATGTCTTTGTATAATGAATATATGGAAAAGCTGTCCCCACTGAAAGCCGAACCGAGCTATGCCGTTCAGGGGGACATCAGCGACTGCAACCTTTATAGAACAAAGGACGGCGGAATCGGGCTGTACGATTTCAACAACAGCGGCGACTGCAATCTTTTCTGTGACGCCTTTATGCAGGCGGTCTTTGAAGCCCGCCTTATGGATTACTCGGAAGAATGCAGGCAAAACAGCGAGCAGATAATCCTATCGGCGTTTTTAAAGGGCTATGATTCTCAGCGACCGTTCAGTGCGCTTCAAAAAAGGCTTATGCCGTATTTGTACGCAATAATAGACGCATTTTGGGCTATGTATACACTTTGGGGTGAAGATGGTCTTCAAACTGCGGTAGATAACAAAGACAAAGCGCAAATCAGGCGCTGTATCTATGGCATTCTGGAGCGGATCTCTGCGTTAAAGCCCTGTATTTTTTGAGGGATAAACGCTTGGCAGAGCGCGGCAAGCTCCCGCGCATATCATATTAAGAATAAGAAAGGAAAATCATCATGAAAAAAGCAGTATTGATAATAGGAGCGATAGCCCTTGCGGCAGGAGCGTTTTTAGGAGGAATGGCGGCAGGAAAGCTAAGTCCAGCCAATAAGACAGCTAAAGACTCTCCCGCAGTTTCAAATGGCGAGCCATACGCTTCGGAAGACAATAAGCAGGCAGAATCAGAAAAGACCGCGGTAAACGTCTTCTTTTCACCCCACACCGGCAGCGACGAAACCGGCGACGGCAGTCAGCAGAATCCCTTTGCGTCCGAGGAAAAAGCGCGTGAGCACGCAAAAACCCTCGAGCTCAAGGAAAATGAGGAGGCAGTTATCCTTGAATTCCTGATGTCGGTAGAGGTTCACACTCAGGCGGGCTATGGCGTAAGCTCGGAGGAGGGGACTATCAACATGATTCCCTTCACCGGAAGCTCGGACGGCTACTATTTCAAGGGTGAAATAGTAGGCACTGGCTGTGACACCCAGAAGTTCGGCGTTGAGGGATGCCCCGCATTCTCGGCGAGATACTTACTAAAGGGCACCGACTACCGCGGCAAGGAGTGCTCCATCTTCATAGAAAACAACGGAGACAGCCTTGACAAATGCACCCCGACTATCATCACCGACAGCTTGGGGCTTTCCAAGTGGCAGACCGCAAACCTGCGCACAATAGTTACCCCGGTCGGCTTCGGAGTCATTGTGGACTGCTACGAGATTCATTGACGGCAAATAACGCAAAACAAATTCAGCCTCGGCATGGATATCCTGCCGGGGCTGAAATTCTCTTTTAAAGTCTCTAAAAGCGAAATTTGCTATTTCATATAAGTGATTTGTCCGCAGGTAAGATTTGCGGAGTTTACACTGCCGGAGCATTCAATGCTTTTTGCCTCCAGCTTATAGCAGTCGGAAATGGCATTACAGGTGATTTTTCCGCCGTTAACCGTGCTCGCGCTGATGTCCCCATCCGACTTGATGTCTCCGTTGATTTGGGAGCAATCAATATTTCCATGGCAGACAACATCTCCGTTGATGGAGCCGTCCGAAATCACGTGACCGTAGACCTCCACCTTAAAATACTGCGTTCTGTCATTGCAGTTGCGTGGAAAGGCGATTTCTATCGGTGGAGAATCAGGGGATATGGCGGTTGTGACCTTGATTACCTTTTTACCCTTCATCTGCACGACCCGGATAACATCATCATCCTTCGCGAGCGATAAAGCCTCTGCGAACTCATCGATATTATCCGAAAACAAGGAATCGATAGACACCCCGAAAAGGTTAGCTATATCAGGCAACAGAGCTATATCCGGGGTATTTGCACCGACCTCCCATTTGGAAACTGCCTGATAGGATACTCCAAGCTTATTCGCGACCTGCTCCTGGGTCAGATTCATCCGCTGTCTTAATTGCTTTATGTTGCTGCCTATATTCATAAATCCCGCTCCTTTCAAGTCTATTATATCATGCTTTGCGGGTTTTACAATAGAGCGGTTCTTTTGTGGCTCGACTGATGGTTGAGGTGGGGAGGGAGGCCGGTGCTTTTTCGGCGGTTGATTTTGATTTGCTGTTATGCTATACTCAGGGTATAGTGAAAAATCCGTAAAGTGAGGTATAACGATATGGGCAAGATTTCAGAATATATAGGCTCGCAGTGCGGCAATCCAAGAGGTTTTGTCGGAAAAGTCTGCTGTTTGATAATGAATATCATAAATAATTCTATGTACCGTATGGTCATATCGGCTATGCATAGGAAATAAATCAGATGGAAAACAGAAAATGGAATACATATTTGAAACAGAGCATTTAAAAATCAGAAAATTTGAGCTTAATGATGCCCCATACTTATATAAAAACCATTTGGATGAAGACGTGAAAAAATGGATTCCAAATGAAAGCTATGCAGATATCGAAGAAGCAACAGAAGCAATCGATTTCTATATTGATTGTGTCAATAATAAACATTTGCCATATGTATTAGCTGTCGAATTAAAAAGCACCGGCGAATTGATAGGCGATACCGGCGCAAATGAAGTTGAAGGAAATCCAAACGAGGTGGAAATCGGTTACGTAATTTGTAAAAGGCATAGCGGGAATGGATATGCTACAGAGCTTTTAGCGGCAATGACAAAGTATATAGCCGAAGCCTTTAAAAACAATATTATATATGGACGTGTTATGCATGGGAATAATGCCTCGGTAAGAGTTCTTGAAAAGAACGGTTATAAATTTGTCGGGGAAGAATTTGGAGCAGAGGATGACCCTTATGGTGAGGGGATGCTGGTTTATAAAAAGTGTATTAAAATTTGATTTATGGATGAAATGATAATCCCCCGCATTGCAAAGCCTTAAAGGGTCTGCAAGTGCGGGGGATTATTTCTTTACCGGATATATCTCCAATGCGGCGCCGTATCTTGAAAAGCCCTTGATTTGCGCATAATCATCGCCGTATTTTTGCCCGGCATAGCTATCGGTATCTGCCCATGCTGCATTAATCAGCTGCTTGGGCGTGCCCTGCAAATCGGAATGTGCGCCTGTTTTCAGTCTATGCAATCTGAATTTCATTTTTTCAGTGAAGACTTCGACAAATCCTTCCGCGATTTCATTGTACGGCGAATGAAAATATTGTTTGAGAATATCGCCGTAATCAACATTAAAAACAGTGCTTCTATATTGGTTATCTTCGAGATATTTGTAGTAGTGCCCGCTTATATCGGAAAGGACGGCGTTGCAATATACATTCTGCGCGGCTTCCTCTGCTGTAAGAGGCATTCCGGGGGATCGGTATCTTATCAGCCTTCCGGACGGTTTTAAAACCCGGACAATCTCCTTTAAAACCGACTCGGGATTGTCGACAAGATGAAGCATTGCATTTTCCACAACGATATCGATGCTGTTATCAGGAAGCATAATATCGTAAGCGTTCATCTGCGCAAGAACAAGATTTGTGTATCTTCCCTTAGCCCGCTTCTCAATAGTGTTCAGCATGACTGGGGAAATATCTGCGGCAATAGTATATATTCCGCTTTTGGCAAGAGGAATAGCGGCCGAGCCCAGCCCCGCTCCCAAATCAAGAACGCTGATATCCGTGCCGAATTTTTTTGCGATAAGCTCACCGCAGGCGGCATATACTCCGTGGCGCTCGGTGTTGTTGGCGTCCCAATAGGTAACCTCCGGCTCGAAATCCTCACCTATGCAGTCGTAGCCGATATATTGATTATCGCCGTCAAGCTTTATCGGGATATCACTGCAAAATCGGTAAGCAGAATTTATCTTCGGTATTTCATAGCCGCAAACTGCGCAAACCGGCAATAACGTTTCCCGCCTGCACTCAGGACATATAAAATAATGCTCCATGCTTTTCCCCGCCTTAATCAGTCTGGCTGTCTTGGCGATTCTTGTTTCCGACCCAGCAATAGCGGCTCAGAATATCCATAACCTCCCACGGGAGCACACCTGCCAATACCGCCGCTTCGATTTGCGACGTCAGATAGTCCGCATACGGCAAAAGAACCTTTATAAAATGCCAATCTATTTCGCCGTCCAATATCCTATGAAATATAGCCTCCCTGGAACCGAAGTCCAATATGGGAATGAGCTTTTCAAGAAGCTCATCGCTGATTCCGTCAAGGCTGGATTTTTCAAGCAGCCTTACAAACGACTCATCATTGATATATTCCGCAAGCGCGATAAGATAGGCTATATTAATGCCCTTTTCCGCAAGCTTGGCTGATAATCCCGCAAGAACACTCGGCTTTAACAGGGGAGCAAGGTTTACGACATCTGCGGCGCTCCCGGCGGCAACATCCTTATCCCCCTGCGCTACGCTTTTAAGAATGAGGGATTCGCCCGCGGTCGGCTCGCCGAAGCTGATAAGCCGGTCGAGGGTGATGCCGAACATCTCCGCAATCACAACAAGAACGGAGATGTCAGGGAAGCTCTCGCCCCGCTCGTATTTTGAAACAGCCTGCCGCGAAAGGTTCAGCCTGTCTGCCACCTCGTTCTGGGTCATATCGGCTTGTTTTCTGAGCCTTGAAAGCGCTTTTCCGAATTTTACTATATCAAACAACATATCACCGCCCTAATTGTATGCTGATTATATAATATCATAAAAAGGGGATGATGTCGAGCAACAATCGGTAGCACGGGAAAGAAAAGAGCAGGTAAAACAGATGAAAAACATATGCCATTCCCCTTGACAGAATGGGCTGCATTAGTATATAATCATTATAAATAAATCACCCCAAAAAGGAGAACGCATATGAAATATAAAGCGGTTATTTTCGATTTATTTGAAACCTTAATCACAGAATGGGGTCATAAAAAGTATACCAAAAGCGAGATGTCTGCCGATTTGGGCATTGAAAGAGAGAAGTTTGATTTTTACTGGGACGAAAAGGAAGAAGCGCGATATTTGGGAGATATCAGCTTCGAGGATTCGATTCTGTACGTCTGCAAAAAGTGCGGAAAAACAGTCAATAATTCGGTGCTGTCCGCTATTGTCGACAATAGAGTAGAGACAAAATCTGTCTGCTTTGAATACGTCAACCCGGATGTGTATAGACTGTTGGAGAACTTAAAGTCGATGAATCTGCGCACCGCGATTGTAAGCAACTGCTCCCCGGATGAAGTGACCGTACTCAAAGAATCCGGGATATACAGATACTTTGATGAGGTGATATTGTCTTACGACGTACATATGAAAAAGCCGGATTCCTGCATCTATGAGGAAGCGGCAAAGAGGCTGGGCGTTGCGCCGAGCGAGTGTATTTTTGTCGGAGACGGCGGCTCTGATGAGCTTCCGGGGGCGAAGGCTGCCGGGATGACGGCGGTTCAGGCTAAATGGTATACCAATCAGCTTCCATATAAGCGCGGCGATATTGAGGGGTTCCTGACGGCTGAGGAGCCGTTGGGGGTTATGGAGTATATTAAATAGTGTAAGGGCGCATGGAAAATGAAAAATCCATGCGCCCTTTTTGTATGCAAATGGCAGAGAATGAATAGAAAAAGCGGGCGTGGCCGGAAAGACAGTCCGGCTGCGCCCGCTTTAAAAATTTATGATTATAATTAACCCTTTATTCTCAGAGCCTGCCGCTTAGCAATCGGAAGGTATTTTTTATAGTACTCGCTATCCGTGTTTCCATATTTGTTTCCCACAAAAACCCACTCGCAATATTCGTAGAACAAGAAGTATTCTATAGTATTACGCCATTCCTCGTGCGGGATTCCCACGCTTTTTAATAAATTATCATAATAATATTCTATGGCAAATTCCTTATCTTCCTGAGTCATATAAAACAAAGCATTTTTGTCGTTTTCACCATGTGCAATTAATCGGGCAATTGAGACGGGATATGGGAGTATCCCACCATATTCCCAATCTATAAGAAATGCATTATCCGCAGAAACAATGATATTAAAGGGCAGTAAATCATCGTGGCAAAGCGTTCTTGGAACAGACGCGTATATTTCAAGAAATTTCTGATAAACCTCCTCTAATTCCGAATCATTCAGATATTCACCACGGTGTTTCCGGTCAACAAAGCTTTTATCGAAGGAATAGCCTAAATCGGCATAAGCTTGGCTTTCCCACGTTTCTTTTTGCAAAGAAATCAAAGCGTCCAACGCTAAAACAAGCTTACGCCGGGTACATTTGCACAAATCCTCTCCTTGTATGTACTCCATCAGCAAAAAGACCTTATCATCAATAACGGCAGTCTGATAGATAGTAGGGGTACTTTTTCCCATCTTCATAAGAATATTGTGATATATTTCATATTCATACTCTTTCGCTTCTTTGAGAATATATCCGGTATTATCACTGTCAATCCGCCATACTTGATATAACTCATCATCTTCCTCATGCTTTAATTGCGTTATAATAGCTTTCTCGGATACAAAGGAAGTATCAAAATGTTTCAAAATTTCCATGGGTTCCATTATATTAGCTCCTTATCAGATTCAGGATCATTTATGTAATTTATATATTGTTTTATTTTTTGTCAAGAGCAATAAGTAAAAGCCTCACTTTTTCATAGATATCATTGTATTTTGTGTTCATGAGTACAATCTTTATTCGGATTTGAAATTTACCACGCCATGGCGAAGCCTGATAATTATCAGTCTAAGCTTCTTAAGTTTTAACCTTCAGTCAATTTCAGAACTTCTTATATATAGCCAAAAAATCATCAATATTTGTTATATTCTGTTTCAGGACTGCATTATAAACATCCATGCTGGTGTATTGCTCGAAAGAATAAAGCCCGCGGGCAATCAGCTCCTGCTTTATGCTTATGATTCTTTGCTTCAGCTCGGGCATATCAGATACCTGCCGTGTGATAGAATCGCAGTACTGCTCGGCTTTCTCTATCGTTTCCTTGTCGAAAAACCATATATCAATATTCCAAAGCTGACCCTCCACAAGCGTTTCAAAGCCATGAAACCAAACGGTTTTATTTTCGTCGGTAACCTCCTGCTTGGCTTCGTACCATACAGGGTGAAATGTTTTTACAATATAATTGGATAAGCTATATAATTTCTCCAATGACATTTCGTTGTTCTCGACATCAATGTCCAGGTCGTTCCATGCCATCATATCCATCCGATAGCTTCCGATTGTGTGGGGACAGCCGCATTTATTCAGTTCTTTCAGTAAGCCGCACTGATATAGGATGTAGTCGGCTTGAGCTTTACGGGTCATAATGATAGCCTCCTGAAAATTAGACTTGATTATTAGGCTTTTTATAGCAAATAAGTTAAATAAGCCGTACCATGCTGCACGCTTGAATACGGTTCATTATCATAACATCACCGTACCAAATAATTTTAATTATTTTACATTGTTTTTCGCTGTATTGATGGATGCTATCAATAGTTTCTTAACCTCAATGCATTGCTTAAGGATTTCTCTGTCGTTATAATATCCGCTTTCAATCAACAGTTCCAGCCAATACTCACTTTCGGAACATTCTTTTAAAGCGATTTGCAGTTTTGCAATAAAATCTGCTCTGCCATGAGCATAAAATGCTTCGCGAATATTAGCACCGATACTGGTTCCTGAACGGATCAATTGATTTGTAAGAACGCTCTCACTTTTATTCTTTTTTATTATATTACAAACTTTAATAATTTCCAATGCAAACCCCTTGGACTTGTCAAGCAACGGGCTGGGCATATGATAATCTCCTTAAAATAATAAATCGCTGCGAAGCAGCAAGAATACAGGCAAAGCCTGCTTAAAATCCATCGCCGCAAGGCGATACCTCACTTATTCACTATTCACTATTACTTATTACTTCCCAAAAGCCTCAAATGCGTGCACAACAGTATTAGTGAAGAGTGAATAGTGAATAGTGAAGAAGTAATAAGTAAAATCCTCGAATGCTGACGCATTCGAGGATTTTGGTCGAGGTGACGGGATTCGAACCCACGGCCTCCACGTCCCGAACGTGGCGCTCTACCAAACTGAGCCACACCTCGATATATTCACTTGCATTTATGTATTATATCACATCACACCGCGGTTGTCAAGTAATGAAAGGCGGAAAATTTGACTGCTTTTTGCGTTTTTTCCTTGACTTAAATTACTTAAGGAGTTAAAATATAAATTAGAATAAGGTGTTCTGTGCATTTGCCCGGGACAGCCGCTTCACAAACAGTTAAAAACCATGAAACCTTACAAGGAGGCGCTTTTTATAATGAGAAAAAACTGCCCTAACTGCGGCGAAAGATTTGAGGGGGATGTCTGCCCCAAGTGCGGAACTGTCGTATCCAGAAAGACTAATACCAAAACAAACGCTAATAAGCTTGCCGAGGATGCCATCGCCGACAAGTTTTTGACCGAAGAACAGCGCGCGGCGGCTCAGGCTCAGCTTGCAAACCGCAAAAAGGACCGCAGTGTGCTTATATTCCTTATTATAATAGTGCTCCTTGCCGTCGGATTTATTTTATACCGCAGCGGCTTTGTGGGCGGCGGAAGCTATAAAAAGCCGATAGAGCAGTATTTTCAGGGCATAAGCTCCCGCGATTTTGATATTTACGTCGGTTCCATGCTAAATAATATCGGCGGGGAGTATATTAAGGAAAAGGAAGAGCTTGGCTACTCCGGCTACGACTACATGGATAAGCTCTACCGCGACCTTTTCGAGCAGTTCGGTGAGGATATGACAATAACCCTAATCTTCAACTCAAGAGGGCGAACTGAACATGAATACGTTCAGAGCTTTGCCGATGGATACATGGAAGATTACGGCGAAACCATCAACTCCAAGGCCGCCTACACCGTGAAGACGACCGTTCACTTCTCCGGAAGCATTTCAAGCGGAGATGTTGAGATGGATTGCTTCGTTCTGCGGCATAAGGGAAAATGGTATATAGTTGGCTGTGATTTTTCCATGGAAGAGGATAAATAGGCGAAACGTCTGCGCGCCGCACAAAGTCCATCACAAAAATAATTTTAAGGAGATAAAACTATGAGATATACTTGGATTGATGAATATTTGATGTCGAAGCCGGCAGTCACAAAGGATCTGAAAATCGAATGGAACTGGATTCGATACATGATAGGCGGGAAGATGTTCGCCGCCGTCCTGCTGAATGGCGAGAATAAGCCGTATTACATAAACTTAAAGCTCGACCCGGCAGAAGGCGCGTTTCTTCGCAAGCAGTACAGCGATATTATCCCCGGATATTATGCCAGTAAGCTTCACTGGAACTCCATTAAACCGGACGGTGCCGTTCCGGACGAGCTTTTGAAGGATATGCTGGATAAATCCTATGCTCTGATCCTGCATGGACTTAGCAAGAAAAAACAGCGGGAGCTGCTGATATCGACCTACTGCGGACTGGACTGTACCCATTGCAGCTGGAAGGAGCCATGCAGCTGCCAAGGCTGCGTTTCAACCAATGGAATGGCTTTTCACTGTCAGAACGAGCCTTGCCCGGTTGCCGCGTGCGCAATGGAAAAGGGCGTTTTGTTCTGCAGCGAGTGTGAGGAGTTTCCCTGCAAGCTTCTTAATGATTACTCCTGTGACCCCGAGCATGGCGATAACCCTGCCGGGGCAAGGATAGAAAACTGCCGTAAGGTTCGGGAGCTGCTGGGGAGATAATCCCCGCTCCGAAGATCAGACTAATGCTATGGAGAGATAGAAATGAAACTGAAAAATCCCATGCTCGTTGTGAGCGATATAGACAAGTCCGTGGAGTTTTATAAGAAAGTCTTCGGGCTTCGCGTTGTTATGGACTTCGGGGCAAATAAAACCCTGACCGGCGGATTGGCCTTGCAGACAGCCCAGACCTACAAGGAATTTATCGGCACTGATAACATCTCGTTCGGCGGCAATAACTTCGAGATCTACTTTGAAGAAGATGATTTTGATGGGTTTGCAAGCAGACTGTCCGAATGTGATATAGAATATGTCCACCCCATCAAGGAACACTCATGGGGACAAAGGGTGGTACGCTTTTACGACCCAGACAGGCATATTATAGAGGTCGGGGAGAATATGAAGGCAGTCTGCAAACGGTTCTTGGACAGCGGTTTGACGCCGGCGCAGGTCGCTAAAAGAATGGATGTGCCGATTAAGTTTGTCAATAACTGTATGAAGTAAATGGACGAGTTCGGCAAAGAATAAATCCACATCATGAAAGGATAGACCCATGGAAGTAACCTTTGTAAATCCCGGCGCGAACTGCATGATTCAGTCGATTATGGCGTTTCAGACCGAGGGTGAATCCTCATTCTGGGCAGAACCGCTTTATTACTTCTACCCTCAGCTCGACAAGGCCTATGCCGCCGCACTGCCATTTCCCAAAAGGAAGGAATACATAGAGCGCGCCCTAAAGGAAGTCTATGCGGAGCTGAGCGATACTATCAATCAAAAGACCGAGCTGTATTACCGACATTGGTCTGCCTGCAAGGAGCAAATCACCGACGCCCTGTCGGACGCTTTCGGCGTTGACTGCGGAGAGCTGTTCAACGATTTGCGCTGCAGCGTTAGCATGAATCCGATATCGCCCCGCTTCCTCAGGGAACGTCGGTTTGATATTTTCTATCTGAACAGCGAAAAGGGAGCTGTCGGCCAGAGCATTCACGAGATTATACACTTTTTGTGGTTCTACGTGTGGAACCGCCTGTTTAAGGACAGTTACGACGAATACGAGCGCCCGTCCCTGAAATGGATACTCAGCGAAATGGTGGTCGAATCCATTATGAAAGATGAACGCCTTGCTTCTATCAATCCTTATTTTCCGAGAGAGCAGGGCGGCTGTATCTATCCCTATTTCTTCGACATGAGGGTCGGCGGCGGGCTGATTTTAGACACGCTGGACGATATGTATAAAAGTATGAGCATAGAAAGCTTTATGCAAAACAGCTATGCCTACTGCCGTGAGCATGAAGCCGAAATCAGAGAGCATATTAAGAAGGCGGAGGGGTGAAAAGCCGTGGAGGTAAAGGAGTCTTTACATATGAAATTGGTATTCCCAGACATCACTCACAAAGAAAAAGCAATAGAATTCATCAATGAATTTTATGAATATAATTCCGAGATCAACGGAAGCGGTTCATTGGATAATTATCTGAAAAAATCAACATATGAGGAATGGATAAAAAAGGTTATCGCCGATATTGATATCGCCAATATTTCACCCTCAAGGGTTCCTGCATTGACATATTTTTATGTCCGCGAGGAGGACGATAAAATTGTCGGGATGATAAACCTGCGGCTGGCGCTAAATGATTTTCTGAGAAAAGAAGGCGGGCATATCGGATATTGCATAAGACCAACCGAGCGTAACAGGCACTATGCAACAGATATGCTTAACGATGCTCTGAAAGTATTTGACACGCTCGGAATTCATGATGTGATTATAACCTGCTTTAAATCCAATGCCGCTTCGTCCGGTGTTATAAAAAACTGCGGCGGAAAGCTTGAAGCAGAGTTTTATAGTGAAACCTATGATAAAATTATTCAGAGATACATTATTAGGAGATAAGCTTGGAATTATATAAGAGTATTCCCGATTCCGTGATGAGGGATGTGGGAATTTGGATTGATATTGTGTAGGTTCATGTTTAGCGGATAAATATCAACCTGTCAACATCTGTATAAGGTAAGGCGGAATTTGCGAGGTGCTTAAATGAACATCATTACTTATGATGAAAAATACAAAGATAATATGATTTTAATGGTTATTGACGCCAGAACTGCGCTCGGATTATCTGCCACTGTGCGTGATGACCTGTATGATGTTCAAAAGAATTATCTCGACAAGGGGGATTCATTCTGGCTGGCTGTAGATAACCGCGATTGTGTAATCGGATGCCTTGGGTTTTCCAGAATCGCCAATACCAATGAAGCCTTCCTGCATCGTTTCTATGTGAAGGCATCCCAAAAGCGCAAAGGTATCGGAACAAAATTACTGCATACGGCTGAACAGGAAATGAAAAGGCAGGGCATTACAGTTTCAAAAGTTCATCTTGGTGCACCCAAAGAGCAATGGTTTGAATCATATGCGTTTTACCCGAAACACGGATATATTGAATATGAACCACGATATATGAGGAAAGAGCTGTAAAGGTTAAACATCACCACGCCATATCCGGCACGCAAATCCCGAAAAGCCGTCTTCAGATAATAAAAATTTCCGAAAATTAAGGATTTTTTCGCAAAAGGGCTTGACAAAGCCCTTTAATTCGTGCTATGATTATTTTACCTCTTTGTGGGGTCTTTTTTTGGTGCGCATTTTTGCACACATGACTTTTCGCGAACCGTTATAACATACGGCGAAAGCAATACCGGCGGCGGGCAGTTGCTGCGGGTTGAGTGTTCGGAGGGAGGCAAGCCCCGATTTGGGGCGGTATCGGGACAAACCCCGGTAAGACAGCGTTTTTGTTTTAACCGCGAAAACGTAAATTTCGTCAGGAGGTGCCGAAAATGAGGGTTAAGATTATGTTGGCGTGCACAGAGTGCAAGCAGAGAAACTATAACACCAAGAAAAACAAGAAGAACGACCCTGACAGACTTGAAATGAACAAGTATTGTAAGTTCTGCAGGAAGCACACTCTTCACAGAGAAACTAAGTAAGGGGGCTGCGACATGAGCAAGGATACCTCAAAGGGCAATGTCTTTAAGAAGCTCGGCGTTAAGATAAGAAACAGCGTCGTAGGCAAATTCTTCAGAGACTTAGTTGCCGAAACCAAAAAGGTCGTCTGGCCCAGCAAAAAGCAGGTCGTCAACAACACTTTGGTTGTTCTGGCGGTTTGCCTTATCAGCGGAGTTGCGCTTTTTGCAATCGACTCTATCTTCGGTTTGCTTTTACAGCTTCTTAAATAGAAGACTGCAAAACCGTAAACTCGCAAACTGAGCATAATCCGGCAGATACCCGGATATCTGTTCAAAAATAATCTGAAAGGAGAACAATTTATTATGGAAGAGACCTCATCTGCAAGATGGTATGTTGTTCACACCTATTCCGGATATGAGAACAAGGTGGCTCAGAATATTGAAAAGGTTGTTGAAAACCGCAAGCTTCAGGATATTATCCAGCAGGTAAGAATCCCCATAGAGATGGTGGAGGAGACGGACGCTAAGGGTAATAAGAAGGAAGCTGAAAACAAGCTGTTCCCAAGCTACGTCTTAGTTAAAATGGTAATGACCGACGAATCGTGGTATATCGTAAGAAATACCCGCGGCGTTACGGGCTTTGTAGGCCCCGGGTCCAAGCCAGTTCCGCTTTCCGATAAGGAAGTCGCGGCGCTGGGCGTAGACGTAAAGAAGGTTGCAACCAGCGTAAACTTCAAGGTAGGGGACGATGTCACCGTTCTTGGAGGACCTTTCAATGGCTGGGTAGGAAACGTCAAGAACATCAATCTCGACGAGCAGACAGTGGATATAGTAGTATCCATGTTCGGACGTGAGACTGCGGCGACACTTTCCATCACTCAGGTAAAAAGGGCAGAGGAATAGCACTTAAACAGTATTTTACGGAATTCACCGTAAACAGTGGGAGAGCCGGAAATTTTTTGAGTCGGCTCGCCTAATAAGTCGGAATACCCGACTTATCACCACATTATTGGAGGAAAGTAATTATGGCACAGAAGGTTACAGGCATTATCAAGCTTCAGATCCCTGCCGGTAAAGCCACTCCGGCACCCCCGGTTGGTCCGGCTCTCGGTCAGCACGGCGTAAACATCATGGCTTTTACAAAGGACTTCAATGAAAGAACCAAGAACGATATGGGTCTTATCATTCCTGTTGTAATCACCGTTTATGCAGACCGTTCATTCACATTTATCACAAAGACTCCTCCGGCAGCCGTTCTTATCAAGAAGGCTTGCGGCATCGAGTCCGGCTCAGGCGTTCCCAACAAGACCAAGGTTGCAACTATAACCAAGGATCAGGTTAAGGCAATCGCAGAGCAGAAGCTCCCCGATCTTAACGCAGCTTCCGTTGAAGCCGCAATGAGCATGATCGCCGGAACAGCTCGTTCCATGGGCGTTAAAGTTGTTGATTAATTAGCGTAAGCGACTAAAAAAGTGGGAGGAATATCCTTTTCCGCTAACCGCCGGATTCACGGCGGCATCACCACCTTATATAATAAAGGAGATCTTATATAATGAAACACGGAAAAAAGTATGTCGATGCGCTTAAGGCTATCGACAAGACCAAGCTTTACGATACAGACGAGGCTGTTGCCCTTTCTGCGGCAAACGCAAAGGCTAAGTTTGACGAAACCATTGAAGTACACATCCGCTTGGGCGTTGACTCCCGTCATGCCGACCAGCAGGTAAGAGGTGCCGTTGTTTTGCCTAACGGTACCGGTAAGACCGTCAGAGCACTTGTATTCTGCAAGGAAGACAAGTATGAGGCTGCTAAGGCTGCCGGCGCTGACTATGTAGGCGGACTTGATTATGTTGACAAGATCATGAAGGAGAACTGGCTCGACTTCGACGTTGTTATCGCTTCCCCTGACATGATGGGCGTTGTAGGACGCTTAGGTAAGGTTTTAGGTCCGAGAGGACTTATGCCTAACCCCAAGGCAGGAACCGTTTCTCCTGACGTTGCAAAGGCAGTTCAGGAGGCTAAGGCAGGTAAGATCGAGTATCGTCTCGACAAGACCAATATCATCCACTGCCCAATCGGCAAGGCTTCCTTCGGAACCGAAAAGCTCGCCGAGAACCTGAATACTCTTCTTGAAGCAGTTGTAAAGGCTAAGCCCGCCGCTGCTAAGGGTCAGTATTTAAAGAGCGTAGTAGTATCCTCTACTATGGGCGTTGGCGTTAAGGTCAATACCGCTAAGTACGGCGTTTGATTTCTGCCGTAAATAAAAAATATTGCCGCCGGGGGCTTGACAAAGGTTCCCGGCTGTGATAAAATAACAATGCTTCGTTTCTTAAGACAGTTGGTGGCGGCGCAAGTCGCGGAAATCCAGCCGAGGAAAGAGTATCAGTATTAGATTTACTTATACATCCTTTTCTTCACTGTTTTAAGCGGAAGAAAGGGATTTTCTTATATGTTTTGGGCGAAGCAGCTACTAATTCCAGACAGAAGCGATTCCGGAAATCGGTAACCTTTAGTCTGTAATAAGTATATTTCATATCAAAGAGGTGAAAAAAATGCCCAACGAAAACGTTCTTAACCAAAAGAAAGCCAAGGTTGCTGAAATCGTAGAGCTTTTGAAGTCTGGAACAGCAGGCGTGCTGGTTGACTATACCGGTATTTCTGTTGAGGATGACACCAAGCTCCGTAAGGAACTTAGAGAAGCAGGTGTTAAGTACTTTGTAGAAAAGAACACCCTGTTAAGACGCGCTATGGACGAGGTAGGCTTAGATGCTTTGACCGAAGTTCTGAGCGGCGCAACCGCAATCGCAGTTTCCGAGCATGACGAAACCGCAGCTGCAAGAATCTTAGGCAAGTACGCTGAGGATCACGAAAACTTCAAGCTGAAGGCTGGATTTATCGGCAGCGAAACCTACGACGAAGCTGGCGTTAAGGCTATTTCCAAGATTCCTTCAAAGGAAACTCTTCTTGCTCAGCTGGTTGGCTCTTTGCAGGGTCCCATGCAGAAGCTCGCAGCTACTATTGCAGCAGTTGCAGAGAAGAAGGAAGGCGAAGCTGCCTAAGCATTTGGCGGCTTAAAGAAGCGTATCCCGCAGAAATATGCGCGTGATACGGCAAAATCTTATTAAAAACTACATTAAAGGAGATATTAAAAATGGCTTCAGAAAAGATTTTAAACATTGTTGAAGAGGTCAAGGGCCTCTCCGTTCTCGAGCTCAAGGAGCTTGTAGACGCTATCCAGGAAGAATTCGGCGTTACTGCCGCTATCGCTGCTGCTCCCGCTGCTGGTGCAGGCGCTGCCGCTGCTGCTGAGAAGACCGAGTTCGACGTAGTTCTCGCTTCCTTCGGCGACGCTAAGATGGGCGTTATCAAGGCTGTTAAGGAAATCCTCGGCCTTGGTCTTAAGGAAGCTAAGGAGTTCGTTGAGGCTGCTCCTAAGACTGTTAAGGAAGGCGCTTCCAAGGCAGAGGCTGACGAGCTTAAGGCTAAGCTCGAAGAGGCCGGAGCTACTGTTGAGATCAAGTAATTTTTGGCTCTTTGATGAAAAATTTTCGACCGCACATGGATTTGTGCGGTCGATTTTTTGTTATATGCAAATGTAAAAAGCAAAAATTAAAAAAGCTTTCGGTCCATCCTTTCTCGAAAGGATGGCAGGGTCTTGGGGCAGCGCCCCAAGTCGCGCTCCGCAGAGCGCGAAATCCCCAGCGAAGCGAAACGCAGGAATCAAAACCACCGGTAAACCGGTGGTTTGAACTGCCCCTAGAAGGGGCTAATAC
>ENA-UOJG01001820-UOJG01001820.1-human-gut-metagenome-genome-assembly--contig:-C47-NODE-1820-length-20600-cov-21.552495_pt1 | contig 20600 bp, 17 predicted proteins | sample MGYA00242340_ERZ723887 | MGnify/ENA metagenome assembly ERZ723887 | reverse complement strand
TTTTGAAAAATTGCAAGTTAGCTCTACCGTTGAGATGATAACAAAAGCTATTAAGTTAGGATACATTGCTCAATCGGTAATATGAAATATAAAGTTTAGAATAAGCGCATATAGCAACATTCCACAGGCAGACTATGAAATATAGAATGTATGTGGGTGATGCAATATGGCAAAAATCGAAGATTGCCCCGGTTTTGAAACTTTCGGCGCAGACGTAAAGGAAGCGCGGAAAGCAAAGCATCTCACACGAAAAGACTTGGCGGAAAAGGTAAACATCGAATCCCGGTATCTTGCCAATATCGAGAATGAAGGGACGATTCCCAGCCTGCCCGTCGTGATACAGCTTATCAAGATTTGCGGCCTGCCCGTGGAACACTACTTCAATCCAGAAGTCATGCGGGAGGAAAGCGAAGATCGGAAACGTGTCAGCCACAAGCTGAAACTTTGCCCGGAGCAGTATCTACCAATCGTGGAGGGTGCCATTGACGGGGCCTTGAAAATCAAACAGCCAAACGAAGAAACGGAGGGTGAGTAAAAACATCCTCTGTTTTCTTTTTTATGGGGACGCGCAAGCGCCTCTATTTTTTTGCACTTTTTTCTGTCCAGAGGTCTATTTTGCGGGTAGTTTTGGAGTTTGGGAACGTCTTGTTAGCGGAGAAACAGTAACGTAGCAAGCATAGGAAGTGTAGCCACACTCCCGAAAAAACGGCCCGTCCCGCCCCTGCCGGGCCGCGTCCGTTTTGCTTGCACCCTCGCAGGCTGACGCCTGCTGGGGCAGACCCTTGGGGAAGTCCCCAAACCCCTTGAATGGAAAGGACGGTGAAACATGGCAGACAGGAAGCGAAAGATCGTGCTGCGCGTCCCCGTGACGCAGGAGGAACGGGAATTGATCGAACAGAAAATGGCGCTGCTCCATACGAAGAATTTTTCAGCCTACGCCCGGAAGATGCTCATTGACGGCTATATCGTCAACATGGACACCACCGACATCCGAGCGCAGACCGCCGAGATACAGAAAATCGGCGTCAACGTCAATCAGATTGCAAAGCGGCTCAACAGCATGGGGTCAGTGTACGCGCAGGACATTGAGGATATAAAGGGGGCGCTGGCGCAGATATGGCAATTACAAAGATACATCCTATCAAGTCAACGCTGAAAAAGGCCCTTGACTATATCGAAAACCCGGACAAGACCGACGGCAAGCTGCTGGTGGCCTCCTTTGCCTGCTCCTATGAAACAGCGGACATCGAATTTGAAATGCTGCTGGCGCAGGCCATCCAGAAAGGCAACAATCTGGCCCACCATTTGATCCAATCCTTTGCCCCCGGCGAGGCCACGCCGGAACAGGCCCATGAGATCGGCAAGCAGCTTGCCGACGAAGTGCTGCAAGGCAAATACTCCTATGTGCTGACAACCCACATCGACAAGGGCCACGTCCACAATCACCTGATTTTCTGTGCCGTGGATATGGTAAACCACCGCAAGTACAATTCTAATCGACAGAGCTATGCCTATATCCGGCGCACCAGTGACCGACTGTGCCGGGAAAACGGTTTGTCGGTGGTACAGCCCAGCCGGGATAAGGGCAAGAGCTATGCGGAATGGGATGCCGGGCGCAAGGGCAAGAGCTGGAAAGCCAAACTGAAAGCTACCATCGACGCTGTGATCCCGCAGGCCAAAGACTTTGACGATTTTCTCCGGCTCATGGCGGCGCAGGGCTATGAGATCAAGCAGGGCAAATTTATCTCGTTCCGCGCCCCCGGACAGGAACGCTTCACCCGCTGCAAGACGCTGGGCGAAAACTACACCGAGGAAGCCATCACCAGACGGATCAAGGGGCTGGTTGTGGACAGAGGCCCGAACCGGCAGCGTAAGGGTATCACCCTGCGGATCGACTTGGAGAACAACATCAAGGCCCAGCAGAGTGCGGGCTATGCACGTTGGGCAAAGCTCCAAAATTTGAAGCAGGCCGCAAAGACAATCAACTTTCTTACCGAGCATGGCATAGAGCAATATGCCGAGCTGGAAAGCAAAGTTATGGAGATCAGCGCGGCCAACGACGAGGCGGCTGCGGCCCTCAAAGACATGGAACATCGTCTTGGGGACATGGCGGTGCTGATAAAGAACCTCACCACCTACAAGCAGCTCCGCCCCGTGGTGCTGGAATACCGCAAAGCCAAAGACAAGGCCGCGTTCCGGCGCGAACATGAAAGCCAGCTCATTTTGTACGAAGCGGCGGCAAAGGCCATCAAGGACACCGGGATCACAAGGCTGCCCGATCTGGCCGCCCTGAAAGCCGAGTACCGGGAGCTGGACAAGCAGAAAGCGCGGCTGTACGAACAGTACGGCGAAGTCAAGCGAGAGCTGAAAGAATACGGAATTATCAAGCAGAATGTGGACAGCATTTTGCGGGTGACGCCGGGAAAGGAGCAGGCACAAGAGCTATGAGCATACCGAGAATGAATTACCCGCAATACCGCAAGGCCCGGAAGCTGACGCATGAGTGCTGCAACTACTGTGACGGGAACTGCCTTTTGCTGGACGACGGCGAGGAATGTGTGTGCGTCCAGAGCATTTCCTATTCGCTGCTATGCCGGTGGTTTCGTGCCGCTGTTCTCCCGCTGGACGGGGCGCTGTATGCCGAGATCATCCAGAGCCGGGACAGCGTGAAGCGGTGCGCCGTGTGTGGAGCTGCATTTACACCGAAATCCAACCGGGCCAAATATTGCCCGGATTGCGCGGTGCGGATGCGCCGGAAGCAAGAGGCCGAAAGGCAGCGGAAAAGATATTACGAGTTTTTGCAAATAGATAAGTAGTGTAATAATTACTATTTCAAAATACTTATTTAGAAAGTTTCTACATTGATTGTAGATGACAAAGTTTTCTTTTCTTTATATAATAAAAATAATCCTATTGTTTTTGGCAAATTGAGAGGTGCTATGATGTATATTGATTTTATCAAGAATAAATATCCTGACATTCCAGATATTGATCGACAGGCGTACATAGACAGAGATAAGAAGGCCTTGATTAGTATTGTTCAAGAGAAAATCACTCAAAACGCAGAGGAGATTGTAGAACGCTGGTATAAGTTAAGCGACATTGGATTTCTCCCTCAGGAAGAAAAATTTTTGGATCTTCTGAAAGAAGCAGAGCAACTATATAGTTTTGGTTTTTATACGGGAACAATTGCAGTTGTTGGAATTGCTTGCGAAGAATACTGTAGATATTTAGTAGCAAAACATAAACTTGCAGATGTAAAAACTCAAGAAAAGCGAATAGACAAGTTGTATCAAGACGGAGTAATTACAAACGACATAAAAGATGCACTACATACTGTTCGAAAATTGCGAAACGATTGCATGCACTACAATATTTCCTTTAAGCAGTTAGACGAAAATGAGTTAGAGCAACACGCCTTTGATATGATTGTCCAGTATAAAGCTTGCTTACATCCGTTAGCAATTAAAGTGGATGATAGAAGCGAGGAAGATCTTATTGCGGATTTTGTTAAGGCAAAAAAATCGAATTTAAGAGAATATCTTTACAAACATAGAAATATTTTGCACCAAACAAAAGACATCAATCTGCAAATTAGCCCCAATGTGGAAAACATGATTTTTGTATCAGTTTACTATATTGGCGAAATAGACATTTCAGAGCACTTCCACGAGATGACATTGATTGATCTAAATAATCCTTATCCAGTTGTGGTTGATTTAACATTGCCACAATGTGAAATGATAAAAAATCTAAAGTTAAAAGAAGGCAACCTGATTACAGCCACCCTAACTTCAGCAGTTTCGAGTATTGGTCAAACAGAAGAATGGTTGTTATTGAAAATAGATGATATTTCTCGAATGATATATAATTTGGAAGATATTTTTCCTTCGTGAGAAATTATTTGTTTGCCCATAACAAGGCTAACCATCTACGCATTTAGGGGGCAAAAAGCCCACGGAAATCAAGGCTTTTCAGCGGTGGTCGGTGGGGTGGCAAAATGATTTATCAAATACCCGCCGGAACGGGATTTGAAATGCGTAGAAAAATCTTTGCGGTGCTGGTTTTCCTGCCGGTTCTGTGATATGCTGGAATAAGACTAACAACGACAGGAGTTGACACGATGGCCGAGCAGGAAATGTTGCTGGACACAGCTACCATCAAGGCCGCTGTTGCCGGTGAGAAGTGGGCCAAACAAAAGGTGGTCGAACACTACGTCCCCATGATCGACGAGATGGCCATTGACGAGGACATGAAGCAGCACTTGATTATGAAGCTGCTGGAAGAACTGCCACACTTCCCGATGGAACAGGAATAAAAAAGAGCGCCGGACGCAGAGGCATACAGCCCTCGCGCCCGGCGCTTTGCATATTGGAACATGGCCTATTTTCTGGTATAATAAAAGAAAAAATAACTTAGCTGGGAGATATATCTATGGGGAAAAATGTGTTTTCTTTGCTTCGTTCCAAAGAAATAATTGCAATTTTAGATGGGGATAAAGAATTTGGTGATATGACCTTTGAAGATAAATACGGAAATGAAAAAAACATCAAAATTGCCATGCCATATCTTAGTGGGCCAGCTATATGCGAAATTTCCTCCCTTTTTGGACTACCCTCAACTTATTCATGGTCTGGTGGTGCATTAAGTCGTTGGCAATATTTCGATCAAATCATGGATTTTTGTATTAAGCAAAATAGAATGTCCGATTTTCTTGCTTACATATTTTCAAAAGATAAATTTGTTGAAGCGTTAAAAGGTCTATCGCCAGAGGATATTGAGGAAGCGTATCGTACTATTGTGCAGAAAATCTTAGAGCAGATTAACAGCATCCTATATTTCGGCGGCAATGAACTCCGTGTGGTTGGCAACTCATATCAAATTGGGCAAATTGGTAAGGTTGTTACCGTTGCTGCGCCAACAGTAAAGGTTATAGACCGTGCTTACATCAAAGATTTAGCTGAAAGAGCTAACAAAGACATTGATGATGGAAATTTTGATAGTGCAATAACAAAAGCTCGTACAATACTTGAAGAAACATTTTGCTATGTCATTGAGAAAAAGGGAGAAGTGCCATCAGATAGCGGTGATATTGGAAAACTTTACGGTCAGGTAAAAGCTCTATATAATATGCACGCGCACAAAGATTTGGATAGGCGTATAAACACTTTACTTTCCGGCTTGGAAAAAATAATTTCTGCAATCGCAGAAATGCGAAACAAAGAAAGTGATGCTCATGGTGTGGGTAGTAAGCGCATTGGTATAGCAGATTATCATACACGACTTTTTGTTAATGCTGCAATCGCTATGGCAGATTTTATATTGTCTGTTTATCAAAATGCAGAGAGGGGCATCAACAATGGGGCAGACTTATAGAATTGATCGGCTACACATTATCACATACAAGTGTAAGCCAAAAAAGATAGTTAAAGAAGCACGATGTCGTTATTTAGCAAAAAGTCAAATAGTAAACGGTAACGCAAAGGGAAAACGTTTTGATTATTTGAACTTTCGCGGTTCTCATTTCAAAAAAGTGGATTTTTCTCACGCCATAGTTTCTGGATGTGATTTTTGGGGAGCAAATTTTAATAAGTGCAATTTTCGTAATGCTCACATTACTGACTGTGTATTTATGGGATGTCGGTTTACTAACTGTGTATTTGATGGTGCCAATGTAGAATACACAACCATAGTCAATACAAATTTGGCTGGATGCAGAAATATCGTTCTTGGAAAAAATACAGAAGTTCTATCGCAATATCCGAATGTTGACGTCACATCGGAATTAGAGGAAGTATTAAACGCATTAAGAAATAATGTAAATATCCGTAAGTATAAGCTCCTTCACCTTCCGGGTAATAAAATTAACTATCTCAATATTTATCTATTGCAAAAGAAATTTTCACTGGAAGAATTGCCCAAACTACTATGGCTTATTTATAGTAAATCAAATAAAAATGTGACAACATACAAAAAATTAGAGTTAGCATTGAAAGCTGAAAAAAGAATGTTATAATATATTTGTCCCGCCCCACACAATCGAGAGGTTGTGTTGCTAATGAGGCTTGGAAACAAGAGATCGGGGACTGTAACATGATAGCTAACATTCGAGGAGGGATGTCTATGATTTCTAATATGAGTACTATCATCAGCTTTATTTGCCTGATTGCTGGAAAAATGTTAAATGTTGTAGCCCCTCTCGATTGTTTGGGGTAACTGAAAAAATCAACGCCGGACGCAGAGGCTATACAGCCCCCGCGCCCGGCGCTTTGCTATGCTTGGATTACTCGTCCGTGAAATGGAACTGTCGCGCTTCAAAGTCGGCGTCGTTCATGGCGTCCAGCTTGTCGGCGGTCTGGCGGGCCAGCGCCGCCACGTCCTCGTCCATATCCGGCAGAGCGGCCCGGATGTTGGCCGCCGTCCTGCGCCGGTCGCTCTTGTGATACATACAGATCAGGTTTTCTTCTTCCACGGTAAACTGTACCATTGTCATACCTCCAATTCGTTTTTCTTGGTTCTGGCCGGGGCCTTTTTCGAGGCTTGGGCCTGTTTGGTTTCGGATAGCTGCCTGCGGATGGAAGCGCGGGGCCGCCGCACTTCCTTGTCCCGGTTCTCGTCCTTGCCAATCACTGCATACAGGCCGTGCCGGTCTTTCATGCCGGTAAAGCACAGGGATTTATAGGGCAGCATGGAAAACAGCCGGTCGGTGTCCTTGCTGGATGCAATCTGCACAAAGTATGGGGACAGCTCCACCATGAAATGCGTCTTGTTGGGGCTGTTGGGGGCGGACAGATCTTTCAGTCCGGCCACGATCCGCTGCGCCTCGGCCAAAATCATGCCGTCATGCAGCGCCGTTACGTGGGCCTTGAAGTCGCCGGGCGCAAGCTGCGCCCGGCCTTTCTGTTCCTGCCGCAACAGCTCCCGCAGGTGTTCCGGCTCATTAGGCTTGGCCTCATACCGCAGGAACGCCCCCAACTTGGGATCGGGCCGCCCGTCGAAGTACAGACCGGCGGGCTGCTCCCGGTCGCCCTTTTCATAGTGCAGGATGATGTTGTCGACCTGTACCGCCTCGGCTGCGACGTGCCGGAAGTGCTGGGGATAGTCCAGCTCATAGAGATTGCCGCGAATGACGCCCCGCACCTTGCCGGTCAGCTCCACGGCGTAGGCCAGCACCCGGTCACGGGTCTGCTCCCCGTAAAACTTCCATGTGTTGTGCTGCCGGGTGCCTTGCAGGTACACATCACTTTCCCGGAAACAGTGCGTCCCGGACGGGCGGGACATCCACAAAAGCGTCCTGTCCTCGGCCTTGTCGCTGGCAGCGGCCCGCCCGATGATCTCCTTGTCAATCTCAAAATCGTTGCGATAAAAGGCGGTGTTCTGCCGCATGAGCTGTTCCAGCGCGGCCAGAACATCCACATTCTCAAACCTGTTCATGGCGTCACACCTCCAATTCCTGTGCTTTCTCCCGCTGCGGCGGTTTCTTCTGCTGTTCCTCCTTGGCGGCTTTGAGCTGCGCCCGGATGGACAGCTTTTTCTGTTTCTGCGCCGGGCGCTGGGGCTGCTTGGGCTTTTGGGCCTCCGCCTTGGCTGCCTCGGCCACGTCAAACAAGGAAATCTGTTCCCCGGCTTTGGCCTTGGCTTCCAGCTCACTCATGGTCGGGGCGTTATTCAGAACGCCGTCAATCACGTTGTAGTTCTGCTCGGTTGTCATTTCAGCGGCCTTGATGGGGCTTTCCTGCTGGGCGGGGGTGGCAAAGGCGTCTGTGCCGTTGCCCATGATAAGATACTTGCCGTCCTCGGATTGGTGGTGGAAACCATAGCCTGCGGCCTCCAACTGCTCCCGGCTCATGTCGGTTACAAGGAAGCTGCCCCGTGGGGTCTGGATGCTCTCGCCGGTCAGCAATTCCCGTGGCGTAAGCTGCTTTTCCCGCTGCAAGAAGAACTCCGGCACCGGCGTAAAGCCGAAGCTGTCACAGTAGTGGGCTTCCTCCTTGCCGCTGCGGGTCAGCACCACAATGTCGGAAACGGAAAGGCTGTGGCCGGTGAAGTCGGCGGGACGGTCAAGGTTGAATGTACGGTAAATGTCCTCCAGCGTGGTTTTGCCGTCCAGCGGGGCCGTGTAAACCAGATCGTAATTCTGCCGGTCAACGGTCAGCCCCGCTTCCTGCAAGCTCTCGTAAGCCTCAAAGCGATAATCCCGTGTTTCCGGCCCGCCTTTGAGCTGGTAGATGGCAAAGGTGTCGCCCTGCTCCTGCGCCGGGGGATCGACGGTGAAATAAGGGTTTTCCCATTGGGTGAACGGCATATCCGGCATGGCCTTGTAGCTGCCGTTCTCCATCACATAGGGCCGTACCCGGTCAAAGCCGATTTCCTTTGCCACACGGGAGAGGCTTTCCAGTACCACGGGATCACTCTGCAGCCGTTCCATGCGGGTGAAGTCCTCCACAAGATAATTCTGGCCCGCCCGCACATGGAGAATATCGGCGGCGCTCATACCGTCCTTGCTTTCCATGCCCAGCGTCAGATGGGCGTAGGGTCGGCCATCGGTGTTCAAATCCTTGGCCTCGCTGTTGTAGGGCTGGCTCCGCAGCTCGTCGAACCTGGCCTTGGCTTCCTCAAAGGTGGCGAAGTGTTCAATCGGGGTCTGCTGTTTGGCATTGGTGGCCCATGTTTTCAGATCGGGGATGATGTAAAACCCCCATTCCCGGCCAGCCTCCGGCGCGGCGGTGCGGCGCTCGGCCAGTGTCTTTTCGGCCCGTTCCCGCACATCGTCCCGCAACGGCACCGTATAGAGGGTGGACGCAGAGGAAAAGCCCACGTTATTGAAAACGTAGTCTACATCGGCCTCTTTCAAGGCTCCTGCCGGGTAGTAGTCGGCCCGTGTTGGGGTGTCGCTCACCTTGCCGCTGGCAATGTCATGGTTCAATCCCGTTTCCAGATGGGTACAGATTTTGCCGTCCACGGCCAGCGTCACATAGTACCAGCCAATATAACCGCCGGTCTTTTCATCGGCTCCCTGGTTGAACTCCACATTGAGCAGCGTGTAGGGCTTCAAGCCCTTTTGGGCCGCGATCTCGTTGTCCTTGGCTTCCCGCTGCAACAGCGCGGGCAGGGCCGCTTCCTTGGTGGCCTTGACGATCTCCGGGTTGTACTGTACCAAAGTACGGTTGACACCTTCCGTCTGCACCTTGACCGTCTTGGCTTTCGGCGTCAGGTGGTTGCCGATAAACAGGGACGCGCCGTTGTCAAAACGGATCGTCATATCGCTGGTGCCGCGCCATTTGCCGGTACAGGGGGACGTATGGATTTCGCCGGTCTTGCAGCCAAACGCCTGCGCGATCACATCAATCTTGGCCTGCAAGGGCAGGTCTTTGTATCGGTCAGCGATTTCCAGCGCCTTTTTCTGCAACTCCGTCAGGGTTTCGGCAGAGGCCGCCTGCGGCTCGGCGTCGGAAGTAACCTCCTGCGCCGGGGCGGTTTCCGGCTCCGGCTCCTGCACGGGTTCTTGTTCCGGCTCCGGATCTTGTCCCGGTTCCTGTTCCGGGGTGGGTTCCTGTGTCGGCTGTTCCTGTTCCTTGGCATACAGCTCCTTGACGGCTTCCTGCGTCAGCTCCCCGGTATTGAGCTGATCCATCAGCTCCCGGCACCGTTCTGGCGTCCCGACATACAGCACATCCCCGATCTTGGCCCTGCCGTTATCCTGCGGGATATAGGCTTGCAGCATATACAGGTTTTCCCGGCTGTCGCTGCGGGGGTTGGCGTGTACCCGGTAGAAGTAGTTCGGCTCGGCCTGTTCCTGTGCCGCCTGCGCCCGCTGCTCCCGGCTGCTGTTGCGTTGCAGCTCCGTGGGCTTGATGCCGGAAAGGGGCTGAATACAAGCGATCCTGTCCGACGCATAGTAGGCATTGTCGTTCAAAAGCCGCTGCCATGCGCCCACACTCGACGCCCAGCGGAAACCTTTCTCTTTCAACTGCTGGCGGGCGTCCGCTTCCGGCTTGTCGTCAAAGAACACCTGCAAGCGGCCCTGATCCCGGTTGGCCTCCACATGGCCGCCGTCAAACTCCCAGCCTACATAGGCCACTTCGTTTGCGCGGGTCAGGCTTTCGATCCGCTGCCGGACACGGCGGATTTCCGCATTGTTGTTGGACAGCTCCCAGCTCTGAAACGGCTTCTTTTCATAGTGCCAGCCAGACGCCATATCCGCTTTCAGGTTTTCGATGTTTTCAGGAGAGAGGTGCGGGCAGCCGTCCAGTGTACCGTGTTTGCGGTAATAGGCGTTCACAGCTTTCATGGTTTCCTGCGCCTTTTCCAGACCGTCCAGCTTCTTTTGCAGCTTGGGAATGGCCTGCGGATCGTCCTTCCGGATGCCGCCCATGCCGGTGCTGCGGATTTTATCAAGCAGCCCTTGGATGTACTGCCATTCCTGCATATTGCTGTCGCGGGCCGCGTTCTGTTTCTCTTTCTGGCGTACCGGGAAATTGGAACCACCGGCAATCAAAATGGACGGCACACGGGCGTCAATCTCATAGCCGTGGTTCATGTTGGCAGCCAGCTTCCGGGCATAGGTGTCAAGCAGGCTGTCGATCTTCTCATGGTACATGGGATCGACGCGCCTTTTCTGTTCCTGTGCCAGCGCAAAGGCTTCATCCACATAATGCCGGTACTCGGCTGTGGCGCTGCCGGGCTTGTAGTCGGAAAAGCTGTTCATTTCCTTGGCACGGCGGGCCGCGCCCTCATTGATGGAATAGTAGTAGTCGGACGCCGCAGGTTCTTTTGTTGGCTGTTCCGGGGCTTCTTGCTGGGGCGGCTCTTTGACCTCCTGCGGCTGGACCGGGTCCTCATAGCCAGCCGCCGCATATTCCTCCACGGTCATACCGGCATCGGCGGCCCCCTGTGCAATTTCCGCCTCCTCCTGCGCTTTGTAGTCCTGCAAGCTCTGGTCGAAGTCGGTCAGTTTCGGCATTTCCGGCAAAGGCTCTCCGTGGTTGAGCAGCGGACGGCACTCCATAGCGTAGTCCACCAGCGCCCCATAGTAGGCGGTTTCCTCCGGCGTCAGGGTGTCGCTGGACGCCAAACGGGTCTGCGCCTCCTGTTCCAGCCGGGACAGGTTGCAATGCAGCTCCATGTAGGGGATGATCTCGGTGAGAAAGGCTTCACGGCTGGCGTGATCCTCCGCCCACGCCTCCGGGCCGCCCTGCCGGGTCAAATGGTCTTTCCATTTTTCATCGTTCAGATAAAAGGTCTGATACTCCCGGATATGCTCAATCAGGGAACCGTCCCGGTCGCCAAAATCCCGCCGCCCGGAATAGCTGTGCGGCTCTCCTTGGAATGTGAAATCAATGCGGAAGTCGGTCTTATCATAGTAGCCGCCGCCCCGATGTTCTGCGTCCAGCCGGGCAAACAGGGCGTCGGCCTCATGCAGCGGCATTTGCTGGCCCATTTCCAGATCGGGGCTTTCGGTGAAAAGGATCGTCACAACCGGCTCTGCCGTGGGGTCAAGGGTGGGCTGCTGTGCGGCCTTGGCCTCTGCGATTTCCCGGTCAATCCGGCTTTTCACCAGCTCGTCCACATGGCCGTGCTGCATTTCATAGCCATGTTCGCACAGGCGGTTGATAAGCTCGATCACCTTGTCCGTGTTGCCCACAGCCTCGGCGTACTCCACGATCAACCGGCGTTCCTCGTTGCCCATGCGCTGTCCGTTGCGCTCGGCCCAGTCGATCAGGGCGTTGGCCCGTTCCGTGGGGGTGGCCTCCGGCATAATGGGTTTGTTGTTCAAAAGGCCGTCAATCCCATTCCACGGCTGCGGCTCCGGCTGGGCCTCGGCCCGTTGCAGCGTCCCGTCGCCGGAAAGGACAAAGCCCTGTGTCTGAATGGCGTCTAACGTGCCTTGCGTCACCTCGCCGGTTGATTTCACATCGGCGTCAATCAGGGTTTGCAGCATGGCCTTTACACTGTCGGTCATTTCCTGCTGCTGTTCCGGGGGCAGCTTGGAAAACACACTGTCGGGGGCAGGCTGCTCGGCGGCCTGTTCCGCAGTTTGCTCCACGGCCTGCTGCGCCTGCCGCTGTTGCTGAAGCTCGGCAAGGTGGCCGTCGATGGTGGTAATCAGCTCATGGGCGGTGGCCCGGATGGTTTCAAGGGACGCCCGCAGCTCTTTCAGGTCTTTGCCGGAACTCCAACCAGCCACATACCCAAAGGAATAGTCGGACGTGTCCAGTCCGTAGTGCTGGCAGACGGCATAGGCCACGCTCTCGGCCTGCACCTCGCGGGTGCGGCTGTCGGGCCGGTCGGCCTGCTTGGTCACAGGGGCGTCCGGGTCAATGACGTGGAGCTTGGCATGGGCAATCTCATGGATGGCTGTTTTCAAAGTTTGCAGCTCACTCATGTTCTCCTGTATGGCGATCCGCTTTTCCGTCAGGTGGTAGTAGCCGTGAGAACCACCGGGGATGTCCTCAAAGGCCATCGGCACGGGGGAAGTCTGTTCCAGTGCCTTGAAGAAGTCCTCGTATTGCTCCACATTTCCGGCCAGCTCGTCCACACCGATAGATGGCAACGGTTCGCCCTCGGTCTGGCTCACATCAAAGACAGACACGATTTTGAACGCCGGAACTTGCGTTTCCTGTACTTCGGTCAGAGGCTTGCCGTCCTTGTCCATGACCGGCTGACCCTGTTCGTCCAGCTTCGGCATTTCCTTTTTCACCTTGTAGGGAGCCGGAGCCAGAATTTTGATGCCTTTCTCGCCCCGCTTCACATTGCGGTGAAAATCGTCCCGCCACTTGTTGTAGCCAGCCACAAGCTGGCCGCCCTGCATGGCGATCAGCAGCGTATTGTTGAAGCTGTAACTGTGGAACTTCGCCATAGAGGTGAGATAGGCTGTGTAGCGTTCACTCTCGAAAAGCTCCTGTATGCCGGTTTCCAGCCGGTCGGTGATTTCTTTCATGCGGTCGGCGCTGTTCTGGCTGTTGAGAATAATGGGGACGACGGGCGGCGGGGCCGCAGCTTCGGCGGTGGGCGCTACCTCTGGCTGCACCGTCCGGGCCGGGGCCTCGTCCCGCAGAATTTCCGGCGCGGGATAGGCCATCACACGGTATTCCTCCGGCACCGGCTGGCCCTCATGGACACGCTGCCACTCGTCGCCGCTTTTCACCAGATAGCCGTAATCGGTGAAAACACCATGCTCCGTATTGGCAATATGCAGGCCGAAACGGGGCAGGAAAATTCCCGCTTTCCATTCCTCCGGCATATCCACCATGCCGGAACGGTTCAGGTAGTAGTCACCCAACTGGCCCGTGCCGGTGACATCCGGCAGATGCACAAAGTAGTCCACGTTGTCGGGGTAGTCGATAATCTGGCCGATACTGTGAAAATCGCTCTGCGGGCTTGTCAGGGCGGCGTTCAGCTCCGCAAGCTCGGCAGCGTCCAGCTTTTCCAGCCTCGCGGCAAGGAAGTTCAGCTCGTCCACATCGGCGGACAGCACCAGATCGCGGGGCAGCTTAACGGGACGCTCCTGCAGGCTTCGGTAGCTGTACAAGAAAAAGTCCTGCGGATTGTCGGCACTGATCCCGATTTCCCGCAGGGCTGCTTGCAGCTTTTCGGTTGTGGTCGGCAAAGAAAACCAAAGGCCCTCTTTGCCTTGCTCATAACGCTGTCGGTTATGAAGCAGGATAGAAAACACTTCGCTCATGGGTTCACTCCTTTCATATTCATAGGGGTTTGGGGCTTTCCCCAACAAGCAAAATCCCCGGCCCGGCAGGGTGGCCGGGTCAGGGATTTATCGGAAGTGTGGCTACACTTCCTATGCTTGCTACGTTACTCCGTCAGCTCCTTTTCTCCACGCGGTAGTTGACGTACTTCCCGCCGGTATCGGCCAAAAGCACCGTCCCGTCGTAGGTTTTGCCGGTTTTCATGGAACGCAGGCCCTTTACCTTTGCCTTTCCGTCTTTGAGCAGCGCGGCGGCGATCTTCGGGGTGAACGTCTTGCCCCGTTCCTCAAAAAATCGGTCATTCTTCCACATAACAAACTGACAGGCCCGGTTTCCGCAGTAATAGTTTTTCTTGCCCTCGTAGACAGCTTCGCCGCAGCGGGGACACTTGCCGATAGCAACACGCTCGGCCTGAAACAACTTCTGCGCGTCCTCGCTGATCTGCGAATAACGGGAAATCAGGTTTCGGGTCATTTCCTCAATGCCTACCATGAAGCCCTCCGGGTCGGCCTCGCCCTTGGCAATGGCCGTCAGCTTGGTTTCCCATTCCGCCGTGAGCTGGGGAGAAGTCAGCACATCCGGCAGGACACACACAAGGTTGTGGCCGTCCTTGGTGGGAAGTAGCTGCTTGCCTTTGCGTTCCACAAAGCCCATCTGCACCAGCTTTTCCAGAATGGAAGCGCGGGTTGCCGGGGTTCCCAAACCTTGGCGCTCGGCGTCCTCCGGCATATCCTCGGCCCCGGCCCGTTCCATAGCAGACAGCAGCGTATCTTCGGTGTAGGGCTTGGGCGGTGTGGTGAAATGCTCGGTGACACTGGCCTCCACCGGGTCAAAGGTCTGGCCCTCGGTGATCTCCGGCAGCTCCCTTGCCAGCTCCGGCGCGTCCTCGTCGGCGTCGGCCTTGAACGACGCCTTGAAGCGGCGCTCAATCTCTTTCCAGCCGGGGGTGAGAATGGTTTTGCCTTTGGCGGTGAACTCGTTCCCGGCGCAGGTGAATGTGGCGGTGACAGCCTCATACACATGGGGCGCGGCCACGGCACACAGCAGCTTGCAGCACACAAGGGACAGCAGTTTCTTTTCGCCCTCGGTCAGCCCGTCAAAGCCTTTCTGCACAAACTCCATCGTGGGGATAATGGCGTGGTGATCGGACACCTTTTTGCTGTTCAGCACCCGGCCAAACTGCGGGGCAATGTCCAACCCCGCCGCAAAGGAAAGCAGCGGCCACAGGCCGGACACGATACTTTCCGCCGTGGGCTGCATATCGTCAGTAAGGTACTGGCTGTCGGTGCGGGGATAGGTCAGCAGCTTCTTTTCATAGAGCTGTTGGGCATAATCAAGGCTCTGCTTGGCGGTAAATCCAAACAGGCGGTTGGCCTCCCGCTGCAAGGTGGTGAGATCGTAAAGACGGGGCGGCTGCTCCGTCTTTTTCTCACGTTTCACCGATACACAAACAGCCTGCGCTCCTGCACAGGCCGTCTTGGTGGCGTCGGCGTCGTCGGGGTTCAGAAAGCGGTCGCTGGCCGCCTCCATACCGCCCGCCGCGATATGGACAACGTGATATTTCTCTTTCTTGAAATTGCTGATTTTGGCCTCCCGGTCAACCAGCATATTGAGGGTAGGCGTCTGGACACGGCCCACGGTCAGGGTCTTGTGATAGAGAATGGAGAAAAGCCGGGTGGCGTTGATCCCCACCAGCCAATCGGCCTGCGCCCGGCACAGGGCCGATTGATACAAGTCGTCGTAGTCGGCCCCCGGTTTCAGGTGGGCAAAGCCTTCGCGGATCGCGGCGTCCTCCATGCTGGAAATCCAAAGGCGCTTGAACGGCTTTTTGCAGCCCGCCATCTGGTAGACGAAACGGAAAATCAATTCGCCCTCGCGCCCGGCGTCGGTGGCGCACACAAGCCCCGTCACGTCGGGGCGCTCCATCAGGGAGCGCAGCACGGCAAACTGTCCTTTCTTCTCGGCGGGGATGATGTACTGCCACTCCTGCGGCAAAATCGGCAGGTCGTCATAGCGCCACTTCTTGAAACGCTCGTCATAGGCTCCGGCGTCGGCAAGGGAAACAAGGTGGCCGATACACCAGCTCACCAGATAGCCGTTTCCCTCCATGTAGCCGTCCTTTTTCTGATCCGCACCGATCACGCCCGCAATGCTGCGGGCGACGCTCGGTTTCTCTGCAATTATAAGTTGCATAAACACACACTCCTTTCATTGTTTCTTTGCGATTTGTGTTGTATAATTGTATTTGTGAGGTGGTAGGTATGGTCTTTAAGATAATCACATCACTTGTCTTTATTGCTGTCTTTATCGCAAGAATTGTTAAACCCGAATGGAATATTGATACTACTTCCATTATTCTTCTTATACTTGCTTTCGTCCCGTGGTTTATCCAATACATTAAAACACTGGAAATCAGCGGACTTGGCAAAGTTGAGCTGGTTGGCAAAGAGCAGAAAAAAGAAATTGATAAAAAGGCAAGTGAGGCAGGAATCCAAAAAAGTGAAACAGCGGACAACGAGCAATACACTTTCTATGGATTGCGGTACAGCGATCCCAAATTGGCTTTAGCTGGTTTGCGGATCGAAATTGAAAGTGTATTGAGAAAAATAGCTGAAGCGAACCAATTAGATACTTCTCGTACTGGTATCGGGCAAATGGCAAAAGTTCTTAGCCAACACCAGCTTATCAATGATAATGAACGAGCTATCATATTTGACCTTGTTGGTATTTTGAATAAAGCGGTACATAATCAACTTAAAGAATACGAAAGCGAATCGTTCGACTGGGTATTTGACCTCGGTCTTGATTTGCTTAAATCACTTAACGCCAAACTATCGTAATAAAAGCGGCATTGCTATTTCTTGTTTGATAAGCAATGCCGCTTTTTCTTTACTCTTTATCCGTTTCCATGCTGTCGTCCACTTCGGGTGTCACTTCGTCCTCCGGGGTCGGTTCGTCCTCATCGTCCTCGTCCTCGCCAAAATCGTATTCGTCCAGCTCGTCGCCGCCCTTGGTGTCGGCCTTGGGCTTCTTAAACTTGAAGAAGTAAAGGGCCGCGCCGCCGCCGATCAGGGCCACCACAAGGAACACCACAAGGCCGCCCATGCCGGTGCTTTTCGCTTCATCTTCCTGCGGCTGCTCGGTTTCCTCCGGCTCCTGCGGTTCCGGCTCCGGGCCGGTACACTCGGTCATATTGGTTTTACATACCGGGCAATTCATGTTGACGGCTCCCGCCGCGCATTTGGTCGTACAGGTACAGGTTTCCGGGGCGGCTTTTCCATCCTCCAACAGTGCTTGCAGGTCGGCGTCATCCACTTGGTTGAGGAAGTGAACGGCGGTTTCCTTGTCCTCGTTGGCGCGGTCGATCAAAATATAAAAGTAGTTGCCCGCCTTGGTGGTAACGGTGATAAGCTGCTTATCTCCGTAGAAATCATCCACCAGTGTTGCGTTGCCCTCCGGGGTAACAGGTACGCCCTCCGGCTCCATGCCGCCGGTGGTGGGTTCTTCCTCCTGCGGTGCCTCGGTGGTTTCCGGCAAAGGCTCCGGGTTGGGGTCAGTGCCACCGGCAAAAGCGGTGGTGGAAAAGGCCGTCAGGCAAAGCACGGCGGCCAGCGTCACGGTAAACGTGCGAATGATCTTATTCTTCATCGGCATTGTCCTCCTGTTCAAAATCCGGCTGCGGGGCCGGGGCGCTCTGCAAAGCGCCGCCGCGCAGGAACGCCGCAAATTCCTCCGGCTTCATGTTCAGGCCGCGCACAAGCTGGATGATCTGCAAATTCTCCTGTTCGGTCTTTGCCGCTTCCAGCTCACGAAGCTGCTTTTGCAGCTCCGCGATCTTGGCCTTGGTTTTCTCAATGTCCTTTTCGATACGGTCAAGTTTGTTTGCCATAGTCAAAACTCCTTTCTGGCGTCAAGGCAGACGCCCGTAACAATAGAAATGCTGCTGCCAATAACTCGAATTGAGGTTGGTGTAAGAAATAGGGTCGCCACAGTGCAACATCACGGAATTGCCCACATAAATGCCGACGTGGGAAACGCCGGGGGTGTCGTAAGTGCCGACGAAAAATACAAGGTCGCCGGGCTTGGCCTGCTCCGGGGAAACAGGGGTACAGATATTGCAAAGGCCCTGTGCGCCCAGCCGTCCCACGTCCCATCCGCTGTGATTGATTACCCAGCTCACAAAGCCGCTGCAATCAAAGCTGGTGCTGGGAGAGCTGCCGCCCCACACATAGGGATAACCCACATACTTTTCCGCCTCGGCCATCATTGCGGCAAAGGTGGCGTCCTCCAAAGCCTCCGGGGGTATCTCGTAATAGGTCGGCTCCTTGACGGTGGAAGCGTTGGGATAGGTGCCGTTGGGAAACAGGTCAGGCCGGTTGCCCAGCGTGTGCATATACACCGCATACAGGCTCATTTGTTCCTCGCCCATGATGTAAACAGGCAGATGGGACATATCGAAGTTTTCCAGCTTCACGTTGCAGATGTAGTAGGTGTAGGGAACTTGCACGGTGTAGGTGTTGCCCTCGCTGTCCGTCCGGGTTTCGGTGCGGTATCGGGTTTCGGTTTCAATGGTCTGTGTCAGGGTGTATTGCTTCTCAAAGAGCATGGCAAGGTCGCCTTGCACGTCGCCCAGCGTATAGACGCCCTCATGCAGCGCCGACAGGATGGAAGTCAGCACATAAGGGTCATGGCCGATCTCGTCCAGATCGAAGCGGTATTCGTCATAGCCGGGGTGCAGGCTTTCGTAGTTGTCAAGCTCATACTGCAAATCGGCCTCCATGTCCGCATAGGCGGCTTCCGCCCCCAGCATATCGCTGTCCTCGGACAGATAGGACGTGGCTGCCACGCCGGTTCCGGCGCTGCCGAACATGGCCGTACAGGATTGCAGGCCGCCCATAATCAGCATGAGCATAAGGCCCACACCGCCGATCAGCAGCACACCTTTCCAGTGCCGGGCCACAAAGGACGCGGCCTGTTTGCTTTTCTCGGCGGCTTTCTTGGCGGCTGCGGCGGTGGTCTTGGTGGCGCTGGCTGCGCCCTGTGCCGTCTGGCCCGCCGCCCGTGCTGCCTTGGCATAATCCCGTTTGATTTTCTGTTTCTGCCAGAACCGGGCCACCGGGTTTTTCGCCGCCTGCGCCATTTCCGGGTTGTCCCGCAAGGATTTCTGGTAGATGTACTCCGCATTGGCGGCAATGGCCTTTTTCTCGGCCTTGGCTGCGGCCCGGTAGGGTTTGAGCTTATGACGCCGGATGCCGCTGCGGATGGCTTTTCCTGCTTGGCGCTCGGCAAGTTCTTCTCCCTTATGGCCGCCCTCGACGCCCACATTTTCATGCTCAACCTCATGGATTTTCCCATGCAGATACAGGCCCGCTTCCTCCATCGGACGGCTTGCCGGGTTGGGTTTGAGCTTGGGGGCCGGTTTCTCTACCTTGTCAAAGTGCAGCTTGGTTTTGGCCTTGCCCTTGGCCTCGTCATAGACGGTTTCCGTGGTGACGACGCGCTTTTTCGGCAGGGCTTCTTTGGCTGCGTCCAACTTATCCGCCCGCTTTTCCGCCTTGTGGACGTACTTGGAGAGGGCGGGATCGGCCCGTTCCTCGGCGGTGAATTGCAGGCGGGACGCCGGGCCGGTGGCCTGCGCCGCTGTATTCGCGCCATCCTTGGCGGCCCGCTTCGCCTTGCTGCGATCCCGGATGTCCCCGGCACGTTCCAGCACCTTTTCAGCGGTGCCGCCCGGCTCGGCTGCGGAATAGTCCTGTTCGGCCTCCCGGCTGGAAATGTTGATGCTCTCGCCGGTGGTCTGGTTATCCAGCGTCAGGCCGTCGCGGGTCATGTGCTGCGTCACCTTGTCACGGGGTTTCAACTGCTTCATAGGGCGTCACCTCCTTGTCTGTCATACTGTTTCGCCCTCGCCTAACCGGGTCGTCATAATCTTGTAGAGCTGGCTGCGCTGCGGGATGGGGTTGCGGAACGGCAGGATCACATTTTCGTAGATCAAAAGCCCCTCGCCGGGTTCGGAATTGTCCACATACCGTAATTGCTGCGGGGAAATGTTCAATCGCTCCGCAAGGATGCGCCGGTCGCCGGACGCCTGATTGAGCAGGCAAATGAAGTCGCTGTTTTCCAGAATGTTTTCGATCTCCGGGGAAGAAAGCAGGTCTTTGACGTTCTGCGTCGCCCCGGTCGGGATGCCTCCCCATTTTCTGAATCGCTTCCAAATCTCGCAGGAGAAAGCTGCCGTCTGTTCCTCTCGCAAAAGCAAATGTGCATTTTCGCACCGCAATCCTTACAGAAAAGCAAGCCCGACAAAGGGTGGATTTCCCCGTCCCCGTTGGGGCGTTTGACGGGCGCATTTTCCAAAATCCGCTGTACGGTTTCAAAGTCGGTGCGGTCAATAATCGGCTCATGCACATTTTCGGTTATCTGCCATTGGCTCCGGTCTACATAGTGGTTCCGCTTGTCCCGGAAATGCTTTGTAGTCTTGAAGTTGACTACATCGCCGCAATACTCCTGCCGTGTGAGGATATTGGTCAAGGTGGCTTTGTTCCACTTGCAGCGGTTATCCTCGTTGAGCGTCTTATTTTTACAGGTTCCCCGCCCTCGGTCTTTCATGTAGAAAGTGGGGGTTGGGATTTGCTCCTGTGTCAGATATACGGCGATTTGGTTGCGGTTTTTCCCGCCGATAAACAGACGGAAAATCAAACGGACAACCTCGGCGGCTTCCTCGTCGATTATCCAAAAATCCTTGTTGTCCGGGTCTTTGACATAGCCGTAAGGGGCTTCGGTGACAATCGGCTTTCCACTCATGCCTTTGGTCTTAATGCCCGTTTTCACTTTCTTGCTGATGTCCTTTGCGTACCACTCCGACATGATATTGATAAAGGGCGCAAACTCCAATGT
>ENA-UOJG01001813-UOJG01001813.1-human-gut-metagenome-genome-assembly--contig:-C47-NODE-1813-length-20657-cov-4.907048_pt1 | contig 20657 bp, 15 predicted proteins | sample MGYA00242340_ERZ723887 | MGnify/ENA metagenome assembly ERZ723887 | reverse complement strand
GGGCGAAGTCCCCTTCCGCCGGGCGGATCTTCACCTTCTCAAAATACCGCACCGCATCGTAAGCCGTGTAACCGAAAAAACCGTTGATACCCGTCGGATTGTCCTGCGCCGAAAATTGACGGATGTAGGCGGACAATTCGGCCGGAACGTCCGTATCGTCCTCCACCGGACGCACATCGCGCGTACCGTCGGGATACGTGCGCAGGATGTGCCCTCCCGAGAGGGTAAACGAAGCGATGGGTTCCACCCCGATGAACGAAAAACTGTTCTGGGTGGTGTGGTAGTCCGAACTCTCCAGCAGCACCGACTGGGGATACAGGTCGCGTACCTTCAGGTAAATGCCCACCGGGGTTTGAAGGTCGGCCGGGAGGACCCGATAACGGGTCTGGAATGCATATTCTTTCATGGTTTCTTCTTTTTCTTTCTTTGTGCTCTTTACTTTTTGTTTTCAAAACGGCGACGCTCCCGGATGTAGGTCTCCATGTCCTTGTCCCCGCGTCCCGAAACATTGACCACCACGATGTCCGTCGGGGCGAAATGCATCTGCTCCAGCACCGCCAGTGCATGGGCCGATTCCAGCGCCGGAATGATCCCCTCGGTACGGGTGAGGCGATAGGCTGCCTCGAGAGCCTGATCGTCGTCAATGGCTACGACCTCCTCGCGCCCCTCTTCGGCCAGGTAGGCATGCAGCGGTCCTATTCCCGGATAGTCCAGCCCGGCAGAGATCGAATACGGCTCCAGGATCTGCCCGTCCTCGGTCTGCATCACCAACGTGCGCGCCCCGTGGATGATCCCTTCGCGTCCCAGACGGATCGTCGCCGCGGAACGTCCGCTGTCGATCCCCTCCCCGCCGGCTTCGGCCGCGATCAGCCGCACCGAAGGACTGTTGATGAAATGGTAGAAAGCCCCCGCCGCGTTGCTCCCGCCACCTACGCAGGCGATGACATAATCGGGCTCCTCCCGGCCTTCCTTCTCCAGCAGCTGGCGGCGTATCTCCTGGGAGATGACCGACTGGAAACGCGCCACCATATCGGGATAAGGATGCGGGCCGACCGTCGAACCGATGATGTAATACGTATCCCGAGGATTGCAGCACCAGTCGCGGATGGCCTCGTTGGTAGCATCCTTGAGCGTCTTGTTGCCGCTCTCCACCGAAACGACCTTAGCCCCGAGCATCTCCATCTTTTCGACATTGGGTCTCTGCCGGGCAATGTCCGTCGCACCCATGTACACCACGCATTCCATGTCCATCAGCGCGCAGACGGTAGCCGCCGCCACGCCATGCTGCCCGGCGCCCGTCTCGGCGATGATGCGGGTCTTGCCCATCCGGCGGGCCAGCAGGATCTGTCCGATGGTGTTGTTGATCTTGTGGGCACCGGTATGGTTGAGGTCTTCGCGCTTGAGGTAGATCTTCGCCCCGTAACGCTCGGACAAACGCTTGGCCAGATACAAGGGTGAAGGACGGCCTACATAGTCCCGCAAGAGCGATTCGAATTCCTGCTGGAACCCCGGGTCGGCCATCTCCCGCAGGTAGGCCCGGCGGAGGTTTTCCACATTGGCGTAAAGCACTTCCGGGATAAACGCTCCCCCGAAACGTCCGTAATATCCCTCGAGAGTTACATCGTACTTTTTCATCTTTTTCTTTCCTTATGTTTTTCGTTGGTTTTTTCCGTGATTTTTCCGCATAAAAAAACGGGCTATCGGTGTGTCCGATAGCCCGTTGATATATTTACTTTGTTTTTCTCTGTCCTATATCTGCAAAGCCTGAGCGCCACACCGTCTCTCCGTCGGTATGCGCCACCACCAAATCATATTTGCAATGCTATGGTTCATTTGCTTTGTTTGTTGCGGACAAAGATGAGGATTATTCCGAACTGTTCAAAGAAATTTTTCATTTTTTTTCATCCTCGCATTTCCTCCTGGGGAAAAAAGGCCCGACAAAGCCCCTGTCATCCATTTTCCAGGGAGAAAATGCGCCGCGAGGAGCAGCCATTGCGCCACCGCCCGTCGCTACTTGGCGTGATGACGCTCCTTGAGCACCTCGATCACCTCCTGCAAGGTATGCCCCTTGGCCACCAGCAGGACGATGTAATGGTACATCAGGTCGGCACACTCGTTCAGGAACAGGTCGCGGTTGTCGTCCTTGGCCTCGATGACCACTTCGACCGCCTCCTCGCCTACCTTTTGGGCCACCTTGTTGATGCCCCGGGCGATCAGGCGCGCCGTGTAGGACTCCTTGGGATCGTCGTCCTTGCGGCGGTACAGGAAGTCCTGAAGATAAAACAGAAAATCGGCCGGAGTATTCTTCTCGCCCCAGCACGTATCGCTACCCGTGTGGCAGGTAGGCCCTACGGGAGTCGCCTTGACCAACAGGCTGTCCTGGTCGCAGTCCGAGAGGATGTCCTGCACCAGTAGGAAATGCCCGCTTTCCTCACCCTTGGTCCACAACCGTCCCCGCGAACGGCTGAAAAAACAAGCCTTGCCCGTTTCGAGCGTTTTCTGCAGCGACTCGGCATTCATGTATCCCTGCATGAGCACCACCCGCGTGGCAGCATCCTGTACGATCGCCGGGATGAGCCCCTTGGCATCGTACTTCAGATTTTCGATGTCCGCACTTACTTTCATTTCGTCTGTCTTTTTATGTATCGTTTCTTTCTTTCCGTATTTTTGGTTTTAACCCCTCTCTCTTTCTGCGTCTGAGTGCTCTTTTATTGCACACCTGCCCTCCAACTCTTTCCTGCCCGGCAAAAGCCGGCCGCCTCCTCCCGTCACAAGCGCACCGGAATGCCCCGCGAGGACAGATACCGCTTCACCTGCCCGATGGTCAGTTGCCCGAAATGGAATACCCCGGCCGCCAAAGCCGCATCGGCGCACCCCTTGTCGAAAGCATCGTAGAACGTCTCCAGCCAGCCAGCCCCGCCCGAAGCGATGACCGGGATGGAGAGTTGCCGGGAAATCTGCGCCGTCGCCTGACAAGCGAACCCCGCATGGGTCCCGTCGTGATCCATCGAAGTAAACAGGATCTCTCCCGCCCCGCGCTGCTCGGCCTCTCGCGCCCAGGAGAAGAGTTCCAACGGCGTGCGTTCCCTCCCTCCCTTGACATAGACCGCCCACTGGCCGTCCACGCAATGGGCATCGATGGCCACCACCACGCATTGGCTGCCGAACCGGCGGGCCAACCGGTCGATGAGTCCCGGATCGGACACCGCCGAAGAGTTGATCGACACCTTGTCCGCCCCGCGGGCCAGCAGCGCCTCCACGTCCTTTTCGCTGGAGATGCCCCCGCCCACCGTAAACGGGATGTCGATGGCCCGCGCCACGCTTTCCACCCAACGGGTCATCGTCCCGCGGCGGTCGGCACTGGCCGTAATGTCCAGAAACACCAGTTCGTCCGCGCCTTCGATGCTGTAACGCGAAGCCAGTTCCACGATATCGCCCGCATCGCGCAGCCCGACGAAATTCGTTCCCTTTACCGTGCGCCCGTCCTTGACATCCAGACAGGGTATGATCCTTTTTGCCAGCATCGCTTTATTTCCCGTTTTTGCAAGACACTTCTCCGGAGGCTTCCGCCCGCGTTTGGTAACGCGCCAATACATCCAGGGCGATCCGCCCCTCGTAAATGGCTTTCCCGACGATCACCGAAGGCACGCCCGAGCGTTGCAACTGGTCCAGATCGTCCGTGGAGCTCACTCCCCCGGAGGCGATCAGGTGCACCTGCGGAAGGCGTTTGAGGAGCTCTCGGTACAGTCCCATCGAAGGTCCGCCCAGCATCCCGTCGCACGCTATGTCGGTACACATCAGGTATTTCAAAAAAGGAGCGTACTGCTCCGCCAGCTGGTAAACCGTCGTATCGGTTACCGTTTTCCATCCGTGGATGCACACCCGCTCGTCCTTGACATCCGCTCCCAGGATGATCCTGTCGCCCCCGTAGCGCTGCAACCACCCGCGCACCCGCGGCACATCGGTTACCGCCAGGCTGCCCACGCAGGCCATCGCCGCTCCGGCGGCAAACACCTGCTCGATGTCCCCATCCGTGTGGATGCCTCCGCCGAAATCCACCGCCAGGGTCGTCTCCCGGCAGATGCGCTGCAAGACCGCCAGATTGACCGAACGGCCGGCCCGGGCGCCGTCCAAGTCCACCACATGCAAACGGGTGAAGCCGGCCCGGCCATACCCGCGGGCTATCTCCACCGGATCGTCGCCATAGACCTTGCACGCCGAGTAATCCCCTTGCGTCAGACGGACACAACGCCCGTCGATGATGTCGATAGCCGGAATGATCGTCATTGCTCTCTTCTGTATTTTTCGATGTTCTTCGATAAGAAATTCTCCAGCACCCGCCGTCCTCCCACCGAGGACTTTTCGGGATGGAACTGGCAGCCGAAAAAGTTTTCATGCTCCAGTGCCGCCGCAAAGCGCAGCCCGTAGCAGGTGCAAGCCGCCGCCCGATCGTTTTCGGGCACGTAGTACGAATGGACGAAATACATCCACGCCTCCTCGGGCAGTCCCTCGAAAAGGGGGCCTCGAAGCTCCGAGAGCGTATTCCATCCCATGTGCGGGACTTTCATCCCGGCGGGAAACCTCCGCACCTCCAGCGGAAAGATACCCAACCCGTCCACCTGGCCTTCCTCGCTGTGGCGGCACATCAGCTGCATGCCCAGGCATATCCCCAAGACCGGCTGCCCGAGCGTCGGGATCACCTCCTTGAGTCCGGTTTCAGCCAAGCGGTGCATCGCCGCCTCGGCCTGCCCCACCCCGGGGAAGATCACCCGGTCGGCCCGGCGGATCGTCTTTTCCTCCCGAGTGATGCACACCCGCGCACCGAGACGTTCGAGCGCCGTGGCCACCGAAAAGACATTGCCCGCTCCGTAATCGATAATCGCTACTTCCATCCTTTCCCGTTTTTTTTTCAGATCACTCCTTTGGACGAGGGGATCCCCTGTCCTGCGGTACGGTTTACGGCCATCTTCACCGCGCGGGCAAAGGCCTTGAACACCCCCTCGATCACGTGGTGGGTATTTTCGCCCGAAGCCTTCACGTGCAGATTGGCCCGCGCCGCCTGCGCGAAGGAATCGAAGAAATGCCGGGTCATCTCCGTGGGGAAATCGCCCACATACTCCCGCGAGAGCGGAACATCCCACTGCAAGGCGTACCGGCCGCCGAAATCCAGCAGAACCTCGGCCCGCGCCTCGTCCATCGGCAAGGCGAAACCGTAACGCTCGATGCCTTTCTTGCTGCCCAACGCCCGGGCAAAACACTCGCCCAGCACGATGCCCGTATCCTCGATCGTATGGTGCTCGTCCACATAAAGATCTCCCTTGACCTCGACCGTGAGATCCACCCCGCCGTGGCGGGCGATCTGCTGGAGCATGTGGTCGAAAAAGCCGATGCCGGTGTCGATCCGCTCCTGCCCGCTCCCGTTGAGGTCCAAACGGACGAACACGTCGGTCTCCGACGTCTTGCGGTGTACCTCGGCGCGGCGCGCGCCGCGGATCACCGCCTGGGCGATCTGCCGCCACCCTTCCACCGCCTCGGCCTGCGGCAGATCGGCCACCTGCTGCGCCTGACCGAGGAAGAACCCCCGAAGGCCCATGTTGGCCGCCAACTCCATGTCGCTGCGGCGGTCGCCGATCACATAGCTGTTCTCGGTATCCAGGTATTCGTTCAGGTAGCGCTCCACCATGCCCGTGCGGGGTTTGCGGCCGGGCGAATCGTCCTGCGGGAAACTCCGGTCGATGAGCACCTGGTCAAACCGCACCCCCTCGCCTTCGAACGTATCCAGCATCAGGCGGTGCGCCGGCCAGAAGGTTTCTTCCGGAAACGCCTCGGTACCCAAGCCATCCTGGTTGGTTACCATCACCAGACGATAATCCGTCTCGGACACGATGCGGGAAAGCGCACCGATCGCTCCCGGGACGAACGACAGTTTGGACAGATCGTCCACCTGCTCGTCCTCCGGTTCACGGATCAACGTCCCGTCGCGGTCGATAAAAAGGATCTTCTTCTTTTCCATCGTATCTGTTTTCGTTTCTTCTCTTTTGCCGGAAGGATCCTTCGGACCCTCCCGTCCGCGCCTTTCAATCCTCCGGGCGGAAATCGGCGAGCAACTGCTCCAAGCAGTCGTTTTGCTCGGGCGTACCCACCGTGATCCGCAGCGCGGAAGGGATCCGCGGCGGAATGTCGCGTACGCGCACCACCACCTTGTGCTCGGTAAGGTAACGGTACAACGAACGGAAATACGGACTGGAAGCCAGCACGAAATTGGCCTGCGAAGGCCACACGCGCTCGAACCAGGGGCAGGCGCGCAGCATCGCTTCCAAACGGTCCCGCTGGGCTTTTATCACTTCCAGTTTTTCCCGGTAGCCTGACAGGTCGGAGAGTGTTTCGAGTGCCGTGCGCTGGGTGAGCCCGCCCACGTTGTACGGCGCCTTGACCTTGGAGAACACCCCGGCCAGGTACTCGTGCGAAAAACACATTCCCAAGCGCAGGGACGCCATCCCCCACGACTTGGAAAGGGTCTGCAGAATGATCAGATTGGGATATTTCTCCAACAAACCCACCGCCGAAGGTTCATTTGAAAAATCGACATACGCCTCGTCCACCACCACGAAAGCCGGGAAACGGGCGCAAAACGCTTCGATGTCCGCCAGCGGAACGGGCGTACCCACCGGATTGTTGGGACTGACCACGAACACCGCCTTGGTGCAGGCATCCGAAACAGCTTCGGCCCCCTGCCAGTCGGGCTGGAAATCGGGCGTGAGGTCCAACCGCCGCACCTCCACCTCGTTGATGTGCGCCGCCACCTCGTACATGGAATACCCCGGGGAGAAAGCCACGATGTTGTCCTGCCCCGGCCGGCAAAGGCTCCGGATGACGATGTCGATGATCTCGTCGCTGCCGTTGCCCAGCACCATCCGCTCCACCGGCACACCCTTAAGGGCGGAAAGCGCTTTCTTGAGCGCGCGCTGGTGCGGGTCGGGATAGCGGTTCAGGCCGGTATCGAACGGATTTTCATTGGCATCGAGGAACAGGGCCTGGTCCCCTTCGTATTCGTCGCGCGCACAGGAGTACGGCTCCAGCGCCCGGATATTGGGGCGCACCAGGTGTTCGAGAGGGAAACTCATTTCTTCAACGCATTTAGTCGTATCGTTACCGCCCGGCTGTGCGCATCGAGCTGCTCGGCCTGCGCCATCGCTTGGATGACCGGTCCCAAAGCCTGCAAAGCCGACGGAGTTACTTTCTGGAAGGTGATCTTCTTGACGAACGCATCGACGTTCACCCCGCTGTACGCGCGGGCATAAGCGCTGGTGGGCAAAGTATGGTTGGTACCTGAAGCATAGTCCCCGGCACTCTCCGGCGAATAGTTGCCCAGAAAAACCGAACCGGCATTCTCTACCGCCCGGGCGTATTTCTCGCTCTGCCGCACGCTCAGGATCAAGTGTTCGGGAGCATAGGCGTTGGAAAACTCCAGACAACGCTCGATGCTCTCCAGGACGATGATCCGGGAATGCGACAAGGCCTTTTCGGCTATGTCCCTGCGGGGCAGCTCGGCCAACTGACGCTCCAGTTCGGCCAGTACCCGCTCGGGAAAATCCTTCCGGTCGGTCAGCAGCACCACCTGGCTGTCCGGACCGTGCTCGGCCTGGGAAAGCAGGTCGGCCGCCACGAAATCGGCCCGCGCCCCGCCGTCGGCCACCACCAGCACCTCGGAAGGCCCGGCCGGCATGTCGATAGCCACCCCAAAACGTTGCGCCAGTTGTTTGGCTGCCATCACGTATCCGTTGCCCGGACCGAACAGCTTGTACACCGCCGGAATGCTTTCCGTGCCAAAGGTCATCCCGGCGATGGCCTGGATACCTCCCACGCGGAATACCTTCTCGACCCCGCACAGGCGCGCCGTCCACAGCACCGCAGGATTCACCCGGCCGTCCTTGCCGGGAGGGGTGCACATCACCACCTCGGGGCAGCCGGCGATCGCGGCCGGCACCGCCAGCATAAGTACCGTGGAAAAGAGCGGAGCGCTCCCACCCGGCACGTAGATCCCCACGCGGCGGATCGGACGCGCCTGTTGGCGGCACACCACCCCTTGGGGGCTCTTCCAACGCAGCGACCGGGGAACCTCACGCAGGTGAAAGCCCTCGATATTTTCCCGTGCCGTGCGGATGGCCTGCTGGAGCGACGGAGGGACCAACTCCTGGGCGCGGTCGAATTCCTCGGCGGAGACCGCCAAATCCGACACCTTCACCCGGTCGAAACGCTCGGTGTAGCGGCGCAAGGCTGCATCGCCCTCCGTGCGTACCTGGTCAAATATCTCCCGGCACACGGCCTCCAGGGCGGAAGTATCCGTTCTGGGACGTGCGCACAACTCCTCCCAGCGGGATTCTTCAGGATAGAAAATCGTTTCCATGGTCATCAACAATACCTCCTTACAGGATCATTTTTTCGATCGGCGCGATCAGGATACCCTCCGCACCGGCCTCTTTCAGTTTTCCGATCACTTCCCAGAACTTTTCCTCGCTCACCACCGAGTGGATCGATACCCAACCTTTTTCCCGCAAGGGGATGATCGTCGGACTCTTCATTCCCGGAAGCAGCGAGCAGATCTTCTCCAGGGACGCTTCCGGTGCATTGAGCAGGATGTACTTGCAGTTGCGGGCGGTAAGCACGGCCTTGATCCGGAAGACCAACTGGTCGAGCAGCGCCTGCTTCTCGGGAGAAAGGTCGGGATTGGCCAACAGGACAGCCTGCGAGTCCAGTACCTTGTACACCTCCTTCAGCCCGTTCTTGAACAACGTGCTCCCCGAGCTGACAATATCGAAGATAGCGTGCGCCAAGCCGATGCCCGGAGCGATCTCGACCGAACCGGAGATCTCGTGAATCTCGGCCTGGATGCCCTCCCGTTTCAGAAAATCGGACAGGGTGTTGGGGTACGACGTAGCGATCTTCTTCCCCTGGAAATAGGACAAACCCTCGTAGGGGACATCCCGGGGAACAGCCATCGACACCCGGCAGCGGGAAAAGCCAAGCGGGAGCACCCGCCGGTTGCCCGTACGTTTTTCGATCTCGGTATTCTCCCCCAGGATAGCGACGTCCGCCACCCCGTCGCGCACGTACTGCGGAATATCGGAATTGCGCAGGTACAGCACTTCCAAGGGGAAGTTCGACGCCTGGGCCATCAACTGGTCCGCACCGTTGTTGATCGAGATACCGCACTCTTTGAGCAGGTTCAGGGAGTCTTCGTTCAGACGTCCCGACTTTTGGATAGCGATCTTCAGATAAGTCATTTTGCGTTCGTTTATAAGATTTCACCGGTCTTTCCCCGGGCGGCCGACTACGAAAAAACCCGCCACGGAAACCGGCGGGTTGTAGGGTACTTGTCGTATTCGGATACAGCATAACCTTCCTCCTGCCCGGCTTCAGGCGGTGCAATGGTGGACAGGATGCAGAATGCCGTATTTCATTGTCTTCATCTAATGCGGGACAAATGTAAGGATTTTTTTCGGCTCTCCAAACTTTTTTGGACAAAATACGAAAAATCCCGGCCTTCGGTTCAAAAATCCTCACCGGCGAGACCTCCCCGCGGGATATTGGAAATATTTTTTGCCCCACTGCACAAAAAAACTTGTTTGATGAAAAGAAAAACGCGTATATGTGCACCCGCAAGCCCCGATGGTGGAATGGTAGACACGCATGTTTCAGGTACATGTGCCGCAAGGTGTGCTGGTTCGAGTCCGGTTCGGGGCACAAAAAGCCTTCACAGAATACTGTGAAGGCTTTTTTGTATCCTGCATTTTTTGCGGCCTACCTCAACGCTTTTACCCCCCCCCTTTCCTGCAACGCCCATAAAAAAAGACGCCCCTCCTTTGCCGAGAAGCGCCTTTTTATAGCAAAAGCGAAAGGCGAAAGGCTCAATGCTTGAACAAATGATCGCTCAGGCACTTGAGCACGTCTTTCTTGGCTGCAGAATCGATTAGGATCGAGATGTTGTTCCGGCTGCCTCCGTAGGAAATCATCCGCACGGGCTTCCCTTTGAGGGCCGCAAAAATCTCCATGCTGCGGGGATCTTCCACGATGTCGTGTCCTACTACCGAAACGATGGTCTGGTCCTTATCCACCGACACGATTCCGAATTCGCGCAACTCGGAGACGATCCTCGACAGGTAATTGTCGTCGTCGATGGTCAGCGAAACAGCCACCTCGGAAGTGGTGATCATGTCGATCGGGGTACGGTAACGTTCGAATATCTCGAAAATCCGGCGAAGGAAACCGTAGGCCATCATCATCCGCCCGGACTGGATCTTGATGGCAATGATACCGTCCTTGGCCGCGATGGCTTTCACCCCACCCTTCCCATAGTCGGAACAGATGAGCGTGCCGTGCGCCTTGGGATCGAGCGTGTTCTTCAACCAAACGGGCACCCCTGCGTTGTGCGCCGGGATCACACAAAGCGGATGGAGGATCTTGGCACCGAAATACGCCAGCTCCTCGGCTTCGGTGTACGAGAGCATCTCCACCGGAGCGGTATTCTCCACCACGCGCGGATCATTGTCGTGCAACCCGTCGATGTCGGTCCATATCTGCACCTCGGATGCCTTGATCGCCGCTCCGACGATCGTAGCGGTATAGTCGCTGCCCCCACGCCGCAGGTTGTCCACCTCGCCCCAGGCATTCAGACAGATGTACCCCTGGGTGATGAACAGTTCCGTATCCGGATTGGCCTCGAGTTTGGCCTGGAGGTTCTGCGCGATGTAGTACATGTCGGGTTCGCCCAGACGGTCGGTCCGCATGAACGAGAGCGCCGGTATCAGGACACTGCCCACACCATTTTCCCGCAGGTACATGTGGAACAACTCCGTGGACAGAAGCTCGCCGAAGGACAACACTGACTTTTCGTCCTGAATGACGAAATAATCGGTCAGGTATCCCGCCAGGGCATCGAATTTCCCCTGAACGAAGTCCCGGGCCTGCTGCTTGGTCTCCCCTTTGCGGTACAGTTCCTCGACTACCTCGAGGTACTTCCGGCGCAGTCCGGCCGCGATCTCCCGAGCTTTCGGAGCCTTTTCGGCATAGCACAAGTCGCACATCTCCACCAGAGTGTTGGTCGTGCCGGCCATGGCCGAGAGTACGACGATTTTCGGCGCAGGATCGGAGCCGATGATCCGGGCCACTTCGGCCATGCGTTTGGCCGTCCCTACCGACGTGCCGCCAAACTTGTACACTTTCATTTTCTTCGCATCCATTTTCCGGAGTGTTTTGCCGCAAAGTTAAAACAAATAAATAATGCGCGTATCCCTTTAACTTATTTGTATAATATTTTGTATCTTTGTTGTAAATTAAACAAAACATTCCGCCATGAAATCCATTTCCTCCGTCGTAGAAAGCCTGATCAAGGAAAAACCCTACCTGGAAGAAGCCCTCGCCCAGGACCTGATCAACATTTCCTCGCTGGCGCGCGCCCTGCAGCCCGAGATCGAAGCCGAACTGAAGAAAGAAGTCCGGGAAGGAGCCATCATCATGGCCATCAAACGCATCCACCCCATCCTGCAGTTCGAACTGGAAAACAAGATTCGCCAGATCGTCCGGGCGCTGGGCGACATCACCGTCCGTTCGAACCTGGTGAAATACACCTTCCGCAACTCCTCTACCCTCATCCTGCGCCAAGGACAGCTGCTGGACAAGATCGGCCATGCCAAGGAGATCTTCTACACCTATTCCCAAGGGGTGTACGAGACGACCATCATCCTGTCCAACTCGGCCGAAGAATACGTCGAAACATGTTTCCGGGGGGAACAACTGGTCTCCAAAGCACCAAACCTGGCCTCGATCACCGTCAAACTCCCGGAGGAAAACTCCAATTGCTCCGGCCTGTACTACTACATCTTCAAAAAGATCGCCTGGGAGGGCATCAACCTGCTGGAAGTCGTCTCCACCACCAACGAATTCACCTTGATCGTATCGCAGGACGACATCGACAAAGCCTTCTCGGTGGTCAAACGCCTGAACATCGCCTGAAGCCATGGCCAAAGCCAAAACCGTATACGTATGCAGCCATTGCGGGATGGAATATCCCAAATGGTACGGGCAGTGCCCCTCGTGCCGCCAGTGGAATACCCTGACCGAAACGACCCTCGCCCCTTCGTCCGACACCCGCCATGCTCCGGCCTGGAGCCTGGGACAGGACGGGAAAAAACGCCCGACCAAACCCCTGAACATCCGCGAAGTGGAATACGCTTCGCAGCGCCGGATCACCAGCGGCAATGCGGAATTCGACCGGATCCTCGGCGGAGGTATCGTACCCGGGTCGCTCATGCTGCTGGGCGGGGAACCCGGCATCGGCAAATCGACCCTCATGCTCCAACTCGCCCTGCGGGCGCGCGGAGTGCGCACGCTCTACGTCTCGGGCGAAGAATCGGCCGAGCAGATCCGCATGCGCGCCGAACGCATCGGGATCGACAACGAAGAATGCTACATCCTGCCTGAAACCAACACGGATGCCATCTTCTCCCACGCCGCCACGGTCGCCCCGCAACTGGTGGTGATCGACTCGATCCAGACCCTGTACACCCCCCGGGCGGAGGCTTCCCCCGGCAGCGTCGCCCAGATCCGCGAATGCGCCGCCGAACTGCTGCGCTACGCCAAGGAAAGCGGCGTCCCGGTAGTGCTCATCGGCCACATCACCAAGGACGGTTCGCTGGCAGGGCCCAAAATCCTGGAACACATGGTAGATGCCGTATTGCAATTCGAAGGCGACCGCAACCACCTCTACCGCATCGTCCGGGTGCAGAAAAACCGCTTCGGCTCCACCGACGAGATCGGCATCTACCGCATGGGGGCCGCCGGGCTGGAAACGGTGGAAAACCCCTCGGCCGCCCTCATCTCGGGACACAACGCCCACCTCTCGGGCAACGCCGTGGCCGTCACCCTGGAAGGAGTACGCCCCATCCTGATCGAAGTACAGGCCCTGGTCTCTTCCGCCGTGTACGGCACCCCGCAGCGCACCGCCACCGGTTTCGACACCCGACGGCTGAACATGCTGCTGGCCGTGCTGGAAAAACGCGCCGGTTTCCGTCTGGCCGCCAAGGACGTCTTTCTGAACATCACCGGCGGACTGCGGGTGGACGACCCGGCCTTCGACCTAGCCGTGGTAGCCGCCGTCTTGTCTTCGGACCAAGACATCCCGCTGGGCGAAAAGACCTGCTTTGCCGCCGAAGTAGGACTCTCGGGCGAAATTCGCCCCGTCACCCGCATCGAACAGCGCATCGGCGAGGCGCAGCGCCTGGGCTTCGACATCGTCTTCGTCTCGGCCTACAACCAAGTGCGCCCGGCCGCCTGGCCGGCCATTCGGGTCATCCCCATCGAACGCATCGAGCAGCTGATCAAATTCTGCTTCGCATAACCCCGCCCGGAAAGCCTCCCCCTTCGCCCCAGGGAAAACGACGTTCTCCCCGTCCGCACGAAACGACCACCGCAAAGACCTTCCCGCCCGGCCCGTCGATGCCGAGAAATCTCCCACGGAGCCTTTTTACTGGTAAAAATCTCGTTTTTCCCTGCACCTCTCACCCACGAGCGCGGGCAAATCCTTATCTTTACCCCCGGATTCATTCCCCAAAACCGAGACCTCCCATGCGACTTTTCCCCGTCCTGTTACTATTGTGCTTGCTTCCTGGCATTTCTACGTCCCTCCAGGGAGCGGCTCCACAGGATACCCTCCGTCAGGGTGATCGGCTGAAAGTCGGGCTGGTCCTTTCGGGAGGCGGCGCTAAAGGCTTCGCGCACTTGGGCGCCATCAAGGTGATCGAACGCGCCGGAGTACACATCGACTACATCGGAGGGACCTCCATCGGAGCGATCGTCGGCGGGCTGTACGCCACCGGATGGAGCACCGAACAGATCGATTCGTTGATCCAAGGCTTCGACATTCTGGAAACCGTACAGGACAAAACCCCGCGCCGCTACCGCCTCTACTACGACAAGCAACGGGAAGGACGAGTGGGTTTCCGCCTGGGAATGAACCGTTTCAAGCTGCAATTCCCCTCGGCCATCTCGCACGGGCAGAACCTGATCAACCAATTTGCCGACTGGACCATCCCCGTCCACACGATCGACGACTTCGACAGCCTCTCCATCCCCTATTTTGCCAAAGCCACCGACCTGGAGCACGGCACCTCCGTCAAGCTGGATCGGGGTTACCTGCCGGAAGCCATGCGCGCCAGCGGCACGTTCCCTTCGCTGCTCACCCCCTTTTCCATCGACTCCACCCTGCTGGTGGACGGCGGCGTGCTGGACAACTATCCCGTGGACCAGATGCGCGCCATGGGTGCCGACATCGTCATCGGTATCAACATCAACTCGGGACTCTCCTCCCCCGAAAAACTCGGCTCGATCGTCGGCATTCTGGATCAACTCATCGGCTTTCAGATCGTCGAAAACGTCGAAGCGCAGCGAGGACACGTGGACCTGGAGATAAAGCCCGACATTGCCCAATACAACGTCATGAGTTTCAGCGATGCCGACAGCATTTACCAGCGAGGCGTCATCGCCGCCGAACGGCAAATGGAAACCCTGCAGGCCATCGCCCGCGCCCAACGGGCCTCCGGTGTTACCCCTGCACCCCGGCCGAAGATCGTCCCCCGGAACGAGTTTCGCATCGAGGACATCCGGGTTTCGGGCTCCCGGGACTACCCCCGGGAATACTTCCTGGGACGTCTGGACAAAGAACTCCCGAGTCTTTTCTCCCTCGAGGACATCCATCAGGCCATCGCGCGGCTGTATGCCACCGGCAACTTCCACAACGTGTATTACCGCCTGCAAAAAAGCTCGCAGACGGACAGCTACCTGCTGGTATTCATCGTGGTCGAAAACCCCACCCGGCAATACATCGGCATCGGCTGGGCCTACGACCGACTGTTCGGCACCAACATCCTGCTCAACCTGCGCATCAACAACATCCTGCCCCGCACCATCTTCGAGGCGGACGTCATCCTGGGCAAGAGTTCTTCGCTGGGCCTGTCCCTGTTTCGCGACAACGGAAAACGCCCCTCGCTGGGCATCAACTTCCGCATGGGACGGTTTACCCCCCAGACGTTTTTCACCGATTTCGGCGACAACACCGATCCTGTTCCCTTGACTCTGCGCACCGATATTTCCAACGGGTATGTCCAGGCCAACGGATATATCCAGACCACCGTCAATCAAAAGTTCACCGCAGGGATCGGCCTGGAGTACCTCTACCTGAAATCCTCCATCGACAACATCCGCATCGCGGGGGAAGGCTCGCTGGATTTTGAAAACACGTATTTCTTCGCCCCGAACCTCTACCTTTCGGCCGACACGCGCGACGACCGTTTCTTCCCCACCCGAGGTTTTTATTTCAACGCCCAGTATAAAGCCCTGTTTTCACCCGGAAACTCGGGCGACCGTTCCCTGGTCGAACCCCCGCGCGGAGACTTCCTCTCGTTCATCACGACCCACGTAGAACAATCGATTCCCTTGAGCCGGCATTTTTCCGCCACGCTGGACGGATACGCCGGACTGGCTCTCTGTGAAAAACTGCACTTCGCCTACCGCTTCTTCCCGGGAGGAGTCCGCGCCGAGATGCCGTTCAACTACGTCTCGTTCTACGGTCTTCCCTTCACATGGAACAGCGACGAAAGCACCACCGACCTCGGCCAGAACAATCTGCTCAAAGCCGGGATCAAGCTGCAGTACACCCCCGCCCGCAACCACTACCTGATCGCCGCCTACAACTACGGCCTGACCAGCACCGAAAAATCCGCCTTCCGGGCCAGCTATCGGACCATCCAGGGAGCCGGTCTCGGGTACTGTTTCCGCACCCCTTTCGGCAAACTGGAACTCATCGGCACCTATTCTCCCGACAAGACCAGCGGATCGTCCTTCTCCCTTTTCTTCTCCACCGGCATGACCTTCTGACGTCAGCCCTCACCCTCCCCGTCGTTTTTCCCCTTCGCCGTACGACACCCCGCCCGCTCATGCAGCAGGCTCCTTCGCCAACGGTTGCCCCCTCCCCTGTCTTTGGATAAGACAGGATGCGCCTCGACATACCCCGCGAGGAAAAACTTCCCTCCTCCTCGGCTTTGCCCCCGGCTTTCCCTATCTTTTCATAAGACAGGATGCGCCTCGACATACCCCGCGAGGAAAAACTTCGTTTTCCCTCGCGGCTTTGCCCTCGGCTTTCACTATCTTTGCACAGACTGCGTGCCGCGCCTTCTTCGCGACACCCGCGCACCCTGTGGAAAAAACGTTCCGTGAAAAATATCCGCTGCTCTTTTCGGTGAACTCCCCCGCCGACCTGCGCACCCTTGCGGTGAACGTACTGCCCCAACTGGCCGAAGAGTTGCGCAACTACATCCTCGACATCGTTTCGGTCAAACAAGGCCACCTGGGTTCCAACCTGGGAGTGGTAGAACTGGCCATCGCCCTGCATTACGTCTTCGACACCCCGCACGACGCCCTCATCTGGGACGTCGGACACCAGAGCTACCCGCACAAGATCCTCACCGGCCGCCGCGACGCCTTTCTCCACCTGCGCGAACAGGGTGGTCTTTCAGGCTTTCCCTCCCGCGCTGAAAGCCCTTACGACACCTTCGGCACCGGACACAGTTCCACCTCGATTTCCGCCGCCCTGGGCATGGCCCTTGCCGACCAGTTCCGGGGCGACTCCCACACCCAGCACATCGCCGTGATCGGCGATGCTTCGATCGCCTCGGGCATGGCCTTCGAAGCCTTGAACCACGCCGGGAGCACCCGCGCCAACCTGCTGATCGTGCTCAACGACAACGCCATCGGCATCGACCCGGTATCAGGCGCATTGGAAAAACACCTGCAGGATCTCCTCGGAGGGATCGACACCGACAACTTTTTCCGAACCCTCCACATCACCTACCGGCAGGTCTCCGACGGGCACAACATCCCGCAACTGATCGCCGCCTTGCAGCAAGTCAAACACCTGCCCGGCGTAAAACTGCTGCACGTACCCACCATCAAGGGAAAAGGATTTCCCTCGGCCGAAGCCGAACAGATCCTCTACCACTACCCCGGCCACTTCGACCGCACCACCGGCCTCCTGAAAGACTCCCCCCAGATACGCTATCAGGACATCGTCGGGGAGGAACTCCTGCACCTGGCCCGCAAGGACGAAACGCTCTACGCCCTCACCCCGGCCATGCCTACCTCCAGCGGACTGTCCATCCTGCGCACCGAATACCCCTCCCGGGTTATCGACACCGGCATTGCCGAAGCCCACACCTTGACTTTGGCCGCCGGCATGGCTTGCCGGGGACTTCGACCTTTTGTGATAGTGTACTCCACTTTCCTGCAGCGCGCCTACGACCAGATCGTCCACGACATCGCCCTGCAAAACCTTCCGGTACGCCTGCTGATAGACCGCGCCGGAATCGTAGGACCCGACGGACCGACCCATCACGGGGTATTCGACCTGTCCTACCTGCTGCCCTTGCCCAACATGACCCTCATCGCCCCCGCCAATGGCTGCGAACTGCGCGCCGCCCTGCACTTGGCCGCCCGATACGATCGCGGCCCCATTGCCATCCGGTATCCGCGCGGAGAGGCCCAGGACGACACTCCGACGGAGGAAACGATGCCTTTCGGACAAGGGCGCTGCCTCCGCCCGGAGGGAGACATCGCCATGATCTCGGTAGGAGCCATGCTCTCCGTGGCACGCCAGGCGATCGCCCGGCTCCCCGACGAGCAACGCCAGCGGGTGAGCCTGTACGACCTGCGCTTTGTCAAACCGCTCGACGCGTCCCTGCTGCGGGAAGTCTTCACCCGTTCACAAGCCGTACTGACCCTCGAGGATGGCGTGCGTCAGGGAGGTGCCGGCAGCGCCGTCGCCCTGTGGGCGGCGGACAACGGTTTCCCGCACATCCCGCTGCACATCCTCGGGGTGCCCGACCGCTTCCTTCCCGTCGGCACCCGGGAGCAACTGCAGGCCGCCTGCGGGATCGACGCCCAAGGGGTTGCCCAAACCTTGCGCCGGGTACTGGAAAAAACCCCGAGGAAATAACCGGGAAAAAACGTATTTTCGTCCGATCACAAATAACACCGGAAAAAATGAACAAAAGGGGACTGTACCTACTGGGTTGGATCGCCGCCCTGCTCTGCCTGTCCGGACAGGCGGGTTTCTCGCAGGTCGTGGTGGACAGCAAAACGGCCGATTTCCTGCGCAACTTCGACCAGCAAAAGATCAAACCGGCGCACATCGATACTTCGTACTGGTCGGTAAGCCGCGAACTGCGCTTTGAAACCGCGCTACACTCGGTCTCGAAAAACTGGTACCAGTCGGACAACCGGAGCAGCCTCCGCCTGAACATGTACTCCCTGATCAATGCCAACTACATCCGCGAATACACCCGTTGGAACAACACCCTGGACCTGCGCCTGGGATTCCTGTGGGAGGATGCCGGCAAACTGGCCGACGACGCGCGCAACCTGTCGGTCAATCAGAACTACCTGCGGCTGGAGACCGTGTACGGTGTAAAACTGGTTCGTCGCTTCGACTTCGAGGCCAACGCCAAACTCGTCACCCAGATCATGCCGAGTTACGCAAGCAACACGGCAAAAGAGTCGAACAAAACCTTCATGGCACCGGGCGTACTGGACATCGGTTTGGGTGCCTCGTACAACTATTCTACAAAACGTCTGCCCACGCTCTACATCAGTTTTTATCCGGTGAACAACAACACCACGTTTGTGCTCAACCAACGCCTGGCCGATGCCGGGACCTCGGGGGTCGACCCTGCGGTAAAGGACGACCAGGGCAACATCATCCAGCACGGAAAGCAGTACAAGATGGTATGGGGTGTCCGCACACAGTTCAAGATCAAATACTTCATCCTGGAAAACCAGAAATTCTGGGCGAGCAACGACTTCTCCATCTTCGTGGACTATGCGGAAAATCCCGGCGCCGGACAGATCGACAACAAATTCATCCTCTCCTATGAGATCACCAAAAACATCTCGCTGAGCTACAACATGACCCTTCGCTACTACGACAGCGACCGCGTTACCCGCACCGATCCCACCACCGGGCAGAGCGCCCAGTACTACGCCGGACTGGAAATGATGAACGACATGACGATCGGCCTGAAATTTAACTTTTGAGCACCTGTCAAAAAACGCACATTTCCTTAACATAAAACTAAAAAAAACGTAACTTTGCGCCGGTGTTTTCCCTCTCCCGAGGGAAACTTATTCACAGACCCCTTACTGCTACCAAATATGGAATCGACACCTAAAATTTTTGCTGCGTCCTGCACCATGCCCCTGGCCGAAAAAATAGCCCAGGAATTCGGCACCTCGCTCGGCCGGGTGGAATTGTCCCGCTTTTCGGACGGAGAATTCCAGCCCTGTTTCGAGGAAACCGTGCGGGGAAAACACGTATACCTGGTTTGCTCCACCACTCCGCCGGCGGACAACCTGATGGAACTGCTCCTGATGATCGACTGCGCCAAACGCGCCTCGGCCAGCAAGATCATCGCCGTGATGCCCTACTTCGGCTGGGCGCGTCAGGACCGCAAGGACAAACCGCGCGTGCCAATCGGCGCAAAAATGGTCGCCAAGATGCTGGAGACGGCCGGCGCCACCCGCATCGTCACGATGGACCTGCACGCCGACCAGATCCAGGGATTTTTCGAGATCCCGGTAGACCACCTCTACGCTTCGTCCATCTTTGTGGAATACATCAAGCAGTTGCAAAAGGACGGCAGCATCCAAAACCTGGCGATCGCTTCCCCCGACATGGGCGGCTCGAAACGTGCCTACTCCTATGCCAAATACTTCGGCAGCGACGTGGTGATCTGCTACAAACAGCGCAAAAAAGCCAACGTCATCGAGAGCATGACCCTCATCGGCGAGGTGGAAGGCAAGGACGTCATCCTGCTGGACGACATGGCCGACACGGCCGGCACGCTGACCAAAGCCTGCGACATCATGGTCGATCGCGGTGCGCGCAGCGTCCGGGCCATGGTGACCCACCCCATCCTTTCGGGTAATGCCTACCAGCGCATCGAAGACTCCAAGATCACCGAACTGATTACTACCGACAGCATTGCGTTAAAAAATTCGTCGGACAAAATAAAAGTGCTATCTTGCGCCCCGCTTATGGCCGAGGCCATTCGGATGATCGAAGACAACGCCTCGATCAGCGCAAATTACGTGTTCTAAACGAAGAAAACATCTTATTATCAACTAAATATACCAATTTTTATGAAGTCAATTACACTTAAAGGTATCGAGAGAGAAAGCGTGGGCAAGGTAGCCACCAACGCCCTACGTAATGCTGGTCGTGTGCCTTGTGTAATCTACGGCGGTGAAAATCCGGTTCACTTTTCGGTGGATGCCAAGGATCTGAATCCTCTGGTTTACACGGCGGATGCACTCATCGTAGATTTGGAACTCACCTCGGGCAAGACGTTCAAAGCGGCTTTGCAGGACCTGCAATTCCACCCCGTCACGGAGAACATCCTGCACGTGGATTTCGTGCAGCTCTTCGACAACAAGCCTGTCACGATGGTCGTTCCGGTAAAGATCACCGGTCACTCCGAAGGCGTTCGCGCCGGTGGCGGTCTGGCGGTCAATACCCGCAAACTTCAGGTGCGCGCCCTTCCGGCCAACCTGCC
>ENA-UOJG01001801-UOJG01001801.1-human-gut-metagenome-genome-assembly--contig:-C47-NODE-1801-length-20733-cov-20.003966_pt1 | contig 20733 bp, 20 predicted proteins | sample MGYA00242340_ERZ723887 | MGnify/ENA metagenome assembly ERZ723887 | reverse complement strand
GCTCCGCCCTGCTGCGGATTCACCGGACGGCCATACGGCCCGCGAGGAGCCTGCGTTCCACCCTGCTGCGGATTTACCGGACGGCCATACGGGCCGCGAGGAGCCTGCGCTCCACCCTGCTGCGGATTTACCGGACGGCCATACGGGCCGCGAGGAGCCTGCGCTCCACCGCCCTGCTGCTGGTTCACCGGACGGCCATACGGCCCGCGAGGAGCCTGCGCTCCACCCTGCTGCGGATTTACCGGGCGCGGCTGCTGGCCGGCTGCCGGTCTCGGCTGCGGCTGCGCGGCTGCGGGACGCGGCTTCACGGCGTCCGCGGCCTTCGGCGCGCGGGGCTGCTGCGCCGCGGCGGGCTTGCTTTCCTCCGCGCTCTTCGCTTCCGCCTGAACCGGCGCGGACTCGGCCTTCGGCGCCGTTTCAACCGGCGCTTCCTCCCGGACGGGCTGCGCTTTTTCAGCCTGCGGCGCGCTCGGCTCTTCTGCCGGCGCATTCTCCGGCTGCTTCGGCTGATCGGAGGAATAGGCGTTGTTCATGGACTTGACGGCGGCCTCGTACTGCATACGCAGTTCTTCCCGCTCCATCGCCTCTTTCTTCTCCCTTTCCGCACGCGACAGATCGTCCGACATGCGCTTGAGCATGCCGAGCGCTTCCTGCGCCTGCTTGCGCGAACGGGTAACGTTCTCCAGCAAGCTTGCGGCGTTTACGCTGAGTTCCTTGGTTGCGACTTTCGCCATTCCCTGAATCCACCCCCGATAATTTCCGCGTCAATCCGCCTGTGTAAGCAGTTGACGGATGCGTTCGGCGAACGGCGCGTCTGTCACCGCCGCCGCCATGCGCCCGGGTCTGCCAATGGCATTGCCCAGCGCTTGTTCCCCCATTTGAATCAGCTCGACGCCGCGATACCGGCACGCATCGCCCAGCGCCTTTTTCGTGCCGTCCGACGCGCCTTCGTCTACCAGCACCAGCTTTGCTTTTCCGGCCTTGAGCGCCGTTTCCACCGCCTGCTGGCCCGAAACCAGCCGGCCGGCGCGCGCGCACAGACCCAGCATATTACACGCCCGGTTCATCCGGAGCCTCTTCCACCGGCGGCAGATTTGCAAACGCCTTCTCAAGCTCGTCAAACACCGCGGCATCCACCGCCGCTTCGAACTTGCGTTCCAGCGCCTTCGTTTTGCGCGCCTTTTTCAGGCATTCCACATTGCGGCACACGTACGCGCCGCGGCCGGGCTTCTTGCCGACGGGATCGATGGAAACCTCTCCCTCCGGCGAGCGCACGATTCTCTGAAGCTCGCGCTTCGGCTTCATCTCATGGCAGCCGACGCACATGCGCATCGGCACCTTGCGCGTTTTAAGCATTCTCCTGCTCGCCCTCCGCGGCTTCCGGCTTCTCGGCTTCCGCCTGCGCCGCCTCTTCCGCCTGCTTCGCCAGCGCTTCGTTCATCTGGCTGAGCGACTTGATGTCGATCTTCCAGCCGGTCAGCTTCGCCGCAAGGCGGGCGTTCTGGCCTTCCTTGCCGATGGCCAGCGACAGCTGGTTGTCCGGCACCGCGACGCGCGAGGACTTTTCCTTGTCCGCCACGAACACGCTGTGCACGCGCGCCGGGCTGAGCGCGGAAGCAATGTATTCCTTGGGATCGCTCGACCACTTGACGATATCGATCTTCTCGGTCTTCAGCTCGTTCACGACGTTCTCCACGCGCATGCCGCGCGGGCCGACGCACGCGCCGACGGGATCGATGTTGCTGTCGGTGGAGAACACGGCCATCTTCGTGCGGAAGCCGGCCTCGCGGGCGATGGACTTGATCTGCACGACGCCGCTTCGAATCTCCGGCACCTCGATTTCAAACAGGCGTTTCACAAGACCCGGATGCGTGCGGGACACCATGACCTGCGGGCCGCGGTTCTGGCGGGAAACCTCCAGCACGTACACCTTCAGACGGTCGCCCACCTTGATTTCCTCGCCGGGCATCTGCTGCGCCTGCTCGAGCACGCCCTCAGTGCGGCCGAGCTCCACATACGCGCGGCCGTTTTCCACGCGCTGCACGATGGCGGTCAGAATCTCGTTTTCCTTTTCGATATACTCGTCGTAAATCACGCCGCGCTCGGCTTCGCGGATGTGCTGCACGATGACCTGCTTGGCGGTCTGCGCGGCGATGCGGCCGAACTGGCTGGGCATGGTGGGCACCTCGATCACGTCGCCGATGCCATACATCGACAGCGCCGGATAGTTGGCGCGCACGTCGGTCAGCGAAATCTCCGCCGCCGGATCCACGACGTTCTCCACGATGTTCTTGTGCGCGAGCACCTCGATCTGGCCGGTGGTGCGGTCGATCACGGCGCGCACGTTGTCGGTCTTGCCGAAGCTGCGCTTGTATGCGGACACCAGCGCGCTCTCGATTTTCGAATACAGAACTTCCTTATTGATTTTCTTTTCCTTTGCCAGCGCGTCAATTGCGGAGATGACCTCCGCGGAATCCGCGAAACCCGTCGCCATGCCGTATTCCTCCCGTTTCGTTATGTCCGAGCGGACGACCGGGGCTATTCCTCAAGCCCCGCGCCGTCCTCAAGCAGTTCTTCGTCGATATCCACAACCGGCTTCACGACAGCCACGGCCTTGCGGTCGAAGGCCATGTCGCCCGCCTGCGTGCGAATGACGATTTTGCCGTCGATCAGGCCCTGCAGCTCTCCCTGCCAAGTTTTCGCCCCGTCCAGCGGCTTATATAATTTCACTTCCACCGGCTGACCTTTGGCGCGCTCAAAGTCGCGCTCCTTCTTCAGCGGCCGATCCACGCCGGGCGAGGAGACCTCCATATAGTCGTAGTCCACGTCCTCGGTCTCGGGCAGGATTTTTCTGTGGTAGTTTTCCAGATCGTCCAGTGTGATTCCGCCCTCTTTGTCCACATAAAAGCGCAAAAACCTTCCGGCGGGCTCCTTCACCAGCTCAAGGTCGACCCATTCGAACCCAAGCTGCTCAGCCAACCGGATTGCGACGCGCTCCACGCGCGTAAGCGGCATTGATTGATTTGGCAAGTAACTATTCCTCCGCGTTCCACCGTATGCGCCCCTTTCAAACATCAACCGCCCCGCACGATGCGGCGCGGCTTTCGGGGACGCGCTTCCGCCCAGCGGAAGCATCCAAAGCACGTTTCTTCGCCGCCAGACCCGGCGGCGTTACAATTATTATATCACGCCGGCGCGTGAAATACAACACCTGTTTTTCAGGATTCCTCCCGGCAAATGATGAAAAATGTGTAAACCCGCCGCCCTTTTCCGCCGTCCGACAACATTTAACTTCACTGTTTCCAGAATTGAACATATGAAAAGCTCTCTCAGGCTTGTAAATCGGCGGGATTTGAGGTAAAATAGCGTATGGAAAATGATTAGGAGGTAATCACCATGATCAAAATTGGTATCAACGGCTTCGGCCGCATCGGCCGTCTGGTCTTCCGCGCCAGCCTGTCCCACCCGGAAGTTGAAGTTGTTTCCATCAACGACCTCATCACCCCGGATTATATGGCTTATATGCTCAAATATGACACCATCCACGGCAAGTTCGAAGGCACCGTCGATTACACCGACCATTCCATCATCGTGAACGGCCGCGAAATCCGCGTGACCTGCGAAAAGGATCCCGCCAACCTGAAGTGGGACGAAGTGGGCGCCGAGTACGTCGTCGAGTCCACCGGCCTGTTCCTCACCCAGGAGAAGGCTGCCGGCCACATCAAGGCTGGCGCCAAGAAGGTCGTCATGTCCGCTCCCTCCAAGGATGCCACCCCCATGTTCGTTATGGGCGTGAACCAGAACACCTACACCAAGGACATGCAGTTCGTTTCCAACGCGTCCTGCACCACCAACTGCCTGGCCCCCATCGCCAAGGTTCTGAACGATAAGTTCGGCATCACCGACGGCCTGATGACCACCGTGCACTCCACCACCGCCACCCAGAAGACCGTTGACGGCCCGTCCATGAAGGACTGGCGCGGCGGCCGTGCGGCGGCTGGCAACATCATCCCCTCCTCCACCGGCGCTGCGAAGGCCGTGGGCAAGGTCATCCCGTCCCTGAACGGCAAGCTGACCGGTATGTCCATGCGCGTTCCCACCTTGGATGTCTCCGTCGTCGACCTGACCGTCAACCTGGCCAAGCCCGCGAAGTACGAGGAGATCTGCGCCGCCATGAAGGAAGCCTCTGAAGGCGAACTGAAGGGCATCCTGGGCTACACCGAGGACGCGGTTGTTTCTTCCGACTTTATCGGCGACGCCCGCACCTCCATCTTCGATGCCAAGGCCGGCATCGCCCTGACCGACACCTTCGTGAAGGTCGTTTCCTGGTACGACAATGAGTGGGGCTACTCCAACAAGGTTGTCGAGCTCATCAAGTACATGGCGTCCGTTGACCACGCCGAATAAGCAAATCCTTTCAGCCGCCGGCTTTAAAACCGGCGGCTTTTTCATTTCTCTGAGACAAACGAAGCATTCACCGCTTCCATTATAAAAGGCAACGACCTTTCCGCATCGCTGCCCTTTGCCTGCATTCTATTTGCTTATCACCGTAAGCTTCATATCGCCCACATACGCGCCCAGAATGTCCGCCACCACCAGTTCCATCCGCTTTATCGTTCCTTCCTCCAAATAGAAATTGATGAACACCTGCTCCGAAAATCGCATGCATGCGCCGAACTCGGTATTTTCCAGCTCATACTCGAATGAAAGCGCATCGAGCCATTCCGTTATGGCGTCCATGGAAAGATCGTGGCTCGGCACATCCTCATAATTGCTGTACGGGCCGTATTGCATCGAGCTGATTATGTAGATCGCCTTCATCAGCTCTTTGTACGTATCTTCAGGACTGGCTTCCACGTGCTTATAAAGCCACTCTTCATCCAGCTGTTCCGTCTCCATCTGTATTATATCGATATTGGGAGACTCAATTATCCCAATTTCCGCCGCCGCATTCAGAAAGAGCATGGATACGGCGGCAAAAAGAACCGCCAGCAAAACGACCTTTCTCATTCCAATCCCTCCATCGATTTCATTTTACTCCTTTATGACGTTGGCGGCGCGGGAATCGAATCCCCCGCCGCCAAACTCATGAGAAGAAACGCTTACGCGTGCTTCCTCGCCTTGCGCAGAGCGAGGATGCGCTGCATTTCATTATAGACGATCATGAAGCCCTCGTCCACGCCCATGCCGGGCTTGGCGAGAATCTGCACGGGCTGCGTCGCCATGGCGCAATGCACGCACACCTGCGCGCTGCGGTCGGTTTCGTTGCACGTGCCGCCCTGATACGCGCCGATGCCCTTCTGCTTGCAATACAGAACCGCTTCGATCGTGTTGTTGATGCCGCCGAGGTCGGGCGTTTTGATCTGCACCATGTGACCGGCCTTCGCGTCGGCGAACAGCTTGATGTCCTCCAGCGTGTTGCACCACTCGTCCGCCACCAGCTCCACGTCGATTCCGCGGTCGTCCAGCTCCTTCGTAAGCCCCGCCAGCGCCTCAATCTGCGCTTCGCGGGTGGAATCGCAGTCCATCGGGCCCTCGATGCGCAGGTGGAACGGCTTCGCGATTTCGCCCAGCCGCGCGATATAATCGGCCATGGCCTTATAGTTATTGTTCCCGAAAATCGCGCCGATCGTGCCATAGCAGTCGATATGCAGGACGGGGCTGTAGGCTTCGTCGTTGCGATGATCGAGAATGCGGTTGCGCAGCCATTCCACATACGCCGCCAGCTTTTCGCCCTTCTGCCCCAGCTTAGTTTCCACGTTGTTGATCAGTGCGTGCGGCAGCACCTGCGCGCCCTTGATGATCATCTTGTCCGCGTTGTCATAGCGGTCGTCGCCGGACTGCGTGAAGATGGCGATGGGCTGATCGGTCACCTCGCAGCCGTATTCGTCCGCCACAACCTCGCACATCAGGCGGCCGCTGGCCTTCGCCACCGCGTCCAGCAGCGCCTGAGACACGCCATAGCGGATAGCGGTGTGCAGGCGCTTGCCGTCGATCTGAATATCCTCCAGCTTCTTCGCGAGCGCACGGAAGCTGTCCGCTTCCTGCCCGACCAGCTCGGGCTTGATGTATTTATCGATCAGCGGAATGAAATCCTTCGCGAGGAACAGCGGGTCGCGCCCGCCCGCGCCGGAATATTGCACCGCGGCACAGTCGCCATAGGCAATCTGGCCGTCCTCAAGCACCAGCATCACGGAAATGGACTCGCCCGCCTGACGCACGGACGCGAAGCCCTCGGTCACCGGCTCGCCGGTATAGAACACGCCGTCGTGTCCCGCGCCCTTTTTGATGGCGCGCTGATCGTCGAAATAGAAGCCGGTTCTTCCGGCGGAGCATACAACGTCGAGAATTTTCATGATTTCTGCCTCCTTCTGTCAGCGCGGGCGGCCGACAAGGCGGCCCTTGCTGATGGCGTACACGTCGTCAATGACCATCTGAAACGAAGCCTTGCGCCCCTCGGCCTTCGCGCGCTCCTCCAGCTTGGCGATATGGAAGTCCTTAATTTCCTGACTGAAGGGCAGGTTGCCGAAGTTCAGAATGCGCACGCAGCCGTCGTTGTCGCGCGCCGGAAGCATCAGACCGGCGTTTGCGCGGCACGGCGCGAACGGCACATCCAGCGCGCCGGACTCCACGCCGCGGCACACGCCCGCGGCAATGTCGCCCATGCCCAGCTCGAAGCACTTGTCCACGATGGCGCGGGTTTCCTTGCGGATGATCTCCTTCTCCTCTTCCAGACGCTCGCTGCGGAACACCTGATCGGCGAACATGTTGACGACCTGCTTCGTGCAGCGCAGACCCGCCGCATTGGCTTCCATCGTGGGAATGCCCACGGCCTCGTGCGGCGTCTTTACGATGACCTTCGTGGCCTTGGACAGACTGGCAATCATGCTACCGGTAGCGATTACGCCGAACGCCTTGGCTTCGTCCGCCGGGAAGCCGCCCATCCACTGGTGCAGCACGGTGGTGACGATCACGTCCGTGTAGCCGTGCTTCGTCAGATACTCGTCCGTCAGCTCTTCCAGCGTGCGGATGGCGGCGATGTCCTGTTCCAGATTGCCGCACTGCCCGTAGCCCACGGTGATGTTCTTCACGCCCTGCTCCGCCGCCAGCAGCGCTTCGATAATCGCCGCGGCGTGTGAGATGCACGGCGGCACCAGCGTGCCGGTCAGCGGGCCGTACGGCTCGCGGTTGATGGACACGCCCATTTCCTCATACAGACCGGCCAGTCGATCGACATACTGCCAGTCGCGAATCGTGCGCTCCATGGGAATGTTCTTGCAATAGGGCAGGTTATAGGAAATGCCGCCGCCCTCATAGCTGGTGAAGCCGCCCGCGAAGCAGATTTCCGCCAGCAGGCGCGCGTCGGGCGTGCCATGGCGAATCTGCACAGGCACGTTCACGCTCTCGATCACCCGGCGGCAGTTGGCCACGCCGTGGTTAACGGCCGGGAAGCCGTTGAGCATGGCGCGATCCAGCCGGATGGATTCCTCGATGCCGTTTTCCGCTTCTTTATAGCGGTTCTGGCGGGTGTAGCTGTCGATGGTCGTGGGCAGAAGATCGGCTTCGCCGAACTGCTCCAGATGCTGAAGAAGCTCGATGTGCTTTTCCACCACCGGCACGCCGGCGCGCGGCTGTATCAGCGTTTTGTGGTTCTTCTTGGCTTCTACCAGCTTGCGGGAGAAAATGCGGTTCTCCGGCATCGCCTTGTGATACGCGACGGATTCCTCCAGATTCACGTCCCTGCCGGTGGGCCACTGGGTGAGCACCTCGGCGCGCAGCGCCTGAAACTCGCCCTCCGGAATCTTCTTATTCTGTATAGCCATCGTTGTCCAGCTCCTTTTTCATAATGCGAAGCGCAATTTTCGGCTCATATTCGGACAAAAGTCCCATCGCCGCCAGAATATAGCGGCGGTCGACGCGGATATCCGCCTTCATGGGGCGCAGCGACATGGGCGCAAGCGGCGAATACAGCGCGTGCGCGGCAATGTCCTTCGTGCGCGGCGTGTGAATCAGGCAGCCGCCGGTCACGATGACCTGCCGGACGGGCCTTAAATCCTTGCCCGACTGCACATACGTCAGCCCCATCAGCGTGTAGGTTTCCTCCATGCTGCCCGCGTGCCGCCCGACCGCCGTTTCAATGGCCGCCGAGGCCAGCGCGTAGTCCAGCTTTTCCCAGTCGGTGCCCGGCTCGGGCACCATGTCCGTGTGCGCCGCCAGCGTTTCCACCATTTCGGAAACCGCCTCCGGCGGCAGCCCGCTTTCCTCGCTCAGCCGCTTCAGCCCCACGGCCTCCACAATGCCGCGCACGGAGTAGCGCATGCCGATGTCGCCCTCCACCGTGCGCTTGGCGTACGGCTCCGGAAGTCCCTTGTACACCGTGGAAAGCGCGGTCGGCATGCCGTCGGAAATCGAATACACATCCGTCGTCGCGCCGCCCACGTCCACCGCCACCAGATCGCCGATGCCCGGCTCGTCGTCCGTGCCCTGCGCCAGCAGCTCCATGGCCTTCAGAACCGCCGAGGGCGTGGGCATCAGGATGCCGGAAATCAGCTGCGCGGCGCGGCTCAGTCCCTTCGCCTGAATGATGCGGCTTAAAAAGATTTCGCGGATGCGCTTCTGCGTCGGCTCGATGTTCAGAACGCCGAATTTGGGCATCACGTTTTCGCAGACGCTCACGTCGTGCCCCGCCAGAATGCGCGCGCACTCCCGCGCCGCCACGCGGTTCCCGGCGATCACCACTGGAAAATCGAACTCCATGCGCGCGAGCATCCGCGCGTTGTGCAGGATGCACTCGGTGTTTCCGCCGTCCGTGCCGCCCACGAGCAGGAAAATATCCGGCCGCAGCGCGCGAATCTCGTCCAGATCGTCCTCCGTCAGCTGGAACGAAAACACCTTCAGCACCTTCGCGCCCGCGCCCAGACTGGCCTGCCGCGCCGCCTCCGCGGTCAGCTCGGGCACCAGCCCGCTCGTGACCATTCGAAGACCGCCTGCGGCGGAGGAGCAGGCGTAGCGCGCCGCGAATTCAAGCGGCCCCGTCTTTTCAAACAGCTCTGAAAGCGCGTTTTCCAGCCCCTCGTTCACGTCCGTCTGCACGGTCGTATACGCGGCGGCGGAGCCGAGCAGGCGTTCCGCGTCCAGATCGACGGCCGTCACCTTGGTGTTGGTGCTGCCAAAGTCAATCAGGAGCACGGGCTTCATGCCTCGTCATCCTCCACATGCAGAATTTCCTTCAGCGCCTGAATCGTGGTCTCCGGCGGCGTGTTCGGCGGGAAGGCGCGGTCGAAGCCCATAGCCTTGAAGCGCTTTTCCACGTCCTCAAACTTCTGCTTGCCGATGACGATGTTGCCGCCCACCAGCAGCGGAATGCCCTTCAGACCCGCCTCGTCGCACTTTTCGCGCATGCCGCGGCAGTCCAGCTCGCCCTGTCCGTACAGCGAGGAAACCACGATCGCGTCCGCGTTCGCCTCGATGGCCGCGGCGATGTATTCCTCCTGCGAGACCATGACGCCCAGATTCACCACGTCGAACCCCGCCTCGGTGAACGCGTGGTACAGAATCTTGTTGCCCACGGCGTGCACGTCCGCGCCGATGACGCCGATGATCAGTACCTTCTTTTTCTTCTCCATGCTTTTCGCACTCCTTTTCAGTTTCAGAAAAACGCGAGTGAGCGGCGCACTGGATTGCCCTCCAGCGAGTCGCGGAAATTCCTGAGTGCCTCCTCGGAGCCCTCTCCGACGAACCCGATCAGCAGGTATCGGTTCTGCTGCACGTCGTACACGAGCTTGGGATACAGCCGGAAGCCGTGAATCCGCCCCGTCGCGGACACATGCGTGCGCGGGCCGCTGCATTCGTGCACGCGCCCGCCGACGGCGATATGGTTTTCGTCGGCGTACTCCACCGGCAGGTCGGCGGCAATGTCCGCCTGAACCAGCCGTTCCAGCTCGGCCAGATCGATTTCCGGGTGATCCTCCCGGAACGCGAGCACGAAGCCGTGATGCACGTCGTCGTGCACGCAGCTGTTCACCAGCTCCGGCGACATGTGCATTTCGCATAAGTCCTCCGCCGTGTGCGCCATCAGGCGGTACGGCAGCGAACTGTGCACCACGTTGACAAACTCGACCGGCTCCGGACCGAATATCGTCGGGCGGCTGATGATGATCTGCTCGCCGACGCCGATCATCAGGTCGGCGTTTCGGTGAAGCAGCGGATAAATCAGGTCGAAATGCTCCACAAGCACGCGCTTTCCTCTGGCAAGCGCTTCAATAATCGCGTCCGCCAGCACGTGCGGCTGCGTGAAGCCCATTTCAAAGCGAATGTCCAGATGATAGGTGTGCGGCTGATAGAACGAACGCGAATCGTCCAGATCCAGCAGCGGCAGCGGGCGCACGTTCACGCCGTCGTCGTCGTTGGTCAGCTCCACGCCGGGGAACATTCCCTTCACCAGCGCGCTCTTGCCCGACCCCGCGTCGCCGATAAAGCCGATCAGCTTGTCATACGGGCTCAGGTACAGCTGGGCAATCTGCATGCCCAGATTATAAATGCGGCTGTGCCCGCGCGGCGCGAAGAAGGACGACTCGATCAGGCTTTTGTGCAGCCCCACCGAATATGGCATGCTTACCCCTCCCTGTACGGATTCCTCAAAAGATATTCAAAGGTGGTCTCGGGCACCAATGGCCGCAGCGCTTCCATCCGACCCTCGCGGTACAGCGCGCGCACGCGTCCGGCGCTGATAACCTGCCCGTCCGCCTCGCGCCTTGGAAGCTCGACGACCTCCACGCCGCAGCCCGGCAGGCGCTCCTTCAGGCATTCGTTATACTGGCGCGTCACGCCGTCCTCCGGCTCCGTGCCGACGAACCGGCGCGTGATTCCCATCCTCGGCGCGATGTGTTCGCCGAACATGGCCACGTCCAGCTCGCAGAAGGCTCTGTCCACAATCTGACGGTCGCGCAGGAAATAGTCCGGAAACGTAGCCGAAGAGACCAGATACGGCCCCGTAAAGTGGAAGCTGACGCGCGAAAGACCGGCGCAGCCCGCCTTGGCCAGCGTCATGCGCGCATCCGGCGAAAACAGGCTTTTGTCCTCGGACAGGATGAACACCCGAAGCGTGTCGCACGCGTCCAGCGCTCGCTCGATCAGATACCGGTGCCCCAGCGTGAACGGATTGGCGTTGGCCACGATGCAGCCGGTCACGCCCTCCGCGCCGGGCAGCCCCGCCAGAAAGCGTTCAAGGCCACCCCGCCCGCTCTCCATCAGCAGGCAGTCGCGCGTTTCCAGAAGCGGTGAAAAGCCCAGCTCCGCGAACATCATTCGGTTGCGCGGCTTGGTGTACAGCATCAGCTGCCCATGACCGCGCGCCCACGCCTCGCGGCGAAGCTCGGTCATCACCCGCGCCGCCAGACCCTCGCCCTGCCGGTCGGGCGCGACGGCGACGCATTTCACCGTCATGCCGTCCAGCGAGCCGGCGGCGACGATTTCGCCGTCGTCCACCAGCATGGCGGTATATTCCGCGCGCGCGTCAAAATCCAGCCCGCACCCGGCCAGAAACGCTTCCAGTTGTCCGCGCCGTCTGTCCGGGCGGCCGGTTTCCATGTGCATATGCGCCCTCCTGCCGCCTAAGCCTTCATTTCCAGAGCATTATAGCACAATTTATCGTCATTTGCAACAAAACCGAGTTGCGAATTTCGCCTTAAAGCGGTATAATAATTACAGGCGCGCATGCGCGCCGCAGAAAGGAAAGTGAGTACGGACATGAGCGGAATCGTGAAGCGCGCCGTGGCCGGCACGCTGGAATCCAGCGACGTATTTGTGGAAATCGAGCCCGGCGACAGCGGGATTGAGGTGGAGATCGAATCCGTCGTGCTCGCCCAGTTCGGGGACGCCATCCGCGCCGCCGCGCTGGACGTGCTGAAGGAGCAGAACATTTCGGACGCGCGCGTGCGCCTGACCGACCGCGGCGCGCTGGACTGCGTAATCCGCGCGCGGGTAGAAACCGCCGTCGCGCGTGCGAAAGGAGAATGACCGTGCGCCGTTCCATGCTGTTTCTTCCGGGCAACACGCCCAATATCATCATCAACGGCGAGGCGCTGGGCGCGGACGCCGTGATTCTCGATCTGGAGGACGCGGTCGCGCCGTCGGAAAAGGACTCCGCGCGCATCCTCGTGCGCAACGCCATCGGCCGGATGGGCTTTGGCCGGTGCGAGGTCATCGTGCGCATCAATTCCACGGACACCGGCGAGTGGACGAAGGATCTGGACGCGATCATCCCCGTGAAGCCGAGCCTGATCATGCCCCCGAAAACCAGCCGCGCGGCGGACGTTCTGCGCGTGGACGAATACATATCGGCGCTGGAAGACCGTCTCGGATTCGCGCGGAATACCGTAAAGCTGATTCCGCTGATCGAAACGGCGCTGGGCGTGGAAAACGCGTTCCAGATTGCCTCCGCGTCCCCGCGCGTCGCCGCGATTTTCTTAGGCGGTGAGGATCTGACGGCCGACCTGCGCTGCCGCCGCACCAAGGCGGGCAATGAAATCGCCTATGCTCGCGCCCACATGGTCATGGCGGCGCGCGCCGCCGGAGTGGACGTGTACGACACGCCGTTCACCGACGTAAACGACGACGAGGGCATCTATACCGACGCGGAATACGCCAAAAGCCTTGGCTTCACCGGCAAATCCGCCATTTCGCCGCGCCACGTGAACGCCATCAACGAGGTGTTCAGCCCCACCGCCGCGGAAATCGACTACGCCTACGAGGTGATGGACGCCATCCGCGCCGCGCAGGCGCAGGGAAAGGGCGCGGTGGCGCTGCGCGGCAAGATGATCGACGCGCCCATCGTCGCCCGCGCGCGGCAGACCATCGAAGCAGCCGAATCGCTCGGCCTTGACAGGAGGGCATAAGCATGGCTATGAAGATCGTCGCTTCTCTTCGGGAAGCGATTTCGCTCTGCGGTCTGAAAAGCGGCATGTCCATTTCCTTCCATCATCACCTGCGCAACGGCGATTACACGCTGAACCGCGTGATGGACGAAATCGCCGCTCTGGGCATTCGCGATCTGACGCTCAACGCCAGCTCGCTTTTCGACGCGCACGCGCCGCTTCGCGAGCACATCAAAAACCGCGTCGTGCGCAAAATCAACACGGACTACATGTCCGCCGGTCTGGGGCGCGCCATATCGGAGGGACTGATGGATGAGTCCGTCGAGTTCCGCACGCACGGCGGCCGCCCGCGCGACATTGCGCTGGGCATCACGCCGATCGACGTGGCCTTTATCGCCGCGCCCACAGCCGATCCCGCCGGAAACTGCTCCGGCAAATACGGCCCGTCCGCCTGCGGCAGTCTGGGCTACGCGTTTCCGGACGCGATGTACGCCAAAAAGGTCGTCGTCATCACCGACAACCTCGTGCCCTATCCGCTGACGGACGCTTCGATTCCCGAAATTTACGTGGACTACGTGGTGCCCGTGGACGCGATCGGCGACCCGCGCGGCATCGTGTCCGGCACGACGAAGATCACGCGCGACCCGGTGGGTCTGGTCATGGCCGAAACCGCCGCGCGCGTCATCCGCCACTCCGGCCTTCTGAAGGACGGCTTCTCGTTCCAGACCGGCGCGGGCGGCGCGACGCTGGCTGCCGCGAAATTTCTGAAGGAGATCATGCTGCGCGAGAAGATTCGCGGCTCGTTCGCCTCCGGCGGCGTCACCGGCTATCTGGTGGACATGCTGAACGAGGGCTGCTTCACCTCCCTGATGGACGTGCAATGCTTCGATCTGAAGGCCGTGGAATCCATTCGAACGAATCCCGCCCACCACGAAATCTCCGCCATGCAATACGCCAGCCCGGCGGCGAAGAGCGCCGTCGTCGACCATCTGGACGTGGTTCTGCTGGGCGCGACGGAGATTGATACCGATTTTAACGTGAACGTGCACACCGATTCCGCGGGCTGCATCATGGGCGGCTCCGGCGGGCATTCGGACACCGCCGCGGGTGCGAAGCTTTCCATGATCATCGCGCCGCTGTTCCGCGCGCGCCTGCCCATCATCACCGGCCGCGTGCGCTGTATCTCCACGCCCGGCAGGGATGTGGACGTGGTCGTCACCCAGCGCGGCGTGGCCGTGAACCCGGCGAAGCCCGATTTGGCGCTGCGGCTGAAGGACGCGGGTCTGCCCATCGTGGACATTCACGAGCTCAAACAGATTGCCGAGCGCATCACCGGCGTACCGGCCGTGCCGCCGGAGGGCGGGCGCGTCGTCGCCCGCGTACTCTCTCGCGACGGCGAGCCGCTGGACGTAATTCGCCAGCTTACGCGATAAAGGAGGAAGCCCCATGCGAGAAATACAGGCCTCGGACGTGACGCAAACCGTGCGCCGTCTGTGCGTCGAAGCCAACTGCCGCCTGCCCGAAGACATGCGCGCATGCATCGCCCGCAGCCGCGACGAGGAAGCGTGGCCCATCGCCCGCGACATTCTGGATCGCATCATCGAAAACTACGAAATCGCCGACCGCGACTGCGTGCCCATCTGTCAGGACACCGGCATGGCCTGCGTGTTTCTGGAAATCGGTCAGGACGCGCACGTGAACGGCGACCTCGCCGAGGCCGTGCACGAGGGCGTGCGGCAGGGCTACGCCGACGGCTACCTGCGCAAGTCCGTCGTCGCCGACCCGCTGCGCCGCGTGAACACCGGCGACAACACGCCCGCCATGATCTATTATGAAATCGTTCCCGGCGACAGGCTGAAAATCACCGTCGCGCCGAAGGGCTTCGGCAGCGAAAACATGAGCCGCATCACCATGCTGCGCCCGTCCGACGGCGAGGACGGCGTGAAGGACTTCGTCGTCCGCTGCGCGGAGGAGGCCGGGCCGAACCCCTGCCCGCCAATCGTAATCGGCGTAGGCATCGGCGGCACGTTTGACCGCGCGGCGCTGCTGGCGAAAAAAGCGCTGATGCGTCCCGTGGACGTGCGCAGCGACGATCCCTATTACGCTGCCATGGAAGCGGAGCTGCTCGCGCGCGTCAACGCGCTGGGCATCGGCCCGCAGGGCTTCGGCGGCAAAACGACCGCGCTGGCCGTGAACATCCTCGCCTGCCCCACCCATATCGCGGGTCTGCCCGTAGCCGTGAACATCAACTGCCATGTGACCCGCCATCAGTCGGAGGTGCTGTAAAATGAAGGTTCTGCATACGCCTCTGTCCCGCGAAGACGCTCGCGCGCTCAGGTGCGGCGAAAGCTGCCTGATCACCGGCACGATCTACACCGCCCGCGACGCCGCCCACAAGCGGCTGTGCGAGCTGGCGGCGAAGGGTGAGCCGCTGCCCTTCGATATCGAGGGCGCAATCATCTATTTCGTCGGCCCCACGCCCGCGAAGCCGGGGCAGGTCATCGGCTCCGCCGGCCCCACCACCTCCTACCGCATGGACGCGTACTCCCCCGCGCTGATCGCCCTCGGCCAGACCGGCATGATCGGCAAGGGTAAGCGCGGCGAAGCCGTGGTCGACGCCATGCGCCGGTACGGCGCGGTCTATCTGGGCGCCATAGGCGGCCTTGGCGCACTGCTGGGCAAATGCGTGAAGAAGGCCGAGGTCATCGCCTATCCCGACCTCGGCGCGGAAGCCGTCCGCAGGCTGGAGGTCGAAAACTTCCCGGTCGTCGTCGTGATCGACAGCGAGGGCAATAACCTCTACGAACTCGGCCGCCGCGCGTATCTGGAACAGCAATAACCGCATAGAAAACGTCTCCGCCGAATTCACAGGCAGAGACGTTTTTTCTATACTTTGGTTTTATTCCTCTCCGGGAAACAGCTTATCCGCCGCTTCGTCGAAGGTGTCCACGAACAGGTCGCAGTTTTCGAGGATGCGCGCCATTTCGTCGGGCTTATCGGCGTACACGTTTTCGCGAATGCCCAGAATCTTCATGCCCGCCGCCCGGGCACTCTTCATCGCGTAGGCGGAGTCCTCGAACATCGCGCAGTTCTCCGGCTTTTCGCCAAGCCGCTCGGCGAGCTTCTCAAAGTATCGGGGATCGCCCTTTGCCAGCCCCATATCGGTTCCGTCGGTCACGAACTCGAAGTACGGCAGGAAGCCCTGTCTGTCCAGCGCCGCCACGGCCGTGTCGCGCAGCGTCGCCGTGGCCACGCACATCTTGACGCCGTGCTTTTTCAGAAGCCGCAGGAAGCGTTCCGCGCCCTGCTTGGCGGGAATGACCGTCCGATACAGCCCGCGCAGTACCTCGTGGTATTCGTCCATCACGGATTCGAACGTGTTGGGCGCGCCGTAATCGGCGACAAACCGCCTCGCGAAGGCGTGGCTGGACATCGTGTCGATCGTGTCCTTCAAATCCTCGGGAATCGGAAGCGAACGCCGCTGCAGAAAGCGCCGGTTTTCGCCGCGCCAGTAGCCCATCGAGTCAAGCAGCGTGCCGTCCATATCGAACGCGACCGCGCGGATGTTTTCCATATTCATATGTATGTTCCCGCCTTCACACCTTAATCGAGTGCCATTTGCCGCCGTTGAAGCGCTTCATGACCAGTCCCATGCGCAGCGCCATATCCACCAGACTTGCCGCCCACGCGCCCAGCAGCGCCCATTCCGGCGCTTCATAGGCCAGCCAGTAGGTCAGCGTGGCCGCCGCGCCCGCGAACGCCGCCTCGGCATAGACGGGCGTGAAGAACTGGGTAATCAGCCGGATGGCGCTGAACGCCAGCACCGGACGGATGATGGCGACGCAGATCAGCATCACGCGCGCCACGAACTTCGTGTCGCCCGCGCCGCGCAGCGCGCCGGAGGTGATGACCGAAAGCATCTGCAGCGGCTGGAACAGCGCCACGATCAGCATCACGTTGGCCGAAAGACGCGCCACCGTGGGATCGTCGGTAAACAGCCCCACCAGCGGATAGCGGAATATCACGATCACCGAAGCCAGCAGCACCGCGCCCACAACGGCGATGCGCTGGGCAATCTTGCCGTACAGGTGGCTCAGGTCGGGGCGCTCCCTGCCCAGCATCTGCCCGACCAGCGACGTGCTGGCCACGCCGATGCCGTCGGCGAACGTGAAGGACAGGTTCAGGAACTGCATGCACACGACGTGCGACGCATACGCCTGCGTGCCCAGATCAGCCACCAGACGCGCGTACAGGAAAAAGCCGATGCGCAGCGCAATCTGTTCCAGCATAGAATTGCCGCCGACCTTCACCACGGCACGCGCGGCAGGCAGGCTGAAGCGCCAGTCGTCCTTCACCGACAGGCGCAGGAAGCCCATATCACCCTCGTGTCTGCGCACCAGTGAGATGCACGCCAGCACCGAGCCTACGCACAGGCCGATGGCCGTGGCAATCGCCGCGCCCTTGACCTCCCACCGCGGGAAAATCCAGATGCCGTTGATCAGAAGCCAGTTCAGGAACACGTTCACCACGTTGCTCGTCACGTTCACATACAGCGTGATGCGCGTGTTGCCGATGCCGCGCTGCGCGGCGCACATCGCCATGGACAGCGCGTTGAACGGAAGCACCGCGGTCACGATGCGGAAGTAGATTTCCGCGTCATCGATCGTATCGGCCTTCGCGCCGGCCAGACGCATCAGCGGACGCGCGACCAGCTGGCCGACCACCGTCATCACAAGGCTCATCAGGAAGATGATCAGCAGGGACGTGCGCAGCGTGCGGTTCGCGTCCTCCCGGTCGCCCTGTCCCTTGCGGCGGGCGACGACGGCCGTGATGCCGGTGTTCATAGCGAAGAACATGCACAGCATCAGCATGCGCGGCTGTCCCACCAGACCGACGGCGGCGATGGCCTCCGTGCCGATTCCGCCCACCATCATCGTGTCGATGGAGCCCATCAGCGAGATCAGCACCATCTCGCACACGCTGGGCAGCGCGATTCGCAGAAGATTCATGTACGCTTCCTTCGTGGAAGGAACCTCTCCCTGCGCGCCGCTTTTGGGAAGCAGCGCCTGAGCGCTAAACAGACGTTTCAGTAAACGCGGCATTTCATATTCTCCTTTAGTACATTGTTCTTCCAGTATACCGCCTTCCGCCTGTTCGTGGGCAAGCGTTTTGTCAAATACCGATTGAGTTCGCGTTAATCCGCATCCATCAATTATCAAATCTTCTTTTGCGGCGCTCTCCACTGCCGTGAAAAACGGAGAGATTGCAAAACCTGCCCACGCCCGTCACGTCGCGCTCCCATCCCGAATCCGCGCGAGCGCAAATTTCACTGCTTCCGCGGAAGCCGCCGCGCCCTGCGCAAAGTCCGGACGGCCGCCGCCCTTACCGCCGAACGCCTTCGCCGCTTCGGACAGGAGCTTTCCCACGTACAGCGCCACGTTTTCGGCATGGGCGAACCGTCAAACGGACATTCTCCCGTCACGTCGCGCTCCCATCCCGAATCCGCGCGAGCGCGAACGCCGCCGCGTCCGCGGAAGCCGCCGCGCCCTGCGCGAAATCCGGACGACCACCAAACGCCTTCACCGCTTCAGATAGCCGCTTTCTCACGTGCAGCGCCACGTTTTCGGCATGGGCGAACCGTCAAACGGACATTCTCCCGTCACGTCGCGCTCCCATCCCGAATCCGCGCGAGCGCGAAGTGCACCGCTTCCGCGGAAGCGGCCGCGCCCTGCGCGAAGTCCGAACGGCCGCCGCCCTTGCCGCCGAACGCCTTCGCTGCTTCGGACAGAAGCTTCCCCACGTGCAGCGCCACGTTTTCGGCGCGGGCGAACAGCAGAAGGCAACCGGTTTCCGTCCGGTCAGCCAGAAGCGCCACCGTGTCCGGCGCTTCGATCAGCGCCGACGCGACGTCGCGCAGCGCGTCCATGGGCAGGTTGTCGTAAACATGCGTCACGACGCGCAGGCTGCCCATATTTTCCGCGCCGTGGCGCAGCGCGGAAACCCCTTCCAGCGCCCGCTCGCGACGTTCGCGGTTCAGGTGATACTCGGCGTCCTTCGCGCGCGCGTTCAGCGCCTCCACCTTTTCCGGCAGGCTCTCCCAGCCCGTGGACAGCGCGCCCGCCGCCGCCGTGGCCGCGTCGTACATCCTTCGGAAATACAGGAACGCGCGCATGCCGCACACGAACGTCAGCCGCAGCTTTCCCCGGCTCGGGCGCGCGTCGACGATCTTCACAAGCCCGACCTGCCCGGCGCTCGACGGATGCGTGCCGCCGCAGGCGCAGAACTCGTCGTCGCCGATCTGCACCACGCGCACATGCTCCTTCACCGCCGGCGGCTTTCGAAGCGGAAGCGTTTCCAGCTCCTTCGCGTCCGGGAACCAGCAGCGAATGGGCACGTCCGCCTGAATGTGACGGTTCACGTCGTCCTCAAGCGCGCACAGCTCCTCCGCCGTCAGGCGCGTGCGCCCATCCGGCAGCTCTACGTCGATCGACGAATCGTCCCTTCCCAGATGCAGGCCGATCGTGTGCCCGGCGAAATGCCGCCAGCAGGCTCCGGCCAGCATGTGCTCGCCGGCATGCTGCTGCATGTGATCGAAACGGCGTACCCAGTCGATGCGCCCCTCGACCCGCGCTCCGACGGCCAGCGGCGCGTCCACCACGTGCCACATCTCGCCGTCCTTGTCCACATATACGTCCACAATGTTCGCGCCGCCCAGCGTGCCCGTGTCGTAGGGCTGCCCGCCGCTGGTGGGGTAAAACGCGCTGCGATCCAGACGCACGCGCCACGCGTCCCTCTCCGGCTCGCACGCCAGCACCGCCGCGTCAAATTCCTTCAGATAGGCATCGTTGTAATACAGTCTCTCCGTCATGCTTCTCGCCGCCTTTGGTATTTTCATCTACTATACCCCCTCCGTCTTCTATTTTCAAGCCCATCCGCCCGCTTTTCGTTTTGTTAAACGTTTGTAATTTCCCTTCTTTGGTTATTGACTTTCTTTGACCTTTGTAGTATACTTCCCCCTGTCGAAAGAGCAAAGGCCCTGAGACAGAAAATGAATGAACTTCTGGAAACCCAAAGGAGGTTGCCGTTATGTCGAATATGATTGCTTACAGAAATCACAATATGCTCCCGGAAACCCGTTTCTTTGACGAATTCATGCGCCCGTTCTTCGGCTCGATGCAGCAGGACAGCATGCGCGTGGACGTGAAGGACGAAGGCGAGCACTACCTTCTGGAGGCCGAAATTCCCGGCGCGAAGCGCGACGACGTGCACGTTTCGGTGGATGACGGCGTGCTGACCATCTCCGCGGAGTGGAACAGCGAAAAGAAGGACGCGAAGGACGACAAGCGCTATGTGATCAGCGAGCGCCGGTATGGCTCGGTGGAGCGCAGCTTCTCGGTGGACAACATCGCCGAGGATCAGATTTCCGCCGAATTCACCGACGGCGTTCTAAAGCTCACCATGCCCAAGAAAACGCCCGAGGAAAAGACCCCGCGCAAAATTGAAATCAAATAACGCATAGATTCCCCTCCGGCTGCCGCGAACAGAGCCTTCGCGGCAGCTTTTTTCCTGTCGGTTGACAGGCGCGCCGCTTCCCGTGCTTTTCTTTTACTCGCCTGACCGTCTATGTCCCTATATGAATCCCCGATGGGAACGGCAATAGAACCTGACTCATGAAGCGCCGGGTACAGAAAAACCGGGCGGAGACTTCTCCCTGAAGAGAGACTCCCGCCCGGTTCTTTTTAGGGCAGCGCCGCGCAAATGAGGTGGTCGGCCAGCGAATGGATTTTCGTCAGATGCAAATGTAAATTTCGAAGGTTTACCGGAGATAAATCAAGGAATTTGCATGCCGCAGATGGCG
>ENA-UOJG01001791-UOJG01001791.1-human-gut-metagenome-genome-assembly--contig:-C47-NODE-1791-length-20855-cov-14.732404_pt1 | contig 20855 bp, 17 predicted proteins | sample MGYA00242340_ERZ723887 | MGnify/ENA metagenome assembly ERZ723887 | reverse complement strand
GACCTCACGAGCCGCCAGGCCGGTTCCGTCGGCGGCCAGATGGTCAAGAAGATGAGTACCGTACGAACCATGAGCTTTGTGCGCCGCAGCCGGACGAGCATAGGGCACGAGGTCGGCATTACATACGTGGCGGGGCTGAGAGCGTAATACTGAAATAGGTTGTATTTCACCTACTGCTCGTGTATAATAGCTTTGAGGTGAGAATTATGACCATCGACACCAACGCCATCGTCTCGGTCACGGAGGCGAACCAGAACTTTTCGCGCGTCACACGCATCGCGGAGCACAGCGGACAGGCGGTTATTTTCAAGAACAATCGGCCAAAGTATCTGCTCATAGACCTCGACCGCTCGCCGGTGCTCGATCTTACCGATGACGAGCGCATAGACATAGCAGCCGCCCGCGTGCTGGCAAGGTATAAACCGGCGTTTGAGGAGCTGGCCAAGTGATAAAGTTTTCCAAAGAAAAGGTGCTGCTGCTCCACAAAATTATGGCCGAGGCCACGGGCGGCAGCGTCGGGCTGCGCGATGAAGCGCTGCTCGATTCCGCGCTTGAGAGCGCTTACGCAGGCTTTGGCGGCCAGGAATTCTATCCCAGCAAGCAGGAAAAGGCCGCCCGCCTTGGCTACGCGCTTATCTCCAACCACGCCTTTGTTGACGGAAACAAGCGCATTGGAATGTACGTTATGCTGACCTTCCTCGAGGTCAACGGCATACGCATGGACTGCACCAACGCCGACGTAATCCACGCCGGCCTCGGAGTCGCCAGCGGTGCTATGGGGTATGACGAGCTGCTCGCATGGATACGCGAGCATGAAGTGTAGAGCAGGAAGTGAGCGCAAAATGGACAAGGGCAAGGAGCAAATCACCATCCGCAGTTCCGCGGCGGAGTATCTCACATACGTGGCCTCCACCGGCGAGCAGCAGGACAGCATCGAGATGCGCTATGAGGATGAAAACATCTGGCTGACGCAGAAGATGATGGCGGCGCTGTACGACGTAACCGCGCCGACTATAAACGAGCATATCAAAAAGGTTTTCGCTGACAGCGAGCTGCAGCCGGAGGCAACTATTCGGAAATTCCGAATAGTTCAATCCGAGGGCGCGCGGCAGGTCAGCCGCGAGGTCAACCACTACTCGCTGCAAATGATCATCGCGGTGGGCTTCAAGGTCAACTCCGAGCGCGCGGTGCAGTTCCGCAAATGGGTCAATCAGATAGCGAAGGAATACACCATCAAGGGCTGGGTCATGGACGACGAACGCCTCAAGCGCGGCACATACCTGACGGACAAATACTTCGAGGAGCAGCTCGAGCGCGTCCGCGAGATACGCGCCAGCGAGCGGCTGTTCTACCAGAAGATAACCGACCTCTACGCCACCGCCGTGGACTACGACAAGACCGCAGCCTCCACGCGGCGCTTTTACGCCACGGTGCAGAATAAGATGCACTACGCCGTCCACGGCCACACGGCCGCAGAGCTCATCATGGAGCGCGCGGACAGCGCTCGTGAGCACATGGGCCTGACCACCTGGCAGGACGCCCCGGACGGCAAGATAAAGAAGTCCGACGTGACCGTCGCCAAAAACTACCTCACCGAATTCGAGCTTAGCCAGCTCAACCGCATGGTGACCGCCTACCTCGACTTTGCCGAGAACATGGCGCAGCGCAGGATACCGCTGACCATGCAGGACTGGGAGACGCGCCTAAACGGCTTTATCGAGATGTTCGAGTACGGCCTTCTCAAAGACGCCGGAAAAGTCTCAGCCGAGATAGCCAAGCTCCACGCCGAGACCGAGTTCGAAAAGTACCGCGTGATTCAGGACAGGCTGTTCCTGTCGGACTACGACAGGTTCGTGCTCGAAATGGGAATAGAATAAAATCAAAGGCCGTCTCAGGCGGCCATGGGAACAGCCCCGGCGAGCGTTCGCCGGGGCTGTTTTTCCATATTGCCTTCTTACCTCTCCATGAACCGCATAAGCATCGCGGCGCACTGGGCGCGGGTTGCGGTGCCCTGCGGGTCGAGGGTCGTTGCGGTCGTGCCGGTGATGATGCCTTGCTCGACGCACCAGCTCATCGCATCAACCGCGTATGCGCTGACGCTTGCGGCGTCGGTAAAGGCGTCTAGGTTCGCGGCCGTCGCGGGCTCGCCTGCGTAGCGGTGGAGTATCGCCGCTAACTGCTCGCGGGTTATCTCGGCGTTCGGCGCGAACTCTATGGCGCTCACGCCGGTGACTATGCCTTCGCTCGCCGCCCAGCGGACGGCTTCGGCGTACCACGCGCCGCCATCAACGTCGGTGAACGGAAGCAGGTAGTTTACAACCGGCTCGCCCTCCATGCGCCAGAGTATCGTCACCAGCATCGCGCGCGTCATGTTGGCGTCAGGCGCGAACTGCGTCGCGCTCACGCCGTCCATCAGGCCGTTTGCGTAGACATAGCTCACCGCGTCGTAATACCACGCGCCCTCGGGCGTATCCTCAAAGGGCAGCGCGCCGCCGGTGAAATACACGCGGACGGTCACGTCATGGTCGGGCATGGTGAAGCTCGCGCCGCTTATGCGCTCGCCGTCAACGGTGATGTACGCCAGCTCATAGCCTTCGTCCGGCGTGGCGGTGACGGTTATTTTCGTGCCAGCGCTGGCGTTTGTGAGGCTGGTCATAGCCTCGCCGCCCTCGCCGACGATGAGCTCGATGCCGTAAGTCTCGGGCACGTTCACGCCCTGCCCGCCGGGGGCGACGGTGACGGGGACAGCCTCGCTGCGGAAGCTGCTCTCCGTGGCGGCATAGCGCACCTGATACTCGCCCGGCTCCATGCGCGCGAGCGTCTCGTCCGTGAAGCGCGTCCAGTTCTCGCCGCCGGCGCTGTACTCCATCGACTTATCCGCGCCCGCGATGCGCCCCGTCGCGCCCTCGACCGCGGGGGCCGCCGGGCGGGCGGGGATGGTCAATGCGACCGGCTCGCCGGGGTAGCCCGCGCCCGGGTCGGCCCGGAAATAGACCGTGACGGGCGCTGTGCCGTCCCAGCCAAAGGACGCGGCGGGCATATCGGCCGTGCAGGCCGTCCACGGGCCGGTTTCGCTGAGGCTGTACTGCATCCCGGCCTCGGTGCCGACGGTCTCGCCTGTGTAGTCGATGGCCGGCGTCCCGGGTGCCGGCGCGCCGCCGGGGGCGGTAAGGGCCTGAATCTCGCTGCTGAACTTCCCATCTTCCTGGCTGGCCTTGTAGCGGACATATATCGTGTCCCCCGCGCCAACGGGTACCGCCTCGCCCATGCCGCTCGTCCACTTCGTCTGGTCAAAGCTGTACTCCAGCCCGATATCGACTGTGACGCTCTGCGTGGCGCTGTTTATCGCCAGCGCGGGCGCGGCGGGGCGCGCGGGCAGCCTTACGGTGGTCACATTCGTTTGGTCGTATACGTTGCGCACATAGAGCGTCCCGCCGGGCGTTACCTCGAGCTCACTGGCGCCACTATACCAAAACCTTTGATCGGTGCTTATCTCATAGACCGTGAGGCCCGTCGCCTTTTCGTTCACATAGTCTATCAAAAATTCCGAGCCCTCCGGCACGCTGCGCAGCACGGGACGGCCGAGTTCCGTGCTCATCACCCAGGTGTTGATGAAATCCCATCTGAAGCTGGTGAAGGTGCTCTGCTGCGCGAACTCCGCGGCGGTGAGGGCGGTGCTGTTGCCCTCATCCGTGGTGGCAGTGGTGTTAAGGTAGTAGCAGTTGGTGACGGTGATCTTGTCACTATGATTTGTGCCTGCCGTGATTCCACACACTTTAGTGTCGCCACTCAAATTTCCATAGTTATAGCAGTTGGTAAGCGCAGTGCCTTCTTTAGTGCCGGAAATTTCATAGAATATTCCACCGGCCCGACGTGCAGTGATATCCCCAATATTATAGCAATTTTCAATCCTGCCGCCGTCGGTATTCAAGTAAACTATACCGCCGGCGTAGACTGAACGTGCAGTAATATCAACATTACTGTAACAGTTCAATATAGTGCCCATATTAGCGGCGGCAATACCGCCGCAGTTTTGCGATGACGTGATGCTCCCCTGAACGCCGAGGTTTTCCACCTTACCGTCTGTGCCTATCCGCGCAAACAGGCCGCAGTACTCGGTCGAGTTTGTGATGGTCATTCCGCTTATGATATGCCCATTGCCGTCAAATGTGCCGCAGAAGGAGGTGTTATTATTCGCATAGCCGTTATATTCCCCTATCGGGTTCCACTCGCCGCCAAGGTCGATGTCCTCATCCAGCACTACCGTCTTGCCCGAGAAGTTGTAGCCGTTATCGACGATGCTCGCCAGAGCGCGGAGCTGCTCGGCGGTGGAGATTTTGTACGGGTCAGCATCCGTGCCCGTGCCTGTGCCCATCTCCGGGAAGGTCACGTCGCCGGAGACCGTGCCGTTGTTTATGAGCGTCCCCTTGACCGCCAGCGTCGCGCCGTGCGCGACCGTGAGCGTCTGGCCGTCGCCGATGGTGAGAGTGTAGCCCGCGGGGACCTCCGCGTCCGTGCTGACAGTTGCCTCGTTGCCGCCGTATATCTGCCCGTTTGCGCCGTTGAATACAACGCCCTCCCACTCGCTCGTACCGTCAGCATCGCCAATGCTGTTTGTGACCACGAAGGCGTCGCCCTTGATAGTGAGAGTGCCGTGGCTTGCACTTGTACCGCTCCTCTCAGTGCCGCTGCCGATACCCACTGCGCCGCCATTGCCGTTGGATGTGATGGTGCCACCGTATATTTTGACGTTCCCACCGGCGCCACCACCGACGTAAGAGGCACTTCCTCCGAGGCTGCCGCCGCCACCAATTCCGGCGGCGAAGGCCTGACCGGTAGCGGCGACGGTGCCACCATATATGGTGACCGCTCCACCGCTACCTACACTTGACGAACTGGCACCAGCACCGCCAATCCCTGCTCCTCCACCTTTTTCTGACATACCTTCTTGGGCACTGCCGCCTGTGGCGATGACGACTCCACCGTGAATGTTCACCGCGCCGCCTGATTCGGAGTCAAGTCTTTGACCTGCTAAAAATTTTCCGCAGTTCCCGCCTATGCCGGCATTACCACTATATGCGGTGGCGGTCAGGCGACCGGTGCCCTCCTCCTGTCCGTAAATCGTCAGGCTGTTTCCTGACCCAGTCAAGCGAATGCCTCCGCTGATGTTTAGTGAAGACCCATCCGTCAGTATCAGATTGACGTTGCCGTTTACCTGAACACGGGATCCTATGTTTACGTTGTCCTCCACCACGTACCAGCCCGCTTTCCACGTGGTCGTGCTGTTCTCGACAAGCGTATATTTGCTTTGCGTTAACGTTTCTGAGGAAAGGCCGCTATCGTCATCCCAACTGTACTTTACATACGTTACCTCGCCCTCCGCCGCAAGCGCGGTGGTGAACAGCGCGCACGCCAGCAATACGAGGCAGAGCGCGCCCGCGCGCAGGGTATTCTTCACCGATCGTCTCATAAAAGCCCTCCTTATCGGCTCTCCCGCCCGGTGCGGCAGGGGATGGATAGTCCATGGGCTTTGCTCATGGACTGCCGCGGGCCAGCCCGCGGCGGATGGCTTTCGCGCGCGGGTACAGTCCCTGACTGTCTCATGTTAGCAAATCCCGCCGGGATCGCAAGGGCTTTTGCGCCAATGGTATCAAAAGGCGCTCCAATGGCGAAAAGCCGCGGTTGACAACGCGCCCTTTGGCGGTTACGCTATGGATAGCAAAGTATGCAGGGAGGACGGGCAAATGGCGCGGAAAACAGCCGCCTGCGCGGCGGCCATCATACTGCTGGTGATCTTCATCGCGCTGCTGGCGGCGTACACCCGCCCCATGGAGGACAAAGTCTACGACCTCTCCCTCCTGCCGCAGACCGAGGCCGTGCCGGAGGACTGGGTGTTTGACGACAAGGGCTGGACGGTCTACACGCGCGACGGCAACGAGACGCGCCCGCTCACGCCCACCGGCACCGGGGCCTACACGGGGCTTTCCAAGAGCGGCCAGACCTTCTATCTCTCCCGCGTGCTCGACGAGGAGCTGGACGCGCCCACGCTGCAGCTCGGCCCCAGCGAGAGCAGCGTCGCCGTGTTCCTCGGCGGCGAGCTCATTTACGGCGACAACGTGCCGCGCGACGCCGCCGTGGGCGCTCTGCGCCTGCCGATGCTCGACACTTACCGCGCCGACGCGCTGAGCATATCGCTCCCGGCGGATTACCTCGGCAAGACGCTCACCATCGCGCAGTCCACCTGGGCCGTAGAGGGCGTCGAGCCGGGCGAGGTGATGGTGTTCCCGCTGAACGTGACGCTCTACTGCGGTTTCTCCTACGAGAGCGGCATCATCGCCGCGAGCTTCCGCGCGGCCATACCCGCCGCGCTCGCCTTCGCCGCCGCCTTCGCGCTGCTGGCGCTGCTGGTCTGGCAGTCGCTGCACGGCCGCGGCGACATGGGGCTGCTCTGGGCGGCTGCGGCGCTGCTCTCCGGCGCGGCGGCCATACTGGCCTCGGCGGACTTCTTCTCGCGCTATTTCGGCGTCGAGGTGGACGTCGTGCGCCTCGCGCGCTTGCTGACGCTCGCGGCGCTGCTGGCGTTTCTCGCGAGCCGCGCGGGGAAGCGCCGCGCCGTGCTCTGGGCGCTGACGGGGCTTTACACGCTCTCTGCCGCCGCCTGCGCCGCCGTGGTGCTGCGCGCGGAGCTTGTGACTGACGCTGTGAGCGCCTTCCTCGCGGGCTCGCTGCCGGAGCTGCTGGGGCTGGCGTCGCTGCTCTGCGCGCTGGTCATGGGCGGCGTGCTCTGGCGGCGCGAGGGGCGGTTTTACGCGCTCTTCGTCCCGGCGGCGCTGGCCGCGGCGCTCATAGCGGCGGTGTGGATTGCCGTCTCCACCGGGCCGGGCGAAGCGCTGCGTCAGGCGGTCACGAGCCTTGTTGATCTTACACCGGGCTATATCCTCTGGCCGCTGACGGCCTCCTGCCTTGCGGCAGCGGCGCTCGCCGCCGCCGTGCACGCTGTGCAGCGCGAGATCGCCCGCCGCGCGGAGCTGCGCTCCATGGCCGAGCGCGAGCGCATGGCGCTCGAGAGCTACGAAAACATGGCCCGGCAGCATCGGGAGATCTTGATGCTCCGCCACGACATGAAGCGGCACCTCGCCGCGCTGCGCGGCATGGTGAGCGAGCCGCGGGCGGCGGCGTATATAGACGAGCTCACGGACGAGGCCGAGAGCGTCCCCGGCGTGGTGAGCACCGGCAATTCGATGCTCGATATACTGCTGAACAGCCGCCTGAAGGACGCTCAGGACGTGGGCATCGAGCCGCAAGCGGACAGGCTGAGTGCGCCGGAAAATCTGCCGCTCACCGACGCGGAGCTGAGCTCGCTGATACTGAACACTCTCGACAACGCCATCGCCGCCGCCTCGGCCTCCGGCGTGGAAAATCCGTGGATCAAGCTGGACTGCCACGTGAAAAACGACTTCTTCGTTTTCAGCTGCGAAAACTCCGCCGCGGCCGGGTGGATGGAAAAAGAGCCCGCGGAAAACCACGGGCTCGGCAAAAAGATCATTGAACGCATAATGTCGCGGCACGGCAGCCTGCTCCGCGCCGAGGCGGGCGAGGACAGCTACCGCGTTACGCTGGCCATACCGCTCAGCGCTTGAGCTGCTCGAGCAGCAGCCGCTGCACCTCCGCGGCGCGGTAACGGCTGACGGGCAGCGTCCCGCCGCCGCGCAGCTCTAACTCGCCCTGGCCCAGGCGGCGCACGTAGTCGAGGTTCACGAGTATCGTCCGGTGGCAGTATATGAACTGCTCCGGCAGCCGCGCGGCCAGCTCGCCGAGGCGCAGCCGCGTCTCCAGCAGGCCGGACGGCGTGGATATGCGCGCGGCGCGGCCCCAGCTCTCGGCGTAGCGTATGCCGCGCACGGCCACGCGCACTTCGCCCGCGGCGGTGGGCAGCAGCAGGTCGTCGCGCCGCTGCGCGCGCTCCGCGGCCTCGCGGTAGCAGTGCAGCAGCGCCTCGCGCAGCTGCCCCGGCTCGACGGGCTTGGCAAGGAAGCGCCGGGCGTCCACGCGGTAGCCCTGCAGCGCCATGTCGCGGTCAGTTGAAATGAACACCACGTCCGGCCGCGCCGGGGCGCCCATGAGCTCGGACGCGAGCGACATGCCGTCCAGCCCGGCCATGCGCACGTCCAGAAGCAGCAGGTCGAAAGGCCGCCCGCTTAGTATCTCCTTCAGCAGCGGCCCGCCGGCGTCGTAGGCCTCCACGGCGCAGGGAACGCCCGCCTCGTCCATTATCCGCCGCGTCAGCTGCACGATGGCTCCGCGGTCGGCCCTGTCATCGTCGCAGACGGCGATCTGATACATGCGCTCCCTCCTCCGGTGATCGTTCTCCGCCATTGTAGCAGGTTTTCACCGGAGATGCAAATTGATAGCATGAACCGAGGTGCGTTCCGATTTGGAACGCACCTCGGTTTCTTGTTGGTATCTACCTATTTGAAAGGGATAGCCGCCATTCGGCGCAAGGGCGCAGCCTTTGCCCGGAGCGCAGCGACGTAAAACATCCCGGATGCTCAGGCGTCCGGGATGTTAATCGCACATACATGGGAACAATGTATAGAAGTGCGCCCTTAGCAGGGAGCCCTGAAAAGGATACGTCATTTTGGCGTACCCCCTCGCCGCGACGGTGTCGTGTTTAGCTACACCTTCGCCGGCTCACTCAAACGCTACCAGCACCGTCTTTGGCAGCTTCTCGTGTGCGTGTTTTCTTAGATACCTCGCGGCCTGCCCGGCGAAGCGGTGGGTTTTGGTCGTGTCCAATTCGGCGAGTGAGATAATTTGCAGCTCGCCGGTTTCAGCGTCAAGCGTGAACTCGCCCCAGTCGCCGTCGTTGTCGGCCTGGTAGCGGTAAGTGCCCGGCGCGGTGCGCTCGATGCGGACGGCGTGGAGCGCGCCGCGCTCGACGAGATTCAGCGTCAGCTTCTCAACGGCGTGGCGGTACGCGCGCTCTGCCGTGCGCGGGCTGGACGCCTCAAATTCAATCGCCAAATCCTCAAAACTCACGCGCTCACCGAGCGGCGAGACGCGCCCGCAGGTCATGCAGATCGCGTTGCGCTTTTCCAGCAGCATCTGCTCGCGGTAGCTCAGCTTTGCAAACGCCTCGCGCACCTTCTCGGCGAGGACTCCGTCCCACAGCACAGCGGCGTAATCCCAGCTGTAGCTCACTTCAGCGTCGTTCTCCAGTGAGGCCACGCCCAGAGTGAGCTGGGCAATTTTCAAAAACCTTTCCGCGGCTGCCTCCGAGCAGCCGCGCTTTTTTACGAACTCGCTGACCGCCTCGCGCTGCGTAGCGCCATACATGAGCGCGCCCATGCGCCGGACTTCCTTGTACTCGTCGAGGCTCGCAAATGACCCGGCCTCTTCGAGCATTCGCGCACGCAGGATCGTGTTTTTCACATCGTGGTGGGCAAAGGTCGCAAATTGAATACCTTTGGCCGGGTCAAACCGCCGCCAGCGCTCCAGCATCACGACGGCGCAGGTGAGCTTGTACTCCATAAACGTCTCCGCATCAAACGCGCGCTTGCCGAGAAATCTGCGCACCTGTTCGTTGAGTTTTGGCTCGTAATCACGGAGGAAGCTCTCAAATGCGCCGCTTCCTTTGCCGGGCGGCTCGCCGCTGCGGAACGCATATTCCGCCTCTTTAAGCGTCAGCATTTTTCCCGGCCTCGGCCAGCAGTGCAGAGTGCGTCATCTCAGCTTCGTAATCCCCACGCGCGTAATTCGCGTCGGACAGCGCGCGCTGAAGCTTGTCCTTTGCCAGCTTGCGCATGGCGTCAGCCGTCGCTTCGTCGAGCTTTCCTCGGCGCTGGCTCTGCAAAATGGTGTTGAGGCGGCGGTTGTATATCGCCTTCAGCGGGTGGTCGGCGGCGAGCTCGCGCTGCTCTCGGCCGCGCATTGCTCCCAGCTGACGGCAAGTCCTGCCGCGCGCATCCCCGGGCGCGAAGCCGCCGCAATACTTCGTGCGCCGCGCGTCGAGCGTGAGGAACCAGCGTCCGCAGACGGCGCACCGGCGCGGCGCGTGACCGGCGGCGAGCCCTTCAAAGAGGTCGGAGCGCAGCAGGCCTACGAGCGAGACATAGTTCATTTTCCTCGCGAGCTTTGGCGGCTCGCCGACGGAGACGTACTGAACCGAGGCATTGGCAAGCGTCATAAGGCTGTCGTCAGATACGTCGAAGTGTTCTCCGAAAGACGCGGCGAGACCATCGGGCGTCCGCTCCACATCGTTATCGTTCAGGCTCTCGGCCAGCGCCGTCATCGTGCGCTTGTACTCCGCAATCGAATACGCGAGCAGCGCGAGCACCGGAGCAATCTTGCTCAGCAGCGCGCCCTTGCGCAGCCCCGGCTCCTGCGCCGCCAAGAGACCGCGCGTGAGCATGGCCACGTTGAGCGCACGAACCTGTGCCAGCGCCTCAGACGAAAAGGCGTCGGCAATGCCTGAGGCGTAGAAGCCGTAGTCCAGGTGCGCGAACGGCTCCATGCCTTTCATCGCATCAAGGATTTTCGCTGCCGCCTCTCGCGCTCTGTTCATCAGCTCATCGGGAACGCTCAGTTTTCCCAGCGCAGAGATAAACTCGTTGAGCGACTTGCAAGGCTCAACAAGCGATGCAATGGCCTCGTCAGATATGTTCAGCGCCTCGCAGCCGAGCGTACCGGTCGGCACTGTGCGACCCTCGTATGTAACCGTGTCGCGCCCGAATTCGAGCGTCAGAAGGTTGTGTTCCATCGCGTCCTCCGGCGGGAATTTTGACCATTATACCATGCGTCATGTTTTTTGAAAATGGTCTGTCATGCTGTTTGCCGTGTTTTTCGCGGATTCCTCATAATATTAGTGGAGGGCTCAGCCCTACTACCACTACGCATTGGAGGAATGCGAATGATAGATTTCGGAGAGATAAAACGTACGATCACGCCCATCGAGGCGGCGCGGCGCTATGGGACGGTTAAGCGTGGCTTCATGCGCTGCCCGTTCCACGCGGACAGGATGCCGAGCCTGAAGCTCTACGACGACCACTTCCACTGCTTTGGCTGCGGCGCGCACGGCGATGTTATCGACCTCGCGGCCGGGCTGCTCGGCTGCTCGAAGGGCGAGGCGGCAAGGAGGCTGGAGACGGACTTCGGCTATGGCAGGCTTGTGCCGCCTGTGGGGCTGGCGGCGTGCAAACGCGAGCTCGCGCGCTGCCGTACGCTGCTCGCGCCGCAGTCGCCGGACGAGGAGACGCGCTCGGACTACGGCGAAGCCTGCCTGCTCGAGGCGTGGACAAGCTATCTGCTCGACACAGGCGCGGACGCCGGACAAACTCGCGATGTGGAGCGAAAAACCGCCCGGCTGATGGAGGTCTGCCGTGGTTGAGCTCCCCGAATGGTACGACAGCAAGACTGTCAACGAGGTCAAATTCTGCGAGGAATTCCTGCGCGAGCACCCGATGAAAAGCATCAACGGCACCTTCTTCACCGTCAATGGCCGCGTCACAGACGAGGACAAGCTGCGGCGTGAGATTTACGAAATGCTCAAGCCGCACTTCTCCACCGGCCTCGGCAAGCGGGTGAATAACCTGCTCGAAGCCCTGCGGCTTGAAGCCTACGCGCCCGACCTACCTATCCAGCGCGACCGCATACACGTCGCCAACGGCACGCTCTTACTCGACGGAACGTTCAGCTCTGAGCGCGAGTTCTGCCGCAACCGCCTCCCGGTGGCGTATAAGCCGGACGCACCTGCGCCGGAGACGTGGCTGCGCTTCCTCGGCGAGCTGCTGCACCCGGAGGACATACCCACGTTGCAGGAGTTCATGGGCTACTGTCTCCTGCCGACGACGAAGGGGCAGAAGATGCTGATGCTGATTGGACGAGGCGGCGAGGGTAAGAGCCGTATCGGCGTCGTGCTTCGCTCTTTGCTCGGCTCGAACATGGCGACCGGCAGCATCGCCAAGATCGAAGCCAGCCGCTTCGCCCGCGCGGATTTGGAGCACGAGCTGGTCATGCTCGACGACGACATGAAGCTCGAAGCCCTGCCGCAGACGAACCACATAAAGGCTATTGTCACCGCCGAACTGCCGATGGACTTGGAGCGTAAGGGGCAGCAGAGCTACCAGGGCGACCTGTACGTCCGCTTCCTTGGCTTCGGCAACGGCTCACTCAAGGCTCTCTACGACCGCAGCGAAGGATTTTTCAGGCGGCAGATAATCCTCACGACTAAGCCCAAAGACATTAACCGTGAGGACGACCCATTCATTGCTGAGAAAATGTGCGCGGAGGTTGAGGGCATCTTTCTATGGTGTCTCGATGGGCTGCGGCGGCTTATCTCAAACAACTACCATTTTACTGTCAGCGAGCGAGCGCGTGAGAACATGGCAGAGGCGGTCAGCGACGGTAACAACGCCGTGGACTTCATGAAATCCGAGGGTTACATACGCCTCAAGGCCGACGCCGAGGCCAGCAGCCGCGATGTGTACGCAGTGTACAAGCTCTGGTGTGAGGACAACGCGCTGCACGCGCTCTCGGCCAGGAGCCTCGCGGCTTTCCTCAACGAGAACCGCCGCGAGTACAACCTCGAACCGACCAACAACCTGTACCTGCCCGGAGGCCGCCGCGTGCGCGGCTACATCGGCATCGAGGTTTTACAGCGGGTGAGTTGAAAACAGGCGTACGATGCGTACGCAACGTACGGATGATTTGAAATTTAAACCGCAAAATTCAAGGAGGTATCTATATTAACAAAGCCCAACTCGAGCACGATGCAGCTACGGCTGAGAAGAAGATCCGCCAGCTCACGCATCAGGTGGAGCGAATTGAGCGCCGGGCAAAGTACATCGAGGACGGCGAGCGCAAGAAGCGCAATCACCGGCTCATAACGCGTGGGGCGGCGGTGGAGAGCATCGCCCCTGTAGTCAAAGGAATGAGCGAGGGAGAATTTTATGAGATGATCACGCGAGTGTTCGACCTGCCAGAGGTACAAGCCATATTGCCGAAGGCTGGTGAGTGATTGGCGCTCTTTCATTTCCACGTTGGGCAGGTCAAGCGCAGCGCGGGGCAGTCGGCGGTTGAATGTGCCGCATACCGAGCGGGCGAGAAGCTCTACAGTGAGTACTACGGCCTAATCAGTGACTACACTCGCAAGGGCGGCGTGATTCACACGGAAATCCTGCTGCCGCCCCATGCTCCGCGTGAGTACGCCGACCGGCAGACGTTATGGAACGCGGTCGAGGACGCCGAGCGCAACAAAAACGCACAGCTCGCCTACAGCTTCGACATCGCACTGCAAAATGAGTTCACACTCGATGTGAACATACAGCTTGCGCGGCAGTTCCTGCTGGACAACTTCGTTTCCCGTGGTATGATTGCAGATTTGGCCGTCCACCAGCCGGACAAAAAGGACGGCATACCGAACCCGCACTTCCACGTCATGTGTCCCATTCGCCCGCTGAATCCCGACGGCACATGGGGTACGAAGCAACGGCGGGTTTACCGAGAGAACGGCGAATTTGACGCCGTGCCGACGACAGACTGGGGCAAGCCTGAGACACTGGAAGCGTGGCGCGAGGCGTGGTCGGCGCTGTGCAACGCGAAGTTTGAGGAAAAGGGTTTTCCCGACCGCATCGACCACCGCTCATACGAGCGTCTGGGCGTCGAGCAGGTGCCGACCGTCCACGAGGGCGTCGCAGTGCGACAGATGGAAGCTCGCGGCCTTGTGACCAACAAGGGCGAGCGCAATCGGTGGATAAAGTCCGCGAACACGATGCTCCGGGCGCTGCGCGACAGGATTAAATCTCTCGCCGACTGGCTCACAAGCACCCGTGTCAGGCTGAAAAGCACGCCGAGCCTGGAAAAACTGCTCATGGAATACATGGACGAGCGCAACGCCGGCGCGTGGAACAGCAAGGCCAAGGTCGGCAACCTGAAGCGCGCATCCACAGCCGTGTTGTACCTGAGCGAGAACAATCTGCGCACCCTCGATGACCTCGAAAACCATCTCGCTTCACTTCACGCAGAGCTCGATGAAGTAAAAACCGTGCTGGACGCTAACAAAAATCGCTCTAAAGAGCTGCGCAACTGTTTGAGATACGCTGAGCAGTTCAAGCGTTTCAAGCCGCTTCACGACGAGCTGTGCTCTATAAAATGGAAATCCAAGCGAGAACAATTCAAGACCGAGCACGAAAGCGAGCTGCGGCAGTTCTACCTTGCCCGCCGCAAGATGCCGGACGGCATCTACATCGACGACTGGAAGCGTGAGCTTGCAACGCTGGAGCGAGAAAACGACGCCGCTTACGCCAAGTATAAGGCTCTCCGCGCCGAGCTCAGCGAGCTGCTCGACGTGAAATACTGCATCGACCGCGCGCTCGACGTGAGAGCAGAAGGTCGCAAAATGAGACCTTTGGCGGAAGAAAGAGACTGACGAATCCCGAAGAAGCCCAAGAAGCCCAAGAAACCTAAGAAGCCTCCCGAGGTTTTCGGGAAATGTATAAATGCGCCGTGAACGGCGACAATACTCATTAAAGGGAGGCATTATATGGAGGAACCCCATCGCGGCGAGATATCCGAGCAGCACAGGCGGAGCGTCCTGGAACAGCTCTGGCTCACGTACTACAACGACACGCTCTATGAACAGGGCGTCATAACCGAAGACGAGCGCAACAAGATGCGCATTAAGATAAAAAGCCGCGCGCGGCAGATAGAGCGGTAAGGCGATTACGGCGGGGAGGATATCCCCGCCGCGTTCTTTTTCTTGATAATTTTCTTTATCTGTGATACTATGCTTATAATAATGATATTACGAACAATACAAAGGAGGCTCGCATGGACATACACAGTGTGCGGCAGGAGCTGCGGACGAAGTCCATCTACGAGATACCGCTGCGCGTGACGTACTACGCGCGCGTGTCCTCGGAGTCCGACGAACAGCTCAACTCGCTGGGCAACCAGATAAAATACTACGAGGATCTGATACGGCGAAATGCGGCGTGGACATTCGTACCCGGCTACATCGACGAGGGCCTCTCCGGCATCTCGACCAAGCGGCGCGAGAACTTCAACCGCATGATAGACGACGCGGCGCGGGACAAATTCGACCTTGTGATAACCAAGGAGATCTCGCGCTTCGCCCGCAACACGCTCGACTCGATACGCTACACGCGCGAGCTGCTGGCCGACGGCGTGGGCGTGTTCTTCCAGAACGACAACATCAACACCCTCGACGAGGACAGCGAGCTGCGGCTTTCGATAATGTCCTCGATAGCGCAGGACGAGCTCAGAAAGCTCTCAAGCCGCGTGAAATTCGGCCACCAGCAGGCGATAAAGCAGAACGTCGTGCTCGGCAACAGCCGTATCTTTGGCTACAAGAAGGACAACAGACGGCTCGTTATCGACGAGGAACAGGCTCCGATGGTGCGCGAGCTATTTGAGCTCTACGCAACGGACGAGTACAGCATGAAGCAGCTGGAGGCGCTGTTCTGGGAGAAGGGCTACCGCAACCTCAACGGCAAAAAGATAGCCCACTCGACGATGTCGAACATGATAGCCAACCCCAAGTACAAGGGTTACTACGTTGGAAACAAGGTCAAGGTCGTGGATATGTTCACGAAGAAACAGAAGTTCCTGCCGCCGGAGGAATGGGTCATGTTCAAGGACGAGACGGGCGAGATCGTCCCGGCCATCGTCAGCGAGGAGCTGTGGGAACAGGCGAACGCCGTCCTGCGCCGCCGCAGCGAGGACGTCAAGAACCGGCGCGGCGTCTGCAACCACGCCAACCTGCTCACCGGCAAGCTCTACTGCGGCTGCTGCGGCGAGCCGTATTACCGGCGCGAGTCGCATGACAGGGACGGGAACGTCAACAGCCGCTGGGTCTGCTCGGGGAAGATAAATGCCGGGCGCGATTCCTGCCCGAGCTTCGCAATTTACGAGAGCGAGATAAAGCCGCTGCTCTTTGAGGTCTTCCGCGACACGCACGACGCCTCGGAAGAGATGCTGCACGAATATGAGCGCATGTACGCGGCCATGACCTCGGACGTGAATTTAGAGGGGCAGATAGCCGGCGCAGAGGGCAGGATAGAGCTGTCGCTGAAGAAAAAGAGCAAGCTGCTGGAACTGACGGCGCTCGGCCAGATAACGAACGAGGACTTTGCTGAGATGACGGCCGCCTGCAACGCGGAGATAAGATCCGCCGAGCGCGAGCTGGCCGAGCTTCGCTCACAGCGGGACGACAGCGAGGAGTTTCGCCGGCACATGGAGAAGATACGCGCAACGCTCCGCGCCGCCGAACGCAGCGCGAACGCTGGCGCGATAACGAAGGAGTTCGTGGATACCTTCGTGGACAAGATCATCGCCACGCCCATAGACGGGCGCACCATGCGGCTCGACGTGAAGATCTTCACCGGCGAGGTGACGAGCAAATACCTCGAAAAACTCGCGCGTCGTACGGGTCACACGTTCAAGAAGATGATCGAGGCCTACGAGAACGGCATGAAGTAAGCGAAAGCTGAAAAAAGCGGAAAGCCGCCCGGTATCGGGCGGCTTTTTGCCGTTAGTCCTTGTATTCAAACTCGATGTCGTAGAGCGAGACGGTGTCTCCGTCCTTGACGCCCAGGGCCTCCATGCGCTCGAAGATGCCCGCCGTGCGCAGGCAGCGGTCGAAGTACATCCGACTCTCGTAGTCCGAGAAGTTCACAGACGCCACCAGACGCGCAAGCCAGTCGCCCTCGACTATCCACATGTCGCCGTCGTGCCTTATCACGACGTCCTCCGCTGTGCCTATCTCCGGCTCAGGCGGGACGTAGTCCGGCTCATACACAGTCACCGGCGGCAGGTGCGCAAGCTCGCCCGCCGCAGCCCGCATCAGCTCCCGCGTACCCACGGTGGACGCGGCCGAGAGCTCGAAGAACCTGCAGCCCTTCGCCTCGACATGCGCGCGCAGGCGCTCGAGGTTGTCGCTGCCCGGCTCGAGCAGGTCGCACTTGTTCGCCGCGACGAGCTGCGGCCGCGAGGCCAGCTCCGGGTTGTACTGCTCAAGCTCCGCGTTTATCGTCTCAAAGTCCTCCACCGGGTCGCGCCCCTCGCTGCCGGAGACGTCCACGAGGTGGATGAGCAGACGGCAGCGGTCAATGTGGCGCAGGAAATCGTGGCCCAGGCCCGCGCCGCCGCTCGCGCCCTCTATGATGCCGGGGATGTCCGCCAGCACGAAGGACACGCCCTCGTCCACGTAGACTACGCCGAGGTTCGGGAAGAGCGTGGTGAAGTGGTAGTTCGCGATCTTGGGGTGCGCGTTCGAGACGACGGAGAGCAGCGTGCTTTTGCCGACGTTCGGGAAGCCGACGAGGCCCACGTCCGCAAGGAGCTTGAGCTCCAGCGTTATCGTGTGCGCCTCGCCGGGCAAGCCGGGCTTGGCAAAGCGGGGTACCTGGCGGGTGGGCGTGGCGAAGTGCTTGTTGCCCCAGCCGCCGCGGCCGCCGCGGCAGGCGACGTAGTCCTCGCCCGAGGACATGTCGTGCATGATGGCGCCGCTGTCCGCGTCCCGAAGGACGGTCCCGCGCGGGACCTTGAGGACGATGCTCGCGCCGTCTTTCCCGGAGCAGCGCTTGCCCTGACCGGGCTGGCCGTTTTCCGCCGTGAACTTGCGCTTGTAGCGGAAGTCCATGAGCGTGGACATGTGCTCGTCCACGGTGAAGATGATACTGCCGCCGCGGCCGCCGTCGCCGCCGTCCGGACCGCCCGCCGCGACGTATTTCTCGCGGTGGAAGGAGACGGCCCCGGCCCCGCCGTCGCCGGAGCGGACCTGGATCGTCACCTTGTCAACAAATGGTGATGCCATAATAAAAACTCCCGATATCAAAAAGAGACGGACGAAAAGTCCGTCTCTTTTTTGTTTTGTTACTGATTGAGCTCGTAGACGGAGACCTTTTTGCGGTCCTTGCCGTAGCGCTCGAAGCGGACGGTGCCGTCCACCAGGGAGAACAGGGTGTCGTCCTTGCCCTTGCCGACGTTGGTGCCGGGGTGGATCTTGGTGCCGCGCTGCCTGACGAGGATGTTACCGGCGAGGACGAACTGCCCGTCGGCCCTCTTGGCGCCGAGGCGCTTGGACTCGCTGTCGCGCCCGTTTTTGGTGGAGCCCATTCCCTTTTTATGTGCCATGTGTTACACCTCCAATGTCATAAGTGCGGGGGATAGTCACGCGATGGTCTCTATCTGGACCTTGGTGTAGGGCTGACGATGGCCCTGCGTGCGCTGGTAGCCCTTCTTGGGCTTCATCTTGTAGACGCGGACCTTCTTGCCGCGGCCGTTCTTGACGACATTGGCGGTGACGGAAGCGCCCTCGATGATGGGGGTGCCGAACACGGCGTTGCCCTCGTCGATGACGGCGAGAACGCGGTCGAACTTGACGGTAGCGCCGGCCTCGGCGTCGAGCTTTTCGACGTAGATGACGTCGCCCTCCGCGACGCGGTACTGCTTACCGCCGGTCTCGATGACTGCATGCTTCATTTCTGTTTCATCCTCTCTGTAAGAGACTCGCTCTAGAGGGTGGGGCAAGGCCCGCTTGTGTACCCTGTCAATGCGGCCTTAGTATAATACCACGCCGAATGGCCCATGTCAACAACATTTTCCGCATATTTCATATCTCAAAGCTGAATTCCACGCCGGTTTTGGTGTTTTTTACGCCGCAGGAGCCGCCGTGGAGCTCGACGATGCTTTTGGCTATCGCCAGGCCCAGGCCCGTGCCGCCGCCCGTGCGGGACTCGTCCGCGCGGTAGAAGCTCTCCCAGACCTTCCCGAGCGCTTCATCCGGCAGGGGCTGGCAGTCGTTTTCCACAGCAAAGCGCGTCCTGCTCCCGCGCCGCTCAGCGCTCACCATGATGCACCCGCCCTCGGGCGTGTACTTCACCGCGTTCGCGGCGAAGTTCTCGACGACCTGCGCCAGACGCCCCTCGTCCGCCGTTACCCTCAGCTCCTCCGGGAAGCTGAACTCTACCTCCAGCCCCTTCGCCTGCGCCGCCATCTCGAACCTCGCGAACACGCTCCGCGCCAGCTCCGGGAGCGAAAACTCCGTGCGCTCTATCTTCACCTTGCCCGCCTCCAGCCGCGAGAGGTCCAGCATCTGCAGCACCATCGCGTCCGCGCGCTCGGCCTCGGAGAGGATGACGCCGAGATACTTGTCCCGCTTGTCCTCGGCTATGCGTTCCTTCAGGCCCTCGGCGTAGCTGTGTATGACTGCCAGCGGGGTCTTGAGCTCGTGCGCGATGTTCGACACCATCTGCCGCCGGTCCTGCTCTGCCGTCTTGGCGTAGTCCAGCGCGGTGCCGAGGCGCTTTATCTCGTCGGAGCGCTTCCACCAGCCCTCGCGCAGGTGCACGGCCTCAAACCAGCGCCAGTCCGCGCCCTCCCACCAGTCCGGCGCCCCGCCGTACATGAGCGCGTCGCCCACATAGCGCGCCGGGGTGATGAGCCGCCGCCGTATGCGCCTGTTAACAAAGAGCGCCAGCGCCGCCGCGAGCAGGAAAGTCACGAGATACAGCCGCCAGAGCTCGCGCAGCGCGCTGCCCCAGGGCGAAAAGTAAGACGCACACACGATGTAGTTCTCCACCTCGACCTCGCCCGAGCTGATGTTCTCGCTGTAGATATTGGACGAGTACCCTGTCCCGCCGTCAAAGTTGTAGCTGTGGCAGACGGAGACGCACAGCTCGTCGGAGGCGAGATAGTCCAGGATCGGCTCGCAGCCGTCCCTGAAGCCCGGGCCTATCTTGGAAACGAAGTCGGCGAGGCCGCTGTAGTCCTTGCCGTCAAATGAGAAGGCAGGCGAGGGCTCGTTTATGCAGACCTCGGCGCGCCGTGCGTAGAGCGTGACGGTCTCCGCGCCTTTGGGGAGCGCGTCGGGGTCGGAGTACAGGACGCTCCACTCGGCGTCCTCGGCGCTCAGCAGCTCGGCGGCGTCATAGTCCGCGACGGCTGTCTGAGTTTCGTAGTCGTCGTAGTCGAAAAACTCTATGAGGCTGGGCGTGAACTCCTTACCGTCGAAGGCGCCGGTGAAGCGCAGGGCCAGCACAAAGACGACGGCGCCGCCGCGTATGGCCTCGGCCCCCTCCGCCGTGAGCAGGGAGGCGTCGATAAAAGCCCGGGCATAGCCCTCGCCCGCGTCGCCGGAGATGAGCTGCTCCGGCGTGAGATATTGAAAGTATATGAAGTCCCGCCAGCTGCACTCTATGAGCTGCCCGCCGGCGTCGTACACCGCTGCGGCGGAATATACCGGCGAGCTTTCGGCCTTGCCGTAAAAGCTCCCGGGGCTGAGGCCGCCGATGCGTGCGCCATAGGCCGCCGCTTCCCAGAACCGGCTGTCCTCGAAGTTCGCCATCCCGCTCAGACCGGCGCCGGGCGTGCTGTCAAAGCACCGGTCCGCTATCAGGCTGGCATTGACTTCGTTCGCGCTGTCGTAGCGCTCCTGCGCAAAGCCCTTGGCCACGAGCGTGGCGCAGAACATGGAGGCGGCCCAGGTGAGGAATACAGCGGCGCAGATGAGGAGCGGCACGGCCTTGGCCGAGCGCGGCGGGGTTTTGTTTTTCCGCTTCATGTTCAGCCCTCCAGCCGGTAGCCGGCCTTGATGACGGTCTTGATGCAGGCAGCGCTCCCGCCCAGCTTTTCGCGCAGGCGCTTTATGTGCGTGTCCACGGCGCGGGCCTCGCCCTCGTAGTCGTAGCCCCAGCACTTCACCAGCAGCTGCTCGCGGCTCATCACCAGGCCACGGTTTATCATGAGGCAGCGCAGGAGGGCGTATTCCTTCGGCGTGAGCGCAAGCTCGCGGCCCCCGGCCCAGACGCGCCGGGTCGAGTCCTCGAGCACGATGC
>ENA-UOJG01001788-UOJG01001788.1-human-gut-metagenome-genome-assembly--contig:-C47-NODE-1788-length-20874-cov-39.097363_pt1 | contig 20874 bp, 18 predicted proteins | sample MGYA00242340_ERZ723887 | MGnify/ENA metagenome assembly ERZ723887 | reverse complement strand
AAAAACGTGATAAGGTTACAGTAAGGTGATTATGCTCTAGATATGTAAAGATAAATTACCGAGAATAGAGGTGAAAAAAGAAGGACAGATGCAGAATCCGGATAGGGAGTAGTTATAGAAGTTATCGCCAACAAGTTGGCTAGAAGTTAGAGTCAATAGCAAACGCAGTGCTTGCGAAAAGATCCAACAAAGCGATTGGATTTTTTACTCTTACTTACGCCAGGCGTTTTTCACTTTTAATTTTTCATTTTTAATTAGCTAACGCTGAACTTCGTTTGCGCTTTTGCGCCTGCTCTTCACTTAGAAAATACTACTCAAACTACCGAGAAGCAAAAGCCTCCCCACGGGGGAGGTTTGGTGGGGCTTTTATAACTCATTTGTTTTTCTAATGAAAACCGCTGAGTTTTATGACAAAAGACAGTGGAATTATACCAAAAACTCACTGAATTATATATTGCAAATCGACACAATAAATAACAAATTACATGAAAGGAATTGTATTAGCCGGTGGTAGCGGTACACGTCTGTATCCTATCACCAAAGGTATAAGCAAGCAGCTCATACCTATCTTTGACAAGCCAATGATCTATTATCCCATATCGGTGCTGATGTTGGCTGGTATCAGAGACATACTTATTATCTCCACTCCCGCAGACCTGCCGTCATTCAGGCGTCTGCTTGGCGACGGCTCCAATTTCGGAGTACGCCTGGAGTATGCCGAGCAGCCGTCGCCCGACGGACTGGCACAGGCATTCATTATCGGTGAGAAGTTCATCGGCAATGACTCTGTGTGCCTTGTACTGGGCGACAACATATTCCACGGCAACGGCCTGACCTCACTCCTGCAGTCGGCAGTACACACAGCCGAGGACGAAGGCAAGGCCACCGTGTTCGGCTATTGGGTCAGCGACCCTGAACGCTATGGTGTGGCAGAGTTCGACGGCGAGGGCAACTGCCTGAGCATCGAGGAGAAGCCTGAACACCCGAAGAGCAACTATGCCGTTGTGGGACTTTACTTCTATCCCAACAAGGTGGTAGACGTGGCAAAGACCATCAAGCCGTCGGCACGCGGCGAGCTGGAGATAACCACGGTAAACCAACGCTTCCTTAACGACAAGGAACTGAAGGTGCAGACCTTAGGCCGCGGCTTCGCATGGCTTGACACCGGCACACACGACTCACTCAGTGAAGCCAGCACCTTCATTGAGGTGATAGAGAAACGTCAGGGCCTCAAAGTAGCCTGCCTTGAAGGCATAGCCTACCGCAAAGGCTGGATAAGCGAAGACAAGCTGCGCGAAGTGGCACAGCCCATGCTGAAGAACGACTACGGCAAGTACCTGCTGTCTATCCTTGACGAAGACAAAGAATCACTGAAAAAAACTTTGGAGTTTTAAGTGAAAAGAGAAAAGCAGGCACAGAGTGCAATTAAAAATTAAAAGTTAAAGGAATTACTCGCAAGCACTACGTTCGCTATTGTGCCGGCTGATTTGGAGATTGTCGTGCAAGCGAGAGCAGAAGCAAATATAATTTGGTTATGCCGAGCGCAGCTGACAATCAATGAAATTAATCTGCCGGAATTAAATATCAGGATTTTCAATCCGCTTAAAATACCGCTTATTTAAGTGAAAAAAGAGTAGCAGGCACGGAGTGCAATTAAAAATTAAAAAGTAAAAATTAAAGGTTAAAGGATTACTTTGTAAAAAGTGAAATAGGAAATTATTGATTGGAAGCCACAAGACATATGTCTTAACTCCTAGCTCACCTTAGTGAGCGATAACTCCTATAACTCCTTTAACTACTATAAATACAATAATATGACCGTAATAAAGACAGAGATTGATGGCGTGGTGATAATAGAGCCGCGTCTGTTTAAGGATGACCGTGGCTACTTCTTCGAGAGTTTCTCTCAGAGAGAGTTCGACGAGAAAGTGGGCCATGTAGAGTTTGTACAGGATAACGAGAGCATGTCAAGCTACGGCGTTATGCGCGGACTTCATTTCCAGCGTCCGCCATACACACAGAGCAAGCTGGTGCGCTGCGTGCGCGGTGCGGTGCTCGATGTAGCAGTAGACATACGCAAGGGCAGTCCGACATACGGCAAGCACGTAGCCGTTGAACTGACAGAGGACAACCACCGCCAGTTCTTCATCCCGAAGGGCTTCGCTCATGGTTTCGCCGTACTCAGTGACACAGCCGTATTCCAATATAAGTGCGACAACTTCTATCATCCAGAAGCCGACGGTGGCATAAGCATCCTAGACGACTCACTGGGCATAGACTGGCGCATACCTACAGACCGCGCCATACTGAGCGAAAAGGACACAAAGCACCCGCTGCTGAAGGACTTTGAAACGCCGTTTGTTTAATTGAGAATGGATAATTGAGAATGGAGAAATTATGATTACTCTTGTGGGTTATTTACCACAAAGCACATGGATTTTTCACTCTACACTCTTCGTTCTTCACTTAAACATGCTTCTTAACTCCTAAAAATTAAAAATATGAAAATTCTAGTTACCGGCGCAAACGGCCAGTTAGGCAATGAGATGCGCATAATAAGCAAGGATACAGACTATAAATATATATTTACAGATGTTGTGGCTCCCGAAGGCGTGGAGACAACCCTACTCGACATCACTGACGCGGAGGCTGTGCGCCGTATCGTAAAGGACAACGGCGTTGGCTGCATCGTCAACTGTGCTGCATATACTAACGTTGACAAGGCAGAGAGCGACGAGGCGCTGTGCCGTAAGCTTAATGCAGACGCACCAAAGATATTGGCTGAAGCCATGAAGGAAGTTGGGGGACTGCTCATTCAGATCTCTACCGACTATGTCTTTGGCGGTGATCCTTACAACACTCCGTGCCGTGAGGACCAGAAGGGCACTCCTACGGGTGTATATGGCGCAACAAAGCTTGAAGGCGAGAAGAACATCATGGGCGTTGGCTGCGACTATGTAATCATCCGCACTGCATGGCTCTACTCTGAGTTCGGCAAGAACTTCGTCAAGACCATGCTCAGCCTCACAGCCACAAAGCCGCAGCTTAATGTGGTTTTCGATCAGGCAGGCACTCCTACATACGCCTACGATCTGGCAGAAGCCATCAAGGCAGTGCTCAACGACTATGCTGCTGAAGCACCTGCGTCAGGCTACAGCAAGGCAGGCATCTATCACTTCAGCAACGAGGGCGTATGCTCATGGTACGACTTCACGAAGAAGATTGCCGAGCTGGCAGGCAACACGTCATGCGATATACAGCCCTGCCACAGCAACGAGTTCCCCAGTCCCGTCACCCGTCCTGCCTATTCAGTACTTGACAAGACTAAAATCAAGCAGACTTTCGGCATCACAATTCCTTACTGGACTGACTCACTGAAAGTGTGCATGAACAGAATGAATAAATAAAATATGATAAAAAAGATTTGGCAATATAGGTGGGTTCTCAGATCATTGATTAAAACTTTATATTTTAATTTTCATTATTTGCCATTTAAGCAAGCAATAAAATTACCAATACTATTATATAAGCCTAAATTATTAAAATGTAAAGGAACAATTGAAATTAAAGGACATGTAAAGTTTGGAATGATAAAACTTGGACCTTATTCTGTCTCTATATATCCTAATACTGGTATTGTTTTTGAAAATCATGGCGGTAAAATAACATTTAATGGAAATTGTTCAATTGGTAATAATTCTTTTATATCAATAGGCAAAACAGGCAATGTTGTTTTCGGTAAGAACTTTTGTTCCACTTCATCTTTGAAATTGGCATCATACAGTAATATAGTATTCAAGGATAATGTATTATGTGGTTGGAATTGTATGTTTATTGATACAGATTTTCATAAACTTACATTGGTTGATAATACCAATAATCCTAAAGCATATGATAATATTGTAATAGGAAATAATTGTTGGTTTGCATTAAACAATACAATAATGAAAGGCACAATATTAGGCGATAATAATGTTATTGCAGGTAATTCTCTTTTAAATAAAGATTATCATGATTACAATTATTGCCTATTTGCAGGTCAGCCAGCCGTAGTTAAGAAAAAAGGAATATATAGAGATAATTTAAATGATAAAATTAATTATGAATAATATGAATTTTAAACGTAATATCATCATCACCGGCGGTGCCGGCTTTATCGGCTCACATGTTGTTCGCCTGTTCGTAAACAAATATCCCGAGTATTACATCATAAACCTCGATAAGCTGACTTATGCCGGCAATCTGGCTAACCTCAAGGACATTGAGGATAAACCTAACTACACGTTTGTTAAGGCAGACATCTGCGACTTCGACACTATACAGCAGCTCATGGAGAAATACCATGTTGACGGCATCATACATCTGGCAGCTGAGAGTCATGTGGACCGCTCTATCAAAGATCCGTTCACCTTTGCACGTACCAATGTGATGGGCACACTGAGTCTGCTGCAGGCTGCAAAGCTTTATTGGGAAAAACAACCTGAACCATATTATATACGACATTCAAAAGAGTATTATATAAAAGATGCAGCTGGTAAGCCTACAGTGCCATTCTCTAGTGAATCTGAAGACATCGAATGTAGATTTTATCACATATCTACCGACGAGGTGTATGGCGCACTGGAGCTTACACATCCCGAAGGCATCGAGCCTCCGTTCACCACAAAGGCATCGTCTGGCAAGCATCATCTGGCATACGGTGAGAAGTTCTTCCTTGAGACAACCAAGTATAACCCTCACAGCCCGTACAGCGCAAGCAAGGCAAGCTCTGACCACTTTGTACGTGCCTTCCACGACACTTACGGCATGCCTACCATCGTGACCAACTGCTCTAACAACTACGGACCTTATCAGTTCCCCGAGAAACTGATACCCCTGTTCATCAACAATATACGTCACCGTAAGCCACTGCCGGTATATGGCAAGGGCGAGAACGTGCGCGACTGGCTCTATGTTGAAGACCATGCCCGTGCCATCGACCTTATATTCCACAAAGGAAACGTTGCAGAGACATACAACATCGGTGGCTTTAACGAGTGGAAGAACATCGACATCATAAAGGTTGTAATCAACACTGTTGACCGTCTGTTAGGACGTAAGGAAGGTGAAGACATGGACCTTATCACATACGTTACCGACCGCAAGGGCCACGACATGCGCTACGCTATAGACAGCAGCAAGCTGCAACGTGAGCTTGGCTGGGAGCCGAGCCTGCAGTTTGAGGAAGGCATAGAGAAGACAGTCCGCTGGTATCTCGATAATCAGGAGTGGATGGATAACGTTACTTCGGGAGATTACCAGAAGTATTATGAGAGTATGTATAAAGGAAGATAAAAACTCTAAAATAAAACCTCATTAGTGTTCTATTAACAAAAGAACATTAATGTTGGTTTTGTTAAAAATATCCAACAAATAATCAACTTTAAACTTATTTTGGTCTTGTCAAACTAAGACTATAAACACGATAACAATTATGATCTACCATTTATCCACAAGAAATTACTAAGTTATTGTATAGTACTAATTGATTTTTATAAGATAAAGATAAAATATATGTCTTCAAATAATGAAGTAAATACAAAAAGTAAAAGAATCGCAAAAAACACATTCTTTTTATATTTTCGCCAACTTCTGACAATGTGTGTAGCCCTATATACGTCACGTATAATTCTTCAGGCATTAGGAGTTGTTGATTATGGCGTTTATAATGTTGTGGGTGGCATGGTCGCAATGTTCTCGTTTCTAAATTCGTCATTAGCACAAGCGACAGAACGTTTCATTGCTTATGGTATAGAAAAAGACAGTGTTGATGAGCAAAGAAAAACATTTTCAATGTTGCTTAACGTACATATTTTAATAGCTTTATTATTATTTGTGCTATGTGAAACAATAGGTGTTTGGTTATTTTATAATAAGTTGATAATACCTGAAGCAAGACTTACTTCCGCTTTTTGGGTAATGCAGTGTTCAATATTCACATTGATGATGACAGTTACACAAGTACCATATAATGCATCAATATTCGGACATGAACATATGAATGCATATGCTTATATAAGTATTATAGAGGTCATGCTTAAATTAGGCATAGTAGTATTATTAAAATATTATTTTACAGATAAACTATTGTCTTATGGTATTATGGTGATGTGTGTACAGCTTGTTATCGCTATGATATACCGTATATATTGTTTACGAAAATTTAAAAACTGCAATTATCGTTTTTATTGGTCTAAAAAAAAATTTAAAAAGATTTTTGGATTCTCTAGTTGGAGTCTTATAGGAAATCTCGCCTTTACATTAAATAATCAGGGTATGAATTTTCTTATAAACATATTCTTTGGGCCGATATATAATGCAGCGAAAGGGATTGCATCTTCTGTGGAAGCTGCTGTTAGTTCTTTTGTTACAAATTTCTTGGGAGCATCTATACCACAAATAGTAAAATCATATGCAGCAGGAGATTTGGATTATTGTTTTAAACTTAACTATAAAAGCAGTAAGTTTGGATTTTTTCTTTTCATGATGATTTCATTACCATTAATTAGTGTTATTAATCCAATTTTGTCATTGTGGCTTGTAAAGGTTCCAACTCAAGCTGGTATTTTTTGTGTTTTGTCGTTACTATACATTCAGGCAAATACAATGAGTGGTACTATCCAAAATGTTGTGCAGGCTACTGGAACGATAAAAGTTTTTCAATTATCCAATGGAGTGTTTAAACTTTTGCCTGTACCTATAGTATATATATTATATAAAATGGGATATCACATTAATACTTATTTGTATGTGCTAATATTGTTTTCAGTACTCGGCTTGCTAATACAATTATATGCAACTCATAAAATCATTAGGGAGTACGAAATTGGCAATTTTCTGAAAGAAGTAACATTGAAAGAACTCACGACTTTTATTATTCCACTCATTCTCAGTCTTTTGTGCTATTTTAAAATTCAATATACTTTTGCAAGTGCTGTATTTGTATGTTTCGGTATCTTTATTATCAGTATTTGTTGTATATGGTTTATTGGACTAACAAGAAATGAAAAAAACTGGATACGAACTAATATTCTTGCAAAATTTGTAAAAAAATAACAATACTTAATATTTAATAAATATGTATTTTATAAATAAAAATGATTATGATTGCAGCGGATGTACAGCCTGTATGAATATATGCAGTCATGATGCCATAACAATGGAAAAAAATGAGGAAGGTTTTTTATATCCTGTTCGCCATAATGATATATGTGTAAATTGTGGATTATGCGAGAATATCTGTCCGTTTGAGCATCCGGTATATAAGAACGATAGCCCATTGGTTTATGCTGCATATGACAAGAAAGAAAGGACAGGCAGTTCCAGTGGAGGAATTTTCTATACAATAGCACGATACGTTATCAATCAAGGTGGTATAGTGTACGGGGCTGCTTATGATGATTTAAAAGTAAAGCATCGTTCTGCTAGAACTATCCAAGAATTGGAAGCACTGCGTGGTTCAAAATATGTTCAGAGCGATTTAAACGATTGCTTTAAGCTGATAAAGGATGAATTAAAAAAAGGTACACTTGTTTATTTTACAGGTGTAGGTTGTCAGGTCGCCGGATTATATGCATATCTTAGAAAAGATTATAGTAATCTTTTGACGAGTGATGTTGTTTGTCATGGAGTTTCTAGCCAACATTTATTTAATATGCATTTAAATTATATCGGAGCCAAATATAATTCAAAAGTTATAAAATATTCGTTTCGAGAATTAAAATATTGGATCACTCGTGAAAAGGCTATAATGGAAAATGGAAAAATACTATATAAGTATGATGGAAATCGGTCTCCATATTTATACGCTTTGGGATTAGGGTATTCAGATAGATATTCATGTTTTAATTGTAAATTTGCAAAATTGCCAAGACAAGGTGATATAACATTAGCTGACTATTGGGGCGTAGCTGATTCTTTCCCATTATTAGATACATCTCATGGAGTTTCATTATTATTGGTAAACAATTCCAAAGGCCATAATATTTTTGATAAGATAAAGAAACAAATTGTTTTTTACAAGTCTTCATTGGAGGATTGTGTGAAATATAATATAAATATTATACATCCTATAGAAGAACCATCTATAAGAAAAGACTTCTACAATATATTAGAAAAAGATGGGTATGAGAAAATGGCAAATACTATTTTGGTTTGTCCTGAAAAAATGCGTAATAGGAGAATTAACAGAATTATGTTTTTAAGGAGATTATATATATACCAACCTTACGAGGCTTTTAAAAGATATGTGAAATTCATCCTTATTAAATTAAAGTTGAAATAAGTATGGACATAAAAACAAAGAATAATAAACAAAAAATTACCGCTGGTGTAATATCCTCATATGCCTATATAAGAGGTCATAACAATTATGGAAGTTTATTGCAATATTATGCTCTACAACAATATTTGAAAAAATTTGGTGTTGATGCATATTGGATAAGATATATGTTCCCTAAATGGACTATGTATAAAGGCCTTTGTAAAAAAATATTGGTTTATTTATATCATGGTTTACATGTAAAAAATGTCTGGAATCATATTAAGACGCAAATAGCTTTTAGGCATTATATGCATAAAAAATGTAACATTTCTGACAAAAAATATGATAGTATCAACAAATTGAAGATTAATCATCCTAAAGCAGATATTTATATTACCGGGTCAGATCAAGTTTGGGCTGGATGGTTGGAACCAAATTATCTTACTTTTGCACCAAAAGAAAAGAAAAAAATAGCTTATGCTGTGAGTTTTGGAAGACAACAATTAACAGCGGAACATCAAAATCATATTCAAGATTGGGTGAAGCAATTTGATGCCATTTCTGTAAGGGAAAGTTCCGGCATAGAAATTTGCCGTAAAATGGGGAAGGATGCTGTACATCTATTGGATCCTACATTGTTGCTTGATGATGTTGATTACTTACCTGTTAATGCTGTAAGGGCAGAGAAAAGAAAATATATTTTTTGCTATTTTATAAATGAAAAAGATGCTCAGTCTCTAAGAATAAAAGATATAATATCATATAGTGAAAATAAAAAAATAAAATTAAAAATAACAGGAATAGAAGGTCCAGAATATGTTATACCTTCAAAATATCTTTATCAATATTCTCCTGAAATTTGGCTGAATCATTATAAATATGCTGAATGTATTTTTACAAATACATTTCATGGAACTGTATTTTCTATTATTTTTAGAAAACAATTTTATGTTCTGTTACAAGAAGGAGCGACAGAAAAACAAAATGAACGAATTTTTTCCCTTTTAAAGTTATTTGGTTTACAAAACCGAATTTTATCTCATTCAGAATCAATTTCTGATAAAATTATGAAACCTATAAACTGGGATTATGTAGAAACTGTAAAAAAACAAATGAGGGGAAAAACTGATATATTTTTTAAAGAAATATTAAATGACTAAAATAATGAATTCAATATCATATTTTATCTTACGGTGTATTAGAAAAGTCTTTGGAAATAAATCTAACATTCACCCTTTGCATTATGAAGGATACTTAGATTTAAAAGACCAAGAAGCCAATGATTTTATATATAAATATATCAATAATAATTCCGAAAAGGGTATTATGATATCTAAATTTGGTACTACAGAATTAGAAAATTTAGTGGCTTTTTATTTTGAACATAATAAATGGACTCGAACATATTTCCATGATTTTCTTAACTATAATGCATCATTTGGTGTAAAACAAAATATGTCTCGTTTATGTCAATTATCGGGTTTTTTCCCATATGACATCAAACTTTGTAGTAGATACTATAGTAGAATGTTAAAAGATATTCCTGAAATAGATATATTAGGAAGTTATATCTATCAAGAAAAATATGTAAATAAATTTTTGACAGGAATTAAGAAACGTGTTAACCTTAACGGATTTTATGCTCCTTTTATGTGGAAAAATCCATGGACAAGGGTTCTAAAGGGAAAACGCGTCTTAATTGTTCACCCTTTTGTTGAAAGTATCAGATACCAATATGAGAATAATCGTACAAAATTATGGGATAATCCAGATGTCTTACCAGAATTTAAAGAATTGCTTACTTTAAAAGCTGTACAAAGTATTGCGGATGCAAAAGAGCAACCGTATAAAGATTGGTTTGATGCATTAAAATATATGGAAGATGAAATATCTAAATTAGATTTTGATGTTGCTATCATCGGTTGCGGAGCATACGGAATGTGTTTAGCAGCACATGTGAAACGTATGGGAAAAATTGCAATACATCTTGCAGGGTGGACTCAAATGTTATTTGGAGTTTATGGTAATCGATGGTTAAAAGATCAACCAGAATACGCAAAATTCATTAATAAATATTGGATTCGACCAAACGAAAATGAAAGACCCAAAGGAGCAAATCTAGTTGAGAATGGCTGCTATTGGTAAATGATATAAATATTTGTAATATTTCTTATTAAAGGATTTCACTAATGTCTCGTTAAAATTAGGCTTATGCTTCTTATACTATTTTTGACTACCATAATTTAATAAAATTAAAAGAATTCCATTAGCAGATTAAATAATAATAAATTTATTCCATAAATATATATAACATTGTTTATTTAAAAAATATAATCTTTTCTGATATTTTTTATAAAAAATTCTAATATTATTTTGCATTTAGCACAATAAAAAACATACTTTAAAGAGCATTTTTATGATATTATCATTTTTAAGAAAAATACCAATAGATCTATTATTTATTGAATTTGTAATATATTTTATATTACCTTCTTTGATTTCGCAAAAATTATTTACTATTATATTAGGAGGTTCCTTATTGTTATATATGTTATATCTTAACTATAAAAGGAATATTTCCAAAATCATAATTATTGTTATTGCTTTATTGTATGGTATTCCGAATCAAGGCACAAAATCAACAGGAGCCATGACATATATTGTACCAACTATGCTACTATTGGTAATGCTATTAGGATTTATTTTAAAACGACAACATAAATGTTCGATTTTTTTATTTAGTAAGATTGAAATATTTTTATTAATCACAGCATTTATTATTAATACTATTACACATAATGAGTTTTTATTATTTTATAATGTATTTATCATCGGAATAATATGTATACGTTTATTTTTTTCTTTCCAAGAATTAGATGCTAATTTTATATTTGTTAATTTTAGAATTTTGTTTATCTTACAATTTATAGTTATTATCTTAGAAAGATTTTATGGAATTAGAGCCTATCCTTCAGTTATGGAAAATTATGAATTATTAGAGTCTTTACGATGTACTGGCTATACAGGACATCCTCTAATTTTATCATCTTTCTTCATTTTTTACTCTCTCATACTTTTTATTCAATCATATTATAAAAATAAATTTTATTATGTTGATGTAATTATATTAGTTTTATCATGCATATTGTTAGCCTCAAGAACACCAATGTTCTTGATTTTTTACATACTATTAAGTAACTTTTTTATATTTATGCGTAAGAAACTGATAAAATCAATAGTAATTGTAACAATTGGTATTTGTTCTATTACCTATTTTATAAGTTCAACTGAGTTTGGAAATGTCTTTATTGATACAACCGAGAGAATAACAAATGCTACATCAGATCAACGCAAAGGAGCATTTAATATAACAAAACAATTAGCAGATGACAATATTATTGGTATTGGTTTATTTACAAGCGATAGATTAAGGCATGAATTAAGTAAAGGTGACATTATATTAAATTCTAAATTTAGTACAACTGCAGCATTAATAGATAATAGTTTTTTGACTATGATAATTAGCTTCGGATATGGTGGTCTGTTACTATTTATTTTATATTTTTCACCAATAATGCGTTATATAAAACTAAAAAGAAAAAATATTATAGTCCCTTTTACAATAGCATTAACGTATTTTCTATTAAATTTTTCATTTGATACTATATATTATCAACATGTTTTGTTCTTGTATTTCTTTACTATAAGCTATTTATATTCAATAAAATTAGAAAAATAAACCACAATAAATCATATATATGGTCGGAATTGTAATTTTAAACTATAATAATGCTGGCGAAACAATCGCCTGCATTGAAAGTATTATTCGATATAATACTTATCCTGCAAAAATAATAATTGTTGATAATGGTTCTAAAGAAACAGATGTTGAATCTATGGATAATTATATGAAAACGTTACATAATTATAAGAAATATAATGAAAAAGATAAAATTCCTGAGTCTTTATCTCATTACGTATTTTTTGTGTCTTCTACAAACGATGGTTATGCTAAAGGTAATAATAAAGGAATAAAATTAGCAATACAGGATAAAGATATAGATAATATTCTCATATTAAACAACGATATCCTTTTTTATGAAGATATAATTGGCCGTCTCGTTGAATTTCAAAATAAAAACTTGGATATTGGTGTTGTATGTCCATTATTGTATACGAAAGATAAGAACGAAATCGATTATACTTGTGCAAGAAGTCAAATTAGTATCTTTGATTTAGGACTCTACTACATTTTAATGTGCGAGAATATATTGGGATTTTGTAGTTATTTAAATAGAAAACAAAGAATCTTAATTACACATAAAGAATTACTTGCCTGCAAAAAGATCCCGATAGAAATGCCATCAGGTTCCTGTTTCTTAATAAGAAAAAGTTTGTTTAAAGAAATTGGACTTTTCGATGAAGGTACATTTCTATATTACGAAGAGAATATACTTCAGAAAAAATTGGAAAAAATACATAAACGGAATTTTTTGCTTCCAGATATAGGCTGCATTCATCTAGGTGCAGCTACAACCTTGAAGACAAAAAGTAATACTTTTCTAATTAGCTGTGAAATCCAAAGTGCTAAAAGATATGTAATGAAGTATTGTAATGCTTCGTTGTTGGCAAAAATGTGGTTTATGATAGGTTATTTTATGATGCTATTAAAAATAAAAATTTTAGAATATAGAAAAAAATATGAATTTACTATTTAGTTTAGAAGCTGCTCAACCATTTGGTGCTAACAAATGGCATGGTGGTGGAAAATATGCAGAAGTCGTATTTTTCAGAATGTTGGAAAGAAATGAAAAATTCTCTTGTTATTATGATTCTAGAAAATGGATTAATCCATTAGTACTTGATGCATGCAAAAATAATAACCTTTTATTGTTCGATTTAAAAGATGAAAGGTTAGTATCAATTATTAGAAAACACAATATAGATACTATTTTTGCTCCATTATTGCGTGGTGAACTTTATGGACTTACTAATACACGAATAATTTGTCCTATACATGATCTGAGAGGACTAACAATGCCAATTGATTGGATGCAATTAAAATATAGACAAAATTTAAAAAGTACAATAAAATCTATATTGCAATTAACATTTCATAAGTTATGGTTGAAAAGAGAGTATAAAAAAATTGCTCCAATAATATTGAATGATAATAATATATTGTATACGGTATCTTTCTACTCAAAATACAGCTTACTGAGTTTTTTCCCAAAATTAAATGATAATACAATAAATGTATTTTATAGTCCCGATACGACAAAATATGATTCTATATCAAATGTTATGCAAGGAAAATACTTTCTTATGGTAAGTGGAAACAGATGGGTAAAGAATAATCTTAGGGCTATTATTGCGTTAGATAAACTTATATCTGAAAATAGATTGAAAGACTATACCGTTATTATAACGGGAGCTAAAATTGATGATTTTAAATATAAGCTGAAGAATATAAATAGATTTAATTTTATTGGATATGTAGACGATGAAAAACTAACAGAATTATATGCTAATTGCTATGCATTTATATTTCCTTCACTGAGTGAGGGATTTGGTTATCCACCAATAGAAGCTATGAAGTATGGTAAGCCAGTTATCTCATCTCCCTTTTCATCTATTTCTGAGATTTGTGGTGATTCAGTTCTATATTTCAATCCGTTTGATATTATGGAGATCTATAATAGAATATTAATGCTTTTAAATAAAGATATATATAATTCTCTATCCACAAAATCTATTGAAAGGTATAAAATTATTTCAACTAAGCAAGCCCAAGATTTGGATAAATTGATAGACTTCGTTTTTAAAATATAAAGTAGTTGAGCGTAATATTCTTATAATTTTATAGACAAATGATTCATAAATAAGTTTCTTTAAAAGAAGAGAAAAACTACAAACATACTAGAATGACCCCGTGTCATTATAAATTTTGACCTTATCATTTTGATTATCAATCCTTTAAATTCAGCTTTGTTGTATGTTATTACTACGTTAATAGTTTACAATTTGAGCATTTTCTTATTGGATTATATCTTGCACTAGTATTTTTGAGTATTTATTGTAATGTCAGTGGTTTTATTATCTAAGACTTCTTTTTAAACTTCATTTTTATGTAAACACAAATATATTTTGATTGTCTTCATTTATGCATTATTCACTTCATCATTATTTGCATTGTATAAGAAATACGATGTGAAATAATTTTATTCAAAATATTTTAACATTATTAACAGTATTATATGAACAGTTCAAAAATAAAATATTTAATAGTATTAGATTCTTTTGAATATAAGGATATTGAATCTAACTTATCCTCGAATCTAAATGATCTCATTGATCCTATTTTTTTTTATTCTAAATATGAAAATAAAATAACAGAATTCTTTCAGAGAACAAAATATATAGGAGGTATATTAACTCATATCACATATTGGCTATTATCTGTTACATATGCTTTAAAATTATTTAATCATAAATTTGACAAAGTCGAAAATATAATTTTTATAAATCCCATAGTAGGTATTTTTTATTGTTTATTTCTGAGACTGTTTCATATAAAAAAGATAGTTTCAATAGGAGGGTTCTTATTTGAGAATAAGCAAAATGGATTATATCTTTATTTACGTAAACGGTTTGTAAATTATTCATATAAAGATGTTAAATATATATATGTTTATGGCTTGAAAGAAATTGAATATTATTCATATATATTTCCTAAATTAAAAGATAAATTTAAATACATAAAATATGGAAAAGATTTTCTATATAAAAAGAAAAAAGATTTTAAATTTAATAAGCCTTATATAGCAAGTGGAGGACGTAGTAATCGTGATTTCGATACTTTATGTGAAGCTATACAATTAATAAAAACAGATGGAAAAGAAATACCTACGTGTATAATTGCCACCCGTCCAGAAGCTGTTACTCAAAAAATGATAAATAGTCCTGTAAATATTCAATATGGAATAACGTTAAATCAATTTGGCTCATTTATAGAACATTCACAGATTTTTATTATACCTCTTTTAAATACTGAAATATCAGCTGGCCATATGGTAATGATGGAGGTTATGGCTCATGAAATTCCTATTATTGTTACTGATATTCCAGCTATTAGAAATTATGTAACACATGAACATGTGACATTTTATAAGCCAAATGATGTAAAAGACTTGTATGAGAAAATATTATTTGTTTTGGAAAATTTAAGATCAGAATGTATCACAACTAAAATAAAAAAAGCTAAGGAATTATATACTCAAGAATTCTCTTTCAATTCATTATTAAGAAGGATTGTTCAGCAATCCTTAAATTGATATTTAAGGATAAAATATTATGAAAATTCTTCATTATACGTTAGGCTTTCCTCCATATCGTAGTGGAGGGTTAACAAAATATGCTTTTGACTTGATGAAAACTCAGAAAGAATTAGGACATAACATCTGCGCTTTATATCCGAGTGGGATGAGTATATTTCATAAGAGATGTCATATTTGTTTTGATAAAATAATTAATGGTATATTTGTTTATAAAATTGTTAACCCGATGCCTGTACCGCTATTGTATGGAGTAAAAGATATAAATCCAATGATAAATGAAAATAAAATAGAAATATCATCTTTTATTGGATTACTTAATAATCTTAAGCCGGATATATTACATATACATACACTAATGGGGTTGCCAAAAATATTTTTAGAAATAGCCCATAAGAGAAACATAAAGATTGTGTATACTTCACATGATTATTATGGATTATGTTTAAAAGTGAACTTCATTAATAATATAGGTGAGGTATGTATAATGCCACAAAATAAAAGTTGCAAAGAATGTAATATAAATGCTAAATCTGAATGTTTCTTAAGAGCTAGAAACGAAAAAATAATTATACCGATAAAGAAAATACTAAAGAAATGGAAAAAATGAATAATTATGAACAATTATTGAATTATTATAAAGAATGTTTTAATTTAATAGATTGTTTCCATTTTAATAGTAAAACATCACAAGATGTTTTTCATAAATATATAAGTCCTAATAAGGAAAACGTTATACCAATTACTCATTGTGATATAAGAGATAACAGAAAAAGAAAGTATTATAATCGCAATAATGCTTTAAAAATTGGATTTATTGGTAGCGAACAAATATATAAAGGATTGCCTATATTGACATCTATCTTAACTAATAAATTTGATATAAACAAATGGGAGTTATATGTATGGGGAGGACGTATTGGAAAAAACTCTAAATTACCAATATATTTTAGAGGAAAATTCGATAAAGAAACGATTTCTCAAGTTTACGAAAATATGGATGTTTTAATAGTCCCTTCGATATGGAAAGAAACATTCTCTTTAGTAACCCTTGAAGCTTTATCGTATGGAGTTCCTGTAATAGTATCTAATAATGTTGGCGCAAAAGATATCGTTGCTAAATATGCGCCTGATTTTATATATAAGACAAAAGAGGATCTCATATGTTTATTGCAACAATTAATTTACAACAGGCAAAAACTTATTGATTTTAATTCTGCAATACTACAAACGCAATGGAAATATGATATAAAAAATCATGCAATAGACATTATTGAAAAAATATATAAAGATTAAAATATATGAAGATAGCATTTATAAGCACCCGTGGTATACCTAACAACTACGGAGGCTTTGAACAATTTGCCGAGTATATATCTGTAGGCTTGGCTAAGCGTGGTCATGAAGTGGTGGTTTACTCTCCGCATTTTCATCCGTATAAAGAGGATAATTATAAAGGAGTAAGAATAAAACATATATATAGTCCGGAAACTTGGATGGGCAGTTCTGTGGGAAGCTTCTTTTATGACTTTGCATCTCTAAGGGACGCCCTGAAGAAAGAGAAGTTCGACATAATATATGAAGCCGGATATACAAGCATTGTGCCTGCTTATATTTGGTTTAACGTTAAGAACATTAAGTATCCGATATTTACGACTAATATGGACGGACTGGAATATAAACGCACGAAATTTAATAAATGGGTGAGGAAGTTTATATTCTGGGAAGAACGGACTACGGTTAAGCACAGCCACTATCTGATAGCCGACAATATGGGCATACACGACTATTACAAAGAAAAGTATGGCAAAGAAAGCACTTTCCTTGCATACGGAGCAGACATTCATGACGATTATGACGAAAGTGTGCTTGAAGAGTATGGCCTGAAGGCTCATGACTATTATCTGGTGATAGCACGACTGGAGCCGGAGAATAATATCGAAATGGCAATAGAAGGCTATCTGAAGTCGGATGAATGCGGAAAGAAGCCGCTGGTGATAGTGGGAAAGACAAACACGCCTCATGGAAAATATCTTGTAGAGCAGTATGGCAACAAGAACGGAATACGCTTCCTTGGCGGTATTTATGACTTTAAGAAGATTAATTCGGTGCGCTATTTCTCGTATGCGTATTTCCACGGACATAGCGTAGGAGGAACAAATCCGTCGTTGCTGGAGGCTATGGCTTCAAGCTGCTATATACTTGCACACGACAATATATTCAACAAGGCTGTGCTGAAAGAAAACGCACATTATTATGCAAATTCTGATGACGTGAAAAACCTGCTGAACGATATTGAGAATCTGGGCAAAAATAATAGGGACAAGTTTATTGAGGGAAACCTGACGGAGATAAGAGAAGAATATTCGTGGGAGAAACTTGTTGACAAGCACGAAAAATATTTTATGAGTCTGCTTGCACAGAAAAGATAAATGAGTAACTTTGTTCCATAAACAATTATTTATGGAATATAAAAAGTTACATAGATTTATTTTGTTTGTGCTTTTATGTGAAGGTAAAAGCAATGTATGGTATCTTGTTTGCCGTTTCGTATTTGGTGAAAAGGCTGCAATAAGACGTTATTTCAAAATTCTTTTTACAGGATGTGATAATGCAACTTTTATGCATTATCTGGAACTGTATAACAACGAAAACAATACAAATCTTTCTATAAAAGCAGAGCTGAACTCAAATAATTTGTTGACAGGAGAGATAGAAGACTGAGATTCATATCGGTAGTTAAACCGTAGTGCTTGCTACAATAATATGCAACGGTAGTAGCTCCATAGCCCATAAGCCTGTTAATACAGTCTCCTGTTCACTATATTTATACATAAAGAGGTCATGCCATTACTCCTGACGGGGTAGTGGCATGACCTCTTTTGCGTTGTATGGCTAAGTGTCGAAATGGCACATGTCATTTGGAGTTAAAGTAGTTAAAGGAGTTATCGCTCACCTGGGTGAGTTAGTAGTTAGAGTCATATGCCATGTTGATTCTTATCGCAAGAACTACGTTTGCAATTGGATTTTTCGTTTTTCACTTTTCACGTTCGTAAGACGCACTACGTTGCTATTGTGCCGGCGGATCTGCGCTCCGCCGGAATTGAATATCAGGATCTCCTGATCCGATTAAAATACCACTTGTTTAAGTGAAGAACGAAGAGCAGGCGCTGAGCGCAAGCAGGCTTGCGCAATTAAAAATGAAAAATTAAAAGTGAAAAACGCCTGGCGGAAGTGAAGAGTTAAGAGTGAAAAATCCATGTGCATTGTTTGGTATTGTTATTGGTAGTTAGAGTAGTTAAAGTAGTTATCGCTCACCTGGGTGAGCTAGTAGTTAGAGTCATATGCCATGTTGATTCTTGTCGCAAGAACTACGTTTGCAATTGGATTTTTCGTTTTTCACTTTTCATTATTCACTTAAACAATCACTATGTTTGCATTTGTTTCGTGCAAGTTTAATGGATTTCTGCATTAATTTCATGCAATTTTGGCAGAATTCTGCATTTATTTTGTGCAATTCCTGTAAAATACTGTATATTTGTCATGATATAAAATAGGATGGGTATGGAAAGGCTGTATGAATTTTTCTATAGAAAACTGAAAAATACTCCGGTGGAGTTTTTCAGATATAAATATAACCAGATAAAATGGGAAAGTAGAGCTTTCGGACTTGTCGGCCCACGAGGCGTAGGCAAGTCTACTATGCTGCTGCAATATATCAAACAGAATTTGGACACAAAAGATACGCTGTATGTATCGGCTGACAATCTTTATTTTGCAGAACACAAACTTGTTGACCTGGCTGACCGTTTTGTAAAGATGGGAGGCAAACACCTGTTTATCGACGAGATTCACAAATATGAAGGATGGTCGAGAGAGCTGAAACAGATTTATGACAGTTATGACGACTTGCAGATTGTGATCTCCGGCTCTTCGATACTTGACATTTATAAGGGCATGGCAGATCTTAGCAGACGTATGCCTATTTATGAGATGCAGGGGTTGTCGTTCAGAGAATATTTGCGCCTATTTCATGGTATAGACGTACCAGTTTACAGTCTGAAAGACATACTTACGCACAAAGCAGTGATTAGTGGTGTAGAACATCCCCTTCCACTTTTTCATGATTATCTTAAAAGAGGCTATTATCCGTTCGGACGCGACGCTGAATTTGAAATTGAGCTGATGCAGGTGATAAACCAGACGATGGAAATAGACATACCAATGCACATAAAGACCAACATATCTGTGGGCAGAAAACTGAAGAGTCTGATAATGGTTGTATCTAAAAGTGTTCCTTTTAAGCCTGTGATGCAGAAACTGGCTGATGTTACGGGTATCAGCAGAAATGACATTCCTGACTATCTGATATACATGGAACGTGCCGGAATGATAAGTCAGCTGCGTAATGCAACCGGAGGACTGAGAGGCCTAGGCAAAGTGGAGAAACTGTATCTTGACAACACGAACCTGATTTATACCCTTGCACCGGAACGTGCTGATATAGGAAACGTAAGAGAGACGTTCTTTATGAACCAGACGAGGGTATGTAACGACGTGAGAAGTTCTGACATCTCAGATTTTGAGATAGACGGCAAGGTGTTTGAAATTGGAGGACGGAAAAAAGGACAAAAACAGATAGAAAGTGCAGACGACGGCTACATCGTGAAAGACGATATTGAAAGCGGATACGCAAACGTGATACCTCTCTGGGCTTTCGGACTTAACTACTAATGGTAATTCACAATTAGCTTGCGCTGAACTGCGTTAGGTTGGCGATTCGGTCGCGCTATGAACGATAGCCACAAGACTAGTGGATTGTTTCCCTAGTGGCGCAATGTAGGGACGTACCCCAGGTGCGTCCACCTTTCATTTAGCATTTTTTTTTTTTTGTTATATCGTAAATCGTTGAAATACAGGATTTTACCAGTTGGACGCACCTGGGGTACGTCCCTACAATCAACCCTGAGTAATGCTGTTTAATTTTTACTTGTGCTTACAGCCTGCTCTTCACTTAAATAAGCACTACGTTTGCAATTGACTTTAACTCCTACAAAAAATCCACAATGCACATGAATTTTTACTTTTTAATTTTTCATTTTCGTGCGAAACAATTCGCACGAACTGCGGTTCGGAAAAGTCAAAAATAAAAACTATGTTTTTTATTTGTCTTTTCACTCACCTTTTTTAAAAGAAGATAAGCTGCATCTCAGCATAACGTTCAAGCACGCTTGACGA
>ENA-UOJG01001786-UOJG01001786.1-human-gut-metagenome-genome-assembly--contig:-C47-NODE-1786-length-20901-cov-4.939125_pt1 | contig 20901 bp, 24 predicted proteins | sample MGYA00242340_ERZ723887 | MGnify/ENA metagenome assembly ERZ723887 | reverse complement strand
CCTATTATACCACGCAATACTCGGTTTGTCAATACTTTTATTTGTGAAAAAATTGTTTTATCGGTTTTTTTCAATATTCGGAAATAAAACCGTCGTTTTATGTGTATTTTTAACATCTGATGACAAAGACGTGCCGTCTGCTGTTAAACAGACGGCACATAATTTACTTCACAACAAAAAGCAACATTTTGAATTTTTCTTCTCCGTATACTGCGTGAGGGTGACCGACGGGCATAACGATGGACTGCCCCTCGGTCAGCAGATATTCGTTGCCGTCTATCGTTATTTTTCCCGTGCCGTCAAGGCAGGTTACAAACGCGTCTCCCGCCGCCGTGTGTGCGCTTATCTCTTCGCCTTTATCAAACGAAAAGAGCGTCACGCTGAGAGCGTCATTCTGCGCAAGCGTCTTGCTCACAACCTGTCCGTCCTGATACGCTACCTGTTCTTTGAGCGTCACAACTTCCGCTTTCGGGATATTCTTCATAAACTCTTTTGCCTTATTGTTTACCGTGAATTCCATATTTCAAAACCGTCCTTTCGGCTCTTTTTATTTAGTATAACACAACTTCCCGTAAAATTCAACTTTTTTGCCCGTGTTTTCCGAAATCCCGAAAATATATTGTATTTTCCTGCAAAATGTGATATACTCGGACTGTAAAAAAAATTACGGGAGGTTCTTTTATGAATGAAGTAATCAAAAATATAAAGACCAGACACAGCGTCAGAAAATTCAAGTCCGATCCTGTCGAGAAGTCCCTGATTGCCGAGATTACGGACGCGGGACTTTATGCCGCAAGCGGAATGAACAGGCAAAGCCCGATAATCATTGCTGTAACAAACCGCGAACTGCGTGACCGTTTGATGAAAATGAATGCCGCCGTTATGGGCAGAGACGGCACGGACCCATTTTACGGTGCACCCGTCATTTTGGTCGTGCTTGCAAAAAAGGACGCTCCGACACACGTTTACGACGGCAGCCTCGTTCTCGGCAATATGATGCTTGCAGCGCATTCTCTCGGGCTTTCTACCTGCTGGATCCACCGTGCAAAAGAAGAGTTTGAATCCGCGGAGGGAAAAGAAATCCTTAAAGAACTCGGCATCGAGGGCGATTATGAGGGCATAGGTCATCTTGCGCTCGGCTATGCCGACGGCGAGCCTTCTTCTCATCAGATAAACAAAAACAGGTTCTTTTTCGCGGGATAGTTTTTACACACGGCGCTGCCGTATGCATTTATATATATTATATCTATTGACAAATAAATTTCGAAATGTTATAATACTTATAATGCTTAAAATAGGAACATCATCGGACAGTTGAATATGAAAAAAGTACTGATAGTTGCCAGCGTTGTCTCTTTTATCGAATGGTTTAACAAAGAAAACGTCGATTATCTTCACAATACACACGGATGCGAGATTCATATCGCGTGCAATTTTGATTATATGAACGATACGGACGTTGAGCGAACCCGCAAATATACGGAACGTATAAAGAATGACGGAATATATATCCACAACATTCGTTTTGCGAGAAGCCCGTTCAGTCCGAAGAACATCAAGGCATACAGAGAGTTGAAGCGGATAATAGATTCGGAGCGGTTTGACCTGATCCATTGCCACACTCCCGCGGTATCTTTTATGACAAGAGTCGCGGCGAGAAAAGCGAGAAGACAGGGAACGGTCGTTATGTACACCTGTCACGGCTTTCACTTTCACAATTCTTCTTCAAAAAAGAATTGGCTGCTCTATTATCCCGCCGAAAAATTTCTGTCCCGTTTTTGCGATTACATCGTCACGATAAACAAAGAGGATTTTAACCGCGCCAAAACATTCCATTGCAAAAACGTTCGCTATATTCCGAGCGTCGGCGTTGATATAAATCGCATAAAAGCGTTGAAGATAAATAAAGCGGAGAAACGGAAAGAGATAGGCGTTCCCGATGAGAAGATACTTGTCATATCGGCGGGCGAACTGATAGAAAGAAAGAATCACGAAGTGATTATCCGCGCATTGGGCAAACTGCAAGATCCCGATATATACTATGCCATTGCGGGAAAAGGACCTTTGCTTGACCGATTGAAACAGGTCGCTTCCGAAGTCGGAATATCCGACAGGGTATTGTTTCTCGGTTTCAGAACGGACGTGTTCGAACTCTACCACGCGGCGGACATAAGCGCGTTTCCGTCAAAAATCGAGGGGCTGGGGCTTGCGGGCGTTGAAGCCATGGCGGCGGGCATACCGCTCGTTTCTTCAAACGTCCACGGCATACTCGACTATGTTATTGACGGAAAAACGGGTTATGCCGTTCCGCCGAACGACGTCGACGGCTTTGCCTCTGCTTTGGAAAAACTTGCGCATGACCCCGCCCTGCGGGAGAGTATGCGTCAAAATTGTCTTGATGCCGTCGAACCTTTCGAACTTTCCAACGCACTCAATGTTATGTGGGATATATACAAAGAGATTCTTGCTTAGGAGGATATGTTATGAAATACACTTTCAAAGACATAACGTCATCTCTGACAAAGAAAAAGAACAGGCGCAGTTCGCTGTGGGTTCAGTTATGGGTCAGAAAAGCATCTTTCCCCGTTACATATGTTTTTATAAACACCGGTTGGTCCGCAAATATGGTGTCCGTCCTTTCATGGATAGTTATTTTTGTCGCTGCGGTTCTTCTTTCCGTCAATAACTTCGGATGTATGCTTGCGGGCGTTATTCTGACCAATTTCTGGCTTGTCCTCGATTGTGTTGACGGAAATATAGCCCGAGTAAAAAAGACAAAAACTTTTATGGGCGATTTTTTTGACGCCGTTGCAGGCTACGGACCGTTTTCTTTCACCACGGTGGCTCTCGGCGTCGCTGCTTTTCATACATCGTTCCTTGTTCCCGAAAAATACAGGTATCTGCTGATTTTGCTCGGCGGAATAGGCGCAGTTGCAAATATTTATATGCGCTTGGTTCATCAAAAATATATGAACTGCTTTTTTGCCGCAAAAAAGGTTCTGAACGAATTGGACGAAATTACGCTTAAAGATACGGAAAACAAGCGGAGCTTTGCTTACATTCGCGAACAGCTAGATAAAAACTTCGGCGTTTCGGGACTGTTTATGCCGTGGCTGTTCGTCGCTCTGTTTACAGATACATTCGACATTATGCTTGTATGTTATACGTTGTATTATCTGCTGTCCTTTGCTGCAATATGTGTTTTGTATTGCAGGAAGGCATCGATGTTTGAGTCCGAAGTTCAAAAGAAACTTGCGGAAAACAAAAAGGTCGGTGAATGATATGGTTATCGGGTATACGACGGGCGTTTTCGATATGTTTCATATCGGTCATCTGAATATCTTGCGGCGGGCAAAAGAGCAGTGCGATTTTCTTATCGTCGGAGTCAGCACGGACGAACTTGTCAGACACGATAAAAACAAGACCCCGATAATTCCTTTTGCTGACAGGTGCGCCATTGTTGAAGCGATAAAGTATGTGGACAAGGTTGTTCCGCAAGAAGATAAAAATAAATTTGCGGCTTGGGAAAAATATCATTTTAACAAAATGTTTGTGGGCTCCGATTGGAAAGGAACCGATACATGGAGAAATTTTGAGACGCAGTTCTCTCCCGTCGGCGTGGAGATTGTGTATTTGGATCATACCGACGGCATATCGTCAACAATTTTGCGTGACAGGATAAACAGTATATAGTCTTCGGATTTTTCTGTTTGGAAATTGTTCTTCCTGCAGTGAAGCACTTGTCTGCGGAACGCCTGCGGTGGCTTTTGATTCAACTGCCTGAACTGAAGTTTGCGATGACAATTTCAGCAGGGTTATTTCCTCCGATTCAGACGTAAAAAAGGCTGTTAAATATATAAGAAACAATGAAAAGCCTGTTACGGCACATCATTGCCGGATTCGGCTTTCATCAAAGAAAAAACGGTTGAGGATTATTGCGCATTATATGAAGTACTTAAAAACGACAGAAAAAAGCAGCGGGTTTAACTTAAATTACATCATCGTCTGCGCGACGATGGCATTGGCGCTGTTTCACATCAGCACGTTCTTCCAGACATATTATACTTTCTATGCCACTTGCGGTGTTGCTCTTGCAATATTCATGTTTTATATATTATTCAATTTCAGACATTTGAATTTCCTGGACGTGCCGCTGCTTTTGGTTATGATTTCGTCCGCTGTCATTATCTTTATGGGCTCAATACTGAAAGATAAATCTTTAATGGAAATGCTCGGCAAGTATTTGCCTTATACACTGTGGCCGTTGCTTTACCGTTTGACAAGGGGCACCGTGAACAGAAAGTTGAAAGCTGCGTTGACGGTCATATTCATCGCGTTTTTTGCGGTCAGTGTTGTACTGACGCTTACCACATTGAGTGTTGACAATAATGCTTCGCGTCTTCTGGCTGGAGCGGCAACAGAATCCGAGCGTGTCGCATATTATGCAAAAGGCGTCGGCGGATACGGATTTGTTTTCGGCTCTGCCTTTATTTCTTATGCGCTCGTAAAGTTCGGTCGCAGAATAAACTTCAAGCCCGGCAAAGTTGCTATAATCGTGCTTATTGCCGTGATTGCGGTTATGATAATCCTTGCGTCTTATACGACCGCGATAATTCTTTTCTTTATTCTTGTGTTTGTTTCCGCGTTCACTTCTGCAAAAAAACATGGCTGGATAGGTTTTGTTCTCCTGTTCGTGGGTGCGCTGTTTGTTATTCTTTTCCGAAACAGTATTTTTGAGATGTTCGCGCAACTCGGCAAGAACCTTGAACTGCCTTATGTTGAAAAACGCTTCACTCAGCTGTTGCAGGCGAGTGAGGACGGCAACGTGGAGGGGCTTCGCAGATATACATTGTATAAAGAATCTTTGGATGCGTTTTTTGGCAATCTGCTGACGGGGGCTGACGAGGTCGGCGGACATTCCGAAATATTCGACTTGTTGGGTATGTACGGGATTTTTGCGATCCCGTTTATAGCATCTCAGGTACTGATGTTCCGCAAAATGGCGAAAGATTCCATTTTCAAAGTTGAGATAGTTTATTGGATATTCTTCGCATATATGTTTATAGACCCCGTAGATTCCATTGTTACAATCCCGATTATTTACTACATTCTTCCGTTTATTCTTTCTTACAGCGATGATGAAAAGGAAAGAATAGTATTGCCGATAAACGATAAAGGGGTCAAGTCCATATATGAAAAAACTCGGAGTAATAACTCATTATTATAACAGTATGACTTACGGCGGAAATTGAAAATGCCGCTACCGTGTTTACGGACAGTTTTCATATCACGGTTTTTTCGCTTATTTTCGAACACACGTTTTTTGTGTTCGACATTCCGATTATTTGGGCATGGGTTCAAGACTGCAAACTCTGCTTTCAATGTTTGATATGGAAAACAGATTTTTCCCCGCAACGGAACAAACGGAAAAGCTCGATCTTGCGGATATGCCCGCGCCGAATTATGAGAAGCGTTTTGAAAAATTTGAGGAAGCGGTGAAAAAATCGACCGAGTTTCTGAAAAACAACTTAGGCTGAATTTTTATCGGATGATTTAATATGGGAAAATACAACAAACTCGCAAAAAATACCGGTGTATTTTTTATCGCCAATTTCGGCAGCAAGGTTCTCACCTTTCTGCTCGTCCGCTTTTACACCGAACTGCTGTCTCCGTCCGAGTACGGAATAATCGACTTGCTTAACACCACCGCAAGCCTTGCGTTTCCGCTGGTGACGCTGTGTGTCATGGAAGCAGTATTGCGCTTTTCGATAGATGACATAGACAATCGGGGGAAAATACTTACAAACGGTCTTTTTGTCACTGTTCTCGGCAACCTTGCCTTTGTGCTGACTGCTCCGATATTTTCGCATATCGACAACTTTGCGGATAATGTTGTCTGGTTGTATTTGCTTACGTTGACAAACTCATTGTTTACGTTATTTGCTCATTTTTCACGGGGTATAGGCAAAAGCAAACTGTTTGCTTTGTCGGGGCTTGTGTATACCGCTCTTCAAATAGGCTTGAATATTCTGTTCCTGCTTTTTTTCAGATGGGGTATAACGGGATATTTTATCGCTACGGTTTTTGCAAATGTGCTTTCGAGCGTATTTGTTTTTTCGGTCGGACACCTTTGTTCATATATCATTTTCAAACTGGACAGAAAATATCTGCGGACGATGATAATCTATGCGTTGCCGTTTATTCCAAATTCCGTCTTTTGGTGGATAATGCAGTCGTCCGACAGATATGTGATAACTTATGTTTTGGGCAGCGACGCAAACGGTCTTTATGCCGTGGTGAATAAAATACCTACGATAATTTCAGCCATAAGCAATATATTCTTTCAGGCTTGGCAGATATCGTCCGTCGAAGAGGTCAACTCAAAAGACAAGGTAAAATTTCATTCAAGGGTCTTTTCCGTGCTTTCCGCGCTTTTGACCTGCGCAACCTCGTTTCTTCTTATCATATTGCAGCCTCTTTACCGCATTTTGACGGAAAAGTCGTATTATATCGGTTGGACGGCAACGCCGTTTTTGCTGTTCGCGATGGTCTTTTCCTGTTATTCGAATTTTCTCGGAACGAACTATGTCGCAATGAAAAAAACAACGGGCATTTTTCTGACCACAGTCGGCGGCGCTGTCATAAATATCATCCTGAACATACTTCTTACGCGTCCGTTCGGAATAATCGGAACGGCATTCGCAACAGCGGTAGGATTTTTTATCACATGGGGCGCACGCGTTTTCGGAACACGTCGTTTTGTCAGAATTCATTACCCGTTAAGAACATTTATCGTTCCCACGGTTTTATTGCTTGCGCAGACGGTGCTTTTGTCCGTCGGCATAAATTCGATTTGGATACAATGTATCTTTTTCGCGGTTATAGTTCTTCTTTATATCGACATTATCGTTATGTGCTGCAAAAAAAGTATTGTCTTTGCAAAAAGCATTCTGAACAGAAAGAAAGCCTGATATTTGAGGCCGTCTGATGATTAGACCGGTTGATTCGGAAAAATGTTGCGGGTGCGGAGCGTGTGCTTCTGTTCGTCACCAAAATTGTATTTCGTTTGCGGCGGACGGCGAGTGCTTTTTATATCCGTCGGTCGATGAAAAAAAACTGCGTCGGCTGCAACATGGCGGTTTCGGAAAAGAGATGCACCGATTCTTGGCGGAGCCGTTTTTCGTCCGTGTGAAAAAGTCTTTGAAAAAGACGGTCAAATCCGTTATCGGGAAAAAATAGTCCGCCGTTATAAAACAGAAAGAAAAGGTAATGCTGATGCCTGATGATACAGTAAAAAGAGATCTGTTTTCTCTTATAAAAAGCGCATTGACGGGAACGCCGCAGCCCCTGTCAAAGGATTTTGACCTTGCGTCGGTTCTCGGAACGGTGCGTAAACATCAAATCGAGAATATCGTGTATTACGGCGCCGCAAATTGCGGGATTCCGACTTCAACGCCCGCCATGCAAAAACTTTTCGGCGTTGTGTGTTCCGCGCTTTGTCTGAACGAAACGCAAATATTCGAAAGCGAACGGATATTTGCCGCTTTTGAGTCGAAAAACATCGACTTTATGCCGCTCAAAGGCACGTTGCTCAAACCTCTTTATCCGAAGAGCGATATGCGTAGTATGAGCGATGTTGACGTGCTTATCAAATTGGAACAATATGATAAGATACGTTCCGTTATGCAATCTCTCGGCTTTTCCGAAAAGACGGAGAGCGACCACGAATTGATATGGACTTCTTCCTCTTTTGTTTTGGAACTTCACAAAAGAATAGTTCCGTCTTACAACAAGGATTTTTATTCGTATTTCGGTGACGGATGGCAGCTTGCCCGCAAGGTTGACGGAACGACGTGCCGTTATGCGATGTCGAAAGAAGACGAGTATGTATATCTGTTTACTCATTTTGCGAAACATTATCGCGACGGCGGCGTAGGAATAAAACATCTGACGGATTTTTATGTTTTCCTGAACGCATATCCCAAACTTGACAGACTGTATATCGAGGACAAACTCGAAAAACTCGGGCTTGCAGAGTTCGAGAAAAACGTGTCCCACACTCTTGCGGTTTGGTTTTTTGATAAAACATCGACCCCTGTAACAGACCTGATAACCGCAGTTGTTTTTAACAGCGGTGCTTACGGAACACGGGACGCACATCTGATTGCTGCGGCAACGAAAAATTCCAAGGTTCTCGGCTCCGCAAAAAAAGCCCGCGCAAGCGAGTATTCGTATCTGATATTTTTGCCGTATGACGGAATGTGCGAAAAGTATCCCGTTCTTGAAAAGGCAAAAATACTGTTGCCGTTCTTCTGGGTATACAGGCTTGCGGAAGCGGTTTTCAAAAAGAGGAAAAAGATCAGGGCGCATCAAAAAGATATCAATCTGACTTCCGACGAAAATGTTTCCGAGTATAAAAAAATGCTCAATGCGGTCGGTTTGGATTTTAATTTTGAATAATAAAGCGGTGCTGTAAAAAAACTTGCGTTTTTTTACAGCACCGTTTACTTTGGTATTATTATTATAATAGTTCTGTGCGCTATATTACTTACCCCTTGTTATACCGTTGCGAACCGTTTCTTTTCTCCATCAAACGCCCAGACCGTCGTTGCGACTTCCTTACGTCTGTCTCCGTCGTTTATCATCTTCCATGTTCCGCCCAAAAATTCCTCGCCGTCTGGGCTTTCAAAAGCATATTCAATGCGGAGCATATCCCTGCCTTTGACCGTCTCCGTCTTTTTCAGACGCAGGGTAAAGAGCCTTTTCAAAAAGTCCGTCGCTCTCTGTATATAGTTCGGCTCGCCGTCTTTCGGCGGTGCCATATAGTCGTCAAAATGCTCGTGGTCGGTGAAATAGAACAAAACTATCTCGTTTTCAAACACCTCGAACCAAACGTTGTTCTCTTTGTCGATAATAACTTTATCTCCGATTTCCTTGCCGCTTCCGTCCTCTTTTTCGTGTTCTTCATTCGATACGGAAACGTCGTTTTCGGAAATAAAAGGGGAAAGGCTTTCAAGAATTTCTTTTGTTGTTTTGTATATCATATTTTGTTCCTTATATATCTTTGAACATCGGTTCTCCCGATTTTATCAGTATTTTTCGCATAAGTTTGAGCGTCAGCGTCGGCGCAGTGCGGTGTCCGATATTCATGAGTTTTGCGTCCGCGCCGCAAGTCAGCCGTTTGCGTCCGCGTTCCATACCGCGAACTACCTTTTGCGCGACTTTTTCGGGTGGGGTGGAGAAATATTTCATTATCGACCGCTCGGGCATCTTCTCCGTTTGCGCTCGGAATATTCCCGTAATGCTGAACCCCGGACAAACCGTGAACACTCTGACTTTGCCGTCAAGTTCCGCCGTCAACGCTTCCGAAAAACTTTTGAACGCCGCTTTGCTTGCGCTGTACGCCGCCGCTCCCGCAACGGGACAAAGTGCCGACGAACTTGAAATGTTCACTATCATCGGGTCGCGTGAGTGTGTCAGTTTCGGCATCATGTGCCGTATCGCCGTGACTGCCGAAAGATAGTTCACTTCCGTTACCCGAAAAACGCTTTCTTCGCTCTGCTTTTCAAAAGACTTGAACTCGGGCAGAATGCCCGCACAGTTTATCAGAACGCTCGGCTCACAGTCAAGATTTTCCGCAAAATCCGTCCACGCGGCTCTGTCCGACACGTCAAACAGTTTGTAAGAAAACAACTCTTTTTTATCTTTCAGTTCCTCTTTGAGTGCCGCCATTTTATCTTCGTTTCGTCCTATGCCGATGACTCTGCATCCGTGTCGCAGTATCATCAGTTTTGTGATTTCTCTGCCGAATCCGCCCGATGCGCCCGTCAAAACAACGGTTCTTTTGTTCAAATCGTACTTCATATCTTTCTCTTTTCGCCTCGCCCGCCGAATTTGCGATCGGCGTTGTCGGTTTTGTTTGTATTATAGCACAGTTTCCGCCATAATTCAACCTCTGCAAAAACGTTTCGGCAAGATTCCCCGTTTTTTGTTTGTCGAATATTGACAATATATATATTTTATGGTAATATAAATATATAACGGCATAAGCCGTATTTTTTCAAATAAAAAATTCAAACAATCGTTTGATTGGTTTTCGGAGGAGAAAACATGGACAATCCCGAAAAAAAGAAAGAAGTCGTTTCCAAATGCTTGGATACGTTTATCAGACAGGGACTTTCCGAAACAAGTGTAAGAGATTTGAGCGGTTGTCTGAATTTGCAGTCGGGCGGAATATACTACTATTTCAAAGACAAAGACGATGTTGTTGCCGCTTGCGCGGAAGAAGCGGCGATAAGACTTGAAGAAAAACTTATCTGTTCGGCGCTGAAAGATATAGAAAACCCTGCGTCGATGCTGAAAAAACTGTACGCGGGGTGTGACGAAATGGCAAGCACCATGAAGTTCTTTGCCAGCGTATGCGCTTTGTCGCGTTATTCCGCAAGCGTCGCGCCCGTGCTCGGACGGCTCTCGGCACGATATGAATATTATGCGAAAATATTCGCGGAAAATCTCGGTTGCGAACTTGATGAAGTAAGACCGTATTTGTTTATGGCGATAACAACGCTGTCGGACTATATGATCTTCGGAGGAAAGTCTTATATCGAACCGCAACTTCGCGTTTTTGAAGACAAACTCAATGAGTTTCTGATAAACAGAAAAAAACAGGAAAAAGGGAAAATGTAAAAGGAGCAGAGAAAATGAAAAAGTTTTTGGTTGTCGTTGACATTCAGAACGACTTTGTGGACGGCGCTCTCGGAACGCCCGAGGCGGTCGGAATTATTGAAAATGCCGTGCGGAAGATACGCGCTTTCGACGGTGAAATATTCGTCACGTTCGACACTCATTTTGACGATTATCTCTCTTCCGCGGAGGGCAGAAAACTGCCTGTGCCGCACTGCATCAAAGGAACTCCCGGCAGGCGCATAAACAATGATATCGCGCACGCGCTCTCCGGCAAAAAATACACTCCGATAGAAAAGCATACGTTCGGTTCGCTCGAACTGCCCGAACTTATCAGGGAAGCTGCCGGTGACGAGGACTTTTCTGTCGAACTCATCGGGCTTTGCACTGATATCTGCGTTGTTTCCAACGCGCTGATATTAAAAGCAAACTTTTATGAAAATGAAATTTCCGTCGATTCTTCCTGCTGCGCGGGCGTAACGCCCGAAACGCACCTCGCCGCGTTGGAGACGATGAAAATGTGCCAGATAAATGTAAAATGATTTATGGGACTGAATATATTCAGCCCGAGCAAATATAAAACCAAGTGAGGGGAAAAGTATGAAAAAATGTAGTTTTTGCGGTGCAAATTCGGACGATGACGCAAAGTTCTGTCCGTCCTGCGGCGGCTCGGACTTCTCCGAGGTCGGTGCGGAACAAGGCTCGACCCTGAACGGGGCGCAGACGATTTCTCAACCTGTCGTTCCAGTTCAACCCGAACAGCCTACCGCTCATGCCGAACAGGTCGCCGCATCATCTGTCGCACCCGCCGCACCTGTCAGAGAAAATATCGTTGCGGGCGCAGTCGGCGCGTTTTTATTCTCGTTGATAGGTGCTGCGCTTTACGTTTTGATTTATCAGGCAAATATCATTTCCGGTATTTGCGGACTTGTGATTTTTGTTCTTGCAAGTTTCGGTTACGGTGTTTTTGCTCGAACAAAGAATCGTTCGTCCGTTCCGAACATAGTCGTGTCTGTCATCGTGATGGCTGTCATGATATTCATTTCGGAGTATATCTGCATTTCTTTGGAAATTTACAAAGTATACAGCGATATCGGAATAACCGTTTTTGATGCGATAAGTTCCGTCCCCGAATTTCTTTCCGTACCTGAAATCAGAAGCGATTTTCTGAAAGAACTTGCGTGGGCATACCTTTTCGGCTTTGCCGTTTCCGCAAGTTACATAGTCAGACTTGTAAGGGAAAGAAAAAACAAAAAGTAATTCTTACGAAAAATCCGAGGACAGGCGTTGAGCCTGTCCTCGTTTGCTGCATTTCTGTATTATATTCCTGCTCTTTTATTCTCCGAGAAAGCCTATAAGTTTCAGCCAATTACACAGCAGTTCGGGCCATTGTCCCGCAGAGTTCGGCTGGATCTGCGCAAGACCGAGTCCGTGTTGCCCATTCGGAAAAACGTGCAGTTCAAACGGCACGTCTTTTTCTTTGCACGCGGAAGCGTAGATAAGCGCATTGCGCACGTCAACCGCTTCGTCGGCAAACGTGTGCCATATAAATGCGGGCGGGGTGAACTCTTTCGAAATGTTTTTATCGGGCGAAAAAGCGTCAGCCTGTTCCGTTCCGAGGTCTCCGAGAAAGTTTTCCATTGTCGCTGTGTGTGTAACGTCCGAAAATGTCGAAACGGAGTAGCACAGAATCTGCGCATTGAGTTTTGAACTCTCCGCGTCTATCGGGTCGTTTTCGTTTTCGAGCGGCGTGTGTCCGAGTGTCGCCGCCTGCGCAACAAGGTTGCCGCCTGCCGAGAAGCCCATCGCGCCTATCTTGTCTTTGTCAATGCCGAAACGCTCCGCATTGTGCCTTACAAAACGTATCGCTCTGTGTGCGTCTGCGAGTTGGCAGGGGTAATGGTAGGGCAGAACTCTGTATCTTAAAACAAAAGCCGCAACGCCTATGGTGTTCAGCCATTCGGCAAGTTCCACTCCCTCGTAACTGTCGCAAAGGGTTATATATCCGCCGCCGGGGAACACTATAACGCAGCTTTTCGCGCCCTCGCACGGAAAATACAGCAATTCGGGTTCCTGTTTCGGAGAAACGCTTTCATCTGTTAAGGGCGCAACGTCCCAAAGTTTGAATCTTTCCATATTTATCACCGTTATTTTCCGACGGCGCCCTGTGCGTCGTCTCTGTATTTTTTTCTGCCGAACATAATATAGAACCAAAAGATTATCGAAAGCAAAACAAGTACGCCGAAGCCGAGCGCGAACCATTTCAGTTTCTGCCACATATTTTCGTTGACGCTTCCGTAATCCTCAAAACTGCGCCAAACGCTTTTGCCGTCAGACAAAGCGTCGTATGCCATAAGAACCGCCAAAGTCGTGTCTTTGTCGCTGTCCGCTTCCGCAGATGTCGCTCTGTATATTCCGTCGGAGTTTTTTCTCGAAACAAGCACCGACGGCAGGTCTCCGTATGCGGCAAACGAGTCAAGCGTCTTTGCTTTTTCCGTATCTGCGAGAGCCATGGTCGCGTATGCGATGTCTTCCGTCGTCGCCTCTTCGAGCGTTTTTGCGTCGCCGTACTTATCCGCGATGAATTTTGCCGCTTTGTCGAGCGCCTGCGTAACTTCCGTGTTGTTTTCCGTGAATGCCGAAAGGTATGTTGCGCAAAGCGCGTGCGTCTTCATCTTCTCGGAAAAAGAGCCGTCGTCTTTTTGCAGGGAAAGAATATAACTTGTCGCCTGTTTTGCCGAGTATACAACGGTTTCGTCTCCCGCTTTTGCCTGTGCGCCTTGAAGTGCAACCGCGCAAAGAACCGTGCCGTACAGATCGTTTTCGTAAAAAGAACCGTCTTCTTTTTGCTTTGACGCAAGTTTTGCGACGGGATCTCCCACGGAAGACGTTTCGTTCGGGTTTATACCAAGCGCAAGTCTCGAAAGAATAAACTGAGCAAGCGTTATCGGGGCGTTTTCGTTGAGCGTCGGTTCCGTAAGCGCAGAACCTTTTATCGCGTTCACGCTCGAAAATGCGATAATCTCATTCCAGTTTTCAATGGCGGTGGTCTGCGACGTGTAGTAGTTCAGAATTCCGTCTATCTCCGTCGAAAGATTTATCGTTGCCGCATAAAAGGGCAGGGCAAGCGCGAAAAACATCACAACGGCAACCGCAAGCGAAACGATTTTTTTCTTCATCATATATCCTCATTTCATAGGAATATTCAGTATATAATATACTGGAATTTTATCATATACGGCGCAGACTGTCAAGTCCGACGGGACAAAGATTGAAAATAGTTTTGAAATGCTTGACAGGTTAAATAAAATATTGTATTATATAGAATAAAGTATTACAGCGCAATTTCCCGAACGGAGGAACAAAGGATGTCAAAGGACACCTCGAATATAAGAAATTTTTGCATAATCGCGCATATCGACCACGGCAAATCCACACTTGCCGACCGTATTCTCGAAATGACAAAGACAGTATCTTCCCGTGAAATGGAAGACCAGCTTCTCGACAATATGGACCTTGAACGCGAACGCGGAATAACGATAAAAGCGCGCGCCGTCAAACTCGAATATGAGGCAAAGGACGGCAAAACATATATTTTCAATCTTATCGACACTCCGGGTCACGTTGACTTTAACTACGAAGTCTCCCGATCCCTTGCCGCCTGTGAGGGGGCGATACTCATAGTTGACGCTTCGCAGGGCGTCGAGGCGCAGACGCTTGCAAATGCGTTTCTTGCTCTTGACCACGACCTTGAAGTTGTGCCCGTTATCAATAAAATAGATTTGATAAACGCCGACCCCGACCGTGCGGCGAAAGAGATTGAGGACATAATCTGCATTCCCGCAGAGGACGCCCCGAGAATTTCGGCAAAAACGGGTCTCAACATTGTCGATGTCATGGAAGCGGTAGTTGCCCGCATTCCCGCACCGAATGGGGACAGCGAGGGCAAACTCAAAGCGCTTATTTTTGATTCGGTATACGACTCTTACCGCGGCGTTATCGTGTATGTCCGCGTGTTTGACGGCAAAGTCAAAGCGGGTGATATTATCCGAATGATGGCGACAGGTGCCGAAATGGAAGTCGTTGAAGTCGGTGCTCTTCGCCCGTTCGGTTTCGAACCATCGGCGGAACTCTCCGCAGGTGACGTCGGATATATAACCGCATCTATCAAAAACGTCAAAGATGCAGAGGTCGGAGATACCGTAACACTTGCGCTTGACCCCACGGAAAAGGCGCTGCCCGGTTACAAAAAGGCACAGCCCATGGTTTTCAGCGGTATCTATCCCGCAGACGGCTCAAAATACGGCGACTTGCGCGACGCGCTCGAAAAACTCAAACTCAATGATGCTTCTCTTGAATTTGAGGCGGAAAGTTCGGCGGCACTCGGTTTCGGCTTCCGCTGCGGCTTTCTCGGTCTGCTTCACATGGAGGTTATTCAGGAACGTCTCGAACGCGAATATAATCTTGACCTGATAACGACTGCTCCGTCGGTTATTTACAGAATAACGCTGACGGACGGCACGGTTGAAATGATAGCCAACCCGACAAACTATCCGCGCTCCGACGTCATAGAACTTGCTGAAGAACCTTTTGTAAAAGCGGACATAATCGCTCCGTCGGACTATGTGGGCGCGATAATGGATCTTTGTCAGGAAAGACGCGGTATATTCAAGAATATGCAGTATCTTGACGATACCCGCGTTAATATCCACTATTCGCTTCCGCTCAACGAGATAATATACGATTTCTTCGACGCGCTCAAATCGAGGACGAGAGGGTATGCGTCGCTTGACTATGAATTTGAGGAATACAAGCCCTCAAAGCTTGTCAAACTCGATATTCTTCTGAACGGCGAGATAGTTGACGCTCTTTCGTTCATCGTTCCCGAAGAACGCGCCTACGCAAGGGGCAGAAGAATTGCCGAAAAACTTAAAGAAAACATTCCCCGCCAACTTTTTGAAATTCCCATACAGGCGGCTATCGGCGGCAAAATTATCGCTCGCGAAACCGTTAAGGCAATGCGCAAGGACGTTCTTGCAAAGTGCTACGGCGGCGATATAACGAGAAAGAAAAAATTGCTTGAAAAGCAAAAAGAAGGCAAAAAACGTATGCGTCAGGTCGGCAGCGTCGAACTTTCGCAGGAAGCGTTTATGTCCGTTCTCAAACTCGATGAATAGCGTCGGCGTTTACATTCACATTCCGTTTTGCGGTTCAAAGTGCGCATATTGCGATTTTTATTCGCAGATACGCTCCGAAAAAAAGCGCGAAGATTATGTTTGTGCGCTTGTGAATCAAATAAAAAGTGCCGATTTCGGCGGTTCTGTACGCTCCGTATATATCGGCGGCGGCACACCGTCCGTTTTGACATCGGAGCAACTCTGCCGCATTCTCGGCGCGGTATATTCGCATTTCGAAGTCGAAGACGGCGCGGAAATAACCGTTGAAATGAATCCCGAAAATGTGACAGAGGAACTTGTCTGTTCTCTTGTCCGAAACGGCGTCGGACGCGTCAGCATGGGCGTTCAGTCTTTTTGCGACGGCGAACTTGCTCTGCTCGGAAGGCGGGGGAGTGCCGATATATGCGAAAAGGCGTTTGACACACTGCGGCAATGCAGTGTGCGAAACATCAGCCTTGACCTGATGCTTGCGATACCGTCCCAGACGGAAGAAACGCTTGCTTACACGCTGAAAAAAATGCTTGCGCTGTCTCCCGAACACATATCCGCATACCTGCTCAAAATCGAAAAGAATACGGTGTTCGGCAAATGCGGTGTAGAAGAAGCCGACGAAGAAATTCAGCGACGGCTTTATCTGCAAACCTGCCGCACGCTTGAAAATGCGGGCTATGAGCATTACGAAGTCTCGAATTTTGCAAAAAAGGGCTTTCGCTCCGTGCATAATTCGTCCTATTGGCTATGCGTGCCGTATCTTTGTTTCGGCTGCGGCGCATCCGGATTTGACGGCAAAATAAGATATAAGTTCCCCGAATCGCTTGAAGCGTTTACAGGAAGAAACGGGCTTGTCGAACCCGAAACGGAAGAAATTCTTGACGATGAAGACTTGCGCCGTGAGCGTATTATGCTTTCTCTGCGGACATCGGACGCATTGTCTTTCAATGACTTAAACTCCGATCAGCGCCGCTTTTTGAAAAGCCTTGAAGCGAGCGGTCTGACCAAAGAGACCGTCACGGGCTTTCGTCTGACCGACGACGGATTCCTTGTTTCGAATACAATAATTGTGAAACTTTCCGAATTTGAGTAAATGGTATTGCAATCCGAAAAAAAATGATGTATAATAACCGGTGGTGAAAAATATGAAAGTCGTAACGCACGGCGAAGCGCAGACAATGGAATTTGCGAAGAGCTTAACGCCGCATTTTTCTGCGGGAACGGTCGTTTGTCTGAACGGTCAGCCCGGTGCGGGAAAAACCCATTTTGTCAAAGGTGTTTTGGCGGCGCTCGGTTACAGAGGCGAAGTAACAAGCCCGACTTTTGCGGTTTGTCACCGTTACGAAAAAGGTCTGCCGTTTCCTGTTTTGCATTACGACCTTTACAGAATAACCGATGAGGACGACTTGTATTCGGTCGGCTTTTTTGAAGACGTAAACGAAAAAAACTGCGTTTTCATCGAGTGGAGCGAACTTGCGGACGGCGTTTTGGAGACCGAACCGATAAGGATAAACATTGAGTACGGCTCCGCTCCCGATGAGCGGATAATAACAGCGGAGGGAAACGGCCTATGACGATACTTGCACTTGATGCCTCTTCCGTTTCGTGTTCCGCGTGCGTGAGCGAGAACGGCAAAATTCTTGCCGAGGCATTCATAAATACGGCGATGACCCATTCGGTCACGTTGCTTGCAAATATTAAAAAAGTTCTCGAACAATCCGAAAAAACGATTGAAGACATCGACCTTATCGCCGTTACGGCGGGCCCGGGTTCTTTCACGGGCGTCAAAATAGGCGTTGCCTGCGCCAAGGGATTGGCGTTTGAAAGAGATATTCCTTGTTTCGCTGTTTCTTCTCTTGCCGCCGCCGCAGAAAATGTGTCACTTTTTTCCGGCACTGTCATTGCCGTTATGGACGCGCGAAGAAAAAGTTTTTACAACGCCGTTTTCAAAAACGGAAAACGTGTCTGCGCGGACAAGCAGTCGTCAGTTGACGAACTGCTTGCGTCTTTGCCCGACGACGAACCGGTTGTTGCGGTAGGCGACGGTGCGGAACTCTTTGTCCGTCTCTGCTCGGAACACGGCAGCGAAAACATCAAAGCCGCTCCCTCATTTCTGCGATACATAAAGGCGTCCGCCGTTGCTGAACTTGCGCTCCGCGGAGACTGCGAAAAACGCGACTGCGTATCGCTTGCACCCGTATATCTGCGTGCGCCGCAAGCCGAAAGAGAACGTCTTGAACGCGAAAACGCCGCAAAACAAAATTGAATGTTGACCGCTTTTGCGGAATACGATAAACAAAAAGAGGTAAAGGAGAAACAGTATGATCGCTCTTGCATCAGACCACGCGGGCTTTGCTCTCAAAGAAAAACTGAAAAATCACTTAAAAGAAAACGGTTATGAATATCTCGACCTCGGCACGGATTCCGAGCAGTCGTGTCATTATCCCGTTTTTGCAAAAAAACTTTGCGAAAAGATCAACGACGGAACTTGCGAACTCGGTATCCTTGTTTGCGGAACCGGTATCGGTATGAGCATGGCTGCCAACAAGCAAAAGGGTATAAGAGCCGCCGCTTTCTCCGATTATTTCAGCGCAAAATTCACCAGAGCGCACAACAATGCAAACGTTCTTTGTCTGGGCGAACGTGTCGTTGGTTACGGTCTTGCCTGTGAACTTGTGGACGTCTTTCTTTCGACCCCGTTCGAGGGCGGAAAACATCAGCTTCGAATTGATATGTTCGAGGATTGAGCCGCTTCGACGGGTATTTTTTCAGAATAAAATTTTAATCGTATAAATTTCAAGGAGATCTGTCATGAATTACCATTTCACAAATCACCCCCTCATTCAGCACAAACTTTCCATCATGCGCAAGGTGGAGACCGGTTCCAAAGAGTTCCGCGAACTTGCGGCGGAAATCTCGATGCTTATGTGCTATGAAGTTACCCGAGACCTTCCTCTCAAAATGGTTGAGATCGAAACTCCCGTTCAGAAGACGATGGCTCCCGTTATAGCGGGCAAGAAACTTGCGATAGTTCCCATTCTCCGTGCAGGCCTCGGCATGGTTGACGGTATGGTTAATCTGCTTCCGTCCGCAAAGATAGGACATATCGGTCTTTACAGAGACCCGCAGACGCTTGAACCCGTTGAATATTACTGCAAGATGCCCTCCGATATTGCGGAAAGAGAAGTTATGATAGTTGACCCGATGCTTGCAACGGGCGGTTCGGCTTCCGCGGCTATCCGTTTCCTTAAAGACAGAGGTGTTACCAATATCAAATCCGTTCATCTTCTTGCCGCTCCCGAGGGAATAAAGAGACTGAACGAAGACCACCCCGATGTTGAAATTTACATCGCGGGTCTTGACGAAAAACTTAACGACCACGGTTATATCGTCCCCGGTCTCGGCGACGCGGGCGACCGTATTTTCGGAACGAAATAAGCAAAGCCAAGAGTTGAAAAACCGAACGCCGACGGAAAAAACCGTCGGCGTTTTGAATTTGATATGAGGAAAGGGGAGAGACTGACAGTTGAAGAAAGACAAAGACGGCGAATTGCATAAAGGACACAGACAGCGTGTCCGTGAAAAATATGAAAAGTCCGGTTCGGAATCGTTCAAAGACCACGAACTTCTTGAACTTGTTCTCTTCCACGCGATACCGTATCGCGACACAAATCCGATAGCCCACAGGCTGCTTGACACGTTCGGCTCTCTCGGCGGTGTCTTTTCGGCAAAAACAGATGCGTTGTGCGCCGTTGAGGGCGTTACGCGAAATGCGGCGATTCTTCTGAAAACTTATCCCGATATATGGCGCGCGGTCTGTATGAGCCGTTCCCGCGACATTATGTTTCTTCGAAGCATAGACGAGGCGGGACGCCTGCTCGGCTCATATTTTACGGAAAAGACCGAGGAACGTTCCGTTATGCTTTGCCTTGACGCTTCTCTTCGTGTACTTAATGTTTCGGTGCTGTACGAGGGCAGTTTCAACTCCGTTCAGATAAGCGTTAAGAAAGTTGCCGAAACGGCGCTTTCAAACAACGCCACCGCCGTTATAATCGCGCATAATCACCCTGCGGGAATAGCCGTTCCGTCTTCTGCGGACAGATTGACGACCGACCGCATTTTCGAAACATTGAAAGGGCTTGACATTCTGCTTCTCGATCACCTTGTTTTCGATTTTAACGGCGACTGCGTTTCGTTTTATCAAAGCGGGCTGCTTCCCGAACTTCCTCGGGAAAAGAAACAGTACGAAAGCATATTTGTCGGCGGCAGAACCGAGCCGAAGTCGGATGTTTAGTCCGAATATATTCAGCCTAACCGCGCTCTTCCTGTGCCGTCACAACTCCGCGAAAGACCGCGAACATCAGTTTTTGCCGATATTCGTCACTCTTTAACAATGCAAGATCTTCATGGTTTGACAGAAATCCGCATTCTATAAGCACACTTACCCTGTCAACGTTCTGCTGTATGTAGACCGTTGACGGGGCTTTTTTTACGTCTCTTATCCGCGTGCAGAGGTCTGTGTCCGCACAGGCTTCCGTTATTTTTTCGGCAAACAGTTGCGAGTCCTCTCTCTTGACACCGTAAAACGCCGTGAAGCCCTTGTCTCTTTCTGCTGTTGACAGATTGGCGTGAATGCTCAAAAGAATGCTGTCTGCGGGGCTTTCCGCAATTTCAACGCGGTTGCGAATATCCTTTTTCTTGGAAAATCCGCTTCCGTCGCCGTCCGTGTCGTCGTCTGTGTCCCGCGTCATGACGGTGTCAAAACCCGCCATATCGAAAAACACACGCAGTTTTTTTGCGTTTGCAAGGTTGTAATCCTTTTCGCACGAACCGTCATATCCCTCACACCCGCCGTCTGCGCCTCCGTGCCCCGCGTCTATTACCACCGTCGGTAACCGCTCCGTCTGTGTCGCCGTAACATTTACCGCTTTTCCGAGTTTTTTCTTCTTCTGTTCTCTGCCCGTGCAGACCACGAACGTCAGAATCATCGACGCACACATAAACGCCGTGAAAAACATACGTCCCACGTCCGACAGTTTTGCGCTCAAAA
>ENA-UOJG01001784-UOJG01001784.1-human-gut-metagenome-genome-assembly--contig:-C47-NODE-1784-length-20938-cov-17.368146_pt1 | contig 20938 bp, 18 predicted proteins | sample MGYA00242340_ERZ723887 | MGnify/ENA metagenome assembly ERZ723887 | reverse complement strand
TGTTTGAACAATTTTTACTTCAGAATATTGTCTAACTTTTTGGGGTCACTTCACATGTCACGCGGTTCTTTTTTTGTTTACTGTCTGTTTTGAATGGACACATTCGGAAAACAGCGCGCCGCCAAGGATCAATACCGCGCCGATCATCTGCGCCGTCGTCAGACGCTCGTGCAGCAGCAGGGCGGAGAAGATCACGGCGCTCAACGGCTCCAGATAGCCGCAAACCGCCACACTCTGAACAGGGAGTGCACCGATAGCGGAGAAGTAGCACCAGCAGCCAAAGCCTGTGTTGACGATGCCCAGCAGCAGTATCCACGGCCAGCTTGCACCGGGGATGGACATGGCAAGCCCACCCTTGCACAGCAGCAGAAGAAATACTGCAGCGGTGGCCGAAAGCATTTGCAGCAGGGAGTTTTCCATGCCGTCCACGCCCTTGGCTTTTTTGTTGAGGATCAGCATGACGGCGTAGCATACCGCGCTCATAATGCCGTAAATGAAGCCTGCCGCGTTGATCTGCCCGCCGCCTAATCCGTTTACCAGTACGATACCGCCGCAGACACACAGAAAGCCTGTGACCTTCACCCAGGTCAGTGCCTCGTGAAACACCATAGGAGACAACGCCATAACGATCACCGGCCCGCTATAATACAGCAGCGATGCAGTGGACACACCGATGGTCTGGTATCCGGCATACAGGAACATCCATCTGGCGCCCATGGCCGCGCCGGACAGCAGGATCAGCGTTACATCCATGCCGCGTCCAGCAAAGGAAAAACGGTGACCGGACAGGAAGAAAAAGGCCAGCAGACTTATGCTGCCCAGCAGCGTCCGCAGCAGCACGATCTGCCCGCTGTCAAGGGCAATGTGGCTGGCAACAATACCATTGAAGCCGAACAGCAGCAGTGCGATGAGGTAACGGATAAAAAAACGGTGCTTCTGATACATGAAAAGGCCTCCTGCGCGCGAAAAAGCGACGCAGCGGAGGAGAGAAAAGGGGACCGCCGCTGCGCCACTTTTTGGTGGTTGACAAAATTCTACATCCATCGTATCCTTGAGTAAAGCGATAATTCTTCAAATGTGATTTGACGAATTATCAAAAATAGGAGGACGGATATGGAAAGCGAAAAGTGCCGCGTGCTGCTGTGCGCCATCGACAAGGGCTCCATCACCGCGGCGGCGGCGGCCATGGGCTATACCATTTCCGGCGTCAGCCGCATGATGGCGGCGCTGGAAAGTGAGATCGGCTTTCCGCTGCTGCGCCGGGGCAGAGAAGGGGTCGCACCTACCAATGGGTGCCTGCGGCTGCTGCCGTCGCTGCGGGAGATGGTGGCGCAGGCGGAGCAGTGCCGACAGATGGCGGGAGAGCTGCGGGGCGTCATGTCCGGCACGGTGGCCATCGGCACCTTTTCCAGCGTGGCCACTCATTGGCTGCCCAACATGATCTGTGCCTTTCAGCGGGACTATCCCAATATCGACTTTGAGATCCTGATGGGAGACTATCCGGAGATCGAACAGTGGATCATGCAGGGTCGTGCGGATTTTGGCTTTCTGCACCTGCCTACCCGTCCGGAACTGAAGGTCATGGAGCTGGTGCAGGATGAGCTGAAGGCGGTGCTGCCGGAGGAACACCCGCTGGCACAGCTGGAAAGAGTTCCGGTAGAAGCGCTGGCGGAGCAGCCCTTCATCTTGCTGGACAAGGCGGGCAACCGTGACCGGGAAGTGATGCAGGTATTCGAGCAAGCCGGAACGGCGCCGCGGGTACGCTTTACCACGCTGGACGACTATGCCGTCATGTCCATGGTGGAGCATGGGCTGGGCGTCAGCATTTTGCCCCAGCTGGTACTGCGGCGCATCCCCTATCGGGTGGCGCTGCGCCCGTTGGCACAGCCTGCCTTTCGGCGCATCGGCCTTGCCATGCGGTCAGGGGAGGAACCTGCGCCCGCCGCCAAGCGCTTTTTGGACTATCTGCCATATCGGGATGGAGAGACGTTATCTGAAAAGTAGAATAACGGTTTTTGCGCATATATCTTGCAGAAAGCTGAAAATTATTGTATAATATATAAAAATTTTTAGGAAAAAGCACAGTATGATCTTTTATCCGCCGCTGCGGAGGGAAGGAGCACACAATATGGCGACTTTTATGGTGAACGGAAGCACCGTAACGGTGGAGAAAAACCAGAAGCTGATCCGCTTCCTGCGTGACGAGCTGCACCTGACCTCGGTAAAGGACGGCTGCAGCGAGGGCGCCTGCGGCACCTGCCATGTTCTCATTGACGGCAAGCCTACCAAGGCCTGTATTCCTCAGACGGACAAGCTGGAGGGCAAGACCATTATCACGGTAGAAGGCCTCAACGATTGGGAAAAGAAGGTCTATACCTTCGCCTTCGGCGAGGCAGGCGCGGTGCAGTGCGGCTTCTGCATCCCCGGCATGGTGATCTCCGCAAAGGGTCTGCTGGACGTGAATCCCGACCCTACCCGGGAAGAAGCGGCTTTTGCCATCCGTAACAATATCTGCCGCTGCACCGGCTATGTGAAGATCATTGACGGTATTCTGCTGGCGGCGAAGATCTTCCGGGACGGTGCAATACCCAAAGCATCCGCCGACGATTGGCAGATGGGCAGCCGCGTTCACCGGCTGGATGTAGAGGAAAAGGTGCTGGGTTACGGCCAGTATCCTGACGACGTATATGTGGAAGACATGTGCTACGGCGGTGCAGTCCGCAGTCAGTATGCCCGCGCCCGCGTGCTGTCCATCGATACCTCCGCGGCGGAGGCGCTGCCCGGCGTGATCTGCGTGGCCACCCAGAAGGACATCCCCGGCAAGGTGAACGTGGGCCATATCAAAAAAGACCAGCCCACCCTTATTGGTGTGGGCGAGCTGACCCACTATCTGGGCGACAGCGTGGCGCTGGTCTGTGCCGTGGATCAGGAAACGGTGGAAAAAGCCAAGAAGCTGGTGAAGGTGGAGTATGAGGTGCTGCCCGCCGTCCACAATCCCACCGAGGCCGCCGCGCCCAACGCACCGCTGGTGTTCGAGGGGGACGAGAGCAACGTACAGGCGTATAAGCACGTCTCCCGCGGCGACGCCGAGACGGCCATCAGGAATTCCAAATATGTGCTGACCGAGCACTTTTCCACTCCATGGACGGAGCATGCGTTCTTAGAGCCGGAGTGCTGCGTGGCGCTGCCGCTGGACAACGGCGGCGTGAAGCTGCTGACCACCGACCAGAGCGCCCATACCACCATGCACGAGTGCGCCGGTATGCTGGGTGTGGATTATGACCACTGTCAGGTGCAGAATTGTTTGGTAGGCGGCGGTTTCGGCGGCAAGGAGGATATGTCCGTGCAGCACCATGCCGCGCTTCTGTGCTATCTGACACGGAAGCCCGTCAAGTTCAAGCTGAGCCGTCAGGAGTCCATTCTGGTGCATCCCAAGCGCCACAGCTTCGACATGAACTTTACCATGGGCTGCGACGAGAACGGCATTATTCAGGGCGTCAAGGCCTCCGTGGTGTCCGATACCGGCGCATTCGCCTCTCTGGGCGGCCCGGTGCTGGAGCGCGCCTGCACCCATGCCGCAGGCCCCTATGCCTATGAGAATTTCGAGATCGAGGGCCATGCCTATTATACCAACAATCCCCCGGCCGGCGCGTTCCGCGGCTTCGGTGTGACACAGACCTGCTTCTGCACCGAAACGCTGCTGAACCAGATGGCTGATCTGGTGGGTATTTCTCCTTGGGAGATCCGCTACCGTAACGCCATCCGTCCCGGCGGCGTGCTGCCCAACGGTCAAATCGTGGACGATTCCACCGGTCTAGTAGAGACGCTGGAGGCCATCAAGCCCGCCTATGACGAGGCAATGAAAAACGGTGATCCTGTGGGCATCGCCTGCGCCATGAAGAACGCCGGTGTGGGCGTAGGCCTGCCGGACTGGGGCCGCTGCAAGCTGATCGTGGCGGATGACGGCAAGGTGCATATCTACTCCGGCGCCTCCTGCATTGGTCAGGGTCTTGGCACTGTGCTGGTGCAAGTGGTAGTTACCAATACCGGCCTCAAGCGCGACGATATCGTCTACGAGCGCAATAATACATGGATCGCGCCGGACTCCGGCGACACCTCCGGCTCCCGGCAGACACTGGTGACCGGCGAGGCTACCCGCCGCGCCTGCGAACTGCTGAGGGCCGAACTGGACGGTGGTAAGACGCTCTGCGACCTGAAGGGCAAAGAGTTCTACGGCGAATATCTGGCCAAGACCGACCCTCTGGGCGCGGACGTGCCCAACCCCGTCAGCCATGTGGCCTACGGCTACGCCACTCAGATGTGTATTCTGGACAAGGAGACGGGCCGGATCAAGAAGATGGTGGCCGCCCACGACGTGGGCAAGGCCGTCAACCCCCTCAGCATCGAGGGGCAGATCGAGGGTGGCGTGGTCATGTCCATGGGCTACGCCCTGACGGAGAAATACCCCATCGACGAGAACTGCAAGCCCACCGCCAAGTACGGCATGCTGGGTCTGTTCCGGGCCAACCAGATCCCGCCGGAGATTGAAGCCATCGTGGTGGAGAAGCCGGGCTTGAACGTGGCCGGCGGCGCCATCGGCATCGGTGAGATCACCTCCATCCCCACCGCACCGGCTATCGCTGACGCCTATTACCGGCTGACCGGTAAGCGGGAGTTTGACCTGCCCCTGAAGAACACCCCCTACGCCCCCAAGAAGTAAGCAAAGGAGCCGTGACAGCACCGCCGTCACGGCTCACGAAGTATAATGTTCAAAGCTGGGCAAGGGCTTCCTGTGTGTCCACATCCCGCAGCTCATCGGCGGGCACCTCGTACAGCAGAAGGTCGGCTTCATGCTGGCGGATGACCACATTGCCGCCCCGGTCGCCTTCGATCTTCAGAAGCTCCGGGAAAAAACGGGCAGGGAAGATGCAGGGATTGCCCCGCTGGCCGCCGTGGCCAAGGCCCACGATGTGGCCGGGATTGCAGCCGTAGAAGTCGATCAGACGGGTCACGCTCTCCCGCCGCAGCAGCGGCTGATCGGCCACCTGAAAGAGCAGCGCGTCACAGTCGCCCAGCGCCTGGACGCCCAGATGGATGGTGTGGCTCTGGCCGTACTCCGGATGACTGTTGACGATCGGTGTAAAGTTAAATTCCTTTGCGAGCGCCACCACCTCCGGATATTGAGTCACCACCACAGTGGCGGACAGCTTGTCCGCGGGGACAGCCTCCAGCGCATGACGGATCAGGCTCTTGCCCTGCCACTGCTGAGCCAGCTTGTTGCCGCCGAAGCGGGAACCCATTCCGGCGGCCATCACGACGCAGCCGATACGCATATACAGCACCTCACTTGCCAGATGATATCTGGTAGCTAGTATACCCAGTTTTTTGAAAATGTGTCAACAAAAAGTTGGATATTCTCCAATTAAAATAACGCAAACCACTTTTCATACAGGTGCGATTGTGCTATGATTAGCACAATAAATGCTTGGCATAACCAACGTAGATAACTGCCGTTTCTCCTTTTGCAGAGTGCGGTTTCAAGTCAGATATCGAGGAGGAAAACCATATGGGTGAAGTCGGAAGAAGCCAAGTCCGTGTGGACGCCTATGACAAGGCGACAGGCCGGACGAAATACTATGAGGATCAGATGCCGCAGGACGCCCTGTACGTCCGCATCAAGCACGCGGAGATCGCCCATGGCTTTGTCAAGTCGGTGGACACCAGCGCCGCTGAGGCCATCGACGGCGTAGTGAAGGTATTGACCTGCTTTGACGTGCCGGATATCACCTTCCCCACGGCGGGCCATCCTTGGTCCATGGATCCCGGCCATCAGGACGTGGCGGACCGCCACCTGCTGAATCAGCATGTGCGCTATTGGGGCGACGATGTTGCAGTGGTCATTGCTGAGAATGAGGTAGCTGCCATGCAGGGCGTCCGCGCCCTGAAGGTGGAGTACGAAGAATTACCCTTCGTGCTGGACGTGCAGAAGGCCATGGAGGAGGGCGCGCCCCAGCTTCATGAGAAGTTCCCCCACAACATCCTCAAGCATACCGACATGAAGAAGGGCGACTATCGCTCTGCCATTCAGGAGCCGGGCCTTATCAAGGTGGAAGGCTGGTACGATACCCCCACCGTGCAGCACTGCCATATTGAGAATCACGGCTGCTTCGCCTATGAGGAGAACGGCCGCATCGTGGTGATCTCCTCCACTCAGATCCCTCATATCATCCGCCGCATCGTGGGACAGGCTCTGGGCCGTCCTTGGGCGGATATCCGGGTGGTCAAGCCCTATATCGGCGGCGGCTTCGGCAATAAACAGGACGCGCTGTATGAGCCCCTGTGCGCATGGTGCACTACGCAGGTGGGCGGACGCACTGTCCGTATCGACTGCTCCCGCGAGGAGACCTTCGTCTCCAACCGCGTGCGCCACGCCATCCGCTTCCACATTGTGTCGTGGCTGCGGAAGGACGGCACCTTTGCCGCCCGCAAGGTGGAGTGCTTCTCCAATCAGGGCGCTTACGCCTCCCATGGCCACTCCATCGTGGCAAAGGCCATGGGCTCCTTCCCCCAGCACTATCCCTGCGACAACATGGAGTGTGATGCATGGACGGTGTTCACCAACCGTCCCGCCGCAGGCGCTATGCGCGGCTACGGTATGCCGCAGGCGTCCTTTGCCGACGAGGCCAACGTGGACGAGTGCGCCAAGGCTGTGGGGATGGATCCGCTGGCCTTCCGTATGCAGAATATCATGCCTCAGGGCTATGAGGACGGTTTCAGCCACAACGTCAACTACTACGACTCTTTCCGGGAATGTCTTGAGGTGGGCCGCAAGTACATGGATTACGACCGCAAGGTGGCCGAGTATGCCAAGGATACCGGCCCCATCCGCCGCGGCATCGGTGTGGCGACCTTCTGGTATAACACCGCCGTGTATCCCATCTCTCTGGAGACCAGCTCCAACCGCATGCTGCTGAATCTGGACGGCACTGTCACCATGCAGTGCGGCGAGACGGAAATCGGTCAGGGCGCTGACACCGCCTACTCCCAGATGACCGCCGATGTGGTAGGTCTGAAAAGCTATAAGGACGTGCATGTGGTGTCCTGTCAGGATACGGATATCACGCCCACCGGTCTGGGTGCCTACGCCAGCCGCCAGACCTATGTGGCGGGCTTCTCCATCCGCAAGACCGGCCTGCTGCTGAAAGAGAAAATTCTGGCTTATGCCCAGAAGGTCACCCGGCAGGCAACTTATAACATGGACATCGTGGACGGCAATATCGTCCGCAATACCGACGGCAAGGTGCTCATGTCCCTCAGTGAGCTGGCCATGACCGCCCAGTATAACCCCAACGATTCCGAGCATATTACGGCGGAGAGCACCTATACCATCCAGAACAACGCTTATTCCTTCGGCTGCACCTTCGCGGATATCGAGGTGGATATCCCCATGTGTAAGGTGACGCTGAAGAACATCATCAACGTCCACGACTGCGGCAAGCTCATCAACCCCGCGTTGGCGGAGGCTCAGGTCCACGGCGGTATGTCCATGGCTATCGGCTACGGTATGGGCGAGCAGCTGCTGTTCGACGAAAAGACCGGCAAGCCCCTGAACAACAACCTGCTGGACTACAAGCTGTCCACCATCATGGATCACCCCCATCTGGAGGCCCAGTTCGTGGAGAACGCCGAGCCCACCTCTGCCTTCGGCACCAAGGCGCTGGGCGAACCGCCGGCCTGCTCCGGCGCGCCCGCTATCCGTAACGCCATCCTCAACGCCACCGGCGTTGCCATCGACCAAAGTCCCATGAACGCCCACATCCTCTTCAAGCGGTTCAGTGAAGAGGGCCTGATCCAAGACTAAGGAGGTACGCAGCAATGTATGATATGTTAGCGCTTTACGAGGCGAAAGACGTACAGGATGCCGTGCGCCTTCGTCTGGAGCATCCTGAGGCCCAGATCATCGCCGGCGGCACCGACGTGCTGGTGCAGATGCGTGAGGGCAAGCGGGCCGGTAAGGCTCTGATCTCCATTCAGAAGTGCGACGAGATGCGGGGCATCTCCATCGACGAGGAGGAGAACATCCGCATCGGCAGTCTGACCAGCTTCACCCACATCACCAACGACCCCATCATCCAGAAGTACATCAATGTGCTGGGCGAAGCGGTGGACATGGTGGGCGGCCCTCAGATCCGCAACGCCGGTACCATCGGCGGCAACACCTGCAACGGCGTCACCTCCGCCGACTCCTCCTCAACGCTCCACGCGTGGGAGGCCATCGTGGAGATCACCGGCAAAAACGGCGTCCGCCGTATCCCCATCAAGGAGTTCTATCTCAAGGCCGGTACCGTGGATCTGAAGATCGAGGACGGCGAGATCCAGACCGCCATCCTGATCCCCAAGGCCAGCTATGACCGCACCTGGGGCCACTATATCAAGTACGCCATGCGCAACGCCATGGACATCGCCACGCTGGGCACCTCCGTCAACGCCCGGCTCAGCCCGGACGGAAAGACCTTCGAGCGGGTGCGTATCGCCTTCGGCGTGGCGGGCCCCGTCCCCATGCGGGCCACCACGGCGGAGGAATTCATCAACAGCAAGGCCGTGACGCTGGAAAATATCGAGGAATTCGGCCGCAAGGTGCTGGAGGACATCAACCCCCGTGACTCCTGGCGTGCCAGCAAGGCGTTCCGCAGCCACATCGCTGTGGAGAGTGCCAAGCGCTGCCTGATCGAATCCGTGAAGCTGGCGGGAGGTGAGCTGTAATGGCAAAGAAACAGTATGCGTTGGTGACCTGCTGGATCAACGGCAAGGAAGTGGAGCAGATGGTGGACGTCCGCGCGTCCCTGACCGATATGCTCCGCAACGATTTCCGCCTGACCTCCGTGAAGAAGGGCTGCGAGGTGGGCGAGTGCGGGGCCTGCAACGTGCTGATCGACGGCGAGTGCTTCAACTCCTGCCTGTATCTGGCGGTGTGGGCCGAGGGCAAGCACATCACCACGCTGGAGGGTCTCACCGGCCCTAATGGCGAGCTGAGCGATATCCAGCAGGCATTTATGGATGAGACCGCCATCCAGTGCGGTTTCTGCATCCCCGGCTTCATCATGACCGCCGCCGAGATTCTGGACCGCAAGGTGTACTACACCGACGACGAACTGCGCAAGCTTCTCAGCGGCCACCTGTGCCGCTGCACCGGCTATGAGAATATCTTCAAGGCGGTGAAAAAGACCATGCTGCGCCGTCTCGGCATGCTGGACGATCCCTTCCTGAACACCTGAGATGTCTATACAAAGAAAGCCACCCGAGAGGGTGGCTTTCTTGCATATAAGACGTATTTTATTTCAGCACGCCGACGCCGTTCATGATGATTCTTCCGGCCAGCTGCGCCATTTCCTCCGGCGTTTCCTTCGCGCCGTTATTGAGCCATGTCAGGGCAAGGTTCAGGTTGCCGGAGACGATAAACGCGCAGAAATGCTCCAGCCTCTCCTGATCGTTGGGGTAGAAGCGGGAGAGGAAGCCATACAGGAAGTCGTCATGCAGAATATGACAGATCCGCTGGCGATAGGCAATATCACCGTTCGGCCCCAGCAGCACGCGACAGAGATCCGCATTGTCCAGCACAAACACATATAGGTCTGTCAGGAACGGGTAGGAGCTGATCTCGGTATTATTGGCATGCTCGCGGCACATCTCGGAAAGGCGTTGTGCCATTTCGTCCTCCAGACGCTGCAAGAGGTCGGACACATCCTTGTAATGGATATAGAACGTGCCGCGGTTGATATCCGCGCGCTCTGCCAACTCACGGACAGAGATTTGCTTCTGCGTTTTTTCGCTCATCAGATCCATCAGCGCAAGCCGAAGCTGTTTTTTGGTTTTCTTGACCCGGCGATCCACGTTTTCTTCCATTGTATTCACCCTTCCGCAGAAAAAGTCAGATAATGGGAATTACATTTTTATTATAGTACCACATTTCACCGTCACTGTTCAACAATTTATTCACAAATTATTAAAATTTTTTTGCATACGAAAAGACAAGGCCACATAGAAATGAAGTAAAAACAGCAGCGGAGGAAGATACCATGAATCAATCCACATGCATTTATCAGGATATGGCAGCGCGAACCCAGAACAGCATCTATATCGGCGTGGTAGGCCCGGTCAGAACCGGAAAGTCCACCTTTATCAAGCGCTTTATGGAAACACAGGTGATCCCGCATATCAGCGACGTATACCGTCGTGACCGTGCCAAGGACGAACTGCCCCAAAGCGGCTCCGGACGCACCATCATGACCGCTGAGCCGAAATTTGTACCGGAGGAGGCGGTGGAGGTACACCTTGACGAGGGGGTCAGCTTCTCGGTGCGGCTTATTGACTGCGTAGGCTATATGGTCCCCGGTGCGGTAGGCCAGTTCGAGGATCTGGCGCCCCGTATGGTCATGACCCCGTGGTACGATTATGAGATACCCATGACGGAGGCCGCGGAGATCGGTACCCGGAAGGTCATCGCGGATCACTCCACCGTGGGGATCGTGATGACCACAGACGGTACGATAACCGATATTCCCCGGCAGGATTATGAGGAGGCCGAGGCTCGCGTGATCCGCGAATTACAGGAGATCGGCAAGCCCTTTGTGGTGCTGCTGAACTCCGCTGATCCGGAAGGGGAGACGGCCTGCCGCATTGCCGGAGAGATCGACCAGTGCTACGGTGTAAAGTGTATCCCCATTAACTGCCTGACGCTCGACGAGCAGCGGATCAGCGATCTGATGCAGAGTTTGCTGTTTGAGTTCCCCTTGCAGGAGCTTGCGCTTTACCTGCCCAGCTGGGTAGAGACGCTGCCGCTGGAACATCCCATCAAGAGCAGCGTATATCAGACGGTGCGGGAAAAGGCGCGGGAGCTGCACCATATCCGGGAGCTTGACGGTGCGCTGAAGGGCATGTGTACCTGCGATGTCATCGAGAATGCCGCCATCAGCAGCATTGATCTCGGCACCGGCACGGCACAGGCGGAGCTGCAGGTGCCGCGCAAGCTGTTCTACGATACTCTGAGCCAGCGCTCCGGCCTGACGGTGACGGATGACGGCGACCTGATGCAGCTGCTGACGCAGCTGGGCGCGGCAAAGCAGGAGTACGACAAGGTGGCGGATGCACTGCGCTCGGCGCGGGAAACCGGCTACGGCATCGTCATGCCCAGCGTAGAGGAGCTGAATCTGGAGGACCCCGAGATCGTCCGGCAGGGAGGACGCTACGGCGTGCGGATGAAGGCCAGCGCGCCGTCCATCCACATGATCCGGGCGGATATCGAGACCACAGTCTCTCCCATCGTGGGCAACGAGAAGCAGTCGGAGGATATGGTGAACTACCTTCTGCAGGAGTTTGAAGGGGACACCAGCAAGATCTGGAACTCCAACATCTTTGGCCGCAGCTTCCATGAGATCGTCGGAGAGGACCTGCAGGCCAAGCTGAAGCGTATGCCGGAGGATGCGCAGGGCAAGCTGCGGCAGGCGCTGGAGCGTATCATCAACGAGGGCGGCGGCGGACTGATCTGCATTATTCTGTAACGGTGAGTGGCCGCTGCGTCTTTTCCCTTGCTATCTCGTGCCAGATGTGCTATGCTAGACGGGAGAAAACAGGGAGGGGTGCACCATGCTGCTGGCCATTGATATCGGCAATTCCAATATTTCCGTCGGACTTTTCAGCCGTGAAAAGAAGCTGCATTTTCTGGCATCCATTGATACGGACAGCCGAAAAACGGCGGATCAAATCAGCATTGATCTGATGAATATTTTTTCGCTGTACGGCTACGATCTGAAAGACGTGTCCGGCGCGATCTTTTCCAGCGTGGTGCCGCCCATCAACTTCATGATGGAAAAGGCGCTGACTCGTCTGCTGGGCAAGCCGCCCATGATCGTCGGCCCCGGCGTGAAAACGGGACTGAACATCCGTATGGAGATCCATAACCAGCTGGGCGCCGATCTGGTGGCGGACGCGGTGGCGGCACTGGAGAAATATCCGGCTCCCATCATCGTTATCGATATGGGAACGGCCACCACGATTTCCTACATCTCCGCCAAGCACGCTTATGAAGGCGGGCTGATGTTCCCCGGTGTGCGGCTGTCTCTGGATGCGCTGTCCAATCACGCCGCACAGCTGTCTGATATCTCCCTGCAATATCCCAAGAACCTTATCGGCAAGAATACCGAGGATTGTATGCGCAATGGCATCGTCTATGGCACCGCCGGTATGCTGGATGGCATCATCGACCGCATCAGGGAGACCATCCCCGGCGAAACGCCCACCATTGTGGCCACCGGCAGCAACGCGCCGGTCATCGTCCGATACTGCCGCAATAAGGTGCTGTACGACAAATACCTGCTGATGGAGGGCCTGTGGGCCATCTATCACAAGAACCGGTCATAAAAAAAGTCTCAGGCTTGCCGCCTGAGACTTTTTTTTGGTAAACTTACTTGGCAAGGATCTTCTTCAAGCGGGCGAAGCGGGGGAGGGAATCCTCCTTGGGCAGACCAGGCTCACCCTGAATCAGCGGCAGAGCGTACTCGATGAACTGGTGGTTGACATAATTCCCATCCTCGTTGATCCACTCGCGGGGGATCTTCTTCTCCACGTTGGCCACCTCCATCAGGGGGATCAGCTTGGTGCGGCAGGCGTACTTGCCATCCTTGATGCCGCGCTCGAAACCGATCATGCGGCCGTTGATGCCGTTGACGGCGTTCTCCACGGCCACCTTGCCGGCCATGTAGCTCTCCTCAATATCGGTCTCGGAGGCCAGATGGGCGCCGCAGCGCTGCAGCAGGTTCAGCTCGATACCGCGGACCTTGGCGCCGGTCTCCTCCTTCAGCACCTGCGCCAGAATGGCAGCCAGACCGCCCAGTTGAGCATGGCCGAAGCCATCGTTGGCGGCCACCTTCGCCTCGGAGACGAAGTCGCCGTCGGCGTAATGGATGCCCTCGGACACGGCCACGATGCAGCTGCCCTTTTCGGCGTAGACGCGCTTGACATCGTTGATGAAGTCCTGCATGTTGAAGTCCAGCTCCGGCAGATAGATCAGGTCGGGGCCTGCGCCGTGGATACCGGCCAGCGCGGAGGCGGCAGTCAGCCAGCCGGCGTGACGGCCCATGATCTCCATCACCACGATCATACCGGTATCGTAGACGTGAGCATCCTGATAGACCTCCATCATGGAGGTGGCGATATACTTGGCGGCGGAGGCGTAGCCGGGGCAGTGGTCAGTGCCGAACAGGTCGTTGTCGATGGTCTTGGGCACACCCATCACGCGGCAGTCATAGCCCACGGACTGCATGTAGTTGTTGATCTTGTTGCAGGTATCCATGGAGTCGTTGCCGCCGTTATAGAAGAAGTAACGGACATTGTGCTTCTTGAACACCTCAAGGATGCGCTTGTAATCGGTGTCGTCCAGCTCGGGATCGGCGATCTTATAACGGCAGGAGCCAAGGGCAGAGGAGGGGGTGTACTTCAAAAGCCGCAGCTCCTCGGGGTCCTCCAGTCCCATGTCGAACAGGCGATCATTCAAAACGCCCTTGATACCATGCTCGGCACCCAGCACTTGGGTGATGGCGCCGGACTTCAGCGCCGTGTCGATGACGCCGTAAGCGCTGGCGTTGATAACGGACGTAGGGCCGCCGGATTGGCCGATGATACAGGCACCTCTCAGTTCATTCATATCAATTACCTCCAAATTTATGGAATTTAATGTTTACAACCGGTATTTTACCATGTAAAATACCGGTTGTAAACAGTTTGTACTTGCAAAAACAAAAAAATATGATACAATAGGAATGTTCCAAACAACAGGTGCAATCTGCATTGTAATTTTATTGTGAAGGAGATATGATTATGCCACTGGTAACTTCCAAGGAAATGTTTGCAAAGGCATACGACGGCGGTTACGCCATCGGCGCGTTCAACGTCAACAACATGGAGATCGTGCAGGGTATCACCGAAGCTTGCCAAGAGGAGCACGCCCCTGTTATTCTGCAGGTCAGTAAGGGCGCCCGCGCCTATGCCAACCACACCTATCTGGTGAAGCTGGTGGAAGCGGCGGTTGCCTGCTGCCCCGACATCCCCATTGTGCTGCATCTGGATCACGGCCCCGACTTCGAGACCTGCAAGAGCTGCATCGACGGCGGCTTTACCTCCGTGATGATTGACGCATCCTCCAAGCCCTTCGCTGAGAATATCGAGATCACCAAGAAGGTGGTCGAGTATGCCCATGACCACGGCGTCGTGGTGGAGGCCGAGCTGGGTACGCTGGCCGGTATCGAGGATGAGGTCAAGGTGGCCGCTCACGAGGCGTCCTATACCCGTCCCGAAGAGGTGGAGGAGTTCGTGTCCAAGACCGGATGCGACTCTCTGGCCATCGCCATCGGCACCAGCCACGGCGCGTATAAGTTCAAGCCCGAGCAGTGCACCGTCAACGAGAAGGGCATTCTGGTGCCGCCTCCCCTGCGCTTCGACGTGCTGGAGGAGGTCAGCAAGCGCCTGCCCGGCTTCCCCATCGTGCTGCACGGTTCTTCCTCCGTCCCTCAGGACTATGTGAAGATGATCAATGAGCACGGCGGCAAGATGCCCAACGCCATTGGCGTGCCCGAGGAGCAGCTGCGTCAGGCCGCCCGTCTGTCCGTGTGCAAGATCAACATTGACTCCGACCTGCGTCTGGCCATGACCGGCACTATCCGCCAGTTCATGGACGAGCATCCCGACAAGTTCGATCCCCGCGAGTATCTGAAGCCCGCCCGCGCCAACATCAAGGAGCTGGTACGCCACAAGCTGGTGGACGTGCTGGGCTGCGCCGGCAAGGCATAAACAGCCACATAAAAAAACTCCCGGCTCCGCAGAGCCGGGAGTTTTTTTCAGCCAGCGTACCAGGACGTATTTCCTGTGAACTCATCGTACTCATCTGCATCTAAGAAGTACTCACGTAAATCGAGCGTAACGGTGTTTACGATCTCCACAACGCACCAATATCCGTCGTCATTTTTTTCCAGCTTCCAAAGCGCGATGCGGTCTGTTCCACCGGTTCCTTCGTACCATCTGAGATTATCTGATTTATCATAGCGATCATACTCATATTTGACCCACATTTTTCCGGATTCGCTGCCAAAATGTGCCGACAGCAGGTCGATGTGGTAGGTGGTCAGTGTCTCGCCGGCATGATCCTCACGGACGAAGTAGTGCCGCAGCGCGCCGTAGTAAGAGGGCACATCTTCTTCTGCTACGTTGTCTATGTCGCATGCTTCTTTCTCCGAATATAGAAATGCCGCGTAAACATTGTTGTTCAGAACACGCTGCGCCTGAGTGCGGTCGGAAATCCCGCCCTTGAACAGCAGCGCCATGCGGTCGCTGAAGGTATATCCCTTGGTGGCGCTGATGTCCGCCAGATAGTCGATGGAATTCAACCGCAGCATCAGCGTCACCAGCAGTACTACCGCCACTGTAATGATAATGGCGCACCATGTCTGCTTCCGCAGCTTCTTTTTCAGCGTCCGCAGCACGCCAGCCTCACCGGCGCGCTGCTGTGCGGTGTCAGCTTCGGTGACAGGGGGCTTTTCCTCGCCGCTGTATGCCGCGCGGCAGTTCTCACAGGTCTCCAGATGCGCCTTGACAAAGGAGGCGCTCTCGTCGCTGAGCATGCCCTCCGTGTACAGCGGCATCAGGTCCCGGACGATATGACATTCATTTTTCATGGCTGCTGTCCTCCAATCTGTTTTTGATCATTTTTCTGGCCCGGTGGTAGGTCACGCAGGCCCAGTTGTCCGTCTTGGAGAAGATCTCTCCGATCTGCTTATAGGAAAGCTCCGCAAACACCCGCCACATGAATACTTCCCGGTATGGCTCCGGCAGGTCGTGAAGGATGGTCTGAATTCGTTGGGCTTCCTCGCGGACGGTAAGCAGCTCCTCCGGAGACGCGTTGCCGTCCGCCTGCTCCGGCAGCTCGTCCAGCGGCGCGGTCCGCTTCTCCTTGCGCAGAGAGGAGATGTAGCAGTTTCTGGCGATCTGGCACAGCCATACCCGGATATCGCACTGGCCGCGGAACTTTCCGATGCTGTGCAGGGCTTTGAAAAAGGTCTCGCTGGTGACCTCCTCGGCGATATGTTCGCTGCCGGAAAGCTTCAGGATATAGCGGTACACATCCTGAAAATACAGGTCATAGACCTGTTCAAACTCCATTCGCTGCCACCTCCTTTCCCTTATAAGACGCACCAGACAGCAGCCTCTTACAGATTTTGCGTAAAAAAATATCCGGTGCAAGGGCACCGGATATTTTGATAGGTCAATCTTCCTCATAACGCAGGACAATGGCCCGGCACTTGAGGCAGCCAAACACCTGAAACTGGATGTCCCGGCGGAACATATACGGCCCGGCCAGATCAACGGTATCGCTGAGGCCCGGCGTCGGCTCGAAGCAGACGCCGGCGCTCTGGGGTGTCCGCAGCACGCCCGGCCGCATTTCGCCGGAGCAATAGGGGCATTTCGGTGTCATTGCCCGTCACCTTACTTGAATAGCTTGCCGGCAATGCCGCCCAGCATGTCGGTCACATTGCCGCCGTGCTTGCTCAGCAGCTCCTTCAGCATGGGGACGGCCTTGTTCAGGATGTCCTTGACACTGTCGCCGCTGATGCCGACCTTTTTGGCGATCTTCTCCACCTCGTCGCTTCCCAGCAGCTTCTTGACGGCCTTGGCCACATCGCTGTCGCCGTCCAGATGCTTCATCACAGAGGGCGCGGCATTCTTCAGCACGTTGGACACGTCGGTGGTGCTGACGTTAGCGGACTTGCTGAGCTTCTCCAGCATGTCCTTATCCATAACATTGCCCAGAAGGGAAGTAATATCCATATAAAGCGCTCCTTTTCTTGACTGTAAAGCGAATATGGGTTACAGCGTTTCTTTGATCTTTGCCGCGATCTGGTCGGCGGTCAGGCCGTATTCCCGCAGCACGTCGGCAGCCTTGCCGGACTGGCCGAACTGATCGTTGATGCCAATTTTCTTGAACTTGCAGCAGACCTTGCCCATCAGCGCGTCAGCCACCGCATCGCCCAGACCGCCGATGACGCTGTGCTCCTCCACGGTGATGACATTGCCGCACTTCTCGGCGTACTTCACCACGCACTCGGCATCCAAGGGCTTGATGGTGTGCATGTTGATGACGGTGATCTCGATGCCCTCGGCGGCCAGCAGCTTGGCGGCCTCCAGCGCTTCGTTGACCATCAGGCCGCAGGCGAACACCGCAGCGTCCTTGCCTTCCCGCAGGACGTTGGCCTTGCCGATCTCAAAGGGATGGTCCTCCTCGAACACGGGAGTGGCCAGACGGGCCAGACGCATATACACAGGGCCTTGGAACTCCGCCAGCGCGAAGGTGGCCTTGCGGGCCTCGTTGGCGTCAGCGGGGACGATGACGGTCATGCCGGGGATCATGCGCATCAGGCCGATATCCTCGATGGACTGGTGGCTGCCGCCATCCTCTCCCACGGAAACTCCGGCGTGAGAGCAGCAGATCTTCACATTAAATTTGGGATAGGCGATGGAGTTGCGAATCTGCTCATAGGCACGTCCGGCGCCGAACATAGCGAAGGTGGAGCAGAAGGAAATGAGGCCCATGGTGGACAGGCCCGCGCCAATATTCATCATGTTGGCCTCGGCAATGCCGCAGTCATAGAAGCGGTCGGGATGGGCCGCCTTGAAATACTTGGTCATGGTAGCGCCCGCCAGATCGGCGTCCAGCACCACTACCTTATCGTTCTGATTGCCCAGATCTACCAGCGCCTTGCCGTAGGCTTCACGGGTCGCGATCTTTTCACTCATGTTTTAGCCCTCCAATTCCTGCAATGCCTGGTCACGCTGCTCCGCATTAGGCGCCTTGCCGTGCCAGCCGGCCTGATTTTCCATGTAGGATACGCCCTTGCCCTTGACGGTGTGCGCCAGAATACAACGGGGCTTGCCGGGAACCACCGGTGCGCTGAGCGCCGCCTCGATGGCGTCCAGATCATGACCGTCGATCTCGTAGAAGTCAAAGCCGAAAGCCCGCAGCTTGGCGGGCAGGTCGCCCAGACTCATGACCTCGTCGTTGCTGCCGTCGATCTGCAGACCGTTGTTGTCGATGATGATGGTTAGGTTGTCCAGCTTATAGTGGTTGGCCGCCATGAAGGCCTCCCAGATCTGACCCTCCTGACACTCGCCGTCACCCAGAATGGTGTAGACCTTGGTGTCCTTCTTCAGCTGCTTGGCGCCCAGCGCCATGCCCACCGCGATGGAGCAGCCCTGACCCAGAGAGCCGGTGGAGGCGTCTACGCCGGGGACCTTTTTGCAGTCGGGATGGCCCTGCAGGATGCTGTGCAGCTGGCGGAAGTTGGCAAATTCGTCGCGGCTGATGAAGCCCAGCTCAGCCAAAACCGCGTAATAGCAGGGGGCTGCGTGGCCCTTGCTCAGCACAAAGCGGTCACGGCCGGGAGCCTTGGGGTTCTTGGGATCGATACGCATATGGTTGTAGAATACGCTGGTCATCAGCTCCACCATGGACAGAGAGCCGCCGGGATGGCCGCTGCCTGCGTTGGCGATCATGGTGATGATGTCACGGCGCACCTGCTTGCATACGCTGGAAAGTTCTGCCGTATTCATTGAGAGACCTCCAAATCAATTTTATTCCACATGCTATGTTAATGCATTTGCCCGCTAAAGTCAATGAACAGTGGAAAAAAGTGGAGAAAAATCAGGAAAACATTTTGCGGCAGCTTGCGAACAGCGGGAAAACCGCCGCATAGAATGAGAGCAGGGAGGGAAGAGGTATGGATCTGCTGCCATATCGCCGTGCGGAAGCGGAGGCCTACGCACGATTCTGGGCCTATGGCCGCAACCCGGCCTTTTATGATTATGAGACCATCGGCGGCGACTGCACCAACTTTGCCTCCCAGTGCATCTATGCAGGCACCGGTGTGATGAACTATTCACCCACCTTCGGCTGGTACTATATCAGCGCTGACGACAAGGCGCCCGCATGGACAGGAGTGGAGTATCTCCACAACTTTCTCGTCCGGCCGGAAGTCTCACCGGGACCGGTGTGCACGGTGACGCAGGATCTGGCCATGGCCGAACCGGGCGATGTGATCCAGTTGATCTTTCAGGGCGATGTATTTCAGCACTCTCCCGTGGTCATTCAGAATGACGGCAGCGGAGAGGCTTCCGGTATCCAGATCGCCGCACACAGCTATGACGCCAACTGTCGCCCCTTGAGCAGCTATAATTATCAGCAATACCGTGTGCTGCACATCTTGGGCTACTATCCGGAGGCATAAAAGAAGGCGGAGCTTACTCCGCCTTCTTTTTATCGTCGATTTTTCCTTTCATCTTCACATGTGACAAGGGATTTGCCTTTGCAGCCACACGCAAGGCTTCGTTGTCGATATGGGTATAAATTTCGGTGGTATTCAGGTGCTCATGGCCCAGAACCTCCTGCACCGCCTTCACATCCACGCCGTTTTGCAGCATCAGCGTGGCAGCCGTGTGCCGCAGCTTGTGGCTGGAATACTGTGTGCTGTCCAGTCCCGCCATGGCCAGATGCTTTTTCACCAGCGAGTGTACCATGGCGCGGCTGATGCGCTGGTCACGCTCGGAAAGAAACAGGGCATCCCGATCCTTGCCGCTGATGGGATGGCGCACCGCTAGATAGCGCTCCAGCGCATCCTTGCAGGCGTCATTAAGATACACCACACGCACTTTATTGCCCTTGCCCAGTACCCGCATGGCGTCACCTTGAATATCGCTGAGATTCAGGCCGATCAGCTCGGAAATACGCAGTCCGCAGTTCAAAAACAGCGTGATGATGCAGAAATCCCGCTCCTTATGCTTGCCGTCCACGGCGTCCAGCAGGGAGAGGGAGTCCTCCAGCGTCAGATAGCGGGGGAGGGACTTCATCTGCTTGGGGGAGTCGATATCCTTGCAGGGATTTTCTTCCAAAAGGTGTACTTTATTGCACAAGTAGTTGAAAAACGACCGGATCGTGGCCAATTTTCGCGCCCGGGAAGCGGCGTTCAGTCCTTTGTTAGAATTTTCACAATTCTGATGCTGTACGCGGTCACGGCTGAGATAGGTCATATAGCCGTAAATATCCGATAGGGTAATGGAGCGGATCAGCGGCAGGTCGACATCCATAATATCGATCTGGTCAAAGGGCGTATCCCGCAGCGCCGGGTCCCGCAGCTGCTTGATATAGCGAAAGAAATTCCGCAGGTCAAGAAAGTATTCATCCACTGTGCGCTGTGAGTGCGCTTTGATGGTCTCGTGATAGCTGAGAAAGTCCGCCAGTATCCGCGGAGATTGTAAACGGTAATCAATCGCCATATGTTCGATCCTCTGGTATTAGTGTGTCAAAAGGTTGCCGTACATTTACGCTGCAGCTGCTGTCCGTATAACGCGGTTATATGATGTCTATGCAGTAATTCAGTGGTCTTTGCCTCCACTCGATTCAACAAAATTTTTATTTTGTTGAATCGCCAGTTCATAAACAAAACGTCCTAACCAAACTTTCCTGTTATTGCCCGTACTTCGCGTGAGCTGCGACCATATGCAGAAACACTTTTGTGTCAGGCCAAACCCTTCTGGATGGCTTTCTTGCATCACATATGACCGCTGCCGTTTCTCCAACCACAGCACAAATTGCTCTGGCGCTGAACTCTTCTTGCAGGTGTGCGCTTGCCATCCACCGTATAGCTCACCGTGGCGATATGCGGAAAAACCGTGCCATCCAAAATGGGAAGTGTCCCCTTCCCTCTCATTATACAAAAATGCCCGATGGATGACAAGTGAAGTGACCCCAAAAAGTTAGACAATATTCTGAAGTAATAATTGTTCAAGCAGCCGAAAGGGCTTGCTGTCTGTGAATTGTAGGCGGCAAGCCCTTTAGCTTTGC